>Ga0208589_1000243_pt1 | contig 26550 bp, 21 predicted proteins | sample NGESurshal092012_2_FD_184486 | JGI IMG/M metagenome (GOLD analysis project Ga0208589, IMG submission 184486) | Arctic peat soil microbial communities from Barrow, Alaska - NGEE Surface sample F53-2 shallow-092012 (SPAdes) | ecosystem: Environmental > Terrestrial > Soil > Wetlands > Peat ...
TCGGCCAGCCGCCGAACGATATTCCCCAGGGAACCGAGAGGCTCAGGGACGGATTAAAGCCGTATGAATACCCGCTCCAGAACTGCCCCATGGTTATCTTGCTTAAATTGTCGGACCCAATGCAGCTGCCTCCTGTACCGATAGGGTCAGCAATGACCGAGCCGCGGTCCTGGGCACAGGTCAATGACCTGCCCAGTCAAGCCAGATAGGGATACTCCTATGGTTGTCAAGCGGCTGGCTCCATTGGGCGGTCAGGCGGCTGCCCGTCCGGGCCGGTCAGGACATGCCCTGCTCCCGGGCCAGCCGGACCAGCTCTCTTGCGGCCTCAGCCTCAGCCGATGGCTCCGGCTTCTTGCTGGTCACCTCGTCCAGTGTCGCGGTCATTCACGGCACCTCTTCCGCTGGGCCCAGCGTGATCGGGCCGGAAACACCTTTAGATCCACAGTCCCGGCCGTTGCGGGCCTGTGACGCCGTCGGGCACCATTGAATACTGTGGCTGGACTTCGATGCGATGTGCTTGCCGACTTGTCGGAGTTGGCCGACGTGCGGCTCGGCTGGCGCAATCTGATCGCGCGTGGCTGCCTCCCGTCTGTCTTCCAGCATCCCGGCTGGGCGGATGCGTGGTGGCGTAGCTTCGGCGACGGCCGCATCCCGTTCGTCGTCGTGGGTCGAGACGGCGATTCAATCGTCGGCATCGTGCCGTTGATGGTCGACTGCGCGATCGGGCAGGCCCAGTTCATCGGTCACCCGCTCAACGACCGCAACGGGGCGGCTCGGATCATCGAGCTGTGCGCGCCGAGGTGGGCCCATTAACGTGATCGAGCTTAACAACGACTCGACCGCCATTCACCTAACTGGCTGGGCGAGCTGTGGCGCTTGCGCACCAGCACCGTGGCCGGATGGCCGTTGACGAGGATTTCATAGGCGGCGTCCGGTATGAGCCCCGAGTCGCTTAGCGCCTGCCACAGTACCGAGGCATTGCGGCAGTTGACCAGGATGACGTAGCGCCCGCGTGAAGGGTGCAGGACCCGGGCGAAGGAGGTGCCGATGTCCTTGGCAAACTCGGAGTACGGCCGGTCCAGCATCTCATGTTCGCCCCAGGGCGGGTCGGTGACGATGGCATCGACCGATCCATCGGCGATGCTCGGCAGCCGCAACGCGTCTTCGTCGAGCAACCGGACGCGGTTATCGCGGACGAGCCGGGGTTCGAAGGCCGGGCGATGCGTGGCGAGGTTGAGATCGGCGTACAAGATCTTCCGGACAGGCAGGTCCAGCCTGGCCTGGGCGAAGGACCCGCTGCCGCCGAAGGGATCCAGGAAGACGTCCCGGGGCTCCGGGTTGGATGTGGCGATGAGGATCGCCGACAGCTCGTGGCCGATCGCGCCCCGCGCCTTGGCAGGGCGCCCCCGTTTCGGCAGCCGCGCGCCGAACAGCAGCTCGTCTAGTGCGGTGCGGCCGATGATCCAGTACTCCTGGCAGTTGCCACGTGGTTCGACGCGCCGCCCAGTGCGCATAGACACCGTGTGCTCCAGCGCCGCTCTGTTCCTTGGGCTTGCAGAGGCCAGCGCGCCGTCGATGTGGAACATCAGCCGAAAGCCGCGAGTCCGATCCGGCGACTGGGGAAACGTCGCGCGTTGCAGGTTCCGGTTGAGCTGCGCGACCGACGCATCAAGGCCCCCGCGACTGGCCGAAGCGATGATCTGGAAAGCGTTCTTGACATAAGGAAGCGCCCCGACCCGATGTGGCGGATCGGCGGCATCGAGGACCATCGCGCTGTCGTCGACGTATTCGATGCGGACGTTGGCGAGCTGACCGGCAAGAGCATCAGCCATCAGGTCGCTGATTCCCGCAGTAAATTGAATACAAAATCTCACTGATCGATAGTATCACGCTAGTTTTATGCCACGATCGCCTTGTGTTTCAGCCGGAACCACTTGTAATCTCAACATCACTGTTGGGTCGTACGACTCCGGGGCAAGGGTGGCACCGATACTGCTTTCAAGCGAAGTTGGAATACGCACGATTCCTCATCACTGGCCTGGAGAACATATGGGAATTCCCCCAAGGCTTATCGGAATGGGCTGGCCGAATTTCCATATTCAGATTCTCGGACGCGAGTCTTGCGGCCATGGAGACGGCGTGGGCAACTTCGCGCGGGCGTATCGTAAGCGCTGCTGCGGTTGTAGACGCGATAATACAGCCCGCTCGTCTGCGGGTCAGGTTTGCCGTCGCGGCGCCCAGCGCGGCGCGGATGGCCGGTACAGTGCGGCCCCCTGTCAAATGAACCCGATGAGCAGTTCCACAGTCTCGGAGATGACCGATTCCATGGCCTCGCGGTACATGTGATTTGGCATTTCTTTCCCTTGTTATCGTTCGCCGCTCATAGCGGGCGTCTCATGATGGAGACGATCCGGGTTCTGTCCGGCGCGAAACTGGACGACGCGAGGAAAATAAAAAAGGGACTGAAACCGTGCAGCTCTTCCATCGCCCCGGATTCGACGAACTCGGGCTGTGCTTGCATTTTGGGCGCCCGCAGCCCGGCAACGCAGGCGTCATCCCGCACGATGACAGCGGCCGGAATTATCGAACAGGGGACGATGCGAGGACATCCCTTCACTCGGGAGCCTGGCGCGACTCAGTAGTGCCATCCAGTCGAAGCGATGGCCCAGTAAGAGCTCCCAGCGGGGCGCTAAGCTATCACCTGGGAGCTTTACTCGCTGCCGTGCCGAGCGAACGGGCACGAGCCAACGTGCGGTTATGACTTGCCTGGCGGGGTGAGATTGCATTCGCACGTGCGACCGCCTCGGTCGTAGGGGATGGTGTGGTCGTCGTCGCAGTTGACGGCTCGTCGCCGGCAGCCAGGGGCACTGCACGTCGGGTTCCGCACCTTGACCAGGTGGCTCAGTCGTGGAGACGGCCGGTAGGTGGCGGTCTCCCGGCGGTGGCTACAGTCCCCGGTCTCCAACCAGTGGATCGTCAGCCCGGCCAGCCATTCAGGACCGCCGGGCCAGCGCTGACCCGGCGGAGCGCGGCCCGGTGACGGGCCATCCGGGGATGAACCCTGGGGTGGTCCCGTCGTGGCGCACGCGTGGCCCACAGCCCGGGCGTCCGGGCCGGTGATGGTCAGGCACCAGCGGGTACCGGTCCGGCCCGCCAGGGCACGTGCGAGGTCGCGGCAGGTCATGGCGTCGGCGGCGCCGACGCCGTCGATGGTGCCCGGGGCATCGGAGAGGCCGAGCCACGCGGCCAGCGGCATTGTCAGGTGCACGGTGCCAGCGGACCCGCAGGCCAGGCCAGGCCCGCTCCGGCGTCGGGTGAGCCGCCGCCGCGTTCGTGGCCGGCCTGGCCAGCGGCTGGGGCGGGCAGCAATGACTGGGGCGACTGACCGGACAGCAGCGCCAGGCACACTGCGGCCTGGAGCTGGTCGAGGCTGCCGGACGCGCCCGCTGTCTTGAGCGAGCGGGCCAGCGCGATGGTGTGGCGGTCAGCGGCCAGCGCATCGGCGGGCGAGAGCTCGCGGCAGGCCAAGGCGGTGTTCCCCGAAGATTCCGGCCAGATTTCCACCCGGGCGCTAGCAGCGGCCCGTTCCCGGCGGCGGCGAGCGACAGCCGGGTCGAAGGCCAGGACCGCCCGCCGCAGGGGGGCCCGCAGCTGGCCGGTGGTCAGCTCGGCCGCGCGCGGCAGGACGGTCGCGGCGATATCCACCGCATCGGCAGCATCGAGCGCGGCGAGCTCGTCGACGAAGACCACGGCTCGGCCCCGGTCAATCACGCCGGCGGCCAGTTCTGCGGCGACGGCGGGCAGCCGGGCCAGGCCGGCGGCCAGGTCCAGCAGCATGTCGGCGGCGCGGCCGGTCAGCACGAGCGCAGCCGCTAGTTCCTCGCTCGTGTGCGCGGCCGCCCTTGGCTCGGTGACATCACCGACCTGGGCCATGCGGCGGACGTCCAGCTCGGCCACGGCCGCGAACTCCAGCGCGGTCTGCCAGGAGCAGACTCGCCGGGCGGCGCACAGGACCCCGATAAGCTCATCATCGGACAGGCCGCCCAGCCCGTCCTCCCAGGCTTGTGCGGCCAGGCCCGCCAGCACCGGGCCAGGCTCTAACGTGTCAGCGGGGCCGCCCGCAGCGAACCCGCTCGGCGACATGCTCGCCGCCCCGCCGCCACCTGACCGCCACCTGGCCGCAAGGTTTGGTCGCCTACCATCTGAGATGTGTCAGAGCAGGACGTCGCGGACAGTGCGCCCCCTTCGCCCCCTTCGCAGCCTCCGCCTCCGTCGCCCGTCGGCCTGCGCGGCGTGATCACCGACTGGGGCGGCGTCATGACCAACCCGATCATCGAGAGCGTGACCGCCTGGCTGGAAGCCGAGTCCATCGATCGCGCCAGCTACCGGACCGTGATGCGGGCCTGGGTCGCCCAGGCCTACGACGCGGGCGCGGACACCAACCCGATCCGGGCGCTGGAGCGGGGTGAGTGCAGCGAAGCCGAGTTCGAACGCCAGCTCGCGGAGCAGCTGGTTCGCATCGACGGCGGAGCGGTCCAGCCGGACGGGTTGCTGGCCAAGATGTTCGCCGGGTCGGTGTTCGACCAGGTCATGCATGACATGATCCGAGCCGCCCGGCAGGCGGGGCTGCGGACGGCGCTGTTGTCCAATTCCTGGGGAGCCATCTATCCGCGGGATCTTTTCCCGGAGCTGTTCGACGCCGTGGTCATCTCGGCCGAGGTCGGAATGCGCAAGCCGGAGGAGCGCATCTTCCTGCACGCGGCCGAGCTGCTGGGGCTGGAGCCGGGCGAGTGCGTGTTCATCGACGACATCGCGGAAAATGTGGCAGCCGCGCAGGCCGCCGGCTTGGTCGGCGTGCAGCACCGCACGGCGCAGGAGACAGCCGAGCGGCTCACCGAACTACTCGGCATCACGCTCTCCCCCATAACGCCCTAACATTCGGCGCCCCGCTGCCCTAGCCTGGAGCGCTGTGGCCGACTATCCCCACCCGTCTAGCCCCGGTCGCTCGGCCAACATGCGGGCCAACCGGCGGACCGACACCAAGCCGGAGATGGCGCTGCGCCGGGCGCTGCATCGCCAGGGCCTGCGTTATCGCAAGGATTACCGGCTTGACCTGGACGGCGCTCGGGTACGGCCAGACATCGCGTTCACCGCCCGCCGCGTCGCCGTCTTCGTGGACGGCTGCTTCTGGCACGTCTGTCCCGAGCACGGCACCAAGCCGGCCGCGAACACCTGGTACTGGGGACCCAAGCTCACCCGCAACGTCGAGCGAGACCGCGCGGCCGACGCGGCGCTGGCCGCCGCGGGCTGGCGGGTCGTCCGGGTCTGGGAGCACGAGCCGCTCGACGCGGCGGTCGCCGCGGTGTACGCCGCCCTGGGCCTGACGCCCGGCCCGCCAGTTCAGCCGCCCGGCGCCCCCATGCCCGCCGCCGCCGACCCGGTGATTCTCGCCCCGGACACCCCGTCCGCCGTCCAAAATCTTCCTTGATCATGGGATGCGGCCAATTGAGGTGCCAGCCGCCCTGGCGCCTGGCACACTCAGGAGCAGATTCTTCTGCGCACCGGGGAAAGTCATGCGCGTTTACCTGCCATTTACCCTTCCGGCACTGGGCCAGCTGCTGTCGACCGACCAGGTCGGCCAGCCGCCCGTGCGCGGCTTTGCCGTCACGCCCGCGCTGCGGGAATGGTATTCGAGCGGCGATATGGAAGAGCTCGAGTACATTGCCCTGCTGCACGCCGCCCGGGCATCCCTGCGGCTGCTGCTGGAGGACCAGTCCGCTCCCCGCCGCCGGGTCGTGCTCGCCGTTGAGGTACCCGAGGGGCAGGTCGTGGGCAACGCCGGATTCGACGAGCCCGCGCTGGTCGAGGTCAAGAAGGCCGTGCTGCTGCGGGACGTCGTTTCCGGGCACATCGACGACCCGGCCGCCGAAGCCGCGATAGCGGCCGCGGCCGCGGCGCTCCCGGCCGCCGAGGCCGGTGACGACGACGCCCAGTTTGCCGTGGACAGCGCCGAGGGGCACGAGCTGCTCTGGTACGCCACTCAGGAACTGCGGCACGTCACCAGCTGACCCGCGCCCCAGCACCCAGCAACCCCTGGCCCCAGCAGCCAGCAAACTCTGGCCCCAGCGCCAGCAACCCCGCCCTGAGCAGGCACCGCGCCCTGGCAACTACCCTTGCTCGCCAGCCGTGCGACGATGAGAGATGCCGCCAGCGATGTCGGGTCAGACAGGGAGCTAAGCCGCAGTGGATGCCGTCAGTAACGTCCCCGTACCGGTGAACGAGCCGATCAAGGGCTACGCGCCAGGGAGCCCGGAGCGGGCGGCGCTGGAGGGCAGGATCAAGGAGCTGGCCGGCGAGCGCGCCGATCTCACGATGACCGTCGGCGGGCAGCAGCGGATGGGCGGCGGCGACCGGGTCGACGTCGTTGCGCCGCACCGTCACCGGCACGTGCTCGGCCAGTTCGCCGAGGCCACCGACGCCGACGTCGCGGCCGCCATCGAGGCCGCGCGGCAGGCCGCGCCGGGCTGGCGGGAACTGCCGTTCGACGACCGGGCCGCGATCTTTCTCAAGGCCGCCGATCTGCTGGCCGGCCCGTGGCGGCAGACCATCAACGCCTCCACCGTGCTCGGCCAGTCCAAGTCGGCTTACCAGGCCGAGATCGACGCCGCCTGCGAGCTCGCCGATTTCTGGCGCTACAACGTGTACTACGCCCGGCGGCTGCTGGCCGAGCAGCCCACCTCCGGGCCGGGCAGCTGGAACCGGCTGGAGTACCGCCCGCTGGAGGGCTTCGTCCTGGCCATCACGCCCTTCAACTTCACCTCCATCGCCGGCAACCTGCCCACAGCCCCCGCCCTGCTGGGCAACGTGGTCATCTGGAAGCCGTCGCCCACCCAGCAGCTCTCCGCGCACTACCTGATGCGGCTGCTGGAGGCGGCCGGCCTGCCCCCCGGCGTCGTCAACCTGGTCACGGGCAGCGGGCAGGCGGTCTCCCGGGTCGCGGTGCCGCACGCTGACCTGGCCGGCATCCACTTCACCGGCTCGACCACGACCTTCCAGCATCTGTGGCGGACCGTGGGGGACAACATCGCCGGCTATCGCGGCTACCCGCGGCTGGTGGGCGAGACCGGCGGGAAAGATTTCGTTATCGCCCATCCGTCGGCCGATCCCGCCGTGCTGGTCACGGCCCTGGTGCGCGGCGCCTACGAGTATCAGGGGCAGAAGTGCTCGGCGGCGTCGCGCAGCTATATCCCGCGCAGCGTGTGGAACCGGATGCGCGACGACCTGGTCGGCGCCGTTGAGTCGCTGACCATGGGAGATGTCGCCGCGGACCTGTCGCTGTTCATGGGCGCGGTGATCGACGGCCGGGCCTTCGCCAAGCACGAGGACGCGATCGGCCGGGCCAGGTCCCGGCCCGCGGTGAGCGTGCTGACCGGCGGCGGGACCGACCGGGAGGACGGCTACTTCGTCGAGCCGACCGTGCTGGAGTCCAGCGACCCCACCGACGAGATCTTCACCACCGAGTACTTCGGCCCGATCCTGGGCGTGCACGTCTTCGAGGACGCCGAGTACGACGCCATCGTGGCCCAGGCGGCCGACATCGCCCCGTACGCGCTGACCGGCTCGATCATCGCCCAGGACCGGGCCGCCATCGCCCGCGCGGCCGACGCGCTGCGATTCTGCGCCGGCAACTTCTACATCAACGACAAGCCGACCGGGGCGGTCGTGGGCCAGCAGCCCTTCGGCGGCGCCCGGGCCAGCGGGACCAACGACAAGGCCGGCTCGATCTTCAACCTCATCCGCTGGGTGAACGCCCGCACCATCAAGGAGCAGTTCGTCCCGCCGGTCGACCACCGCTATCCGCACATGGGCTGACCGCCCCGGGCCCCCTGATGCGCGCCGGCTGAGTCCTTGATTTAACGGTTGCGTCGGCCGGTCGCCACCGTCGGCGGCGGTACGCTCAAGGCGACTGAAACCGCAGCTAACGGGGGCAAGCACCGGAGGGTTCGGAGGATCCATCATTTACCGCCTTGTCCTATGGAACATTGACCTGACCCTGGTGGACGTGGTCAGGGTCTCCCGCGAGGCCTACGCCGAGGCGTTCCGCCGGGTCACCGGGCGGCCGCTGGTGGCGCTGCCCCAGCAGGCCGGCCGCAGTGATTCAGAGATCTTCTTCGAGTCGCTGGCGCTCAACGACGTGTCCACCGGCAGCTCCGAGCAGGGCGGCCAGGAGCTGCTGGCCCGGTACACCCGTGAGCTCACCGCGGCGTTCAGCGCCCGGCGCGGCCTGCTGACCCACAACGGCCGGCTGCTGCCCGGCGCGCTGCAGGCGGCCCGGGCCACGGCCGGGCTGCCGGGCGTCATCCAGTCGGTGCTCACCGGCACGATCAGGCCGAACGCGGCGGACAAGCTCACCGCTTTCGGCCTCGCCGGCCTGTTCGACCTGGATATCGGCGGCTACGGATCCGATGTCTACCCGAGGGGCTCGCAGCTGATGGCCTGCCGGGTACAGGCCGAGGAGAAGTACCGCGTGCAGCTCGCTGCGGGAGCCATCGTGTACATCGCCGACTCCACCCGGGACGTCGAGGCGGCCCGGATCGCGGGCGCGGGATCCATCGCGGTGGCCAGCGGCCGGTCCACGGTGGGGGACCTGCGGGCGGCCGGCGCCGACATGGTGCTGACCGACCTGTCCGATACCGCCGAGGTCGTCCAGGCCGTCGAGCGGCTGACCGGCGTGGCCGCGAGCCGTAGCTAAACCGGTGGGGCGCGAAGCAAGCCGCGGGACGGCCGGTGCGGGCGGGCCGCGTTGCGGTCACCAGCCAGCGGGGCGATGCTGGTCGTTATGCCGACCGAAACCGAGCTTCCAGGCGATGGCGAGCTGCTGGCGGGCCGGGACTACGGCGCCACGCTCTGGGCGCCCGACGCCGCCGCCATCGAGCGGGCCAGGATCACTCACTACGCCCGCTGGCTGGCGGACACCCGCGGGCTGACGCTTCCGGCGGCTGGTGATCCAGCGACTGCCGATCCTGCGGGCTACGGCGGGCTGTGGCGCTGGTCGGTCGCCGACCCCGGCCGGTTCTGGGCCTCGATCTGGGACTACTTCGAGGTGCTGGGTCAGCGCGGGGACGGTCCCGAGCTCAGCGGCGGCCCGATGCCCGATGTCACCTGGTTTGCCGGGAGCACCGTCAACTACGCCCGCAACGCGCTGCGCTGCGCCCGTACCGATCCCGGCCGGGTCGCGGTCCGCTACGCCAGCGAGGCGGGGCGGTCCGGCGAGCTCAGCTACGCCGAGCTCGAACGCCAGGTCGCCGCCGCCCGGGCCGGCCTGCAGGCCCTGGGCGTGGGCCGGGGTGACCGGGTGGCCGGCTACCTGCCCAACGCCCCCGAGGCCCTGGTCGGGCTGCTGGCCAGCGCGAGCCTTGGCGCTATCTGGACCGCCTGCTCGCCAGATTTCGGCGCGACCAGCGTGATCGACCGGTTCGCCCAGACCTCTCCCAAGGTGCTCATCGCGGTGGACGGCTACGTTTACGGGGGCAAGCGGTACGACCGCCGGGTGGAAGTCGGCGCGATCTCGGCGTCGCTGCCCGGCCTGGAAGCGCTCGTCACGGTCGACTACCTGGACCACGGCTCTCCGGACCACGGCTCTCCGGACCACGGCTCTCCGGACCACGGGCCGGCGGCCCCGGCCGGGGTCCGGCAGCTGGGCTGGGCCGAGCTCACGCGGGCCGCCCCGGCCGGTGAGCTGGAGTTCGACGAGGTGCCGTTTTCTCATCCGCTGTGGGTGCTGTACTCCTCGGGAACCACCGGACTGCCCAAGCCCATCGTGCACGGCCACGGCGGGATAGTCCTGGAGCACCTCAAGGCCCTGGCCCTGCATCAGGACCTGGGCGCCGGGGACGTGTTCTTCTGGTACTCCACGACCGGCTGGATGATGTGGAACTACCTGGTCGGCGGCCTGCTGGCCGGCGTCACGGTGGTGCTGTACGACGGCAGCGCCGTGTTCCCCGATACCGGCGAGCTGTGGCGGCTGGCCGCCCGGGCCGGCGTCACCTACGCCGGGACCGGGGCCCCGTACCTGCTGGCCTGCCTGAAGGAGGGCCTGCATCCGGCGGCCGAGCACGACCTGTCCCGGCTGCGCGGGGTGGGCTCCACCGGGTCGCCGCTGCCGCCGGAGGGGTTCCGCTGGGTTTACGACCAGGTAGCCAGCGGGTCGCGCCAGCCGGACTTCATCCTCGGCTCCATCTCCGGCGGCACCGACGTGTGCACCGCCTTCGTCGGGCCGTCCCCGCTGCTGCCGGTGCGTGCCGGGGTCATCTCCGGTCCCTGCCTCGGCGCCAAGGTCGAGGCGTTCGACGAGGCCGGGCACCCGGCGATCGGCGTGGTCGGGGAGCTGGTCGTGACCGAGCCGATGCCGTCCATGCCTGTCGGCTTCTGGAACGATCCCGGCGGTGACCGGTACCGGGCCAGCTATTACGAGGACTACCCGGGCGTCTGGCGGCACGGCGACTGGATCATGATCCTGCCCGACGGGGGCTGCGTCATCTACGGTCGCTCCGATGCCACGCTCAACCGGGGCGGCGTCCGCATGGGCACCAGCGAGTTCTACCGGGTCGTGGAAGGGCTGCCCGAGGTGGCCGACAGCCTCGTCGTCGACACCGGGCAGCTAGGCCAGGACGGCCAGCTGATCCTGTACGTCGTCCCGGCCCCGGGCCGCGCCGTGGACGACGAGCTGAAGCGGCAGATCACCACCGCGCTGCGGGCTCAGCTCTCGCCCCGGCATGTGCCCGACCAGATCCGCGAGGTGCCCGGCATCCCGCGGACGCTGTCCGGCAAGAAGCTCGAGGTCCCGGTCCGGAAGATCCTGCTCGGCACGCCCGTCGCGCAGGCCGCCGACCCGGACGCCCTGGCCAACCCGGAGGTCCTGAAGTTCTTCACGCTGGACGGATCAGCTTGAGCGCCGTCGCCACGGGCCGCAACTTCGGCGAGGAGGGCGCCCGGCTGACCTACGGCAGCTACCTGCGGATACCGGAGCTGCTGGCCCAGCAGGTCCCGCAGGTCGTCCCGCCGGCCCACGACGAGCTGCTGTTCATCACCGTGCACCAGGCCTACGAGCTGTGGTTCCAGCAGCTGCTGCACGAGCTCACCGCCGTCCGCGACTTGATGATGACCGGCCACCTGTGGCGGGCCCGCCAGCTGCTGCGCCGGGCGCACGTCATCGAGCGGCTGCTGATCAACCAGATCGACGTGCTGGAGACCATGACGCCGCAGGACTTCCTGGAGTTCCGGGCCGCGCTGGCTCCGGCCAGCGGCTTCCAGTCGGTCCAGTTCCGCGAGCTGGAGTTCCTGTCCGGGGCCAAGGATCCCGCCTTCCTGGCCCGGTTCCGGTCCCTCACCCGCGCCGAGCGCGGCCGGCTGGACCGGCGGCTGGCGGAGCCTACGCTGTGGGATGCCTACCTGGGCCTGCTGGCCTCGCGTCACCTGCCCACCGGCGATGATGCGCAGGTCCTGGCCGCGCTGGTCGAGGTGGCCAGGGACCGCGGCCAGCACGACGACCTGTGGCAGCTCGCCGAGGACCTGCTGACCCATGACGAGCTGTCCGGGCTCTGGCGCGCCCGGCACGTCCAGATGGTAGAGCGGCAGATCGGCACCAAGTCGGGGACCGGCGGCTCGACGGGCGCTCCGTACCTGCATGAACGCGTGCCGATGCGGTACTACCCGCTGCTGTGGGAACTGCGGGACTGGCTGTAGCGATAGCCCATGGCGGGATCACGCATCGTGGCGGGATACCTATCGTGGCGGGATAACGCATTAGGGGAGTGAAGGTTCGATGGTGGACAGCACCGGCGGCAATAGGGCTGGCGGCGACCGGGACCTGCTGAGCGCGGCGGCCCGGGCGGTCGGGGCGGTGCCCGGCGTCGGCGACGTGCCGGCCTACGTGGGGGCCTACTACCGGCACGTGGCCGCCGACGACCTGGCCGGGGCCGGTCCGCTCCGACTGGCCGCGGTGGCCCGGGAACAGGCCGAGCTGGCGGCCCAGCGTCCGCAAGGCCGCGCGATCGTCCGGGTCCGGGCCGGCGGCGACGCCGCACTGGACCCGGCCTGCGACGTGATCGACATCGTGACCGACGACATGCCGTTCCTGGTGGACTCGATCACGATGGAGCTGGCCCGGCACGGCCTGGCCGCGCGCCTGGTCGTGCACCCGCAGCTGCGCATTCGCCGCGACGTCACCGGCGCCATGCGGGCGGTGGTCGGGCCGGTCAACGGCGTCGAGCCGACCCTCGACGAGCTGGCCGAGTCGTGGACGCATATCGAGATCGCCCGGCTGGCCGAGGGCGAGGCCAAGGTTCTCGCCGATGACCTGACCCGGGTGCTCGGGGACGTCCGGGTGGCGGTCGAGGACAGCAGCCGGATGTCGGCCAGGGCAGGCTCGCTGGCCGACCGGCTGCTGGCCGCCGCCGGGACCGGCGAGACGGCCCTGGCGGCGGCAGGCGCCCGCCAGGCCGGCGGGGAGTCCGACCAGGAGATAGGCGCGCTGCTGCGCTGGCTGGCCGACGGGCGGTTCACCTTCCTCGGCTACCGCGAGTACGACCTGGAGCCCGGCGACGGCGGCACCTTCGTCCGTCCGGTGCCCGGCACCGGGCTCGGCATCCTGCGCCACGACAGCGCGGATCCCGGCTCGTTCGCCCCGCTGCCGCCCGAGGCCGGCGCCCGGGCGCTGGACCCGCAGCGGCTGATCGTGACCAAGGCCAACTCGCGGTCCACCGTGCACCGGTCGAGTTACCTCGACTACGTCGCGATCAAGCGGTTCGACGACAGCGGCCACGTCGTGGGGGAGTACCGGTTCCTGGGGCTCTACACGCACGTGGCCTTCACCGAGAGCATCGCCGCGATCCCGGTGCTGCGGCACAAGCTGGCCGATGTCCTGGCGGTCACCGGGCTGACTCCCGGCAGCCACGACGGCAACTACGTGGCCGAGGTCCTGGAGTTCTATCCGCGCGAGGAACTGTTCATGGCCACCGCCGGCGAGCTGGCGGAGGTCGCCGTGGGCGTGCTGCGCCTGCGCGAGCGCCGGCAGACCCGGCTGTTCCTGCGCCGCGACATCTACGGCCGGTACATCTCGTGCCTGGTCTACCTGCCCAGGGACCGGTACACCACCCAGCTCAGGCTGCGAGCCCAGGAGATCCTCCAGCGCGGGCTGAACGGCTCGCAGGTGGACTACAGCGTGCAGGTCGGCGAGTCGCCTGTGGCCCGCCTGCACATCGTCGTGCGGGCCGAGCGCGGCGAGTCGCTGCCCGATATGGACGCCGGTGAGCTGGAACGGGCCGTGGCCGCCGCCGCCCGGTCCTGGGACGACGACCTCGCCGACGAGGCGCCCCGGGCCTGCGGCGAGCAGGGCGGCCGGGCGCTGCTCACCATGGTCGGCGACACGATCCCGCAGACCTACAAGAGCGACGTCCCGGCCTCGGCGGCGGTCTCCGACCTGGCCAAGATCATGCAGTTGCGGGCGTCCGGGGAGGACGTGGCGTTCGAGCTGTGGGAGTCGGAGGACTACGTCGGCGGCATTCCCCTGGAAGATGCCCCGGACGGGTCGGAGGCCGGCCTGGCCCCGGCGGTGGCCCCAGCCGACCGGGTCTGGCGGCTGACCATCTACCGGACCGGCAGCCCGATCACGCTGACCGACGTGCTGCCCCGGCTGCAGCACATGGGCGTCGACGTGGTCGACGAGCACCCGTATGAGTTCCCCGCCAGTGAGCCCTTCTGGATCTATGACTTCGGGCTGCGGCGCAGCCTGGCCGGCTCCCCGCAGGCCGACTCCGCCCAGGCCGGGCCCAGCATGTCGGTAGGGCAGGTCCGGGAGCAGGTCGAGGGCGCGCTGGCCGCGCTGTGGCACGGCATCATCGAGGACGACGGCTTCAACGCCCTCGTCCTCGACGCGCAGCTGAGCTGGCCGCAGGTCGCGGTCCTGCGGGCCTACGCCAAGTACCTGCGCCAGGTCGGCACGGCCTTCAGCCAGGATTACATCCAGCGGGTGCTGCGCACCAACCCCACGGTCACCCGGCTGCTCGTCCGGCTGTTCGAGTCCCGGTTCGACCCGGCCCATCAGGGCGGCGGGACCGAGCGCAGCGAGGCCATCGGCGAGGAGATCCGCGGCGAGCTCGACGACGTGGCCAGCCTGGACCAGGACCGGATCCTGCGGACCTACTGGCGGCTCATCATGGCCACCCTCCGCACCAACTACTTCGCCGGCGCCTTCGGCCGGTCCGTCACCATCTCGGGCGGCCCGGGCGGGTCAGCCGGCCCCGGCCGCTCCTCGGGGCGTACCCGGCCGGCCACCAGCACCGTCCCGTACCTGGTGGTCAAGCTGGACGCGGCCCAGCTACCCGACCTGCCCGCCCCGCGGCCGAAGTTCGAGCTGTTCGTGTACTCCCCCCGGTTCGAGGGCGTCCATCTCCGCTTCGCCGACGTGGCCAGGGGCGGCCTGCGCTGGTCGGACCGGCGCGAGGACTTCCGGACCGAGATCCTGGGCCTGGCCAAGGCGCAGGAGGTCAAGAACGCGGTCATCGTGCCGTCGGGCGCCAAGGGCGGCTTCGTCTGCAAGCAGCTGCCCGATCCCGCCGACCGGGAGGCCTATCAGGGCGAGGTCCTGGCCTGCTACCGCATGTTCATCAGCGCGATGCTGGATCTCACCGACAACCTGGAGGCCGGCCGGGTCATCCCGCCGCTCCAGGTCGTCCGGCACGACGGCGACGACCCCTACCTCGTGGTGGCGGCCGACAAGGGCACGGCCACCTTCTCCGACACCGCCAACGAGATCGCGGCCAGCCGCGGCTTCTGGCTGGGCGACGCGTTCGCCTCCGGCGGCTCGGAGGGATACGACCACAAGAAGATGGGCATCACCGCCCGCGGCGCCTGGGAGTCGGTGAAGTTCCACTTCCAGACACTCGGCGTCGACGTGGACACCGACGATTTCTCGGTGGTCGGCGTCGGCGATATGTCGGGCGACGTGTTCGGCAACGGCATGCTGCTGTCCCGGCACATCAGGCTGGTCGCCGCCTTCGACCATCGCCACGTCTTCGTCGACCCCGACCCGGATCCCGCCGTGGGCTTCGCCGAGCGGCAGCGGCTGTTTGCCCTGCCACGCTCGTCGTGGGCCGACTACGACCCGGAGCTGATCTCGGCCGGCGGCGGGATCTGGCCGCGGTCGGCCAAGTCCGTGTCCGTCCCGCCTCAGGTCCGGGCCGCGCTCGGGCTGGCCGCTGAGGTCACCGCGCTCTCGCCCGACCAGCTGATGTCGGCCATCCTGGCGGCGCCGGTCGACCTGCTCTGGAACGGCGGCATCGGCACCTACGTGAAGGCCGCGGCCGAGTCCAGCATCGACGTCGGGGACCGGTCCAATGACAGCGTCCGGATCGATGCCGGGCAGCTGCGCGCCCGGGTGGTCGGCGAGGGCGGCAACCTCGGGCTGACCCAGGAGGCGCGGATCGAGTACGCGCTGGGCGGGGGCCTGGTGAATACCGACTTCATCGACAACTCCGCCGGCGTGGACACGTCCGACCACGAGGTCAACATCAAGATCCTGCTCGACCAGGAGGTCCGCGACGGCGCGCTGACCCGGGCCGAGCGGAACGCGCTGCTGCCCGAGATGACCGACGAGGTCGGGGTCCTGGTCCTGCGGCACAACTACCAGCAGAACCGGGCCCTGGCCGCCGCCCGGGCCCAGAACGCCTCGATGCTGCACGTGCATGCCCGCTACATCCGCAAGCTGGAGCGGGATCGCCGGATCCGGCGCCGGCTCGACGTGCTGCCCGGGGCGACCGAGATCGCCGAGCGCCGGTCGGCCGGCACCGGGCTCACCGTGCCGGAATTCGCCGTCCTGCTCGCGCATACCAAGATCGCGGCGACCCAGGAGGTCCTGGCCAGCGGGCTGCCCGATGATCCCTACCTGCACCAGGTCCTGGTCGAGTACTTCCCCACCCCGCTGCGGGAACGCTATGCCGACCGGATGGGCGACCACCGGCTGCACCGGGAGATCATCACCACCGCCGTGGTCAACGACATGGTGGACCGGTCGGGGACCACCTTCACGTTCCGGCTGAACGAGGAGACCGGGGCGTCGGTCTCCGAGATCACGGCCGCGTGGCTGGTGGTCAGGGAGGTCTTCGACCTGGCCGGGTTCTGGGCGGAACTGGAGGCCCTGGACGGCCAGGTGGAGACCTCGGTCCAGATCGCGGCCCTGCTGGAAGGCCGCAAGCTGTCCGAGCGCGCGGCCCGGTGGCTGCTGCACTCCCGCCGGCAGCCCTTCGACATCGCCCAGACCATCGACTTCTTCGCCGACGGCGTGCTGGCGGTCGGTGCCCGGCTGCCCGGCCTGCTGTCGGGCCGGGACCTGGCCGGCTTCGCCGACCGCCGCGAGCTGTACGTGGGCCGCGGGGTGCCGCCCCGGCTGGCCGACCGGCTGGCCGCGATGGTGCCCGCCTACTCCGCGTTCGACGTCGTGGACATTGCCCGCGGCACGGGCCTGGCGGCGGAGGAGACCGCGGCGGTCTACTTCGACCTGGCCGACCGGCTGCAGATCGCCCGGCTGCGGGACATGGTCACCGCGCTGCCGCGTGATGACCGGTGGAACACGATGGCCCGCGGCGCGATCCGGGACGACCTGTATGCCGCCCATGCCGCGCTGGCCCGGGACGTGCTGACCGTGACCGAGCCCGGCACGCCCGCGCAGCGGCTGGCCGCCTGGGAGCAGCGCAACGATTTCGCGGTGCGCCGGGCGGGCCAGACGCTCACCGAGATCTGGGAGAGCAACTCCTTCAACGTCGCGACGCTGTTGGTGGCGGTCCGCGCGATCCGGACGCTGGCCGCCACCGGTGGCCTGCCCGCCTGAGTGACCTGCGAATATGCACAGGTCATCTGCACGAGCCGGCTGCAAGGACCAACTGCACCAATCACCTGCACAGCGCACCAACTGGTGTGTCCTGATACTGGCAGGTAGTCGGCCTCGCGTAGGCTTCTGGTATGGCTACCGACGCTGCGGGCGAGATCTCGGAACTAGTGTCGAAGCTCGCCAGTGTGGAGGCCGTCCTCAACCCGGACGCGATGCGCAAGGAAGCTGACGGGCTGCGGGAGCGGTCGGCTGACCCCGAGCTCTGGTCAGATCAGGAGCAGGCTCAGGCGGTCACGAGGCGGCTGTCCTACCTGGACGGCGAGCTGGCCCGGCTGGAAGGGCTGCGGCGCCGGCTGGACGACGTCTCGATCATGTTCGAGCTGGCCGAAAGCGAGCACGACGAGCCGACCCGCGAGGAGGCCCTGCGCGAGCTGGCCGGGGCTCGCAGCGAGGTCGACCAGCTAGAAATCCGGACCCTGCTGTCGGGGGAGTACGACTCCCGGGAGGCGCTGATCTCCATCACCGCGCAGGCCGGGGGCGCCGACGCGGCCGACTGGGCCGAGGGCCTGCGCCGGATCTACCTGCGCTGGGCGGAGCGGCACGGCTACCCGTCGGAGGTCTATGACACCTCCTACGCCGAGGAAGCCGGGATCAAGTCCACCACGTTCGCGATCAAGGCGCCGTACTCGTACGGGACGCTGCGCGGGGAGCACGGCACGCACCGGATGGTCCGCATCTCCAAGTACGACAACCAGGGCAGGCGGCAGACCTCGTTCGCCGGGGTGGACATCCTGCCCGTCGTCCAGCAGGCCGATCACATCGAGGTCCCCGAGGACGAGATGCGGATCGACGTGTTCCGGTCGAGCGGGCCGGGCGGCCAGGGCGTCAACACCACCGACTCCGCCGTCCGGATCACCCACCTGCCGACCGGGATCGTCGTGTCCTGCCAGAACGAGCGCAGCCAGATCCAGAACCGGGCCAGCGCGATGGCGGTGCTGCAGGCCAAGCTGCTCGAGCGCAAGCGCGGGGAGCAGGCGGCCAAGCTGAACGAGCTGCGCGGCGACGGGGGCCGGAGCTGGGGCACCCAGATCCGCAACTACGTCCTGCACCCCTACCAGAACATCAAGGACCTGCGCACCGGCTACGAGACCGGCAACACCGCCGCCGTGATGGACGGTGAGATCGACGGCTTCATCGAGGCCGAGATCCGCTGGCTGCGCCAGCAGGGCCTCTAGCCAGACACGCATCCAGCCAGGCGGGCCCCTACCTAACAGGCCGGTCGCCCCGCCGGTCTTCAGTCCAGCTGGTCTTAGTCCAGCGGGCCCTTAGTGCGCTAGGTGCATCGCGGCCAGGCCGAGTAGCGCAAGCACCAGCACGGCCGCCAGGAGCAGCGGCAGGCCCGGCCCGTGACCCGACTCGTGGACATGCTGACGGGACAGGCGACAGACCGGGCACCTGCCCTCCGCGACGGGCCCGGCGCACTGGGCGCAGATCAGATGCTCGCAGCTCATCTAGCTTCCTCCGGGGCCGGCGCCTACCCGGTCACTTCGACGATGTTGGACGTTCCAACCCAGTTTCCCCCCTAGACTGGCCCGAGGCCAACCCAGGGCACCTGTTGATACCCCCAGCTTCCTGGGCCAAGCCGCCAGGAACTCCCCGACCGTAGTGTGATGGGCCAGTGATCCACTTCGATAACGTCACTAAGACGTACCAGAACCAGAGCCGCCCGGCTCTGGAGAACGTCACCCTTGACGTCGAGAAGGGTGAGTTTGTCTTTCTGGTCGGGCCGTCTGGATCGGGCAAGTCGACGTTCCTCCGGCTGGTGCTGAAGGAAGAGCGCCCGACCGAGGGCCGGATCCACGTAGCGGGCAAGGACCTGGCCCGGCTGACGAACTGGAAGGTGCCGCACCTGCGCCGCCGGATCGGCTGTGTGTTCCAGGACTTCCGGCTGCTGCCGAGCAAGAACGTCTACCAGAACATCGCGTTCGCGCTTGAGGTGATCGGCAAGCCGCGGCGCTTTATCCGCAAGGTCGTGCCAGAGGTGATCGACCTGGTCGGCCTGGAGGGCAAGCGGGACCGGATGCCCGACGAACTATCCGGTGGCGAGCAGCAGCGGGTCGCGATGGCCCGCGCGTTCGTCAATCGACCGATGATCCTGCTCGCGGACGAGCCGACGGGCAACATTGACCCCGCGACCTCGATCGGCATCATGAAGGTCCTCGACCGGATCAACCGGACCGGAACCACGGTCGTCATGGCCACCCACGATGCGGCGATCGTGGACTCCATGCGCAAGCGCGTCATCGAGCTGGAGTACGGCAAGGTGGTGCGTGATCAGTCGCGCGGAGTCTACGGCCAGGCCTACTAACCGGCCTGTCGGCGAGTTACCGAGGGAATTACTACATGCGCGCGCAATTTGTGCTCCATGAGGTATGGATCGGCCTGCGGCGGAACCTGACCATGACCATCGCGCTCGTGGTGGTCGTCGCGATCAGCCTGTCGCTGCTGGGCACCGGGCTGCTGTTCGTCAAGCAGGTCAACAACACCCGGACGTACTGGCAGGGCAAGGTCCAGCTCTCGGTTTACCTGTGCACCAGCGGGAGCGCCAGCACTCAGTGCTCTCGCAACGGCCCCGTCACGGCCTCGGAGATCACCTCGGTCCGGCAGACGCTGCAGTCCGATCCCCAGGTCTCCCGCGTGTCCTTCGTGTCCGAGGCCCAGGCTTACCGGCAGTTCCGGCAGGAATTCGCGAACAACCCCTCGCTGATCAGGGACACGCTGCCCAGCCAGATCCCGAGCTCCTTCGAGGTCAAGCTCAGGAACGCCCAGGCCGATGCCACCCAGGTCGCCGCGGTGGTGGATGGTGCTCCCGGCGTCGATCAGGTGGTACAGAACTCCTCGGTGCTGGACAAGTTCTACAAGCTGCTGGACGGCGCGCGGAATGCGGTGGTCATCATCGCGATCATCCTGATCATCGCCGCGATCTTGCTGGTGGCCAACACGATCAGGCTGTCGGCCTTCAACCGCCGCCGGGAGACCAGCATCATGCGGCTGGTCGGCGCCTCCAACTTCTACGTGCAGCTGCCCTTCCTCATGGAGGGAGTGCTCGCGGGCCTGGTCGGCTGGCTGGTGGCCACCGCCCTGCTGATCGTCGTGAAATCGCTCCTGCTGGACGGCCTGCAGCAGTACTTCCCGTTCAACGTGCAGCTCAATACCACCGACCTTGTCGAGGTGGTCATCCTCGCGATGATCATCGGCCTGGTGCTGTGCGGGACCACGTCGTTCCTCACCCTCAGGCGCTACCTGCGCGTGTGACGAACTGATGGCAGCAGAACAGGGTACGAAAGTCGTGGCCAGGAACCGGCGTGCCCGCCACGACTATCACATCGACGACGTGGTCGAGGCCGGGCTCGTGCTGACGGGCACCGAGGTGAAGTCGCTGCGGGCGGGCCGGGCCTCGCTGACCGACGGGTTCGGCCAGGTGACCGACGGTGAGATGTGGCTGCACGGGGTCCACATCCCGCAGTACACGCAGGGCACCTGGACCAACCACGAGCCGCGGCGGACCCGTAAGCTGCTGCTGCACCGCAAGGAGATCGATCGACTGGCGTACTCGACGAGGGAACGGGGCTTGACGCTTATTCCGCTCTCGCTGTACTTCAAGGATGGGCGGGCCAAGGTCGAACTGGCGCTGGCACGGGGCAAGCGCACCTACGACAAGCGTCATGCCCTGGCCGAGCGGGACGCCGCCAGGGAGGTTGACCGTGCTTTGCGGCGCCGGAGATAGCGAAGTGGCGGATGGTGCAGCACACGCGTAGTCGCGGTGCACATGCCGCCGCCTCTCGCGCTCCGAGGCCTGGGCCCCCGCGGCCCGGGCCGCCGGCGCGAGGAACCCGGGCCAGGGGGGCCGGGGACGGGGCTCAACCAGTCGGGGGAAGCAAGGTGGCAGGACTGCCGCGAGCCATGCTCGGCAAGATCGCTGCCGTGGTGGCGGTCACGGGCATCCTGGGCTTCGGCCTGATCCGCGGGGGCGGCTCATCGGCCGAGCCGGCCGTCCAGTCGTTCTTGCTGGCGTGGGAGAACGGGCAGTACAAGACGGCGGCCGCAATGACGACCGGTCCGCCCGCCGCGGTGGCCGATGCCCTGGCCGGGGCCTACCGCCAGCTGGACGCGGCCGACCTGGTGATGCAGATGGGCCGGATTGCCCAGCACGGGTCCGCCGCCACCGTGGCCTTTCACGCCTCCGTGGACCTGGGCAGCGGCGGCCTGCGCTGGACCTACCGCGGCAGTTTCTACATGCGGCGGACGAGCGCGGGCTGGAAGGTGCTCTGGGACCCGTCGGTGATCGCGCCGGGCCTGCGGCCGGGCGACCGGCTGGCCGTCCTGACGACCATGCCCCGGCGCGCCCAGATCCTCGACTCGGCCGGGACCCCGCTGGCCATCCCCGCGCCCGTCTATGTGCTCGGCGTCCGGCCCGACAGCCTCGCGGACCCGCTGAGGACGGCCGACGCACTGAGCCATGTCACCGGACTGGACGCCAACCAGGTCTACGGCCAGATCATCGCGGCGCCGTCCAAGGGCTTCCTGGGCCTGGTCAGGCTGCCGCCGGCGGCCTACGCCCGGATGCACCGCAGGCTCAGCCGGGTGCCCGGGCTGGTCGTGGTGCGGCGGACCGAGCGCCTGTTTAACAACATCGCACCGGCGGTCGCCGGGTCGGTCGGCACGGAGACCGCGCTCGTGCTGCGTCAGCAAGGCGTGCCGTACCGGCCGGGCGACACCGTCGGACTGTCCGGCCTGGAGGCGGCCTACCAGCGCGGGCTGACCGGGTCCCCCACCACCGAGGTGGTCTTGCAGGACGCGGGCGGCCACCGGGTCGCGGTGCTCCAGCACTGGGGCGGAAGCCCGGGGCTGCCGGTGCGGACGACGATCGACCAGCGCGTGCAGTCCGCCGCCGATAACGCGCTGGCCGGGGTGCCCGGCTCTGCGGCCATCGTGGCCATCCAGCCCGGTACCGGCCGGATCCTCGCGGTTGCCGAGCACGCGGTTCGCGGCATGCCCGCGGTCAGCCCGCTGGCGGGGCGTTACGCGCCGGGCCAGGCCTTCACGATCGTCTCGACCGCGGCGCTGCTGCAAAGCGGCTTCAACACCAGCAGCCCCGTCCCCTGCAAGGCGGAGAACAGCATCGGCGGCCGCCGCTTCTCGAACCAGCCAGCCGAACTCGGCCTCGGCTCCGCGCCGCCGTTCTCCGTAGACTTCGCCCACGCGTGCGGGACGGCGTTCGCCGGGCTCTCCGAGCAACTGAACGCCAAGGACCTGTCGGTCGCCGCCAGAGGCTTCGGCATCGGCGCCAGCTGGCAGCTCAAGGTGGCCAGCTACGCCGGCACCATCGGGAGCCCGGTGGGATACGGGCAGGTCGCTGCCACCTCCATCGGCGCCGGCCAGGTCCAGGTCAGCCCGCTGGATATGGCCCTGGCCGCCGGGCTGGTGCGGTCCGGGACCTGGCATGCACCCGCCCTGGTGACCGGGCCGTCCGATCCGAGCTCGGCGCCGACCAAGCCGTTCAGTGCCCGGATCGTCACGTCCCTGCGCGCCCTCATGCGCGCTACCGTGACCAGGGGCGCGGGAGCAGCGGCTAACGTTCCCGGCGGCCGGGTCTTCGGGCAGGTCGGAAACTCCGCCCTCGGGTCCGGACCGGGCGGCCTGCGATCCACCTGGTTTGTCGGCTATCAGGGGAACATCGCGTTCGCGGTCGTTGAGTTCGCCAAGTCCACCAATGTCTCAGCTGCTCCGCTGGCCGGCCAGTTCCTGCGAGACATCCAAGGCTGAGCATGACTCGCCGGTTACCTGCTTTTTGACAACGGCGAGCAACCTTCTGACCGCATAGCGACGTCCTTCTTAGTGACTGGGGTGCCGCTTGGGGGGTTGCGGCCCAGTCGTGGTGAGAAGCCGGGCCTCATCTCGGGGGAGGCCCGGGCTGGGCCGGCTCCGACCCTGCCGGTCGACCCCGTGGGCGCATCTGAGGCCACCGCCAGCGCCCACGGGGGCCTCATCACCTCTGTTGGATGCCCGGTGGGGTCCGCGCTCTGCGGATGACCCGCCGGGCGTTCTGCACTCCGGGCGGCGTTATATCTCTGTTTGCGGCATAGGGTCCGGCATCGAGTGAGCGCCTGACGTCGGGCCGCCGGGCACGCGGGCGCCGGGCATAATCGCGCCGCCTGCGCCGTTGGACCCTCTGGAGCGCATCCGGTAACATGCTCTGTACAACTCAACAGGGGGTGACAGGCTTCGACTTCGGTAGTTGATCCAGGGGAAGCGGGCCGAGGGTTGCGATGCCTACCTCGTAAATCCAGATGTCGCAAACCAATAACTGCCAATTCACAGCGCAGTCGCTCCGCCCTTTCGCTCGCGGCCTAATAACCGCTAGCAGAGGGTAGGAGCTGTCAGCCCGGGAGCTCCTCCGGCCCGGTGTCTGGCATCAGCTAGGAGGATCTACCGTCTAGCCCGGTCGCGGGGCTAGGCGGGACACCAAACAGCGACTGAGCCCGTCGGCAGCTTGCCTGCGTGACTGCCGGGGCCGAGAAAAGCACAGCGGGCTGCGCCCGGAGAAGCCCTGGTGATGTACTGAAGGACGCGGGTTCGATTCCCGCCACCTCCACCACGAGAGCGGTATCCGCCTCGGACCACGGGTCCGGGCGGATGCCGCTCTTTTTGGCTTCCGCTGCCATGGCCGGGTTTGCACTGTCGTCTGCAGGCGTGACACTTATGGGGTGGATCGCAGTGATCGGCTCCGCGCGCTGGCCAGGGAACTGCGGGCGGCCGCTCCGGGTCCCCGCAGCGCGGCCTGGCTGGCCGACCGCTTCGGGATCAGCGTCCGCACCGTGGAGCGGGACCTGGAGACGCTCCGGCAGTCGGGGCTGCCGATCAGCTCGCAGGCCGGCCGGGACGGTGGCTGGGCCCTGGAAAGTGGCTGGGCCCTGGACCGTGACGACACCCAGCCGCCGTTATCCCTGACTCCGGCCGAGGCGCTGGCCGTCATTAGCGCATTGCGAGCGGCGGCCGGGTCGCCCTTCGCCGAGGCCGGCCGCTCGGCGTCACTCAAGATCCTGGCCACGCTGCCGGCCGACGTGCGGCAGCGGGAGGAGCTGCTGGAGGCGCGGGCGCACCGCAGCGGCCAGCCAGCGGGCAGGGCCGGCCGGCTGGTCGCGGCCGCCATCGAGCAGCAGCGGGTCCTGCACCTGGTGTACGCCGACGGCCAGGGGGCGCTCACCGAGCGGGACGTCGAGCCGCTCGGCCTGCTGTCCGGACCGAACGGCTGGTCTCTGCTGGCCTGGTGCCGGCTGCGGCACGGGATCCGCGGCTTCCTGCTGGCGCGCATCCGCGCCGCTCGGTTGCTCACCGAACACGCCCCCGGACTGGCCCGCGCGGAGCTGAGGGAGCTGGCCGGCCGGGACAGCTAAGGGCTCGCCTGGTCGCGGCCGGCGGGCCGGATGCGGCCGGCGATCCGCAGGACGAGGCGGCGGCCGCCCGGCCGGATAGCGATCAGCGTGGCCAGGCAGATGGCGGCGAGCAGCGCGTACGGGACGAGGTCGGAGGTGGCCTGGGCAATCGCCCCGCTCGCGGTCGCGGCCAGGGCCTGGCCGCTGGCCCAGGCCAGGTTGCCCAGGCCGAAGGCCAGGCCCTGGTTCAGCCCCAGGCGGTGCGCGCCGCCGCTGAGCATCGCGGCCGCGGGGGCGAACAGCGTGCCAAACGTCGGCATGCCGACCACCAGGATGACGACGAGCCACGCCAGGGAGGCGACCGTCGGGGCCAGCAGGCTGACGACCACCGTGGCCACCAGCGACAGCTGCACCGGGACGAGCGCGCCGCGCCGGTCAGACAGCCGGCCAGCCAGCGGCGACAGGCCGCCCTCGACCGCGGCCGAGGCCAGGAAGGTCCCGCCGATCACCGCAGCGCTGGCGCCGAGGGCCCCCAGGCGCAGCGGGGCCAGCACGTCCAGGACCCCGAAGGCCAGGCCCGGCAGCATCGTGAGCCACATTCCCCCGGCGACCTCCCGGTTCCGCAGCGCGGGGAGTGCCGCGCGCAGGCCCTGGGCCTGCGCGCCATGCGGCCGTGGCACCGCGAAGGCCGCCGCGATCAGGATCGCGCCGGCCACGGCCGCCGCGGAGAAGGCCGGCCCGGTACCGGTCCGGCTGGCCACCGCGCCGATGACCGGCCCGAGCAGCGCCCCGCCGACTGCGGCGCCGAGCGCCGTGCCCAGCATCTCGCCGCGTCGCTCCGGCGGGGCCACCGTGGCCAGCCAGGACAGGCCCGCCGCCCAGGTGCACGCCCCGCCGATGCCCTGGATGAACCGCGCGGCGTCCAGGACGCCCTCGGCCGTAGCCCAGCCGAAGACCAGCGTGGAGGCGCTCATCAGCGTCAGCCCGGCCACGACGACCACCCGGCAGCCCAGCCGCGAGGTCAGCACGCCGCCGGGCAGCGCGCCCAGCAGCGTGCCGAGCGGATAGCTGGCTACCAGCAGGCCCGCCCCCGCCTTCGACAGGCCTGCGGCGTGCACGTAGTGCGGCAGCAGGGGGGTCAGCGCGGTGAAGAAGACCGTGTCCACCATCACCAGGACGCACACGAAGACGAGCAGGGCGCGGACCCGGCGCGACAGGGCGACCTTCGGGGGGCGGCCCGGCGGCGCGGACAGGTCTTGCTCGCGTCGCTCCCGTCCCATCCAGCTGACCCCCGCTCACCGTCCGCTAACCCCGGTGTCAGCCGACGGTGAGGGAGGCTACCCGGCTGCGGCGGCCGGGGCACCGCCGGCCCGACTTGTCCGCGCCGCGGCGGCCGGGCGCCGCCGGGCCCGGCTTGTCTGCGGGTGGCCTACTCCTGGTCGTCGGCAGCCGGCCGTCCCGGTCCCGGTCCCGGTGCGAGCGCCTCGGCCGCCACTCCCACTCCATGGGAAAACACCAGCCTCCCGCCGAGGAAGGCGCCCGTGCAGACAATGATGGCGGCGGCCACCGACAGCGCGACCACGCCGGGCGGGGCCGTGGCCGCCGAGCCGTAGTCGCTCAGCTGCCAGGCCAGGTCGCCCGCCCCGATCATGAAGACCGCGGCCATGGCGCACACGTGCGCCGCCGCCGTGCGCATGGCCCGGCCGGAGCGGGGCGCGAACCGCACCAGGTCCGCGAAGCCCGTCCCCATCGTGATCAGGCAGATGACCAGCCCGCCGGCGAGCACGAACGTGCCGGCGTGCCATAACTGCTCCGGCCAGCGGCGCTGAGTACCGCCGAGGGCAGAGGCGAGGTCGAACCCGGCCACGAATACGTAGCCGGCCACCGGGAAATCGGTGAACGGGGGATGCGCCGGCCGGGCATGGCCACGCAAGCGACGACGGCTGTCCTTCGGGTGGTCCGCCGCACGTGTGCCCGCCATACCGGTATCCCGCCTCACGTGTATCCCGCCTCCGAGGGTCCCGCTGTTGTGTATCCCGCCGCTGCGACGCTCCGCCGCAGGAGCCGGTCCAGCCGCAGGAGCCGGTCCAACCGGGGAGAGCCGGGTATAACTGATGCTGGCCGCCAAGTTACCGCGAAGCCCCGATATCGCGCCCGTATCGGGCCACATCCCGGCCCGGGTGCCGCTAGGCAGTCCCGCTAGGCAGTCCCGCTAGGCAGTCCCGCTAG
>Ga0208589_1000245_pt1 | contig 26486 bp, 15 predicted proteins | sample NGESurshal092012_2_FD_184486 | JGI IMG/M metagenome (GOLD analysis project Ga0208589, IMG submission 184486) | Arctic peat soil microbial communities from Barrow, Alaska - NGEE Surface sample F53-2 shallow-092012 (SPAdes) | ecosystem: Environmental > Terrestrial > Soil > Wetlands > Peat ...
GGAAAAAGAAGCGCCGGCAACACCGTCCTTATCCTCAGCCGCTCAGGTCGTTTGTGGACGCCATCGTGATCATCCGTTGAACGGTATTGCGGCTAACCGAGCGGTGGTAGTGCGAATTTCATTTAGAATTCGTATTAGAGGTTTGCCAGTCGGGTGTCGGCGTCGCCGAAGTAATCGAGCTTCACGCCCATGCGGTCCATGATTCCCAAGTAGAGGCTGCAAAGCTGGCGGTTTTCGTCGCCGGCATCGGCGTAATCAAGACAGCGGCCGGTCTTGAGCGTCCCGCCGAGTCCGCCGGCCAAAACCATAGGTACCTTGGTGTTGTCGTGGTTGTGGCCGGACCACATGTTCGACAGGAACATCAGGCAGGTATTGTCGAGCACGGTGCCTTCGCCTTCCTGCATGCTGTCGAGCTTTTGGGCGAGATAAGCGTATTGACTCAGGTGCATCCGGGAGATGGCTTCGTAGCCGTCGCCGTTTTCCTGGTGGGAGGCATCGTGATGGCCCGAGGTCACGCCGAGGAACGGATAATAAAGCGTTGAGAGATCGCGGGCGGTCAGCAAGGTGGCGATGCGCGTCTTATCGGTTTGGAAGGCCAGGGCGATGATATCGCACATCAGCTTGGCGTGAACGCGGAAATCTTCGGGCAGGCCGTTTTCGGGCCGCTTCATGGTGACGGTGGGCTGGCCGTTGGCGTCGGCTCGCGCGTCGGCTTTATCTTTTTCGGCGCGCATGCGTTCGACGCCGCGCTCGACCTCCCGCACGCTGGTCAGATATTCATCGAGCCGGGCTTTGTCATTGACGCTGACTCTTCGGCTGAGGTCTTCGGCGCGGCTTTTCAGCCGGTCGAGAATACTGATATTGCGAAGGTTTCCGCTGTTTTCAAATAGGCTGTCGAACGCCAGCGATGGGTACAGTTCGTTGGGCATGGGGGAATCGGGGCTTTGCCAGGAGATGTGCGAACTGTAAGCGCAGGAAAAATTGGATTCGTGATAGCCGTTCAGCGGTTGCTCGCAGGCAAGCACCATGCTGGGCAGGCGCGTATCCTGGCCGACGTGGTTGGCGAGAACCTGATCGACGCTGACGCCGCTGTGAATGAGCGCGCCTTTGGTGATGGGCACTCCCGTGAGCAGGTTGCCGGTCTGGGCGGGATGAATTCCGTTGCCGCGCCCGACCTTGTTGTACAGGCCGTTGATGATATTGATCTTGGACTTCAGCGGTTCAAGCGGCTTGAGGGTCTTGCCGAGTTCCATGGCGGCGCCGACCCCTTTGGCGGTCCACGACGGCGGGCTGATGCCATTGCCCATGAACACAGCGCCGAAGCGCTGGGGGAACGCCGCGGGCATGGAAGCGGGCGAACCTACTGCCGCCGAGGCTTGCGTACACCAGCCTGAGACGGATTCGAGCCAGGGTAACGCCATCGTCACACCCAGGCCGCGAAGAAAGGCTCGCCGCGCAATACCACGACGCGGTTCAGGATTCGACGGTTGATTACGGCTCATGGAACCTCACCTTTCAGCGGTTTTCGGCTACGGCTTGTCGGCCACGCTTGGTTAAGAATTGAGGACTGGTGACAATGGTTTCAACGAGAGTCTCAAATCGGTAGTCGTTGGCGGCGGCCTTCTGGTGCATTTCCTCAATCATCAGGTCATCCGATGGCATCAGGCTTCGGCCGACGGCATAGACAAAGAGCTTACCACAGAGGGTGTTGATGTAATCATTCTGGCGGTGCTCGCGAATGTATTGCCGCAAGCCGGCGAGGCCCGTGCCGTCGCCGCCGTCGGGGAAAGTCGCACTGGCGTCAATCGAACGGCCGGCCAGATCCTTGAGGCGGGATTCGCCGACTGGTCCATATCCTTCAAAGACCAATCCGAGGGCGTCGAACCGGGCGTGGCAGGCAGCGCAATTGGCATCAGCGCGATGGCGGGCCAGCATCTCACGCAGCGGCAGATCGAGCTTGGCTTCGTCGTGAGGCAGTTCCGGCACCCCTTGCGGCGGCGGCGAAATGCGCTCGCCGAAAAGATTCTTCACCACCCAGTTTCCGCGCTTCACGGGACTGGTGCGTAAGCCGGGAGCATTCTTGGTCAGGAAGACAGCCATCGGCAAAATCCCGCCACGCGAGTACTGGCTGGCGTCGTCGATATGCACCCAATCATCCGCATGCTTGGCCGTTACTGGAATACCATAGTGCTTGGCCAGCACGGGATTGACGAATGTGTCATTGGCGTAGACACAATCCAGAATCGAGCGATTGTTCTGAATCACGTCGAGCAGGAAGCGAACCGGCTCCTCGAACATCGCATCGCGCAAATCGTCGGTGAAGGTGGGGAAGCGCTGGCGATCAACGGATTTGATGTCCTGAAAGCGGCGGAAATCGAGCCAGTTGCCGCCGAATTCAAGAGCCATGCCCCGAATGCGGGGGTCTTTAATCATGCGGCGGGTCTGCTGGATCATAACCTCGGGCTTATGCAGATCGCCGGCGGCGGCATGTTTCAGGAGTTCGTCATCGGGCATGCTGGCCCATAGGAAATAGCTCAGCCGACTGGCCAGATCGTAATCAGACAGCGCGTGAATATCTTTGTCGGCGGAGGAAAGATCGATCCGGTAGGTCATGTCCGGCGACATCAGCACGAAGACGATCGACTCACGCAGCGCCGACTCGTGATCCATGCCGTCTTTCTCGCGGGCTGATTTATAGAACGACAGAAGGTCATCTCGGTCGGCCTGGGTGAGAGGCCGGCGATAGGCGCGGGCGGCGAAATCCTGAAGAGCCTGAAGCTGGCCCGGCTCGGCGTCGATGTGCGCCTTTTCCGACCACCGAATGGCGGCATTGACCGAATCATAATGGTCACGGGTTGCCTGTGCACCGGGCGAATTGCTGCCACGCGACAGGAGGCCTTCTTCGTACTTTTTAATGTTGACTTCGCTGGCGAGTTCGTCGCCGGGCGCAACATCCTTGCCCATGATGGCGCGGAAGCCGGCGCTGCGCGCGTCGAACGACTGGAGGTAGGTTCGCTTGGTGGCCGAGGCGATAAAGTCCATATCGCGCCACATCTCGTCCAAATGATCCTGCTGGCTCTTGTCGAGGATCAGTTCATAGAAGGGGATGTCATCGCGGAAATATCCCATTCGATTCTGAAAGCCGGCGCTGAGGAGGCGGCCTTGTTCGTTGCCGATGTTGAAATAATTCGTGCCGCGTTCCGCAGTGTAAAAACGATCGGGGAATACGCTGCAGAACTCGGTGAATGAGGCTTCGTATTGGGCGGCCTCGCCCGTCGGAATCGCCAGATCAGGGTCGCCGGGTGTGTTGGTGATGGCTCCGCCGCCGCGACCCCCTCGTCCGCCGCGAGCTGCCCCGCCGCGACCGCCGCGACCGAATGGCTGGGTCGATGGTCGCGTTTGCGGCGCAAAGGCCACCGCGACGGGTGCCGGTTGCGGCGCCGCAACTGGCGCCTGGACGGGCACAGCGACAGCCACAACGACCGGATGCGTGGCGGGCGAACCAGGAGCTTGGATTTGCAGTTGGGCCTTATCGTACGTCATGCGATGAGTGGCGTACTGTTTGTTCACCCACATCGGCCCAGCCTGGCCGGCGGCTCCCTGAATGCCCGTGAATCGCGGCTCGATTTTCTTGCGCAGAGCAACCACGAAATCGCGCATCTGCTCGCAACCCTTACGGGCCGCATCCGGTTGATTTTGATTCGCCGGCGGCAATGCGCCCCACATCGAATGCAACTTCGCAACTGGACCTACCGCCTGGCTGGCGTCTTCGAGAATCCCCCAGACCATCTGCAAATACTTCCCGCTCACCTTGGCGGTAGAAGCAATGTCCGCCAGCGTTGCATCGGGAGTTCCCATCGCCGCGCGATTCTTAAACCGCCAGGCGGCCTGAAAATAATCCGCGTAATCGGTGTCCTGGCTGTAATAGAAATCGACGATCTGATGTTCACAAAACTGATCGCGGTCGGCTTCAGAAAGCATCGAGCGCGCTGCGAAGCCGAACCCCTGCTGCTTCAGGTACATGTGGCCGGAAACCTCGCGCGCGGCCTTCAGGTACTTATCGAGCAATTCCGGCGACATTGAGAGCGACTCGCCGGAATTATCGAAGCCGGCGGTGTTGGAGGGGTCAACCGGGAATTCCCGCGTGGGCTTGATATCAACGCCGGTGAGATCGCGGATGGTGTAATCGTACTCCGAATTACTCAGCCGCCGAGCCAGCACGATGCCGGGATCGCCGGCATCCTTTACCGCCACTTCGTGACGGGCGGCATCAATCCATGCGATCATCTCGTCGCGCGCCGCCAGAGTGGGGTGTGCCTTGGCGTCGTCGGGCGGCATTTGTTTGGCGGCGAGCTTGTCGCGCACCTGCATCCATTGCGACAAATCGTCCTCAACCGCCGTCGTACCCGTGTAACTCTGAAGATCAAATCCTGCCTTGGGCTTGTCGCCGCTATGGCAACTGAAGCAATAGGTGCTCAGGAAAGGATGCACTGTTTTGGTGAAGCGCCCATCAAGATTGGCCGCAGCCAGGGCTGGATTGACTTGAGCTTGCACGGGCGCCGGTTGAGAACTGGCGACCCAAATTCCAACGGTGATCAGGACGACCCCCATTGCCGTTGCGATCTTCCGCAATCGCATTAAACTTCTCCGTGGTTAGGCGGCCTCAGCCAATACGATGCGGCTGTCTAGGACAACATACTACCTACACATCAATCTACCGTGTGTTGTGCAATGAAGACATCCGATTGAATTACTCAAGGCAGATTGGAACAATTGCGGGGCATTTGGGCCATTTAGGGGTTGGCCAAGTTTTGTGGCAAACGACGAAGAACCCCCACCCCAACCCTCACCCTGCGTACAGGGAGAGGGGGTAAGAATGGGCGTTGCCACGAAACAGTGGTAACGGCCGGCCGTTTATTACGGCGGCGTCGGTTGTGCGGATTCATCGAGTTCCAGGCGCAGGTAATCGTACAAAACGCCATTATTAACCGGGCCGGCCGGGACGGTCAGGGTCAGAATGTTCTCGCCTTGCTTCATCAGGGTCGCGTCGAAGGGAACCTCACGTTCGTACCAGATGCCCTGACTGCCCTGGCGGTTGATGACCGTGTCAGCCCCCATGAGAGTGATCTGGCCGGCGGGTTTGTCGTTGACGGTTACGGCGATCGATCTGGCTCCCGAGCCGCAGATCGCCACGCGCAGGATGGCCCGGCCTTTGGGATCGGCGGGCATGGAGAAGTGGATTTTGTAGGGTGTGGCGCGTCCTGATCCGGTGACGCCGGCATTCCCATTCAGCCGCACGGTGTCGTCCGTTGCGTGGGGCAACTGCTGGTAGAACCAATCTTTGTGCGTGTCGCTCTTGCCGATGACAAAATCCACGTCATTCGGGAAAAGTTTGGGGTAGAGAAGTTCGGAGTTGGGATCGAAGTATTTGTCGCCGTAGGTAAATTCCTTGGCGTTGCGATTGGGGATTCCGATTTCCCAGACCTGCTTGCCGCGGCGGACGGGAGTCCAGGTCAACTTGCCCAGGTCGATTGGCTTGCCGGCTTCGACGGTGATGTCGGCTTGGGCAAATTCGCCAAGCACGCCGTCGGAAATGGCGTGGAGTGTGTAGGCGCCGGGGGTGACGTTGGGGATGGAGAAACTGCCGTTATCCTGGCCATGGGTCCAATATTGGTAGTACTTGGCATCGGACTGCCATTCGACCTGGCGACCGGTGTTTGCAGCCTCTACCGGGGCGCTGACTGCCGCGCCCGCTCGGGCCGCTGCTGCAACCGGCGCTGTGGTCGCCCCGCGGCCGCGCCGACCGCCGCCGCGACCCCCGGCTGCCGGCGAATAGGCCGGATGGGCCAGACCCACCAGCAAATTCGAGAGTTTCGCATCCGGCATGAGAGGATCAGAGAGAATGATTTGGCCGTTCACGGTGGTCCGATGGTCGCGCTGGGCATAATCAATTCCATTCACCCATTGGTACGGCCACTTGGCGATCTCCGCATTGGCCGTTGACTTGGCATCGTTCAACATTGCCAGCGGTTCGGTTCCCGAGTTGCAGTAGAGAAACATCGGCCCGATGACTTTGGTCCAATGTTCGCCCTGGCCCATGGAGACGGTTCCGTTGCCGAAGTGACTTCCCTTCCAGAAATTCAGGATGCAGGGGGCCGCGATGGTGTTGGTGTCACGGTGGGCCAGGAAGTCGGTCTTGGTTGCCCCGCCGCCGATGTACTCGGCGCTGGCGTTGATCAGCCAGATGCCGATGCCCTTTTTGGGGCTTGCCCAGCCATAGGCGCGAATCTCGAAGGGCGATGCCGCATATTTATAGAGGTGGCCGATGACCTCCTTCGGTACTTCGCGCATCTGTTTGGCATCGTCCAACTGGGTCCAGTCGAAATAATCGGCCAACTTGGCGACCCAGCGGGATTCCGGCATCGAACCACCCGCGTATTCAGGGAGATGATCAAAGCTGCAATAAGTGTAAACCCCCGATTCGCCGCGGCCCATGCAGAAACGCAGCTCAACATCCGACGAGATGTCCGCGCGATGAATGGCTTTCACCGAGACTTCCGCGCGATCGCCGTTGTTGGATTTGGGATCAATCGTGATGCGGGTGACGGTGCTGGTGCCGCCGGTGGCGTCCTGCGACCAATAGCAGCCGACGCTGCCGGATGCGGTGTAGAGCGTTTCAGTTCCCTTGTAAAGAAGCGAAGTAAGAACCCCCGTGCGTTTGGCCACATGGGCGGTAACAGTTCCGTTGGAGAGGGTGAAACTGGTTGCGTCTTCCGTCACGGTCACGTCGGGGCCGGCCGCGTTTGGCGTTTGGGCCGTGGCGGTTTGCGAATGCGCCATCATTTCGTAACCGCCGAGCACGAGAAATGCCCATAGCATCGCCGCGGTGCATTTTGAAAAACAAGACGACATGAAATCCTCGCTTCTTATGGAACCTGACGATTACGCCAAATCAGTTGCTATTGCGCCATCCATGGTGGTGGTCGCAAAGGTGCGATGTACTTTGTATCGCCGTGCGCGCCAAAAGTTGATACCGGATTTCCGTTGTGGTTAGTTCGCTATTTGTTGTAGGAGGATTGAATCAGATATGGATGCTTGCAGCGTCTTCTTGCGCGGAACCCTGTTCGGTGCCCGGGATCGTTCCCCGAAGTTTCTCGATCAGCGATTCAACCATTGAAACGGCTTCAGGAATCGCCGCTTGAACCGGTGCGCTGATGCTCATATCCATTTCGTCCAGATCGCAAGGCGATGGCTCGCAACCAATGACAAGGACATTTCCTGGCTCACCGCCCATCGCACGCACCAAACGCAGCACATTCGCCGGATCAATGCTGTGGCCGCCGAATTCGGGCGGCTCGTCTCCCGCACGGGGTTCGATGAGATAGAGCGTACCCGGATCGTCGCCGCGCGGGGCGGCATCAACAAGGATCACCCAGTCGTATCCGTCGAGGATCGCGTAGGCGAGGTCCATGCCGCGGATTCCGAAATCCACCACGCTCACGCCTTCGGGCAGGGGCCGCTGGACGAGCCGCCGCACGACTTCGACGCCGAATGCGTCGTCGCCGAGGAAGATGTTGCCGATGCCCGCGACCAGAATTCGCTTCATGAATTCACCACTTCCACCTCGTCGGGGGCGAAGAAAAACCGATGGCCGGGCATTCCGGTTCGGCCCAGGTCGTTGCCGGGGTCGTCATCAATCGTGACAGCCACATGCGTTTTATTTTCAAAGTCGTGTTCGATCGAGACCACCAGCGCCGTTCGGCCGGCCAGGGCGATATCGAACGCATCGCCGCCTTTGCGCGGAGAAATTCGCACACGATCGCCGACGCGCGGGCGGGCGGACCAATGCGATCGGCGTATTCCCAATTCCCCCTCCCCTGATACTCCGGGGGAGGGCTGGGGCGGGGGGCTGTCAGATCGTGCTTGTCGCATCACGCCATGCAGACTCAGAAGTTGATCCTGCGCCATCACCGCCGTTCGCTCGAGCAACTGCCGCACGCGATCATCGGTGGCGGCGGCGGCGCGTTTCTCGTCGTCCGTCAGCGCGAGAATCCGCAGGGTCAGGATTTCGTCGATTTCCGTGCCGTCAAACAGATCGCCGGGGCTTTCGGGGGCAAGCTGCGGATAGTCGGGAAGTATGATCGGGGAGGAGAGGAGTGTATGGGTTTCTCCCTCTTCGCCGACCAGCACCGGCCAAGCGCCGACATTCGCGCACGCCGCCGCCTGGCTGGCAAAACGCGGCGGCGGGTCCGTCAGCGAAACGAATCCGCAGCCCGCGATGCGCAGGATCGTGTGCGTCGAAACCAGCGACGAAAGCAGCGCGTCGCCCGCAGCGGGCGGTGTTTGATTGCGTACCGTGACGGTGAGTTGAATCAGATCGTCGCCGACCGCGAGCGCAGCGAGTTCGATTTGGCCGGCAATGGCCCGTTGGTCGCGAAGGACGCCGTTTTGTTCCTGGTGGAAGGAGGGGAATGAGAATGAGTGTGTCAGCGAAGCCGGCGCCGTTCGTGGAGCGACGGAAGAACCCCCACCCCTGCCCTCCCCCTGAGTACAGGGAGAGGGGGTTGACGGAGACGCGAGTAGCAGCCTTTGTACGTTAACCGGCTCAAGATCGATATTGCGTTCGACTGCCTCCTGCCATGGCTCACCGTCGCCCGTGCGCTCCAGAAGATGCAGGAATCGCACGGTGATGCGTAATGAAGCCTCGCGGCCGGTGAACAGGCATTGCGTTCGCATGAACGACGGCTCTTCTCCTCCGGGCGGATAAACCCCGCCGAAGGTCCAACGCTGCTGATTTTTCACGGAAGGGCGGTAGGGGTAGAGAACATATCCCTCGTAAAGCAGTGCGCGTGCGAGCCGGTCGACCAGCGATTCATCCGTGGTTGCGTTCATGAGGCCTCCTTGCCTGTCAGTAGTCGTTCGATGGCGGCCTCCCAACTCGTCAGGCCATGGGTGGTTTTATATTGATAGAGTTGATCGAAGGTGTCCTTGCGCAAGAACAGCCACGCGGCTCCGGCGTAATGGGAATCCATCATCTGTTTCCAAGCCGCCACCGGCAGGCTGAACGCCGCTTCCTTGCTCCAAGGAATCTGCGCAACCTGCAAATGTCCATCCGGGCCGGCATGGAATATCGTGCCGCTGAACATGAATCGCAGGGGAACCAGATTGTCTTCCAGCGCGTCAAAATACTTGGCGGCGGCGACATTGAAGTCATGCGTACACGCGATGGGCAGATCGAAAGTCGCGGAGCCGGTAAACGGCGGCACGATCACTGTCGCGTTGGTCCACAACATGCTGCGGAGTGTCTGGCCCCACCGCGCCGGCTCACCGAACAACTCGACCAGGCGGCCTTGTTCTCGCGGCTGGTATCGCCTTTTGGCCGGCTCAATCCAGATTTGGCAGCGCAGTGCGATGGAGTGAATGGTCTGCAAAGGGGCGGTCGTGGCCCGCAATGTAAAACTCAGCAGAGGCGCGGCGGCGTGCTCAACCGACGCCGCTGTCTCGATGCTGAAATCAAGTTCAGGCATGTGATCCGCCTTCGCTGCGGCGGCGAAGCTCATCAAAAAAATCGTCGAGGCGCTCCCATACTTCCGTGCCGCCCGACAAACCCCGCCAGTGCGTGCGAATCAGGCCGACGAGCTTGAAACACTGATCCATGGGCGCGAGCCAATACAGGCGGCGGCCGCTGATCCGGTTGACCAGCAATGCCTCCACATCCGGCCTTAAGTCCGCCAGCACCGGATTGGCCGTGACAAGTTCGTTCCAGCAATCCATCGGCAGCAGCGATTCGGTTGCCCCCGCCGGACTGGGAAAGAGGGCCACGATTTGCTTTGCCGGCGTGCTCAAATAGAAAAAAGCCAGATTAATCGGCAGCCGCAACGCTTCCCACTGCGCATCAGATATCTGGAAATCCGGCAGAAACCGCACTTCGTCCGGCACGCGGCGATATCGACCACTGGGGCCGTCGAACAATATCGCGCAGGCGCTGCACGCGCAGGCCAGCCGTCTTGAGGGAACATCAATCAGATGGGAATGGCTGGCCGAAATCGCCGCGCCGCAAAGTTGGCAGCGCTCTGCCGCCGCTGGTTTACGGACAAATTGCCGGAGGGTCATCAATGCAGACATCACACACCATTGATTAGGGCAGAAGATTTTTGCGACAGCGCCCCTCTTTACCCCCTCTCCCAGTACTCAGGGGGAGGGTTGGGGTGGGGGTTCTTCCATCCCCGCCAATTAACTCAACACAGGCAGCGCCCGCCGATTTCCAGCCACCAGCCGCTCTGCCAAAATAATCTCCACGCGCGTTACATCCGGAACCTGATCGTAAATCGCCTGTTCAATGGTTTCGCTGGCGGGAAAATCGCTGTTCACGCGGATGCGTGCAATGCCATGCGAAATCTCCAGAATTTCGCCGTCGCAATGAACCTTCTTGAGCGCCTGCCGGACTCGCGCATCCGTGTCCAGCGGATGAAGGTCGTACAACACGAGGATGCTGCTGACCAGTTCATCGGCGGCCAGTTCGTCGACCAGCGCCGAATGGCGCGGCGCGGCCAATTCCAGAACGCGCTTCAAGGCCGAGCCATGCACGTCCATGAGCAGGGAAATGATTTCCCGCGTCGTCCGGGCGGATTGCTCATCCTTGAATTGCTCGACTTCCTTCAGCAATGCTTCAAGACGGTCAAGCCGGTTGACGGGGGGATGACGGGGCTGCGGTGGGTTCACTTTTGTGCTCCAAACATGGGGACATGCCGCACTTCCAGCGTCTTGCCGGCTCCGACGTACATGTGCACGCCGCACGGCAGGCACGGATCGAAACTTCGCACGGCCCGCATGATGTCCACGCCTTTGAATTTATCCGGCCCGTTTTCCTCGAAGATCGGCGTGTTCTGAATCGCGTCTTCGTAGGGGCCGGGTGTTCCATACTGATCGCGCGGACTCGCGTTCCACGGCGTCGGCGGATATGGATGATAATTGGCGATCTTGCCCTTCCTGATCACGACGTGGTGCGACAGCACGCCGCGAACGGCTTCATGAAATCCGCAGCCGATGGCTTCTTCGGGAACTTTGAATTCCGTCCAGGTCTTGGTGTTGCCGGCGTGCAACTCGGCCAGTGCCTTCTCGACAAAGTAGAGCGCCGCCGCCGCCGAATACGCCTGAAAATACGTCCGCGCGCGATCGCGCTCGATGGCGTTGCTCCACTTGGGAATCTTCCACTCAAATTCCACTTCCGGCATTGAAGTCGTCTTGGGCAGATAGATTTTCACGCTCAGGCCTGTCGCCTTGACGTAGCCCATGTCCACCAGCCCCGCCAGGGCGGTTGTCCATAGGCGCGCCAGGGGTCCGCCGCCGGTGTCCAGGGCCAGGTTTTGATTGGTGCGCTGATCCAACCAGCGCGGCGACATCACCCAACTGTATTTGCCGTCGAAATTGCGCTTTTGCGGGCGCGGCGTGGTGGTCTGATTCCAGGGGTGGCGCTTGTCAATCGGGTTGCCGAGCGGATCGGCCTTCACAAACTGCTCGCCCTCTTCCCAATCGTCGTAGAACGAACTGCCCAGCAGAATGCGAATGTTGAGATTGATGTCGACAAGATCGGTCGTGATCAACTTGCCGTCCACGATGACGCCGGGCGTCACAAACATCGAACGGCCCCATTGGGCCATGTTTTTGTAGGTGTAATCGCACACATCGGGGTTATTAAATGAACCCCAGCAGCCAAGCAGAATGCGGCGTTCGCCAACCTTTTCGTAGCCGGGCAGGGCCTGATAGAAGAAATCAAACAGATCATCGTGCAGCGGCACGACCTTTTTCATGAACTCCACATATTTCATCAGGCGAATGAGATAATCCGTGAAGAGCTGAATGGTCGGCACCGTCCCCACGCCGCCGGGGTAGAGCGTGGAGGGATGAACGTGCCGCCCTTCCATCAGGCAGAACATCTCCCGAGCCAATCGACTCATCACCAATGCTTCACGGTAAAACTCGCCGGTGAAGGGGTTGAGCGCCCGCATGATGTCGGCGATGGTCTTGAACTTATGGATGTTGGCGTTGGGGCAGGGCGTTCGTTCCGCCAGGGCGAGCACGCTGGGATTGGTCTCCTTCACCATCTGCTCGCAGAAATCCACGCCAACCAGATTGTCCTGGTAAATATTGTGATCGAACATGTACTCGGCGGCTTCGCCGAGATTGATGATCCATTCCGCCAGCGGCGGCGGCTTGACGCCAAAGGCCATGTTCTGGGCGTAGTTGGCGCAGGTGGCGTGGTTATCCCCGCAGATGCCGCAGATGCGGCTGGTGATGAAATGCGCGTCGCGCGGATCTTTCCCCTTCATGAAAATGCTGTAGCCCCGAAAGATCGACGACGTGCTATGGCACTGGGCGACGGTACGGGCGTCAAAGTCGATTTTGGTATAGATGCCCAGGCTGCCGACGATCCGCGTGATCGGATCCCAACTCATATCGACCAGCTTGGTGGGCTTGCCCGCTGAAGGGGCCTGCGGTGGGGTGGCCAGGGTACTCATTTGGAAGATTCCTCTTGATAGGTGCTGGGCTTGTAGCCGGTGTTGAGGTTGGCGCCCTTGTGACGCCACTTGGGCTCTTTGTTCAACGAAGCGTGCGTGAAGGACCGCAAAGCCCGGATGGTGCGCCCGTACACCGCCACCGCGCTCGTCGAAAGTTTCGCTCCCGGCGGCTCGTCCATGAACGGCATGAACTTGTCGGGAAAGCCCGGCATGGTGCAGCCGATGCAGATGCCGCCGACGTTGGGGCAACCGCCGATGCCGTTCATCCACCCGCGCTTGGGCACATTGCAATTCACCACCGGCCCCCAGCATCCCAGCTTTACCAGGCACTTCGGCGATCCATATTGCAGCGTGAAATCTCCCTGTTCGTAATAGCCCGCCCGATCGCAGCCCTCGTGAACCGTCTGCTCAAACAGCCACTTCGGCCGCAACTGATCATCCAGCGGAATCATCGGAGCCAGCCCGGAAATCTGGTACAGCAGATACAGCAGTGTCTCCATGAAGTTATCCGGCTGCACCGGACACCCCGGCACGTTCACAATCGGCAGGCCCGCCTTCGATTTCCAATCCCAACCCAGGTAATCGGCCAGCCCCATGCAACCGGTTGGGTTCCCCTCCATGGCATGAATTCCGCCATAGGCGGAGCATGTGCCGGCGGTCACAATCGCCAGCGCCTTGGGCGCCAGGCGATCGATCCAGGTGCAGGTTGTAATTGGCTGGCCCGTGGTTTTATCGGTCCCCAGGGCGGCCCAATACCCTTCTTTTTTGATCGTCTCGTTGGGAATGGAACCTTCGACCACGAGAATGAACGGATCAAGCCTGCCCTCCGCCGCTTCGTACCAGAACTTCATGAACTCATCGCCGTTCTCGTACGCCAGCACCGGATTATGCAGATGCACCTTCGGCAGCCCTGGAATCGCTCCCAGCAAAAGGTCTTCAATGCTCGGCTGCGTTGCGGCGGTGATCGACACCGAATCTCCGTCGCAGCCCAGCCCGGCGGTAATCCACAAAACGTGAACTTCCTTGACTCCAGGCTCACGCTGCGTCTTGCGCCCATAAGGCGCTGTGGTGCCTGCTGCATCAGAAGACATAAAAATGCCTCTCATTTAGGGCGAACATAAAGCGTTCGCCCGTCGCAAGATAGGTGATTTCTGCTTCGTTCCGGTTTTCACGGACGAGCCTTTCTGCTTACGCCGTGTTTCAGCCTACTTGTACTATCGGCCTGTTCAGACACATCCCCCAAATCCCGATGAGAAATAGTCCAACGTTCGCAAATGGCAGGGAGTTTTGGTCCGTCAAAACTGATGTATTTGTAACCGGCGCTTCGCGCCAAGCTGGAGATGGAAAACCAAATCGTCACCGAAGATGAAGAACGCCAGGCCACGGCCATGCTCGAACTCATGGCCCAGGTCGACGGCCCCGCGGCGCTGCGCGATCTCGTCTCGCGCCAGACCGGCCCGGGCCGCGCAAGCCTAGCCGCCGCGCCCGCAGCTTCCTCCGCCAGCAAATGGCAGCCTGATCTCCGCTATCGCTCGCTCGTCGAAAAACTCCCCGTCGTCACTTTCATGGCCAGCCTCGACGACACCGTTCAGGAAATCTACATCAGCCCCCAGATCGAATCCCTTCTCGGCTTCACCCAGGAGGAATGGCTCGACAACCCCTTCCTCTGGTACCGCCAGCTTCACCCCGAAGACCGCGACATGTGGGTCCGCGAGTTCTCCAGAACTTGTTCGATCGGAAAAAACTTCCGCGCCGAATACCGCCTCCTCGCCCGCGACGGCCGCATTGTCTGGGTTCAGGGTGAGTGCCAGCTCATCCGCGACGACAATGGCCGCCCGATCTTCCTGCAGGGAATTGCCTTCGACATCACCCACCTCAAACGCGCCGCCGTCGTCGAAGAGGAGAAACTGGCCGCCGAGGCCGCCAACCGCGCCAAGAGCGAATTCCTCGCCCGCATGAGCCACGAAATCCGCACCCCGCTCAATGGCGTCGTCGGCATGGTCGATCTGCTCGCCGCCACCGGGGTCAACGACACCCAGCGCCGCTATCTCCAACTCGCCAGGCAGGCCGCCGATTCTCTAATGACTGTCATCAACGACATCCTCGATTTCTCCAAGATCGAAGCAGGTAAAGTCGAAATCGAAACCGTCGAATTTGATCTCTATAAGATCATCGAAGACCTCACCGAGCTTCTGGCCCCGCTGGCCGCCAAGAAAAACCTGTCGCTCACCTGCATGGTACGGCCCGAAGTCCCGCGCCGTCTCATCGGCGACCCCAATCGCATCCGCCAAATTCTAACCAATCTGATCAACAACGCCCTCAAGTTCACGCGCCGCGGGTTCATCAACGTGCGCGCCTGCATCGTCAAGCAGGAAGGCACGACGATCTCTATTCGCGTCCAGGTCGAAGACACCGGCATGGGCATCCCCGCCGACCGCATCGACCGCCTCTTCAAGAGTTTCTCGCAGGTTGACAGTTCCACCACCCGCCGCTTCGGCGGCACCGGCCTGGGCCTGGCCATCTCCAAACGCCTCGCCGAGCTGATGAACGGAGAGATGGGCGTCGAAAGTGAAGTCGGCCGCGGCACCACCTTCTGGTTTACCGCGCAACTCAATGCCGTCGCCGAGGCGGAATCGCCCGCGGACAGTATGGCCGAATCGCTGCGCGATGTCCGCGTCCTCGCCGTCGAACCCGACCCCGATTATCGCCGCATTCTTACAGAACAACTGGAAGGCCACCTCAGTTCCAGCAGCCGAATCGTCGGCGACGAAGACGCCCTCGAAGTCCTCAAGGAAGCCACCCGCGAAGGCAAGCCCTTCCGGGTCGCCCTCCTTCCCTATGGCACGCCCCTCACCGAACAAATCCGCGCCGCTTCCGGCCTCGCGCGGCCCGCTCTACTGGCCCTGCTCGATATCGACGACCGCACCGACGAAAAGGAAGTCCAGCAGGCCGGCTACTCCGCCGTGCTGCACCGCCCGCTTCTCCAGTCGCGCCTTTTGGATGCGATCACTTCCGTCACCATTAAGCGCGACGACATTCAAGCCGCCGCCGTTACCCAGAGCGGCCCCGATCTTTTGAAAGGGCTGCATCTTTTGGTGGCCGAAGACAACGAGATGAACCAGTTCGTCACCCAGCAAACCCTTCTCGGTTTCGGCTGCACCTGCGACATCGTCGCCGACGGCTTGCAAGCCGTCGAAGCCGCCGAGCGCGGGCGCTACGACGCCATTCTTATGGATTGCCAGATGCCCGGCATGGACGGCCTGGAAGCCGCCTGCCATATCCGTGACAAGGAGGCCGCCGGCACTTCGCCGCGTCGAATTCCCATCATCGCCCTCACCGCCGAGGCCCTCAGCGGCGACAAGGAAAAATGCCTCGCCGCCGGCATGGACGGCTACGTCACCAAGCCCATCGACTCGCAGGACCTGTTCAATGTCATCGGCGCCCTCACGCGCCGCAACATCAATTCCGCGCCGCCGCCCTCGCCGGAGGCTGATCCGCCCATCGACGTGAAGGCGCTGCTCCGCCGCTGCATGGGCGACGCCCAGTTCGCCATCCGCACCCTCGAAAAATTCGCCCGCCGCGCCGTGGAAGACGTCGAACTCCTCCGCCGCGGCATCAAGACATCCAACATCGAAGGCGCCACGCGCGTCGCGCTCAATCTGAAGGATGCCGCCGCCCATGTGAGCGCCACGCCGCTCGGAAAAATCGCCTACGACATCGAAACCGCCGGCCTTGCCTGCGACATGCACGCCATCGAAGCCCGTCTCTCGCGCCTCGACGAGGAAGCACAGCGCTGCAGCGATTTCCTGCCCCAGGCTCTGGAGCAGATCGCCAAAATGAACGGATCAAACGGCTCGGCCAGAGGGGAAAAATCATGGAAGTCTTCATAGTGGACGACGACGATTTCGCGCTGCACGCCCTGGAGGGCACGCTCGTCCAGATGGGATACGATGTCACCAAGGCCCAGGACGGCCAGTCCGCAATGGAGACACTCCGCCGCGGCGATATCCGCCTGGTCATCACCGACTGGGACATGCCCGGCATGAGCGGCATCGAACTCTGCCGCGCCATCCGCCGCGAGGACATGTCCGGCTATGTCTACATCATCATGCTCACCGGCCGCGACGGAGCGCGCCACCGCCTTGAAGGCCTCTGCGCCGGCGCCGATGATTTCCTGAATAAACCGCCGGACCCCGAAGAACTGCTCTGCTCGCTCAAGACCGCCGAGCGAATCCTCTCACTGGAAACCCGCGACCTCGCGCTCTTCGCGCTCGCCAAGCTCGCCGAAAGCCGTGACCCCGAAACCGGTTCGCACATCGAACGCGTGCAGAATTACACCCGCCTCATCGCCCAGAATTTGTCCGACGAAGTGAAGTCCCACTACGGCGTCGATGACGAATACATCCGCCTGCTGCACCAGGCCAGCCCGCTCCACGATCTCGGCAAGGTTGCCATTCCCGACGCCGTGCTTCTCAAACCCGGCAAACTCACCACCGAGGAGTTTGCCATCATGAAGACGCATACCGTCATCGGCGCCGAAACGCTCGACGCCGCCCTGCGCCGATTTCCCAATGTGCGATTCCTGCAGGTGGCGCGGGACATCGCCTCGTCCCATCACGAAAAATTCGACGGCTCCGGCTACCCCGAAGGTCTCGCCGCCGAGCAGATTCCCCTCTGCGGCCGAATCGTCGCCGCCGCCGACGTTTACGACGCCCTCACCTGCCGCCGCGTTTACAAAGAGGCGATGAGCCATGATCAGGCCCGCGCCATCATTCTGCGCGACTCCGGCAGTCACTTTGATCCGGAGGTCGTTGGGGCCTTCCTCCGCGCCGAGCGGCAGATCGTCGAAGTGCGCAACCGCCTGCGCGATGAAACTGAAACACCGGTCGCCAGCCAAACCGTTGTCACAGCGCCAACCAACGGCGTCGTCGGTCCCAGCCCATGCAAGATTCTTGTCGCGGAGGACGACCCGCTCCTGCGCGAAAAACTCGTCGAGTGGCTCTCCGCCACCGGTGAGCCGGTGATTGCCGCCGCCGACGGCGAAGAGGCCTTGCGCCTTGTCAACGAGCAACATCCGCAAGTCATTGTTTCCGACTGGGTGATGCCCAAGATGGACGGTGTCGACCTTTGCCGCGCCGTCCGTGCCATTCCGCAATCGGATATCCCGCATTTCATCATGCTCACGGCGCACGGCGAAAAGAGCCGCCTCCTTGATGCCTACACCGCCGGCGTAGACGATTTCCTCGCCAAGCCCTTTGATTGGGAGGAACTGCTCGCACGCGTGCGCTGCGGCATCCGTTCGGCCAAAATGCGGGAAGAGCTTCATCGCAAAGCCGACGGCTCGCAGGCGCTCAACGCGCAACTCGCCTCGCTCAACAGCCGCCTGGAACGCCTCTCCATCACCGACGAGTTGACCGGCCTGTTCAATCGTCGCCACGCGATGTTCAGAGTTGAGGACCAGTTCGGCTGGGCCGCGCGCCACATCAAGCCGCTGTGCGTGGCGATGATCGACATCGATCATTTCAAGCAGATTAACGATACCCACGGCCATGACGCCGGCGATGCCATCCTGCGGCGCGTGGCCGCGCTGTTGCGTAATCAGACCCGCGGCACCGATGCGGTCTGCCGAGTCGGCGGCGAGGAGTTTCTGATCATCTTCGCCTCGCAGACGATCGCGGAAGTGCGCGTTTGCGCGGAGCGATGCCGCATGGCCATTGAATCGCAGGTATTCGCCGTGCGCGATCTTTCCATCCGGGCCACCATCAGCATCGGGCTGGCAACCCGCCTTGCGGAAATGAACCAGTTCACCGATCTCATGCAGGACGCCGATCAGGCGTTGTATGCCGCCAAACGCGCGGGACGAAACACCATTCGCATAGCTCGAACAGAGGAGAAACCCATGGCACTCGAAACCCCGAATTCCCACGCGGCCGCTTCCGCGACTCCGAGCCTCGCCGGCAGTGGGCCCCAGGCTTTGGATGTCGCGGCGATTCTCAAGCGATGCGGCAACGATTCGAGATTCGCCTCCCAGATCATGGAGCGATTTCAGAATCAATCGCCCGCTGAATTGGTCAAGCTGGAGAAAGCCATCGCCGCTGGCGACGCCCCCGCCGCCGCGCGGGTCGCCCACACTCTCAAGAGCATGACGGCGTACGTTTCGGCCGACATGGCTTCAGGAATGGCCCGCCGGTTGGAAGACCTCGGCCATGCCGGCGACCTCGCGGGGATGTCCGCGAGTCTCCCCGCCCTCCGCGCCGAAATTGAATGGGCGGTCTCATGGATCGTCAAGAGCGATCAGGTGCGGGCGATGAAATGCGCTTGAACGGGAGTGTCGGCCAAGATTCGGAACGCGCGCAGGGCAGTGAAACCGTCCTACCGTTGGTTTCCCTGTATTTTTTGCCACTTCCCTCCATGCCGTTCTGCATCCCCGCTACCTCCCATTTCTCTCCCTCCGCTTCATTGCAAATCTCCCCGCGCCGAATACACTAACGACGGTCACAGCCGACCATAAAGGAGCCTTTGAATATGAGCACTTCTCTCGACCGGCGCCAAATCACGGACCTTCTCGGTGCTGAAGCCGAATCATTATTGTCTTACACCGCCAAGGGCGTGAAGCGGGAAATGCTTCATCTGCCGGGTCCGGACTTCATTGATCGGATCGTCAGCCTGAGCGATCGCACGCCAAGCGTGCTGCGAAGCTTCCAGTCGATCTTTGATCACGGCCGCCTCGCGGGAACCGGCTATATGTCGATCCTGCCGGTTGATCAGGGGATTGAGCACAGCGCGGGCGCGAGCTTCGCTCCCAATCCGGAATACTTCGATCCGGAAAACATCGTCAAGCTCGCCATTGAGGGCGGATGCAATGCCGTCGCCTCCACATTCGGAGTGCTGGGATCGGTGGCGCGGAAATATGCTCACAAGATTCCCTTCCTCGTTAAATTCAATCACAACGAGCTTCTCACTTACCCCAACACCGGCGATCAGACCCTGTACGGCAGCATCAAGCAATGCTCGGACATGGGCGCGGTGGCCGTCGGCGCAACGATTTATTTCGGCTCGGCCGAGTCGCGCAGGCAGATTTGGGAGGTCGCGCAGGCCTTCGCACAGGCTCACGAACTGGGAATGATCACTGTCCTCTGGTGCTACCTCCGCAACAAGGATTTCAAGATCAAGGGCGCGGATGGCAAGTCCACCGACTATCACACCTCGGCCGATCTCACTGGCCAGGCCAATCACCTGGGCGTGACCATTCAGGCTGACATCATCAAGCAAAAGCTGGCTACCAATAACGGCGGCTATGATGCGCTCAACACCGGATCGAGCAGCTACGGCAAGTTCGACAAGCGCGTCTACACCGAAATGGCGCAGTGCGACGAACATGGCAAGGGCGGACACCCCATCGAACTTGTCCGTTATCAGGTGGCCAATTGCTTCATGGGCCGGTCTCCGTTGATCAACAGTGGCGGCGACAGCAAAGGGGCCGGCGATCTCGCTGAAGCCGTTCGCACGGCGGTCATTAACAAGCGAGCCGGCGGCGCGGGCCTGATCAGCGGGCGCAAGGCTTTCCAGAAGCCGCTGGCGGAAGGCATCAAACTTCTGAATGCTGTTCAGGATGTGTATGCGGAAAAGAGCATTACCGTCGCGTGATGGATGAAGTTCAATTTGAAATCAAAAAGCCCAGGCATCGGAAGATGCCTGGGCTTTTGTGATTTGAGCGGACTACGGGATTTAGCCACAGAGCGACACATAGAAGAGTTTTAGCCACGGATGAACACGGATTCACACAGATAATTGTGAGTTAAAATTGCTTTTCAAAGGCCAGCCTTAGCTGAACACTGAAAGCTAATCCATCTTCTCTGTGTTCATCTGTGGCCAAATCGAATTTGCATTGCTCTGTGTTCTCTGCGACCTCTGTGGCTTTGATGAATTGATTTTTTTATCGGTGAATTTTATGGCACAAACTGCATTGATTACCGGGGCATCCGTGGGGATTGGCTTGGAACTGGCTCGACTTATGGCAAAGGATGGCTATCGACTGGTCTTGGTCGCTCGCGATGAAAAGCGGCTGAATGAAGTGGCCGTTGAATTGCGGAAGTTGGGGGCGGAGGAAGTGCGATTGTTGCCGGCGGATTTGGCGCAGGCGTCATCGTGTGAGCGGATATTTCGGGAGCTGGGGGATGCGAGAATTGAGATCGATGTTTTGATCAACAACGCGGGGTTTGGGGTGCAGGGGGAATTCGCCGTTGCGGATATGCAGCGGCAATTGGATTTACTGCAGGTGAATATTACCTCGCTGGTTCATCTCACGCGGTTGCTGTTGCCGGGGATGCTGGAGCGGGGGAGGGGGAAAGTGATGAACGTGGCGTCGATCGCGGGGTTTGTGCCGGGGCCGCTGATGTCGTGCTATTTTGCGTCGAAGGCGTTTGTGGTTTCGTTTTCGCTGGCCCTCAGCGAGGAATGTCGCGGCAGGGGGGTTGGGGTGACGTGTGTTTGTCCGGGTCCGACGCGGACGGAGTTTTTTACGCGAGCGGGGTTTGATGATTCGGGGCTGGCGAGCAGCGCGATGATGACGGCTCTTTCGGTTGCACAGATCGGGTATCGAGCGATGCTGCGGGGGAAGGCGCTATCGGTGACGGGGTTTGGGAATCAGCTTGTGGTGCAGGCGACGCGGTTGGCGCCGCGGAGCTGGATGGCGCGGGCAGTGGCGAAGCGGAATCGAATGCGGACGCCGAAGTGAGGGGGGAATGTCCTCAGGATGGCCATCCGGTGGTTCCCCATGCGGGTGAGAATTCTGCCGCGAGGGTATTTGTCGTGTATAATTGCACATGCCCTGATCGTCGATGTTTGTGTGGCGTCGATTAATGTGTATTTCACGCCAATCGATCTCTTCACCAAACGCGTTTCGATCTTAAAATCGCTTATTCATTGGCGGAAGTAATACGGAGACGCCCATGCCACAGAATCGCTGCCGATACAGTCTGGTCCGAAAGTTGTCGAAGCAGTCGCGCCTTGTCGCGGCGTGCGAGCGGCAGGCGGCCGTTGTTGAGGGGCTGGAGCGGCGCACACTCTTGAGCGGCCTTTCATTTGCGACGGCGGTTCCAGTCACGTCAGGCGGGCAGCCGGCGGCGGTGCAGGTGGCCGATGTGAATGGGGATGGCAGGGCCGATGTCATTGCATTTAATTACAACGACACGGTCAGCATTTTTCTAACCAAGCAAAAGGGGGGATCCAAACCCGCCATCACATTTGCCGACGGACTGGACAGTAACGAATTTTCGCAGAAATCGTTTGCCGTCGCCGATCTTGGCAATGGCAAGCCGGACCTGATTGCCTCGGAATTTAACAGCAATACCGTTGAAGTTCTCATGGGTAACGGCGACGGCACGTTCTCGGCGCCGGTTCCGATCGTGGTGGCCGGCAATACCGTGGGCGTGCAGGGCGTGGCGGTGGCGGATATCAACAACGATGGCAAGCCGGATTTACTCACGCTTAATGGCGACGGATCGGTCGGCACGCTGCTGGGGAATGGAAACGGCACGTTTCAATCGCCGGCCGAAACCAGCGTGTTTCCGAGCAATGCGCCAAAGTCGTTCGCGGTGACGGATGTGAATAACGACGGCAACCTGGATGTGATTGCATTCAGTGAGGACGGCGATCAGGTGATGGCGCTTCTGGGCAACGGCGACGGGAGTTTCATGCCGGCGCAAGCGGTGGCCGGAATTCCATCCAACGCAAAGAATCTCACGGTGGCCAATTTCAATGGCGATGCGGACCTGGCCTTCTTCGACGCCGACGGCACGGTTCAAGTGATGCTCGGCAACAGCACCAGGGCGTTTGCTTCGCCGACTTTGTTATATACCTCGTCGCCGGATGGCGGGTTGGTAGCGGGCGATTTCAATGCGGATGGCATTGCCGATATTCTTGTTTCCAACAGCAGCGGGCAGGCGCTGGTGATTTTGGGGAACGGCGATGGCACGTTCCAGTCGCCGGTGCAGAGCGGATTCAGTATTCCCAGCCACTCCAACGGTATCTTCGCGCGCGATGTCAACGGCGACGGCAAGCCGGATTTGGTGGCCATCTATGACAACTCCTCGACGATCGGCGTGAGCGTCAACGAGACGGCGGGCAACGCGGCGCCGGTGATCAACACCTCGCGCGACGCAATTTTCACGGCGGGCGTTGCGGGATCATTCCTCATCGAAGCGGCGGGCACCCCGGCGCCGGCGATATCGGTCACTGGAGCGCTGCCGGCGGGATTGAGTTTCAAGGACAACGGCAATGGCACCGCGACGATTTCCGGCACGCCGGGACCGGCGTCGGGGAAGGTTTACCTGATTCAACTCAAGGCCTCGACCACCGGCCTCCCCGCGGCGATGCAAACGCTTACGCTGACGGTCGACGAATCTCCCACCATCACCAGCATCAATACCGCGACCTTCACAGTTGGCGCCGCCAGCTCGTTTATGGTGACAACGACGGGCTTTCCGCTTTCGTCTTTCGTGGAATCCGGCGATACTTTGCCGGCGGGAATCACATTCACGGACAACGGCGACGGCACCGCCACATTCTCGGGCACGCCCGCGACAGGGACAGGTGGAACATACGCGCTGAAACTGATCGCCAAAAATACTTTCAGGCCCAATGCCAGTCAGGTGTTTACGCTCATCGTGAATGTGCCGCCGGCGATTACCAGCGGCGATAACGCAACGTTCACGGTCGGGGCGCCGGGATCGTTTTCGCTGGCCGCGACGGGCCTGCCCGCGCCGGCGTTTTCGTTGTCGGGATCGGCGACGCTACCTGCGGGGTTGACACTCAGCAATTTGGGCAGTGGGGCTGCCACGATCTCCGGTACGCCCGCGGCTGGAACCGGCGGCGTTTACCTAATACCGCTGCTGGCCAAGAACGGCGCTCAGCCGAAAGCCCAGCAGATGCTGACATTGACGATTAATGAGGCTCCGGCGATCGTCAGCGCTTCGTCCGCGACGTTTGGCACGGGCATCGCCAACACATTCACCGTGCGGGCCACGGGATTCCCGGCGGCGGCGATTATCGAGAAGGGCACGTTGCCGGATGGAGTGATTCTGGTTGACAATGGGGATGGCGCCGCAACACTTTCCGGCATGCCGGATGTGGGTGCAGTTGGAACGTATTCCATCGTATACATTGCCAAGAATTCGGTCGGTTCCAATGCCAGGCAAACTTATACGCTCACGGTTGAGGTGCCCCCGGCGTTTACATCGCCGAGCAGCGTCAGCTACCTCGCGGGTTCGAAGGTTTCGTTTGCCATTACCACCAACGGCACGCTGTCTATTTTTGAATCGGGGCCGCTGCCGACGGGGCTGGGCTTTGTGGACAAACATACGGGGAACGCCACAATCTTGGGGACGATCGGGGTTCAGAACTCCGGCAATTTTGTCCTGATGTTGACGATCACGGACGGCCGACTGACCGCGCATCAAGCGCTGACTCTAACCGTCAATCAGACTCCCTCCATCACCAGCGCCGCTATGACGGCATTCACGGTCGGCCAAAACGGTTCATTTACGGTTGCCTCCTCGACTTTCCCGGAAGTGCAGTTTGTCGAATCGGGAACCCAGTCGTTGCCGATGGGCGTCACATTCGTGGACAACGGCAACGACACTGCCACTCTCTCCGGCACACCCGCCTTAGGAACGGGCGGAGTTTATCACTTCTCCATTGTCGCCAAGAACGGATTCAAGCCGAACACGAAGCAGGACTTCACGCTCACCGTTAATACCCCGCCGACCATCACCAGCGCAGATACCGCGACGTTTACAGCCGGCGCGGCCGGAACCTTCACGATCAGCACGACCGGTTCGCCCCTGCCAACGATCAGCGAAACTGCGGCCCTTCCCGCGGGCATGCACTTCAAAAATAATGGCAATGGCACCGCCACGATTTCGGGAACGCCCGGCCCAGATTCAGGCGGGGTTTATCACATACCTTTGATCGCGGCGAGCGTCGCACTCCCCACGGCGATGCAAACGCTGACACTGACGGTCGATCAGGCGCCAACGATTATCAGCGACAACGGCACTGCCTTCACCGTCGGCTCCGCCGGGTCGTTTACAGTGAGAGCGGATGGTTTCCCCACACCGACTTTGGTCGACAACGACACATTGCCAAGCGGCATTACCTTCCACGACAATGGCGATGGGACGGCTATCTTATCCGGCACGCCCGCCGTGGGGACTGGCGGGATTCATGCATTAACGATCATCGCCAAGAACACATTCAAGCCCAACGGGAATCAGAAGTTTACGCTGACGATCAACGTCCCGCCGGTCATCACGAGCGGCGACGAAGCGACCTTTACCGTGGGCGTCCAGGGATCAGTTTCGCTGACCTCCACGGGCATGCCCGCCGCCGCGTTTTCGACGTCGACAACGCTGCCGGCCGGACTCACGCTCATTAATAACGGCGACGGGACCGCGACGATTTCCGGCACGCCCGCGGCGGGAACCGGCGGGGTAGTCCTCGTTGACCTCGTGGCCAAGGACGACGCGGCCAAACCCAACGCGCGGCAGACTCTTACGCTGACGGTCAACCAGGCGCCGGCCATCGGTGGCGGCAATGCCGCCACGTTTGCAACCGGCCAAAGCGGAACATTCACCATCACCACCACCGGCTTCCCCGCACCGGCGTTGACGGAGACCAAGGCGCTCCCCAGTGGCGTCACATTCGTGGACAACCACAACGGCACCGCGACTCTTTCAGGCATGCCGGCCGATGGGAGCGTCGGAATTTATAATCTTGTGATTCATGCCAAGAATATTGTCAGCCCCAACGCCAACGAGAACTTCACGCTGGAGATCGCGCAACCGCCGATGTTCACGAGTGCCAATCATGTGACCTTCGTGGTGGGCGCGCAAGCAAACTTTCAGGTCCATGCCTCGGGATCGCCGATCCCGTCGCTCTCGATCTCTCCGGCACTGCCCGACGGCATCGGGATTTTCTTCACGGACGACGGCAACGGGTTCGGCATCTTTGGCGGCATTCCCACCGCCGGATTTGAGGGCACTTACATTCTAACCCTCAAGGCTTCCACGGCCGCGATTCCATCACCGTTGACTGGGACGCAGACGTTTACCTTGACGATTGCTGCGCCGTTGTGATGGTTGGTAAATCGTGCGGGGAAGCGCCGCCCAAGGGCGGCGGCTAACCGGGAGGGGCGGGGAATCGGGTGGTTGATTGCGGGAATCTGTGTGGTCGCGTATTCGAAGTCTTCACGTCAGAGTTAAATTGCCGACGCCGGTGATGGAATCGAGCGTTTTATCGCCGAACAGCGTGTCGCTGCCTCCGCCGCCGGTGATGGTGTCGGGCGACGAGTTTTGGGCGAAGAACAAATCATTTCCAGCGCCGCCGACGAGATGGTTGTTGCCAATTCCGGCGGACAGGGTGTCGCCGCCGTTTCCGGCGATGAGGGTGTCGTTGCCATTGCCGCCGTCGAGGCTGTCTGCGGCACTGCCGCCGATGAGGGAATCGGAACCACCGCTGCCCTGGAGTGTGGCGGGCGTGGAGCCGGCCTGGAGTGTGTCGCCACCGTTGCCGCCGACAATGCTGGCCGGCAGAAGGACCGAATTATCCACCTCAAGACTGTCGCGCCCGGCCGCTCCGCGAAGAACGATCTTCGTCAATCCCGTTGCGGAGATCGTTTCACTCAGGTTGTTCAGGCTCACGATGATATTGCCGGCGGACTCCGTCGCGGTGATGGTGTCGGCGTTGGCGGTTCCCTGAACGGTCAGAACGTTGTTGGCGACGTTTGCGAATACATCCGCGGGCGTCGCGTCAAGCTGAACATTGTCCGATCCCACGACTACGTTGGAGATCATAAACGGGTGAGCCAAACCGCCGTGGGAGAACTTGATGGCGTAAGTCCCCGCGGGGGTTTGCACCTGATAGGCGCCGGTGGAAAGCGTGGTCGTGGAAAATGTCCCGCCGGTTCCG
>Ga0208589_1000246_pt1 | contig 26460 bp, 23 predicted proteins | sample NGESurshal092012_2_FD_184486 | JGI IMG/M metagenome (GOLD analysis project Ga0208589, IMG submission 184486) | Arctic peat soil microbial communities from Barrow, Alaska - NGEE Surface sample F53-2 shallow-092012 (SPAdes) | ecosystem: Environmental > Terrestrial > Soil > Wetlands > Peat ...
TGGCAGGCGAAACCGTGACGTTGGAGATCAGACTGCTGGCAGAGTATGCGATCGACAACGTGATCGTGGGCTTCTACGTAAAGGATCGACTAGGCCAGCTGCTGTTCGGTGACAACACCGTGCTCAGCCATGAAGGCGATTTTGCGGTGAATGACGGGCAGGCCTTTCATGCAAGCTTCCGTTTCGTCATGCCACGGCTGGTGCCGGGGGAATACTTCATCACCGTGGGCCTGGCCGAGGGAACCCAAGAGCAATATGTGATCCAGCACTGGCTGCACGAGGCGTTGCGCTTCATGGCCATCGGCGGCACGCTGTCGTCCGGGCTGATCGGCATACCAATGCTCGACGTACGATTGGAACGAATAGCCCATGAGTCCTGATTATCGCATCGAAGAGCATCCGCTGGTACTGATGAAGCCACGCATCGTGCCGCCTTACGGCTGGGTCGGACACATTCCGTTCGCCTATCTCGCCGTGGATCTCCTGCGGCCGCGTACTCTGGTTGAGCTGGGTACCCATTCGGGCAACTCCTATCTGGCGTTTTGTCAGGCGGTGCATGCCCTGGATCTGTCCTGTCGCTGTACCGCTGTGGACACCTGGCAGGGTGATGCGCATGCGTTGCACTACGGGGACGAGGTGTATCAATCACTTCGAGCCCAGCATGACCCGCTCTACGAGAATTTCTCGCAACTGCTGCGTGCGCGCTTCGATGACGTAGTAGACCAATTTGAAGACGGCAGCATTGATCTCCTGCATATCGATGGCTTGCATACCTACGAAGCGGTACGCCACGATTTCGAAACCTGGTTGCCGAAGCTCAGCAACCGTGCGGTGGTGCTCTTGCACGATACCGCGGTGCGTGAACGCGGATTCGGCGTCGGGCAATTCCTCGAAGAACTGTCAGCCCGTTATGCATGCTTCAGTTTCCGGCATAGCCATGGCCTGGGTGTAGTCGCTGTGGGGTCGGAAGTACCTGCAGCATTCGTTGCCTTCATGCGGCATGCCAAGGTCTCCCCCGATACCGTATGCGGCTTCTTCGAAGCTTTGGCAGGCACTTTGGTCGATGCCGATGAGCAACCGATGGCGGCAGCCGTGGTCGAGCCGCAGCATGTGGTCTGTCATCTCTTCTATCGCCATCGGGACGAGACTTTCGACGAAGGCCGCATGATTTCACAGCCAGTCGATGCGACAAACGGCGTGCTGGATCTGCAATTCCGGCTGCCGGTCGGCATTCGCCCAGACTACTTGCGACTCGACCCGGCCGACTTGCCGGGCGTTTACGGATTGAGCGGGGTGGTGTTGCGGCAGCAAGCTGGTGGAGTGGTCCGGAATCTGGATCGGTTGCCTGACCGATTGGGTCATATCAACGGTGAGTTGTTGCCGGCCTTTGGTGCGCAATCGGTACGCCTGATCAGCTTCGATGGCGATCCCAACGTCGAATTCGAGATCGGCAGCAGCCTTGCCGAAGGGCAGGGTGATGACTGGCTCGAGGTAACCGTCCGGGTTGAGTACGAGCTGGTGATTCACGATTCCTCGTTGCACCATTTGCTGCAACAGCAGGGGACATCGTTAACCGACATGCGCCGGCTCGCAGGTGAGCGAGCGGATGTGCAGGGCTTGGCACACGCATTCCAGCAGCAGCGAGCAGATGTGCAGGGCTTGGCGCATGCATTCCAACAGCAGCGAGCGGATGTGCAAGGCTTGGCACATGCATTCCAACAGCAGCGAGGGGAGATGCAAAATCTGCAAGCGAGCCTGCAGCGGTTGGAGCAAGGTATCGACCAGCTGACAAGGCACAGCTTGTGGTCTGTGGTCAGGCGAATCATCAAGCGGGGCTAGCAGGTTGTTGAAAAACAACCTGCAAATGCGATCCGCGGATGGATCGCTCGCGAGTCAAACACGCAAGGACAGGGCAGCTCTTTTTCAACAACCTGCTAGTGGGCAAGGTTACTGAAGCATGCATTTTCCTTATCGATCACTGTGGAACCATCTGCGCAAAGTCGTGAAGCATCTGCGCTTGCGTTTCGGTGGCCGCAAACTGACGCTGCAACCTCTCGATCAGCTGGAGCCGGTGGTCAGTGAGCCGGGGCTCTGGTATGCGCTTGGCAACGACCCGAAATTTGACTGCGTGGGCAGCGGGTTTCCGCTGAAAGAAGGCTGGTATCAACTGTCCATTGAACTGCAGGATTTCGATGGCGATCGACTGGAACCGTTGCTGTACTTCGACTACGGGCACGGCATGCATGAGTCGTGGTCGCTGCATCTGAATTTCATCCGGCCCGGCATCAGATGCCATTCCGGGGTAGTGCTGCTCCTGCATGACGTACAGAGATTGCGCCTTGATCCGACAAGCATGCCATGCACGTTCCACGCGCAGCACCTCACGATCAGGCGACTGGGCCGAATTGGTGCGGGTTGGCGCATGTGGCGCGAGGTGGCGAGAGATGCGAATGCGGCTGGCGTTGATACCCATGCTCTGAAGCTCGATGCATGGCGCAAGCTGCAAGAGCATGGCGGGCGGCATGCCTTTGCGGCATGGCTGCATGGGTTGTATGTGCGGCGAGGCATCAAGGCGCCGACCTATGATCGCTGGCTTAAACTCTACGATCAGTCTTCATCGCCGGCGCGAATCCGTGGTAATGGGCTGGTATCGATTCTGCTGCCTACCTACAACACGCCGGAGATCTGGCTGCGACGCTGTCTGGACAGTGTGCTGGCGCAGACCTACCCGCATTGGGAATTGTGCGTGGCCGATGATGCCTCCACCGAACCGCAAGTGCGCGCCGTGCTGGAGGAGTACGCGGATCGCGATCCTCGCATAAGGATTTTCTGGCGTGAACACAACGGTCATATCTCGGCCGCGTCCAATAGTGCGCTGGCGCTGGCGCGTGGCGATCGTGTGGCGTTGCTTGATCACGATGACGAGCTGCATCCTGAGGCGCTGGCCACGGTCATCGAGGCATGGCAACGAAACCCGCAGTGGCAACTCGTTTATTCGGATGAAGACAAGATCGACGCCGATGGCCAGCGCTACGATCCTTATTTCAAACCCGACTGGAATCCGGATCTTCTGTGCGGGCAGAACTGCGTCAGCCATCTGGGCGTCTATTCACACGATCTGATGAATGCGGCGGGTGGTTTTCGCGAAGGGCTTGAAGGTAGTCAGGACTGGGATCTGGCATTGCGTTGTAGCGAGCGATTGACACCGGAGCAGATTGGTCACGTACCGATGGTGCTTTACCACTGGCGGGCGATCGCCGGATCGACTGCGCAAGGCGTGGAGCAGAAAGGCTATGCACACGATGCCGGCCGACGCGCGTTGCAAGAACATCTTGCGCGGCGCGGCGAGATCGCTGAAGTGATGGAGATCGATGGGTTGATGGGTGCATTCCGGGTGCGCCGCCCGTTATCCGATCGGTCGCCACTCATCAGCATCATTATTCCTACCCGTGATCGGATTGACCTGCTGCGACAATGCATAAGCACGATTCTCGATCGGACGACTTACGCGAATTACGAGATCGTGGTGATGGACAACCAGTCGGAGGAGTCAGCGTCGCTGGTCTATCTGGCGGGTTTTGCCGGCCATGCCAGGGTGCGTGTGCAGCGGCATGACCAACCGTTCAATTTTTCGATCATCAACAACGAAGCCGTGCGAGCCTGTCGCGGTGAGCTGGTCTGTCTGCTCAACAACGATATCGAGGTCATCACGCCGGATTGGTTGGAGGAACTGGCGAGCCATGCATTACGTCCGCACGTGGGCGCGGTGGGCGCGATGCTTTACTATCCAAACGACACTATCCAGCATGCCGGGGTGATGACTGGGGTGCATGGCGTGGCGGCGCATCCTTACTGCGGCATGCCGAGAGGCTATCCCGGTCAGATGGCACGGGCGAAGCTGACTCAGACCATGAGTGCAGTTACCGCAGCCTGCCTGATGGTGCGGCGCGACGTCTATCAACAGGCAGGTGGCCTGGATACGTCCCTGCGGATAGCTTTCAATGACATCGATTTTTGCCTGAGATTGCGCCAGTTGGGTTATGCCAACGTGTGGACGCCTTTTGCGGAGCTTTACCACCACGAATCCGCTTCGCGCGGACACGAAGACACGGCGGAAAAGCGGGCGCGTTTCATGAGCGAAGTGGAGTTCATGAAACGACGCTGGGGCAACCAGCTGGAGTGTGATCCGGCATACAACCCCAACCTCACACTCTCCGGCGAACCGTTCACGCTGGCCTTTCCGCCACGCGAGTGGCGGCTGGAGACGAAGCCGGTATCTGCGGGAGCCGGGAGGCTGAATATGCCACAACAAATCCGGACCTCGGCAGCCTGATGTCCTCGCTGACGGACCGGAGACCAGACATGCCCGGTCCTCTGTTGTGCATTGGTCACAGCCACGTGGTCTGTGTGGCGCGGGCCGCCGAGGCCGCGGGTACCTCCCTGCAGGTGTTGAATTTCTGGGAAATGCCCGGCGCCATCCTGCATGAAAACGGGACATCGCGGCTGTCGGGATTGCTCGAACAACAATTGAGGAAGCACACAGGGCCGGTTTTTTCAATGATCGGCGGCGCGGCGCATGGCGTACTTGGCATGCTGGTGCATCCGCGCCGTTTCGATTTCGTGCTGCCTGCAAAACCGGCATTGCCGCTGGATCCTGCTGCCGAGGTGCTTCCGGCACTCGCGGTGCGGCGCGTGCTGGAGTCGCTGATGGTCGACTACCTCGCCATGATGTCGCAGGTTCACCGGCTTTGTGCCGGCCGGCTGTTTCATCTCGAATCGCCGCCACCGCTTGCCGATGTCCAGCGTATGCAGACGGACATCCCATGGGGCATGTATCCAGGCATGTGCCACGAAATTTCACCGGCGCATTTCCGCTACAAGTTGTGGCGCCTGCATTCGCAGATCGTGAGCGACTGGTGCGCCGGGACCGGGGCAGCGTTTCTGCCTTGTCCGCCGCAGTCGGTTGACGAAAACGGCTTCATGCGCGAGTCGTATTATGGCGACGGTGCCCATGCCAATGCGGCCTACGGCGAGCTGGTGCTGGAGCAGATGAGGCGGCTGGCATGAGCCATCCCTACCTGGACATTTCCGATGCGCAGCGGTGGAGCCGGGCAATGGCTGGCCGCGCCAACGAGGATATTGATCCCGTTTCCCCACCGCCATTCCGGATTGGGGTCGACAGTCGGGTGGTTACTGCGGGCAGCTGCTTCGCGCAGCATCTGGCACGTCATCTGCGCGAACAGGGCCATGCCTGCTTCGAAACCGAACCGCCCCATCCGTTGCTCACTCCAGCGCTGGCGGAAATCTTCAATTACGGCATCTATTCGGCGCGCTACGGCAACATCTACACCGCGCGTCAGTTGCTTCAGTTATGGCGGCGTGCGACGGGAGTATTCGTGCCGGTGGACGATATCTGGGAAGGAACGGACGGCTGGTACGATCCCTTTCGTCCGAGCATCCAGCCCGGCGGATTCAGCTCGGCACGCGAATATCAGGAGGACCGTCGCCAGCATTTTGCCGCGGTGCGTCGGGCCTTTGGCGAGATGGACGTGTTCGCGTTCACACTCGGGCTCACTGAGTGCTGGGCCTCACGTGAGGACGGTGCCATCTACCCGCTGTGTCCCGGCGTGGCCGCTGGCGATTACGACGCCAGCCGGCATGTCCTGCTCAATCTTTCGGTCGACGAAGTGGTGGCCGATCTGCGCGCCTTCGTTGACGAGGTGCGTCAGGTGAATCCGCATATGCGGATGATCTTGACGGTGTCACCGGTTCCGCTGGCGGCCACGGCCGAGCCAAGGCACGTGCTGACCGCCACCATGTATTCCAAGGCGGTGTTGCGGGTGGCCGCGGAGCAACTGTGCCGGTTGCCGGGCGTGTATTACTTTCCGGCCTACGAAATCGTCAGTGCGGCCGGTCCGGGGTATTTTGCCGAGGATCGCCGCACAGTGCACGAACATGGCGTGCGCCAGGTGATGTCGCTGTTTTCCCGGCATGTGCTGGAGGCATTCCCGTCGATACCCGTGGTGGCAGCACATGATGACTTCGTGCGGCGGGGACAGGCCATCGTCGAGACGTGGTGCGATGAACAACGGCTGGACCCGCCGCAAGTTGATCCTGGATGGCGGGGGAATACCGATGATCGAGCATGATCGGTTCGAGGATGGCTTTACGCACGTACAGGAACTGATGCGGCGGTGGCAGTTCGTCGAGGCAATTGAATGGTTGAGTGCCTGTCATCGGCAGCAGCCGGAGGCGCGTTACGACAGGCTGCTGGCAGAGTGCCGCTACAAGGCGTATGTGATTCAGCCGCCGCAATCCACCGTGAAGGGTCCGTGGCCGTTGCCGGTGGCTGATCCTTTTGCCGATATCCATGGCGTGCCGGAGATTGATGCCAGCCAACTCAGTGCCATCGCACTCGCTGCCGGCATTCGCTGCCATGGTGCGTTGCTGGTGCGTGGTTTGTTGCAGGAGTCGAAGGCATTGCAACTGGCAGCCGGTGTGCAGCAGGCCATCGAGGCCTGCGCAGCATGGCACCGCAATGGCATGGGCATATCCGATTCGCCCTGGTATTCACGGCTGGCATTGCCCGACGACTGCGAGATTGAGCCGGCCCGCGTCTGGGTAGAAGAAGCGAATGGCGTGTGGGCGGTCGATTCGCCCCGCATGTTGTTTGAACTCACCGAACTGTTCGCTTCGAGCGGGGCGGCTGCGGCGATCGCTGGATATTTCGGTGAGCGGCCAATGCTGTCGGTAGGTAAATCGACCCTGCGCCGCGTGCCCGGTACGATCCGCACGGCTGATTGGCATCAGGACGGGGCGTTCATGGGCAGCGACATCCGCAGTGTGAACGTCTGGCTCAGCCTTTCGCATTGCGGGGAGGACGCCTCGGGACTGGAGATCCTGCCGCGGCGATTGTCACGGGTGCTGCCGACCGGCAGTCATGGCGCATATTTCGACTGGTCGGTCGGGCCGGGCATGGTCGAAGAGGCTGCCGAAGGCATCGCCACGGTCAGCCCGATATTCGCCCCGGGCGATGCATTGTTGTTCGACCACTTCTTCCTGCATCGAACCGGCATTCCGGCGACTATTGCGAAAGAACGTTACGCGATCGAATCGTGGTTCTTTGCACCATCGGCATATCCGGCGCAGCAGGTTCCATTGTGGCTCTGAGTGGCAGGCTGTGGCGGCGCGTCACGCTGTCGTTGCGTGGTTCCGTTTCGGTTGCTCCAGTTCCTCCAGTCGTTGCCGCTGTGCCTCGATCACCTCGCGGGCACGTTGCAGCGCATCGGTACGCCGGCTGAGGCAAGTCTCGGTCTGGGTGAGGATCGCGCGCAGGTGCATGCTGTCGGCTTCCAGCGCAAGACAGGCCTCGAGCATGTTGTCGGCGCTGAAGAAACTGTCGATCAATGCCTGCAGCGCCGAGGTCATCCGCGCTGCCGGCACCAGGATGCCGAGTCCGTTGAAGAACGGCAGCTTGCGGAAGGTGAATTGGGTGCCTGCGCTGGCGATGTAGTCCTCGATCGCGGTGAGTACGCCATTGCGTGGGCCACCTTCCTGCAGCGCGTTGGCCAGCACGCCATTCATCCCATGCTCGACCAGCTCGGGCACGCCCGGCAGCATGCCGCGATAAGCGTAGGGATGTTTCTGCGAGGCTTCCAGATCGTCCGGGTTGTAGTACATGTCGCGCCGGGCATAAGGCCACGAGACATCATGCGAGATCACGATCGGTGGCGCGTGGCCGGTCTGCTCGGCGCGTGCATGCAGTTGATTCAGTTCGCTGTAGACGGTGGCCCAGTTGTGATCGCCATCGATCAGCGCGACGTCCGGTGTTTCCAGTTGCGGGATCGCCGCCACGCTCTTCAGCGGCAGATAGCGGTATTCGGCGGGGCCGAACTGCGCCAGGACCTCATGCAGGCCAGCCTGCGGCGCCGGATCGATGATGTCGGCATGCGCGCCGGTGGCGCGGCAGTAGGCGAGGATGTTGCCGGTGTTCCAGCCACGGTCCGCACCGATTTCCATGATCCTTCGCGGTTGCGCGGTTTCAATCAGCGGGCGGATGTAGCGTTGCCAGAAACGGTTCATTGCAGGTTCTCCGGGGGCGACGACTGGTCCGGCACGATCATGTCCAGTGAGGCATCGTAGTTGGCGGCGGTGCAGGAGTTGCCGACCTTGCGCAGGTAGCCGGACGGGCTGGTACTGATCAATTGTCGATTCCAGCTGCGGTCGATCACGAACGGCGAATGGCCGTCGGTGAATTCGCGGACGATCTGCAGGTGCTGGCAGGTCGAATAGCCGAGCCATGGCTGCCCGAACAGGGTGCCCAGGCAGATCAGGTAGGAACGGTACGAGACGAGCGCGCCGTAAGCGTGCAGCGTCGACAGCGAAAAGGTCGCGGCCGCGCCTGCGGCTTGCAGCACCAGTACGGTTTCGGCGCTGCCGACCCAGTGGCGCGCTGTGGCGAGGACATGCGGATCGCCTGGCAACCCCTGCAGTGCGGTGACACGTGACGGCCATGCCGGCGTGATCGAAGGTGGGTTCACATGCAGGATCCGCGATGCAGTGGCGTCGATCATGCTCAATATGCTGTCGATGAAGGCAACCAGCCCCACTTCCGCGCCTACGACGATGACGGCGTCGGGACGGACTTGGTGAATGATTTCCTGCAGGCTGACCAGATCAGCAGGTGCCACACCGACCGGCTGACCCAGCCACCTGACCTCGCGCTGCAAGGCGCATTCGGCGTATACCGATTGCAGATGGGCTTGTGCACCCTCGTCGAAATGCAGGGCCAGCTGCCCGGACCGAACCTGTTCGGTGATACCCAGGCGCATCGGCAACAGTGTGCGCTGCCGCACGCCGATGGCGAATTCCGATGGCATGCGGCCGCGAAAACTCAGGCGGGAACGGTGCACGCTGACAAAGTCTTCGCTGCGAAGTGCGCGGTAGGCGTTGGCATAGGCGCGTACGCGCGAATCCTTCTCGGCGTCGTCCACATTGGTGGTGGTGCCGCCATGGAACTGGTGGAAGCTTGCTTCACCCAGCAGCGAAATCAGCGGGCCACTGGTGGTATCGCTGGCGCGCCGCCACAGATCGAGGTTGGCGAAGCCGCCGCCGGCCTGGTCGAATGCTTCGTCGAAGCCGCCGATGCGGTCGTAGAGCGCGGTGGGCAACATCAGGCAGTTGCTCTCGCTGAGGCCGTCGAACCAGGGTTCGGGATTTTCGCCAATCGGGGCGCCAATGCGAAACAGCTCGTAACCGTTGGCCGGCCAGCGGATCCGCTCGAATAGCCGGTCCTCCTGTTCACGGGTGTAGCCGACCATGGTCAACCAGCGCTGGTCGCCACCGATGAACCAGTGCCGTACGGCGACCACCGCGTCAGGATGTTCCTGCCATGCCCGCCGTGCTTCGTGGAACACGCCGGGGGTGAGCAGATGGGCGCCGTCGATCATCAGCGCCAGATATTCGCCGCGTGCTTGCAACGCCGCCTCATTCAGTGCGGCGCATGGCGAGGTCAGCTGACGGCTGGGACGCACCAGCCGGAACTGGGGGCCGAAACTCGCGATCCAGTCCGGGTCCAGCGGCGGATGGGAGCCGTTGTCGATGCACAGGACCTCGTAATTGAGATCACCCGCACCGTGTTGATAATCCCGACCGAGCGAGGTCAGCGTGCGTTCCGCCTCGCGTTGCATATTGTAGAAGTTGACGATGATCGAAAGCTCCACCTTGTCGGTCACCGCCTTGCGCTGCAGCTGCGGGACCCCATGTGTTTGCGGCGCAGTTGGTGCTGCTCCGCGGATGCGGAACGGGGATCCCAGCACCGTCACACCGGTATCAGCCATGCGAAGTTCCAGCACATGCAGCTGATTGTCGCCGAGTGTTTCCGGCAACGGCAGGTCGAACCCGCAGCAACCGTCACCCTGTCGCAGTTCGGCGATGTCGGCGCGCCATTGATTGGCCTCGACGCGCAGCAGTTCACGATCACCTTCATGCAGAGACAGGGTCGGCGACCGGGCCGTTCCATCGAGCCAGCGGGCCCATCCGCGGATACGGGTGGGTCCGCATTGATCCAGTGAGCCATGCAGGCGGAGGGTACATATCGGCAAAGGCAGGACATCGGTAATCTGGTCTACGGACCTCGACACCAGCAGGGCGGGAACCGTGAACGGACTGCCCGTGAGTTCCAGCTCCATGCCTACGCTGGCAGCCGTCACCGTCAGGATGGTGCCCGGCGCAGGCCGTGGGTCGAGGGCGATGGCGAAGGCACAATGACCGTCGCGCTTGCCGGCAAGGGCCAGGTCGGCACGGAACGTTGCAGCGTCACCGCTGCCCAGCAGCACGCCATCTGCATGAACCTCAATTCGGAGATACGGCTGTCCCGGCCGGGTATCCCATGCCCAGCCGTGCAGCAAGTCGCCCCTCAAGTCGTCCACGACACCTTCTATCGCGGTGGATGGCGTGGGATCGCGCTGGGTAGGGGTCATAAACACATCTCGCTGGTCGACAGCCGGGCTGACAGAGTGCCGTGGGCATGTCGTGCGCACTGCGGGAAGCGCTAAAGATCGCGTTTTCCGATGTGATGTGCAATACGCCAGCGCATGTGCAAAACAGCTCGCGCAGCGCGGCGCGCGCGAAACGCGGCAGTTTCAGACCCGAGGAGTGCGCCCGACTGAATGGATACGCTACCCGCAGTTCAGCAAAGGCATGCGTGGCTAGTAAGATAGACATTTTGCCCCCCGCCCCTTTCACCGGATGTATTGACAGCCATGAAAAACCGCAGCAAGCCCGATGCACCCGGTCTGGGTACCCGCGCCATCCATGCCGGCCAGCATCCGGATCCCAGCACCGGCGCGATCATGACGCCGATCTACGCCACCTCGACCTACGTGCAGGAAAGCCCGGGCAGGCACAGGGGCTACGAGTACTCGCGCACGCAGAACCCCACGCGGATGGCTTACGAGCGCTGCGTGGCGGATCTGGAAGGCGGTGTGGCCGGTTTTGCGTTTGCCTCGGGCCTGGCTGCGGCGGCGACCGTGCTCGACCTGCTCGATTCGGGCAGTCACATCATCGCGATGGACGATCTTTACGGCGGCACCTATCGCCTGTTCGAGAAGGTGCGGCGGCGTTCGGCGGGCCTGGACTTCAGCTTCATCGACTTGAACGACGGCAGCGCGCTGAAGGCGGCGCTGAAGCCCAACACACGGATGATCTGGGCAGAAACGCCGACCAACCCGATGCTGAAGCTGGTCGACCTGGCCAAGGTCGCCGCGTTCGCGAAGAAGCACGGCCTGATCCTGGTGGTCGACAACACGTTCTGCTCGCCGATGCTGCAGCGTCCGCTGGAGTTCGGTGCGGATCTGGTGCTGCACTCGGCCACCAAGTACCTCAACGGTCATTCCGACATGGTTGGCGGCATCGTAGTCGCCGGCAGCAAGGAACTCGCCGAGCAGATGGGCTTCCTGCAGAACTCGGTGGGCGCGGTGGCCGGACCGTTCGACTCCTTCCTTGCGATGCGTGGTCTGAAGACCCTGCACCTGCGCATGAAGGCCCATTGTGAGAGCGCGCTGGAACTGGCGAAGTGGCTGGAAAAGCATCCGGCAGTGGATCGGGTGATCTACCCCGGCCTCAAGAGCCATCCACAGCACGCATTGGCCAAACGCCAGATGGACGGCTTCGGCGGCATCATCACGATCGAAGTGAAGGGTGGCCTGAAAAAGGCCCGACGCATGCTGGAGCGCTGTGAATTGTTCGCGCTGGCCGAATCACTCGGGGGTGTGGAGAGCCTGATTGAGCATCCGGCCATCATGACTCACGCATCGGTGCCTGCGGCGAACCGCAAGCGGCTGGGCATCAGTGACGGGTTGGTGCGGTTGTCGGTGGGTGTCGAAGATCTGGCCGACCTACGCCATGAACTGGAACAGTCTTTGGCCTAACGGCATTAGCTGGCCTCTCGACGCTCTAACCTAACACGGCCGCACTAAAAGCCATGAAAAGCAGCGTGCGAGGTAACCCGAAGGAGCACTTAGCAACATGATTACAGCGTATCGTCTGGCTGACCCACTGTCGCCGTACCGCGCATTAACACGTCATTTTCGGCTTGTAGTGAAGATGACCCGGCGTGATGTGGCGGGCCGTTATCGTGGTTCGTTTGTCGGATTGTTTTGGTCGTTCTTCAATCCCTTGCTGATGCTTGTCATCTATACCTTTGTATTTGGCGTCATCTTCAGGTCGAGATGGAGTGGGCAGACCGGTGGTCATTTCGAATTCGCCATCATTCTGTTTGCGGGCCTGAACATCAATACACTGTTTTCCGAATGCGCCAATCGGGCCACGACGCTGATTGTCGAGAACACCAATTTTGTGAAGCGGGTCGTTTTCCCCTTGGAGACGTTATCGTGGAGCACGTTGGGTGCCGCGTTGTTCCATTTGCTGATTTCAACAATCGTATTGCTGATAATTTCAGTGTTGGTAAATGGTCGGTTGCCTTGGACTGTCCTGCTGTTTCCGATCGTCGTTGCATGTTTTTTGCCGTTCGTTGCCGGGGTCATCTGGCTGCTTGCCTCGCTGGGAGTGTTTCTGCGCGATCTCAAGCAGGTCGTCGGCATCATAACCGCGGCATTGATGTTCCTTGCTCCAATCCTGTACCCCACGACGATGATTCCCGTGCAATTTCGTGATCTGCTGTACCTGAATCCATTGACCGTTATCGCGGAGGCTGCACAAAACGTGCTGGTTTGGGACAAGCAGCCGAACTGGAGTCATCTCGGCATCTACGCGTTGGTATCCTGCCTGTTCGCTTGGTTGGCATTCGCTTGGTTTGAAAAGACGCGCAAGGGATTTGCCGATGTCATCTGAAGAGTTCAGCATACATGTCGGTGGTATCGGCAAGCGCTACGAAATTTATACGCAGCCTGCTGATCGACTCAAGCAGATGATACTGCCACGCCTTAATCGGATAGTACGTAGAGAGCCGCGAGAATACTTCAAGGAGTTCTGGGCGTTACGCGACATCAGCTTCAATGTGCGACGAGGTGAAACGGTGGGTATCGTCGGCCGCAACGGCTGTGGCAAGTCGACCCTGCTGCAAATGATTTGCGGGATTCTTCATCCCACCCTCGGTGACATAAAGGTCGCGGGGCGGATTGCCGCGTTGTTGGAACTGGGGGCTGGTTTCAACCCAGAGTTTACCGGTCGGGAGAATGTGTTTCTGAGCGGTATGTTATATGGGCTTTCGGAAGACGAGTTGCGCGAGAAATACGATGTAATCTTGGCGTTTGCTGAGATCGGCGAATTCATCAACCAGCCCGTCAAGACCTATTCCAGTGGCATGTACGTGCGCCTCGCGTTTGCCGTGGCAATCAATGTTTCGCCCGACATTCTTGTCGTGGATGAGGCGTTGGCCGTGGGTGACGAAGGGTTTCAGCGAAAGTGTTTTGCCAGGATTGAAGCGATCCGCGATGCCGGCGCAACAGTCTTGTTCGTTTCGCATTCTGCGGGAACGGTGGTGGAACTCTGTGATCGCGCGATTCTGTTGGATCGGGGCGAGCTGCTGATGCAAGGCACACCCAAACACGTGATTTCCCGATATCAGAAGTTGCTCTATGCACCGAAGGATCGTGTCGCGCAGATTCGCGAGGAAATTCGTGTGTCGTCGGTGGATGGTGTGAATGCCGCAAACCACCCCGCAGCCTCGGGGCACGGTGGCACAGCCGCACCAGGCAACTTGGAAAATATTGCTGCACCGGAAGATGAAATCCAGCCCTATTGGGAAGAGGGACTGGTGTCATCAAGCACCGTTTCTTACGAAAATCGTGGTGCGGCCATCGAAACCCCTCACTTGCAGACGCTGGACGGGCACAAGGTCAACGTGCTGGTCCCTGGTGGTACTTACATTTACACGTACAGAGTGCGACTGGAGCGCGCGCTGGTGAATGTGCGGTGCGGGATGATGATTCGCTCCATCACCGGTATCGAAGTGGGTGGCGCATCCACTTCACTGCCGCAGAACGCGCTGCCGGTGGTCGAGGCGGGTGAGGTGATCAACGTGCGTTTCCGGTTCAGGTGCTTGCTGGCACCGGGGACCTATTTTCTGAATGCGGGCGTGCTGGCGATGCTCGGTGAAGGTGAAGAGTACGTTGATCGCCAGATCGATGTGGCCATGTTCCGTGTGATGCCTGCCGCAGATCGACTGGCGACGGGTTTCGTCGACCTGGACGTCGTACCGCAACTGTCCATTGCCTCATGAACGCAGACATCTCCACCGCCATCCTCGTTGCCGGCATGCACCGCAGCGGCACTTCGGCCCTGACGGGTGCGCTGAACGTGCTTGGCATATCGCTTGGTGAGCATTTGCTGGCTCCCGGCGACGACAATCCCAAGGGCTATTGGGAGCACCAGAGCGTGGTCGAGATTCACGAGCGCCTGCTGGCTGCGCTGGAGCGGCGCTGGGACGACGTTCGTCCGTTGCCGGTCGGATGGTTGACCAGCGAGGCGGCGCAAACGGCGTTGGTGGAAATCAGTGAGATGGTTTCACGGGAATTTGCCGGAGCGCCTGTATGGGCGGTCAAGGATCCACGGATATGCAGATTTCTACCGCTGTGGATCGAGGCGCTGCGGACGATGGGCATCCGGCCGGTGGTCTTGTTTGCTGCCCGCACGCCGAGCGAAGTGGCAGCATCGATCGCCGCCCGAAACCATTGGTCTGCGCCTGTCAGCGAGATGCTGTGGTTGCGGCATGTACTGGAGGCGGAGGCTGCCAGTCGAATGGTATCGCGCACCACGATTATCTATGACGATCTTCTGGCTGATCCCGCGGCCACCGTTTCAACCGCTTTGGCGCGGCTGGATATCGGGATTACGCGCCCGTCTGCTGCGGAGCAGGGCGCCCTTGCAGAGTTTGTGGATAGCGCTGACCGGCATCACGCGCACCGCAAGACGGAAGAGAATTCGACCGCACTGGCCCAGATTGTCGATGCGGCTTATGCCTCACTGGCCGAAATTGCCCATGGCGTGGATGCCTGGCAGTCGCTGCAGCACTGCGCCGATCGTTTCGAAGTGGAATGGCGGCGCTGCGGATCCGGCATCGAGGCCGTTGCCGACATGGCTCATCGCTTCAGCGTGAACGAGATTGCCGCCCGTATCGAAGCAAGCCAACTGGCGAGCGACCTGAATGCCCAGATCCGCTGGTCGGAAGAGGCCGTGGAAATACGCTCCGCCTTGCAGGCAAGTCACGACGAGCTGTCGGCCAAAGCGCAAGCGCTGGCGCTTGATCACCATCGGCTCGCTGCCGAACTTGAGTGCGTGACGGGAGAGGCGGCGCGGGTCAGGCAGGATCTCTCGCTTTCCGAGGCTCGCGTGACGCAAGCTGAGTCGGAGTTGTCACTTGCCCAAGGTGAGGCGGTGCGTGCCGGGTTGGAGCTGTCACTTTCTGCGGCTCGCGTGGCGCAAGTCGAGTCGGAGTTGTCACTTGCTCAAGGCGAAGTGGTGCGGGTCGGGCAGGAGCTGTCGATTTCCGAGACTCGCGTGGCGCAAGTCGAGTCGGAGTTGTCACTTGCCCAAGGCGAAGTGGTGCGGGTCGGGCAGGAGCTGTCGATTTCCGAGGCTCGCGTGGCACAAGTCGAGTCGGAGTTGTCACTTGCCCAAGATGCGGTAACGCGAGTGACGCAGGAGCTGTCGCTTTCGCAGGCCGAAGCGAGTTCGCGGGCCGCTGTGATCAAAGAGATGTTGCACTCCCGCTCATGGAAAATCACGCGCCCCATGCGTGAAATCGCCCTGATGTTCAGACCCAAGGCTCGCCGGCGTTGACTGCATGCGATATCAGGTTTCTGCACGGCGCTTGAACATCAACGCTATCATGGTGGCTCCAGGGTGGGCCGCGCAACAACATTCTGACTCAAGGTGTCCCTGTGATCTTCTATACCTCGATTTGTTCCAACTACCTGCCCAAGGCCATGGCGCTGGCGGAATCCGTCAAGCGCTATTGTCCCAATGCGTATTTCGTGCTTTGTCTGGTCGAGAGGCAGGTTCCTGACGTGGCAGCTGCGTATCCGCATTTTGACGAGATCGTCCTTGCAAAGGACGCGGGTTGGGGGAATTTCGACAGCTTCATGTTCCGCCACTCTATCGTCGAGGCTTCTACCGCGGTCAAACCGCGTTTCATGCAGCATTTGATCGAGCGGTATCAGGAAGAGTCCAAGTTTGTCTATCTGGATCCGGATGTGCTGGTCTACAGCAACCTGGCGGAACTGGAAGCTTTGCTTGACGACGAATCCATCGTGCTGTGTCCGCACCTGCTGCGTCCGGGCAACATCGACATGGAGATCAGCTCGCTCGCCCATGGCAGCTATAACCTTGGCTTCCTGGCGGTGAGTCGGACGCAGAATGCCATCGACTTCCTCGACTGGTGGGCGGAGCGCTTGTTCCTCTTCTGCTATGACGACAAGAGCCGCGGCATTTTCACCGACCAGAAGTGGATCGATCTGGTGCCGAGCTTCTTCGACGCGCATATCCTCAAGCACCACGGTTACGATTTCGCCACGTGGTCGCTACTCGGCAGCGACATGCGCCAGGTGGATGGTCGTTACATGATCAATGGTGATCCACTGCGTTTCATCCATTTCTCCGGACTGGACTCTGGCACGATCGACAAGGCCATCGGCTGGTGGTTGACCGATGACAACAAGGACACGTTTGTCTCGCTCTACAAGGAGTATCTGAGCCTGTTGGTCCATCATGGTCAGGAGACGCTCGGCAAGCTACCTTGGACCTATTCAACCTACGCAGATGGTCGCCCGGTGGGAAAGGCTGCGCGCATTGCCTACCGCAACAGTGAACTCTGGCAGACATTTTCGTCGCCATTTGATGTCGACGATGCGCAGATTCTGCAAACTGCGGGCGGTGAAAGCGCCATGCCTGAATCGGATGCATCGCCGCCGCCGGCAGCGGTATCCGATGGCATCCTCGACCGGTTCACCCGCTCGAGTCGAGAGATCGGGTTGGGCCCGACCATGCTCAAGGCGTTCCGCAAGATCGCGCGCACGGGTACACGGGCCTGACCGTGCCACAGGTCTCGATCATCATCCCGTGTTACAACGCGGGTGACCTGCTGACAGAAGCCGTGCAATCCGCTCTGGCACAGACCTTCGATGACCTTGAAGTGGTGATCGTCGACGACGGTTCGACCGATCCGGTAACCAAGTGTCTTCTGGAAGCGGCTTCCTGGCCGCGAACGCGGATTATTCACCAAGCCAATGCGGGTCCTGCGGCTGCGCGCAATCGGGCCGTCCAGGCGGCAACCGGGGAATACATCCTCCCGCTGGATGCGGATGACACCATTGAGCCGGAGTATGTCGCCAAAGCAGTTGCGGTATTGAAAGCGCGGCCCGAAGTGGGCGTCGTCTACTGTAGAGCAACCAAATTCGGCGCTGAACAAGGCCCCTGGAATCTTCCGGTTTATACCCTGAGAGAGCTGGTGATCGACAATGTCATCTTTGTCACTGCCCTCTATAGAAAGGCCGATTGGGAGACCGTCGGTGGCTACAATGAAAAGCTGCGCCACGGCGTGGAGGACTACGAGTTCTGGGTGAAGATCGTTCATCTGAACCGGGAAGTAGTACAACTCGACGAGTATCTCTTCAATTACCGCATTCAACAGAAATCGAGAACCACATCCTTCCAGGATGGTAGAGCGGCTGTAGTGGAGACATATGCCGAGATTTTTCGTTCAAATATCAACTTTTACGCTGAACATGCAGATTTTCTCTTCGAGCACAGGTTCGGGCTATATGACGAATTGGGGCATTGGCGCTCTCGCTATGGACAGTTGGATGCATTCTTCAATCGCCATCCAATAGTACTGAAGATTGGCAGGCAGCTGAAAAGGATTTTCTGAGTCGGGGCGAGATTAGAGGCGGTGTCTTGTAATTTTTACGGACACATGAAAACAAGACACACGCCAGTTGTGCATACTCAGAGTGTTATAACTTACCTCAGAATCGGAATGGATCGTGCCAGATATTAAATCCATTACCGACATTTACGTTACTGACTAAGGAAAAAATCATGGCAACGAAGGTGCTTCTTATCCCCGTTCTTATCGGCGGGCTCACCCTTGCAGGGTGTGGAAACAATGATCAACAGACTCCGCAAACCGCGCATAGTAGTGCGGCTTCAACAAGCACGCCTGCAACACCTGAAGTGACCACGGCTGTAGCGGAAGACAAGATCACACCGCTAAGCTCAGACGTAGTTGCCGCCGCGCAGTGGACTGGCGCGGTGTGTTCGCTCGATACGGTCGACGGCGACTACTCCAAGGACCAGGTGAAATTGACCATTGGGAAGCCACATGTGTTCCGGGGCTGGCTGCTGAATGCAGCGAAACATCCCGCAGGCCAGTTCAGTTTGGTGTTGAAGGGCCAAGAAAATTTTGAGATACCGGCACAGACAGGTGTTGCTCGCGCAGACGTGGGTACTTTCTTCAAGGATCCGGCGTTGAGTGATGCCGGATTTAATTTTTCATCGACTCTGGCCCAGGTTCAAGCGGGGGAATATCACGTCATATATACGATCAAGAATTTTGGCCATACATACTTTTGCGACACAGGTAAAACACTGACGATTGAATGACAATCCGCGGAGTTTATTGAATTCGCGTGTCGATAAACCATCCTGATTGGCACTGAAGTTAACCCGCAGTCGCTGGCCATGTGACGGGTTTGAGTGACACTCGTCGGATGGCTTTCTATGACTTGTTGTCACGGATGTTTCAAGAGAATTTGCCGGCTCCGAACTGACAAAGTGACCTTCCACTAAAGGAGTAGCTATGGGCTTTTTCGACGGGTTTACCCGCTTCTACACAACCAGTCAGACCAGTCCATTTCCTGATCGCCTGAACTCTCGTCACGAAGCCATCATCGAAAGAAATATTGGATATCTAGCCGGAGCCCGAGTTTTGGATATCGCCAGTCACGATGGGAGGTGGTCGTTCGCCGCTCTGCAAGCCGGCGCTGCTCATGTGACTGGTTTCGAGCCACGTCAGGAGTTGATAGACAACGCGCGCGAAACCTTTGCGCACTACGGCATTGAGTCCAGCCGCTTTACTTTCAAACGTGGGGATGTTTTCGATCTCATTCATGGGCAAAAGTTCGATGTGGTCCTATGCCTCGGATTTTTCTATCACACGGTTAGGCATGCAGAGTTGTTCGACTTGGTCGAGCGTACTGGTGCGGCTTTTGTTGTGATCGACACCGAGGTCACGCCTACTATCGATCAAATGAGCGTCGGAGATCATGAGCGGCTGGATCCCCGAATGGTTTATAACAATCCTTATGGCATCCAGCTGTTGCGAGACGAGATCGACAACCAGCAAATGGCTTGGAAAGATTCGATGACCCGTGACGGATTCACGCTGGTTGCTCGCCCTTCGAGGGCTGCTGTCACGTTCATCGCAAGCCACTTTGGCTACGCTACTGAAACATTCTCCTGGCCTGAGTTCTTCGGCACTAACCCTTCCGCGGCGGCCTCGATGGTCGACTACAGCGAGGGCTGGCGAGATACGTTCTACTGTAGGCGTTGAAATTGTGGCGTCGCGCTGGTTCAACAGTCGGCGCGAAACCTTGCATATCTTTTGCTAGAGTCTCGACAGTCAGAGTTGTTCGTAATGTCGTAGTATATGGAAATATATATTACCGATACTAAAAGGCTCTAACAGCTTTCGCGGAGTGAGTATGTTGAAGCAAATTGCGATATTTTCCGTTTGGATTATTACTGCGTTGTTAATCGTGCAGTTCGCGATTTTAGTTCAGGGGAAAAACCTCGTTATCTCTTTCGATGCAGCGCAAACTGAATTTTTACAGGTTTACTACCCCGCTAACAAAAGTTTCGAGTTCACAGCGAATAAAACCGAACGACATGCTTACGATGCTGGGAGTATTCGCAGCGTTGCCTTTCTTCTTCCGAACCCTGTGCCCAGTCTGGTCAGAATTGATCCATTCGACCGGGCGGGCAGCATGAAGCTGAGAGATATTGAGATTACGGGTTTGTTCTCGAAGGCGGTGCTGCTGCCGAGGGATGTGAAGTCAAGGCTGAGCGCGAAACAGAATATCGACCGAATCGACATGTTGGAAGGGAAGCTATTTATCCACGCTAATGGCGTAGATCCAATCATGACAATGGATCTTGCGGGCTTGTCATATCAATATGACATATTGAGTTATATTGCATTCGTCATTTTAATTGCCACTGGCGGATACTGCCTTTTCGGGGCTCCGCTATCCCTTGCGTTTCGACGCAGACTGGCGGTCTTTGTTATACCGCTTGCAATCACTATATTTATTACATGGGTCTTCTATCCAGGATATATGACCTATGATTCTTTTCACGCGCTGATAGGGGCCCGGGACGGCGTTACTGATTCTGCATGGCCACCTATGGTTAGCTATGTTTGGCGCGCCGTAGACCACATAAACTCGCATCCGTCGGCGATGTTATTTTCACAACTCCTGCTATTGTTCGTGTCGACGTCAGTCATTGTCTTCCACTATACGGGAAGAGTGCGTTCTGTTGCTTTGTCGCTATGTGCTACGTTGCTGATCCCTGTGTTGCTCGGAACGATTGCAGCAATTTGGAAGGATGTGCTAATGACATCTTTTTTCCTCTTCTCATTCGCTACGATGTTGCAGATCGAGAAGGCCCAAACCAGACGCAGAGTAATTGTATATACAAGCTTGGCACTTGTGGCGCTATTTCTTGGGACTGCCACACGTCATAATGCGGTCACGGCAGCAGTGCCGTTTGCCTTTTATCTTGCATGGTTGAATGTTCGAGCACTTGATTTTCAGCGCAAAATTTTCGACACAGTGATTATGGGAATCGTCTCCATTGCCTGCATTTTCGGGATGAAGCTTCAGCTCGACAGATACGCGCTTCCTGGATTCAAACCGATAGCAGGAGTGTCAAGCCTTGAACCGCTCGTGCGAAAAATGGATGTTATTGGGGCTTCTATTTGCGCTAACGAGAACATCCTTAAGGGCATTGTGCCCGGACTGACACTCGCCGATATGAAAGCGGGCTATGATCCCCGCCACGTAAACAATTCGTTGGGCATTCTGGACAAAATTCCGCCGAATGTGGACATAGACAAAGTCTTGTGGGGTACGCTGAAAAAGCACCCAATATGTTTCTGGAACAATGAGGTGCAATTGGCAACCTACTTCCTCGGCGCAAATCACGGAGATCAATTTTTAATCGTATCGCCACAAGTTGATTCGAATCAATTTGGATATTACCTGCCTGCAAGTACGATAAGAACCAAGTTTGAAACTTATATCGTGGCTGCGTCCAACTTGTTTTTCTTTAGGCCGTGGTTTATATACATTCTGGCAATAGTTTCATTGATATTTGTTTCGTATCGCCAACGTCGCATTGATATTGGGCATCTTACCCTTTTTGTTTCCGGAGTTTTTTATGCGGTGGGCCTGTTCCTATTTGGTAACGCCGCAGATGCTCGGTTGTTTTTTTATACCAACTTTGTAAACCTGATTATTTTTATGATGATAGTTCAGAGACATCCATGGAGGAGGCGGCCGAAGTCTGTAATATAACTTGGCTTTTAATAATCAGCGACAGGGTGGATTCGATGCTGAAGTATGACCTTGCCCCCGAATTCCGTACCCCATAACCGGGGTCATGAGCTGGCTTGTTTGGCTTGGTCGGCCAGCCAGTATTGTTCGAATTGCATGGGGCTGACGTAGTTCAAGGTGGAGTGTAGCCGCGACTGGTTGTACCAAAGCAGCCACGCGAGCGTTTCATCTTTGGCATGGCGGCGGGTGATGAAGCGCTGACCATGCAGCCGCTCCACCTTCAGCGAGCCGAACAGCGTTTCGCTGCAGGCATTGTCCCAGCAATTGCCACGGCGGCTCATCGAGGCGGCGATGCCGTATTCGTCGAGCACGCCTCGAAAGTCCTCACTGGCGTATTGGCTGCCGCGGTCGCTGTGAAAGATCGTAAGCGTCCGCCCACCTCATCTTCTCCAAGCGCCCCGTAGTCGATTCACTGCGCGCCTGTTCAAGCGGTGCATGGTGATGGGCACAAAGACGAGCGGAGTGGGCGGCACGGCGCGGCCGTGCGCATGGTGGCTGGTGAGCGCGCCGGTGGATTTTCGTTGTGGCGCGGATCGGTTGCTGATGCACGTGCGCGAGGTGCTGGGGCGCTTACGAAAGATCAGACCGGCCTGTTTGTCGGGATGGCGTTTGAACCACGCCATGCGCAGCGCGTCGATCACGATGTCACGCGTCATGTCCGCACGCATCGACCAACCCACCACCTGCCGACTGAACAGGTCGATCACCACGGCCAGGTACAGCCAGCCTTCGTCGGTGGGAATGTAGGTGATGTCGCCGACCCAGACCCTGTCGGGCTTGGCAACGGTGAACTGACGATCGAGCAGGTTCGGCGCGATCGGCAGATCATGGTTGCTGTCGGTGGTGACCTTGAACCGTTTCTTGCCCTTGGCGCGAACACCGTGCTGGCGCATCAACGTCTGCAACCGCTGCTTGCCGACGCGTACGCCTTCTTTGCGCAGCTCCCGACAGATACGTGGCCGGCCGTAAGCACGCTTCGTTTGAGTGTGAACCGCCTTGATATGCACCAGTAGCACCTCGTCACTCAGATGACGACGCGGTGCGGTGCTGGCTTGGCGCGCCATATGCCCATGGTACCCGCTGACGCTCACGTTCAGCACACGGCACTGCACCGTGATCGGCCACACCTGGCGATGATGCTGGATAAAGGCGTACCTCACTTTGCACCCTTGGCGAAGTACGCCGTCGCTTTTCCCAGGATGTCGCGCTCCATCTTCACCCGGGCCAGTTCGGCACGCAGCCGCGCAATCTCCATCTGCTCGGTGCTCACCGGCTTGCTGTCCGCACCCTTGAGCCGGCCTTGCCGACTCGCCTTGACCCAATTGAACAGCGTCTGCTCAACCAGCCCAAGGGTCTTGGCCACCGCGGCCTGGCTCTGGCCACCCTCGACCAGCCGCACCGCCTCTTGCTTGAATTCGAGCGTATAGCGTGCCCGCGTTGTCTTCGTCATGTCGTTCTCCTTGCGTGGATTGAATCACACGGCAAGGGATACGCTTCTCGGGGGCAAGGTCAGTACAACATCTGACCAACAGAAGAAGCGCAGGTACGGGAGCCCGCGCAGCTTCACCGGCAAGTGGAACTGCACATGAGCTGTCAGGGCGAACGCTGCCGGTGTAAATGCAACAAGCAGGGTGAGATTTCACTGCGAACTATCGCCAAATAGTGGGGCGATGGCTCGGCACGATAGGTCGCGAACTGCGACGCAACCACGGGCGGCTACGCCGGCAAGCAGGCGCAGCGAAAAAGCGTGATACGGTGTCGCGCAGCCAGTGTGCGGCCGCGCATCGACTCGGCATGTTGGGCGACCTCTAGAGTAGCGGCAGCTCGGTATGCATTTGGTTGAGTCGACTCATCTTGTCTTCGACTCCTTACGAGCAATTTTCCTTCCCGAGGATCGAAACTGATCAGGTGATTGGATTGTTTATATAGTCGACAGTGCCGTGGACGACATACTGTGCGCCAAAAGGTATCCAGCTCATCATCGGCTCGAGACGGCGCAGGAGTGCAAGCGAATGCGGGAAAAATACGATGTAGCGGCAGTCGGCTCCGGCAAATTTCGCGTGGCGGACCAGACCGACCAGTTCTGAGCGAGGCAGCAGGATTGCGTCTTCATCGAAGGGACAGTCGCGGACGGTTTTCAGAGTCAGCGGATTGAGCATGTTATGTTCAAAGACGAAAATGTGGCCGCCGGGTTTCAGTACCCGCCTGATCTCGCTCATCCAGTTCGCCCGCTCCGCGGGCGATATGTGATGAAAAACACAGGCTGCCATGACGACATCAAAGCTCTGGTCATCATGAGGAAGGTACTCGCTTTCGATGGTGCGGAACATTGCCTCTTGACCATGGGATTCTTTGGCAAGTCGTATGCTTTCACCTGAGGGATCAGTTCCGTGTAGCGATGCGTTGGGAAACGCCTTGCGGAGGTGGGGAATAGTGTTACCCACGCCGCAGCCGAAATCCAGGATTGAAGGTGACTGCGTGCGAAATTTATCGGTCAGCCATGCTGCCATATACTTGGCCTTGTATGCTGCGAAAAATGCGGGGTCTTCGCCGCTGGCCCCTATGCTGGCTCGATGTAGATCGGTGTAATGCTCGGCATACTGGTCGAATTCGGGTTTGACTGATCTGTTCATCGTGATTCCGTCATCATATTGGACACATTTCAATTTTTGCGAATGATGGTACGTGATGCCAAGAACGTCGCTGGGATGGTGAGCACGGCGACGGCCAGCGGTGCAAATTGCTGCGGCATGTGCATCCATTCGACCAGAATTTTGAGCAGGATCAGGCCGAGCAGAAACTGTAGAAGATAGACCAAGGGGTAGCGCAGCGCCGAGCGCCAGCGCAAGGGCTGGCGGAATACGTAGAGCGCGCTGACTACATACGACACGACGATGCCTAGGACATACGCGATGGTGTATGCCACCTCGTAGCGAAACCAGTGCAGCAATATCAAGTAGCTGCCATAACCAACGGCGACATTCAATATCCCTCCAACCAGGAAGCGCAGCATCTCGCCTAACCATGCGCGGTTTGAAGAAAGGCGGCGAAGATTGGACAAGGTTATCTTCAAAGAATAGTCGAGCACTTCAACGAATGCCGTTTGATGAAACGTCGGAGAGGATGGAGTTCAATGGCTTCGACGGCTGGCTGCTTGTATCGCAGTCCACGACATATACCGGCCGTCGGAATGTCGCACCCATTAGCCGGCCTACGTATTCTCCGACCACGCCGAGTATCAGCAGCTGGATACCGCAGGCAAACAGCACCACGGACATCAGTGAGGCGTAGCCTGGGTTGGTGATGCTGCCGCTCAGTCGACCATAGATCACATAAAGCAGGTACAGAAAACTGATGCTGGCCAACGCGGCGCCGCCGAACGTGGCGATGCGCAGTGGCAGGTAGGAGAACGTGACGAAGATATTGGCCGCATGCGATAGCAGCTTGCGCATGGTGTAGGTGCTTTCGCCGTGCTGCCGCTGCTCGTGGGGCACGTTGACGCTGCGCGTCGATGAGGTCAACCAGGACAGCATGCCATCGATATAGGGGCGATTGAGGCCGAAGCGATCGAGTTCCTTGGCCAATGGTGCATGGATGGCGCGGAACGAACAATAGTCCTCATTGAGATCAGGGAAGGCGCGCTTGAGTATGCGCCGCATGAGTTCTGAGCTCAGGTTGCGGTAAGCGGCATGGGTACGTTTTTCGAAGACGCCATAAACCAACGGGTGGTCGTCGTCGCCGGCCGCGAGCAGGGCGGGTACTGATTCGGGTGGATGCTCGAGGTCGTCGTCCATCGTGACGATCCACCCACCACGGGCATGCGCAATGCCGCAGATAGTGGCCGCGTGCTGACCGAAATTTCGCCCAAGACGCAGTCCACGCACACACGGGTATTGCGCGGCGACCGTACAGATCGCAACCCAAGCTTCGGTCTGGCCCCGGTCGTCGACTAGGATTACTTCATGATCGAGTCCAGCCGACTGCATGACCTGGTCGAGTCGACGACACAGTTCGGGCAGGGCGGTGGTACCACCGTAGACCGGCACCACGATGGATACATCCACGGTGGATTCGGTGTTGATCCGGCTTGCTGGGTTGTTGTTCATTATGGGGTCGCTTATGTGCTGCTTGCCGAATTTGGCGAGGCGTCGCTGATGTCGCGGCGCTGGTCGACGGCATAATACTTCTCAATGACGCGCGCGATGTAGCCGGTGCCCAGCTCAATACCCATCTTGGCACTTACTTTCTCGACCATGTCGGTGTCGATGAGCATGGGTGTGCCTTTTTCGACGTACGAGCAATTCGCTGTCTTGCCAAGCACGCGTTCGAAGAGTCCGACGATCTTGGGCATCAACAGCGATCGAGTGGCGGCGATGGAAACCGCGGTCGGTTGGGTGGGCAGTGTCATGGCGAGCCTGACGCCGATAGTGACGATGTCGTCGATGTCGATCAGGTTACGCTCGGCATGTGCCCAGACGGTGAAGTGTTCGCCGGATACGATGTGATCACGCAGAAAATTGGTCAGGGTGTGATGGTTTTCCGTCCTACCTACTACCTGTGGCAAACGGAGTACCAGTCCGTGTGGCGCGGAAAGCACCAGTGACTGCATCGCTCGCTTGTGTTTCATGTATGGAGTGAGCTCTGCCTCGGCAGATGTGACTCCGCAGCTACCGAAGTAGACAAATCGACTAGCGTCATCCTCCAGCAATCGGCACAGCAGCTTCTGTTCACGCGCGAATTCGCTGACTCGTGTCTCAAGAGAGTTGGATACACCGGATGCAAATACGACGACGTCGGAGTCCTTTCCGAAATGTGGCTCGAAGGC
>Ga0208589_1000247_pt1 | contig 26457 bp, 19 predicted proteins | sample NGESurshal092012_2_FD_184486 | JGI IMG/M metagenome (GOLD analysis project Ga0208589, IMG submission 184486) | Arctic peat soil microbial communities from Barrow, Alaska - NGEE Surface sample F53-2 shallow-092012 (SPAdes) | ecosystem: Environmental > Terrestrial > Soil > Wetlands > Peat ...
ATACGCGGCCTCCCTGCTTGGTTTAACTCTTCCTAATAAAAGACATTAAACCACAAGGAGGCCCGTCGCGCGCGGGGGCGGGGGAATAATTCGGGCTAAGAGGCTTGGTCCAAGACATTTCGGCGTGGCGACCCGGCAGATCATCGCGGAGGGAGCGGCCATGATCGAGCTTGATTTGGCGCGAATTGGCGGACCGCGACCTTGCGGCTTCCTAGGCGGCTGACAGCCGCGCTCCGGCGCGCGGCACAAGTGCCTCGGCTAAACGTCGGGCGTTTTGGAATGCCACGTTGGATGGCGAGGCAATCCGCTTTAACGTGGCGGCCGACGACGGCAACGCCCACCCCACGCGGCGGTATGAAATCCATATGAAAACCCCTCTTGACGACGCTTTTTAGGACAAGTAGCCGGCGCCGCCGCCGCGGCGGCGGCGATTCCGTCCCGCCTTTTGGCTTAAGCAACCCCCGCCGCTGTCACGGCGGCTAAGCTTGCCAAAAAGGCGCCAAAAAGGGGAATTGTTCGCATGAACATTCGCTATTATATTGACTCCTACACCGGGCTGCCGCACATTTACGGGCATAATGTAAGCGAGCGCGAGGTGGAGGCGGTGTTGCGCAGGCCGTTGGAAAACCGGCCGGGCGAGCGCGAATCGCGAGTGATGATCGGCAGGACGCCTCAAGGCCGGATTCTCCGCGTGATCATCTCAATCGACTGGGAAGGACAAGGCGTTTTCGTCATCACGGCCTATGATCTGGCCGGCAAGGCGCTGAAGGCATTCCGCCGCCGCATGAAAGGCCGAGGTCAACGATGAACAAGACACACAAGAAAACGTCGCACTCGCCGCGCTCGGCAAAAGACCCCAACCGCTATTCCAAGGGCTGGGATCGCCAGCGCGTGCAGGCGGTCATCAGCCATTACGAGAAACAGACGGACGACCAGGCCGTCGCGGAGGATGAGGCGGCTTATCTCAACAGCGGCATGACCATGATGGGCGTGCCGAACGATTTGGTTCCCAAAGTGCAGGCGCTGATAGCCAAGCGGTCAGGGTAGGCAGAAGTATCAAAGTTTGAAGGATTTGAAAAGTTTGAAGGGTGTGAAAGGTAAAGGCGGAGCGCTCGGGACGCGCCGCCCAAGGGCGGCGGCTAAACGGCTAGACCTCTGGATTGCCTTGCGCTACGTTGCGAGGTGGGCGACGACGCTGGCAACGGCCACCCAACGCGGCGGTATGAAATCCATATGAAAGCCAACCCATCCCGCCGACGCTTCTTAGGACAAGTAGCCGGCGCCGCCGCGGCGGCGGCGGCGGCGATTCCCTCCCGCCTTCTGGCTCAAGCAGCCCCCGCTCCTGTCATTCCGGCGAAACCCGCCAAAAAGATGAACGTCCTCTTTTTCATGGCCGACGACATGCGCGTCGAGTTGAGTTGTTACAACTCGATGTTCGGCGCCAAGACGCCGAATCTGGATGCCCTGGCTAAATCCGGCGTGCGCTTTGACCGCAATTACTGCCAGTTTCCGTTGTGCAATCCGTCGCGGTCGTCGATGCTGACCGGCCACCGCCCGACCGAGACCGGCGTGCTCGGCAACGGCGATTCCTTCCGCAGGCTTCATCCTGAGTTCACCAGCCTGCCGCAATTGTTCCGCAAGAATGGCTACGTTTCGGTTCGCACCGGCAAAATATTCCACGGCGGTATCGACGATCCTGAAGCATGGGACGTTGGCGGAGGCGCGGCCGAGGGAAATGGCGGGGCGGGGGGGCATCCGGAGAAACTGCCGCGGGCGCAGATTCCCCAGCCAAACGGCGTGCTGCCGCCGTTGCCGCAGGACACCGCTCAATCGGCACATTCGGATCAGCTCGTCATTCTCGACGGCAACGGCGAGGGACATCCCGACTATCACACGGCGGACGCGGCCATCGGTTGTCTGAATAAGTACAAGGACCAGCCGTTTTTCATTGGGTGCGGGTTTGTGAAGCCGCATAGTCCGCCCTGCGCGCCGCAGAAGTTTCTGGACATGTATGACGTGAACAAGATTGAATTGACGCCGGATTTCGAGGCCTGGCCGACGGTGCCGCCGGGGTTTCCGAAGGCCGCGATCCGGCCGCGAAATGCCGATCTGTTCATTGGGCGCGGGGCGAGCCGCGAGGAGGCGAAGGAAGTGATTCGCATGTACATCGCCTCGATTTCATGGGCAGATTGGAATTTGGGACGAGTGGTCGCCGAACTCGAACGACTGGGGTTGCGCGACAACACCATCGTGATGTTTAGTGTCGATCACGGCTACCAACTCGGCGAAAAAGGCAAATGGTCAAAGGCCGGCTCGCTCTTTGAAATGGGCTGTCGCACGCCGCTGATCATGAGCGTGCCGGGGATGAAGGGGAACGGAACCGCCTGCACGCGCATCGTGGAGCAGTTGGACGTCTATCCCACGCTGGTCGAATTATGCGGCCTGCCTGATCCGGGCGGCTTAAAGGGCACAACGCTGACGCCGCTTCTGAACGACCCTGGCGCGGCGTGGGACAAGCCCGCGTACAGCGTCTGGAGCGAAGACGGCCGCACGCTGCATGGCGTGACCGTGAGAACGCCGAAATGGCGATATGCGGAGTTTGGCGCCAACGGAATCAATGGGCACATGCTATTCGACCGCGACAAGGATCCGCTGGAAATGACCAACCTGGCCGACAATGCGGACTACAAGAGCGTTGTCGATGAATTGACGGCATTGACGCGGGGGTATGCGGCGACGTTGAAGGCGTAGATGGGTGGGAGTGCCCATTAATGTCTCGCTTCGGGATTTTGTCCCATTCTGCGGTTTGGATGTTCCCGATAGGCAATTGCTTCTATTAGCGCTATGCGCTATAGTGTGTAAATGGCGATTCGCGGCTATCTTGATAGAGGCACGCGCGACATCGCAGCCGAAATTCCTTCTAAAGCGGCAAGACGAAGTTTGCCCATGGAACTGCATGAAATAGCGAGACGAAGGCTGGCTTTCCTGGCGTCTGCTGTGTCACTGGATGATTTACGAACTTGGCCGGGCCTAAATTTACATGCGCTCGATCACGACCGGCGCGGCCAATATGCGATTCGAATTAATGATAAATACCGCATCTGTTTTTGCTGGGATGCCGGCGATGCAGACGAGGTTGAAATTACGGACTATCGCTGAGTAGCTTATGTCCAAATACCCCGGCAATTTCGCAATCGCGGTTCATCCCGGAGGCATCTTGCGCGAGATGCTCGAAGACCGCGGCCTATCACAATCGGCTCTGGCCGTACATCTGGATACCGACGCCGCAAGGATCAACGAGATTTGCCGGCGGCGGCGGGGCATCTCGGCGCAGATGGCGGTGATGCTGGCCAAAGCGTTCGGCACCTCGCCGCAATTGTGGATGAACCTGCAGAAGAACTGGGAATTGAGCCAGGTGGATGAACGATCGGCGCGCCATGTGCGGCCGCTGAGGAAATCCGCTTGAGCCGGACGCAGGAGACCCCCAGATCGGGGATGCAATGGCACCCCAACAGTTCATGTCCTCTGTAGGCTCAGAGAGAGAAACCATGGTTTGCCGAATCAACCGTCGCCAGTTTCTCCGAAATGCATCCGTACTTTCCCTCTCCTGCATTGCATTCGGCTCGCTCATGAATCGCAAGCTCGTCGCGGCGTCTACCACCAACTCCTCCACCCTCGCCGTCTCCCTCAACGCCTATTGCTTCAACAAACTCCTTCTCGACGATCTCGCCAAGCCCGGCTCCGGCATGACTCTCATGCAGGTTCTGGATTACACGGCGGCGGCCAAGTTCGATGCGATTGATCCGACGGGCTACTACTTCCCCGGCTATCCGAAGCGCCCGACCGACGCATATATCGACGACTTCAAAAAGAAGGCGGCCGATTTCGGCGTGGCCATCAGCGGCACCGGCGTGCGGAATAATTTCACCTACGCCGACAAGGCCGTTCGCGATGCCGATATACAAATCATCAAGGATTGGGTTGAAGTCGCGGCACGGCTGGGGGCGCCGGTGGTGCGGGTGTTCGCCGATACGCAGAAGGGGCTGACGTGGCAGCAGGTGGCCAAGGGATTCACCCGCGACCAGGTGCAGGAGTGGATCGTGGCCGACCTCAAAGTGTGCGCGGAATATGGCAAGAAGTTTGGCGTGCGCATCGGCGTGCAGAATCATGGGGATTTTCTGACGAGCGGGCCGGAGGTGTTGTCGCTCATCAATGCGGTGGGGTCGGAGTGGTGCGGGCCGATTGTGGATATTGGATCGTTCAAAACCAAGGACCCGTATGTGGATATCGCCATGCTCGCGCCGCGGGCGGTGAACTGGCAGATCAAGCAGAGTCTGGCGAATACCAATCCGCAGTTTCCGCCGGATTTGGTGAAATTGATGCATATCGTGCGGGACTCCGGCTATCACGGGTATCTGCCGATTGAGACGCTTATTCCCGCGGATGGTGAAGCCGCGCAGGAGAAAGTCGTTTCCGCGTTTTTGCAGGAAGTGCGGGGGGCGATTGCGAAGACGGGATGATGCGCGTAGCGATGATTTCTGGCACCAAGGAAGAACCCCCGCCCCGGCCCTCCCCCTGAGTACAGGGAGAGGGGGAATACACGGGATGGCCAGGAATCGGCGCTGCACGCGATGCACTTGCGGCGCCGGCAATTCGCTTGACGCCTCCCTCCCTCCAGCGGACGATAGGGAATCGGCGGTTTTCCGTGAGGATATCCTGATGAAATCTAGAGTTGTTCTTCTGTCGGTTTTTCTCTCAGCAATGTCGAGTTTGACTCTGGCGGCTCCGACGAGCCAGCCGAGTTTGCTGGGCGATGTGTTTCGCTCGCCAGCTTATGGCATCGCATTGCGGCCGCCGATTCGGTGCGGGCGCGTAAATTCGGATGTGGCGGGCCAGATCGTCGAATTCGATGACCCGGACGGCGGGTGGGTTCTGCGGGTGACGCAGCTTTCCATGCCCCATGCCACGCCGCTGACGACGTACTCCGATCAGTTTAATCAGCCGCACGACGGGCTGCTTCAGCAGACGGTCGGCCAGTTGCGCGACCAGCACGGGGAAGAGATTGTCACCAGTGATGTCATTCACGGTGGCTTCGATGGCAAGCTGCCCATCGGCATGTTGGTCCACCGCCGAACGGAAAATCTCAAGCCGCGGCTTATTCAGGACGCGCTCGTTGAGGCCAGCGACCGGCTTTATTATGTCGTCGAATTAAACACGCCGGGGCGGCCGGATGCGGCGGTGGCGGGCGAAAATGCCGATGAGCGCGCGGCGGCGAACGCGTTCAATGGCGTCATCGATTCGGTGGAGTTGCTCGACCGCAGGGCGATCGCTGCCGATCAGGATGACCGCCTGGTTCGCACGCGCGGCTTGTTTGCCAACTGGATGCCGAGCTATCTCCAGTCGCGTCTGGCCAGCCAGCAATATTTCCGGCTGGTGCGCGATGGCAAGGACATCGGCTACACCTACGAAATAGACGAATACGATGCCGGCGCCGGAAAGATCGCGGACATGCCGGTCATCCGCATCAGTGTGCGGTCGGCCACATTTCCCGACGCCAAGACGCGCGTGGAGGCGCAGTCGCGCTTGACGGCGACGATCGACCGAAACCACGAGAACTGGATGAGCCTGGCCTCCATCACCGGGTCCGACAAAGAGGGCAAGCCGATTCAGTCAAACATTTCAGAGATCGGATCAAGCGATCAGAAAGTCAGGATGGTTCCCGAAGCTGGGCTGGTGAATGCGCAGACTGCCCCGCCGACAGCGGGGGCGGTGGGGGGCGCGGCGGCGCTTCCGGGCGGTAAAGCGCCGGACATGCTTCAGCCGCGACTGAAGATGGTGCCGAGCTGGGAGCTTACGGTGCTGCGGCGCAGCGGGGCGACGGCTCAGATGAACAATGTTTCGCCGCCGTTTCAGCAGCAGGTTTCGCCGTGGTATCTACCTCAGGCGATGAACTATCTTCTGCCGCGATTGCTGCCGTTTCGAGAAGCGAAGACGTTTCTCTTTGCCACATACCTGGCCGACGGCGATCATGGCCGGCCGGCGGTCATGCTGAGATATGTCGACGTGCTGTTGCCCAGGGAGGTGACTCTCGGCGGCCGCATAGTCATGGCCGTGCCGGTGAGTGATCGCATCGGCCTGCAAGGTCCGCTGACAACGCACTATCTTGATCCCACCACGGGCGCCTACCTCGGCTCGGTCTCGGAGACTGTTTCCCCCGACGGGCGGAAGGAGACCAACGAAATTCTGCCGACCGACGCAGTCAGGCTGCGGAAGATTTTCCCCAATTGCGTGCTGACGCCGCCGGATAAGATTGTCGATAACACGCCGAAAAATCCCTGACCGATGAGCGATATGAGAACAACTGTTATTTTACTGGCCGCCTTGTGTGTCGGCGTGCTGGGATTGTCGGTGCATTATCTGCAGCGTAATCCGCCGCAAGGTTTTGAGGCGCGGAATGATCATGTGTTGTTTGAAAGCATCGCGGATCGAATCAGCGGGCCGCGGCTGGCCAAATTGTTGGTGCTGGATCAAAAGCGGGATGCGAAGGGCGTTGAGCAATCGACCGTGTTGTTTGCCGAATTTGCGCGCGACGGAAAGACCCTGCTGCCGGCCCGGCAATTCACCGTCAGTGGCTCGGAAATCGAAATCGAAACTCGTTGCGTTCAGTTGAGCGGCGGAGACTGGGACGGGGCGTTTGCTGGAAAGACCGCCACGCTGTTTGTTCGCGCGGGAGATGTGCCGCTTGAAACGGCCGGTGAGGCGCCGGATTTCTACCGGGCCGATTGGCTGCCGATCAGCGAAATCGAACGCAAATTCTGGGCGGATGTTTGGCAAAGCGCCGCCACGACCCGGCCAACACTTTCGCCGGGGGTTAAAGCCGCCCGATCGCGTGTGGAGATGTTAACGGGAATCGTCTATTTCGTGAGCGTGGATGCTGCCGGCTTATTGTTTGTCGTGAATCAGCCAATGGATGGCACGAAGCGTAATTGGTTATACCAAGAGCAAGGCAATCATCCGTAGTTATGCCCGATCTACCTCCGATCGCTCAAAACGCGGTGTTACTGCGAATCCGCAGCCAGGCGGTGGCGCGCGATATACGTATTTCGCAGCATGGGCATCAGGAAATGGTCCAGGATGCGATTTCTCTTCAAGATACTCTGGATTCCATTTCCAATGGGCAAATAATCGAAAACTAACCCAACCGCCGCCGCGGATCATGTTGTCTGGTCTACGGCGTCGACGCATCAGGCCACGACATCCACGTTGTGTGTACTACGGGCCGACCCGTGCTTATCATCATAACGGTCTATGTGCCAAAGCCGCCGAAATGGATGTTTCCCACACAACGGAGTCCGTCGCCATGAAATGCTCAATTGATGATTGTCCAGGCGAGGACGAGAAAAAAGCGGTGATGCACCCCGTCCGCGTTGCCGGTCGGGTGGTGCTGATTGACCATGTGCCTGCCGAAGTCTGTTCGATTTGTGGGGAGGTGCTTTTTAGCCCTTCGACGGTCGAGCACATCGAGCACTTATTGGCTGACCTTCCCAAGCCCGTCACGACCGTTCCTCTTTTTGAATACGCTTAGCAGCCTGTGGCAAAAGTCTCGCGCGGCCAGGCGAAGTGAATTTTGGCCGCGTGCGAGACGCGACGACGAAGCGTATTGCAGCCATATACGCTGAGGAGGAGCAACGAAGCACGCGGCCAAAAGACACGAGCATGGCCCGCGCGACTTTTGCCACAGGCTGTTAGGCTGCCGATCCCTAAAATCGAACTCGTCGCACTAATTGTCGATTTCATTTCGACTATTGCGATCCAAGGTTGCCAACTTGTCACCGCTTTCCTGCTTCGCTCCGATAAATATGTGGCTATGATACGCCGCCCCGCAACTGAGCGGCGCAGCATTTGACCGCATCATTGGATTGGAGCGCGATTCATGCCGTTACCGGTTTACGCCATTGGCGACTGGGTGCAGGACATTGTCCTGCCGTCGGTCGGCGGCAAGATCGTCAAGTTGAGCGATACGGTGGGTGTTCCCGCCGTGTTGCTGTTCTTCGGCTCAGACGCAACCCAGGCCAGCGCCGCCACGGCTGCCTGCTCCGCGTTGGCGGCCGAACATGCGGCCATGGCAGCGCTGAACGCGGTGGTTCTCGCCATCACCACCGCGGCGGCCGGCACGGACACGCTTGACGGCACTCCGCCCCCCGATGAATCGACGAAGTCGCCGGCGGGGAATGATCTTCCGTTTCCAATGTTAATTGACGCCGACCAGCAGGTGTCGCAACGCTACGGCGCTGCGCGGCTTCGAGCGGTATTGGTTAACGCCAACGCGCGCGTCACACGCTACTACGACAATTTGGAACCCGGCCCCCTCGCCGCGGCATTGCTGGCTGATTTGAAAAAAATGGTGGAGCTTGAGCCGGCGCGGCACATGGTGCAGCAGGCTCCGATTCTTTTGATCCCCGACGTGGTTCCGCCGGAATTCTGCGCCAAGCTGATCAACACCTGGGAAAAAGAAGGCAACCAGGACTCCGGGTTCATGGTAAACGACGGCGACAAAACCGTCGGCAAGTTCGATTACGGATCAAAGATTCGTCGCGATCATTTCATCAAGCTCGGCAGCGACATCGACAAAGAGGCCCGCCAGTGGGTCGGACGGCATATTCTGCCGGAAATCGGCAAAGCCTTTAACTATGAAGTGACACGCCTTGAGGACATGAAGATCGCGTGCTACGACGCCAACCGCGGCGGCTATTTTCGCCCGCACCGCGACAACACCACCAGTGCGACGGCTCACCGGCGCTTCGCGGTCTCCATTCTATTGAACGACGATTACGGCGGCGGCTACCTGCGCTTTCCAGAATATGGCCCGCATTTGTATCGCCCATCGGCCGGAGGCGCGGCGGTGTTCGGGTGCAGCCTGCTGCACGAGGCGACCGACGTAACCGCCGGGCGGCGATTTGTGCTGCTGACATTTTTATACGGCGACAAGGAAGCGAAAATGCGCGAGGAATACGCCAAGCGGACCGGCGGGGGATATCGGGCGTGAGGGGCGATAGACGTCTATAGTCCGGCATGGACGGGTTGGCTTCTTCAACACAATCCCTAGAATCGGCGAATTGAGAAGCGCGGCTTGCCGGGTGGAGGGCCTGGGTGGGGCGCGAACCAACATGTCGAATTCCTCAACTCCAACTCCGCATTCGCCTCGAAACACGGCTTTTGCCGCGACGCGATGGAGCATTGTTTCGGCCGCGGGAAATTGGCGCGCGGGCACGGCCGCCCGGCGCGCGATGGGAGAATTGGTGGCGCTCTATTGGTTTCCGCTCTACGCCTATCTGCGGCGCAAGGGGCAACCCGCGGAACAGGCGGAGGATTTGGTGCAGGGTTTTTTTGCGCGTGTGTTGGATAAGGACGCGCTCGTTGGCATCGACCGATCGAAAGGGAAATTCCGCTCATTTCTGCTGGCTTCGCTGAATAACTTTCTGGCCAATGAGCAAGACAAGACCGGTGCCGCCAAGCGCGGCGGCGGGCAGCGCGTGTTCTCATTCGATTCAATGGATGCGGAAACTCGCTACGCGGCGGAGCCGATGGATCAGATGACGCCTGAGCGTGTGTTTGATCGCCGTTGGGCGCTGGCGGTGCTGGATCAGGTGCTCAAACGGCTGCGGGAGGATTACACGGCGCGCTCACAGGGTGAACTGTTTGCGGCGCTGGAACATTTGCTGGTTGGAAGTGATGGGGCGAAATACGGCAACATTGCACAGCGGCTGGGGATGACCGAAAACGCGGTGAAGGTTGCCGTCCATCGGCTGCGGCGGTGTTATCGCGGCCTTTTGCGCGAGGAAATCTTCCAGACGGTGGCCGAGCCGGAATTGGTGGACGAGGAAATCCGGCAATTGCTTCAGAGCCTGTAACCTTTCCGGCCGTTCGCTTTTGATAGAGATGAAGAGGGGTGAACGGAGCGAGGACCATGAGCCAAACCAACCAATGTCCGGAATGCGGGGCGGATATGCCGGCCGGAAAGATGCGCGGATTATGTCCGGCCTGTCTGCTGAAACGGGGATTGGAGAGCAACACGGTTGAGGCGACCGCCGGGACCGCCGCGCCGCACACGCGATGGACTCCGCCGCCGGTGGGGGAATTGGCCGCACGATTTCCTGAGTTGGAGATCGTGCGGCTGATCGGTCGCGGCGGCATGGGGGCGGTCTATGAGGCGCGGCAGAAGAATCTCGACCGCGTCGTCGCGATGAAAATCCTGCCGTCGGAGATGGGACAGGATGCGGCCTTTGCCGAGCGCTTTGCCCGCGAGGCGCACGCGATGGCCAGGCTCAATCATCCGCACATTGTCACCATTCACGAATTCGGCGAGCGCTCCGGCTGGTATTTCCTCCTGATGGAATTTGTGGATGGCGTGAGTTTGCGCGGGCTGCTGGATTCAGGGCATGTATCACCGAAAGAAGCGCTAACGATTGTTCCGCAGATCTGCGAGGCGCTGCAATACGCGCACGACTGCGGCATCGTGCACCGCGACATCAAGCCGGAAAACATTCTGCTCAACAAGCAGGGGCAGGTGAAGATCGCGGATTTTGGGCTGGCCAAGCTGATCGGGCGAGCCGCGCCTGCCATGGGCGGCACGAATGAAAAGGTGATGGGCACGCCGCAGTACATGGCCCCGGAGCAGACTTCGCATCCGGCGGATGTCGATCACCGCGCGGATATCTACTCGCTGGGCGTGGTTTTCTATCAAATGCTCACGGGGGAATTGCCGCGCGGAAAATTTGAACCGCCGTCGCACAAAGTGGTGATTGATGTGAGGCTGGATGAAGTGGTGCTGCGGGCGATGGAGAAGGAGCCGGAGCGGCGGTATCAGCAGGCGAGCGAGGTGCAGACGGTCGTGGAGACAATCGCGTCTACCGAGCCGGACGCGGATGTATCCCAACACGCCGTGAGCGTTGGCGCATCGTTTCAGTTTGGAGAAGGACACGACGCGCAATACTGGCAGTTTAGAAAATCCATACCACTCGGCGCGCCGGTTCCCCGCAGCCTGTGTATTGGCGCGATCTGGTTCGGACTGTTTGCGCTGATTTCGCCGGTGATTATTATCTGGCGTGAACCGATTGCGGATCGACTTTCGTCGGCGCCTTATTTGATTTCAGCGCCATTATTTCTGGCTCTCACGATGTTGCTGCTTCCGGCGCCGCTGGTCACGACGATTATCGGGGCCGCTGAAATTGGGCGAATCCGCCGCTCGGAAGGCCGTCTTCGCGGGATGCCTCTGGCGATCTTCAATTTGCTGGCGTTTCCGCTGCTGGCGGTGGACGCCTTTATTGTACTGATCTGCGTCAAAGCGGCCCGGATTTTGGTCGATTTTCATGCCAGCGCCAGTATCGATGCCGATCATGGCGATCTGGTCACGAGAATGGCCAATCAATTGATGTGGCATCCTGTTTTTGCACTGCTGCCGGCTTTGGGAATTATTATTGTGGTCGACTTTCTGTTGATCCAAATCGTAAGGCGCGACGTGATGAGAAGGCTTGCGGCGGCTGACCAGCCGGGCGCGCGCACGCCCTGGAAAATGGCGGCAATTGTTGTGATGTTTCTTTTGGCGATGCCGTTTGCAGTTCTGGCGATGCTGGTGCAACCTCTCATCACGATTGTTTCCTCAACGAAGTACGAACCAAGTGCTCCGGCTGTGGTCTCCCAGACGATTCGGAGCGAGGTCCGCCGGCAATTGAACGAGGCGGGAGCGACTTTCGCTCAATTGGATGTATCCGTCGATCCACAGCGAGATTCGGCCATGATGTTTGGCGTCAACTATAGCGGATTGAGCCATTTTACTTCCGCCGACGGCACGGGCTACAACAACGCGAGCGGCGAATTCATCATGTCGTATATCGGCAGCGGAAAATGGCAGGGGGCGCTGGGCGGCACGCGATTCACTGTGCAGGCGAGATGGATGCATTGATTCTTTACAACCCCGGTCCGCGCAATTGCACGAAGGGATTCTTCAACTTATCCGCGTCTTCTATGGCCTTGCTTCGAGCTTCCATCTTGTCGGCCTCATCATTGCGGTTCAGCTTTCTTAGCAGTTCGGCATAGCTTTTAAGAACGATGCCCGTGGCGCGATCGTCGGAACCGTACAACTTTTCCGTGGTGGCCAGCGATTGCTGATAGAGCTGTTCGGCTGCCTCCCGATTTTGATCCATGGCGGTGTAATAATCCGCGAACTCACATTCCAGGCTGGCGGTATTGAAGTGGGCTTCGCCGCTGGCTTGGCGCGAGGCGTTCAAGGCGGCGGTCAGGAGTTTCCCGGCCTCGGGGTTGCGATGCTGCTGAATATATGAAAACGCCAGCGCCGCCTGCACGGCCTGGGTGGTCCAATGCCCCGGGCCCAAAACCTTCATTTCAACTTCCAGCGCTCGCTCCAGCTTTTCCGAGGTTTGCTCGGGCGGATAGATCTGGGGTTCCGGCTCCTGTTCCTGGCCGAGCATGGCCAGCGATTCCATCGTGTCGGGATGATCGGCGCCAAGCGAATTCTCGCGCACGAATTCGGCGAGTTTGAAATGCCGCCGCGCCAGCGCGGGCTGGTTCCAGGCCATGTAGAGTCCGCCGAGATTGTCAAAACTCTGGCCGACGTCGGGATGATCATCGCCGAGTACGCGCGTCCGCAATTCCAGCGACCGCTTAAACAGCCGCTCCGATTCCACAAAATTCGAGCGGAACTCCAGCACATTGGCCAGATTGTCCCAGCCGACCGCGCGATCGGGATCATCAGCCTTGAGCGTATGATTTTGAATTTCCACGGCGCGGCGGCAGAGTTTCTCGCCTTCATCAATATTGCACAGGCACAATTCAACCACGCCGAGATTACTCATTGATTCAGCCGTGAGTGCATTGTCTTCGCCGAAGGCCTTGGTGCGAATCTCCATCGCCCGGCCAAGCTCCTGTTTCGCACGGTCAAATCTATCGCGAATATTGTCGAGTTCGCCCAGATTCTCTTCCGTCGTCGCAAGGGCCGGATCATCCGGGCCGGAGAGCTTGGTTTCGATCTCGACGGCCTTCCGGTCAAAAACTTCGGCCTCATCGTATTTGGCGGTCAGACGATCCAGTCTTCCCAATTCGTTCAGGGCCACTGCGGCGTCGAGAGAATCCGGCGCCGCCTGGCGAACCGCGGTTTGCAGCAGGGGAGTGGCGTCGTCGTATCGTCCGATTCGAATCAGTTCGCGGGCCTCATTCAATTGTTCCAATCCCGCCGGCTGGGTTGAGATCGATTCCGCGTTGATCGCGCCGGCGGCGCAGCCGATGAACAGACCGGCGAAAAGAGCCATGGCACGCGCCCAACGTCGCGGAGTGGTCGAAGGAGGGTTCATCGAGCCGGCCCGCTTGCCTGGAAAGATTCGGGAGGGCGATGGGCTTCGAGATAGCGACCGTGATGGCCGGTGTCGCGGCGGTGCAGAAAATCCAGCAGGCGCTTTACATGCGGATTCATGCCGTCTTCCTTGGTCAGCAGGCGCATCGACTCCGCCAACGGGCGGCGGCGCAGGAACAGCCGGCGGCAGGCGAGGCTCAGTGCCTTGATGTCCTCTTCGGAAAACTTCGCGCGACGGAGGCCTTCTTTATTGAGGCCGCGCACATGATCGGCGCCGTCGACTTTTACAAAAGGCGGCACGTCGTGGTGGATGCGGGCGCTGCCGCCGAGATAGGCGTAATCGCCGATGGTCACGAAATGGTGGATGCCCACGACGCCCATCATATTGACGCAATCGCCGCAGACGACGTGACCGGCGAGCATCACGTTGTTGGCGAGGATGCAACGGTTTCCGATCTGCACATCATGGGCGACATGGACGTTGATCATCAGGAGATTGTCGTTCCCCAGGCGCGTCATGCCGCCGGCGACTTCGGTGCCGGTGTGGACGGTGACGGCCTCGCGAATCATGTTGCGGTCGCCGATTTCCAGATAGGTATCGCCGCCGCGGTATTTTTTATCCTGTGGGTCTCCGCCGATCACGCTATGGGGATGAAACACATTGTCGCGTCCGACGGTGGTATGGCCGACGATGGTAACGTGGCTCAGCAAGCGGCTGCCGGCGCCCAGCTTCACATGCGGCCCGACCACGCAGAACGGGCCGATCTCCACGTCGTCGGCGATCTGCGCCTTTGGGTCAACTATCGACATTGGCGATATGGTGGGCATGATCGGTTACGGGTCCCTCAACATAAACTTAATGTCAGCCTCGGCGGCGAGATTGTCGCCAACAAACGCCTTGCAGCGTAAATGGGCCGTGCGGGTCTTCACGCGCACCGCGATGGCTTCCAGAATCAGTTGATCGCCGGGCACAACCGGCTGGCGCAATTTCACCTTATCCATGCTGAGGAGCATGGCAATTTTGCCGGTGTGCTCCAGTTTCTGGCTGACGAGGATACCGCCGAGCTGGGCCATCGCCTCGACAATCAGGACGCCCGGCATGACGGGAGTGCCGGGATAATGGCCCTGGAAGAAGATTTCGTTGAACGTGACGTTTTTGATGCCGGTGGCTTTCTTGTCGCCTTGAATTTCCAGCACGCGGTCGACCAGCAGCATGGGATAGCGGTGGGGGAGGATCGACTGAATTTTTCGGATATCGAACGACGCATCCCGATCCAGCAGCAACTCGCGCCGCTGCGAGCCATATTGCAGCATGAGCTTGCGGGCCATCTGATGATTAAGCTCATGGCCGCTCTTATGGGCGACGATACGCCCGCGAAGGGGCCGGCCGATGAGGTAAAGATCGCCGATCAGATCAAGCACTTTGTGGCGGGCGCACTCATCAGGAAATCGAAAGGCATTATCAATCGGCCCGGTCGGCGAAATGACGAGCAAATCTTTGGCGGTGAGGTGCTTGCCCAATCCCCTGGACCTTAATTCAATCGCCTCCGGCTCGGAGACAAACGTTCGAGCCGGCGCCACATCGCTGATGAACTGCTCAATGGATTCGCGCGGGCCGAGCGTGAAATTAAATACCTGCCGGCCTAGCGGCGGCTCAGCCTGAAATTCGTAAAGTATTTCCAGGCGGTCGGTGGGGCCGGGCAAGGCCGCAAGACTCGCGTCCTCGTAGGACACATGCTCCGGCTTGCGGATGATGAGTGGCTCAACCAGCGGCTCCTGTTCCTGAACGCCGGCCTCCATGAGGAGTTGTACGAACGGGTTGCTGCTGCCGTCGCCGGCGGGGAGCTCGCCGATTTTGCCGCCGCTGATTTTCACCACGGCGTTGTCGATGCCCAGCCCGCCGAGGGCGGCCATGCAATGCTCGACGGTCTCGACGAGTAGGGTACCGTTTTTGAGGCAGGTACGGCGCGGACGTTTGACCACGTTGGCCACCGAGGCCAGAATGGTGGCGGCCTTCCCATCCTGTTCGCGCACAAACGCGATTCCAGTCCCCGGCTCAGCCGGAAGGAAGGTCAGCGTCGACGGTTCTCCTGAGAATAATCCCAGGCCGGAAAAGCTGCCGGACTTAGAAATGGTCCTCTGATGAACGCTCAAAGCCGCAGTCACGACTGGGATTATATCGAAATCGGGTCTGACTTGAAGGTTATGCGCGTTGCCCTCTCAAACCACAGGAAAAACATGATTTTACCCCAGCCAATCCCGTTTTCGCGGTCAGGCGGCCGTTATTCGGCAGCGAAGATCGTGATTTCGCTTCTTTCCCTTCTGCTGATTTTATCGACAGCCGCGCGTTCGAAAGCCCAGGCGGTTGGCGACCGATTCGCCGGAATCGTTCCGAAGATGCAGGAGTTCGTGGACCGTGGCGAGATTTCCGGCATTGTGACTCTCGTCGCGGATAAAGATCGGGTTCTTCATCTGGGCGCCGTTGGCGTAAGCGACATATCGTCAGGACGAAAAATGCAGCCCGACGATATGTTCTGGATCGCCTCAATGAGCAAGCCGATCACGGCGGTTGGAATTGGCCTGCTCGTTGATGAGGGCAAAATCAGTTTCGATGATCCGGTCTCCAAATACATCCCGGAATTTGCCGACCTCACTGTCGCGCCCGGCCGCGGTTCTGCCGGGCCGGCGACGCGCCCAGCCCGGCAGATCACATTGCGCGATGTCCTGACTCACACCAGCGGCATGGGGGAAATGACCCGCCGCGATCCGCACCTCACGCTTGAAGAGACCGCCAAAGCACTCGCCAAGTTGCCGCTGCGATTTCAACCGGGCACACGCTGGGCTTACTCGACGGCAGGTTTGGACACCATGGGCCGCGTCATTGAAGTTGCCGGCGGAATGCCGTTCGCGGATTTCATGCAACAGCGGATATTCACGCCGCTGGCGATGAAGGATACGACCTTCTGGTTGAGTGATGATCAAGCCAAGCGATATGCCAAGAGTTATGTACTCAACGCCCAGACGAAAAAACTGGAAGAGACCACGATTCCCTATCTATATGGCACGGCCGTCACCGACCACCAGCGACCGGCGCTGGGCGGGGCCGGGATATTCTCAACCGCCCAGGACATTGCCCACTTTTATCAAATGGCTTTGAACAAGGGTTCATTCGGCGGCAGGCAGATTCTCAAATCAGAAACGCTCGCTGAAATGACTCGCAATCAGATCGGTACACTCACGGCCCGGCCGGGAATGCCGTGGGGGATCGGGTTTTGTGTCATCACCGATCCGACCAAAATGGAAGCCAACGACGTGTACACCGCCGGGTCATTCGGCCATGGCGGGGCGTTTGGGACCAGCAGTTGGGTTGACCCAACCAAAGGCGTCATCTACATAATGATGTTGCAGCGCGACAAAATGGGGAATCCGGATAATTCGCCGATGCGGCAGGTGTTTCAGCGCACAGCGGCGGCGGCAATGGCGCAATGACCGCTCAATATCCATACTGATAACCCCCTAACCGAACGCTCAATGTCCGATAATGCAAACTTCGTAATTTATCAATCTTACGCAGATTGCCTTCGTTGCGACTTTCCGGCAAGATGAGTGTGAGGAAGATTGTTAAAAGTATTGAATCTATTGGGCCGAATTGTTGAGGGGCCGGAACAGCTTTTCCCGCTGCAAATCGGCCAGTCTATGGAAGGAGTGCGTCTTGCAACTCGTTGGTAACGTCAAAAAAGTCGTGCGGAGGTCGGGGTTTAGCGTCAACGACCTGGTCCGCGCCGTGCGCGCTGAAGTAAAGTTCAAATGGGCTGTCCTGGCCACCTCCGCCTTGCTCCTGAGTGGGTGCGGATTCGACCTCAATCAGGCCGGCGAATTCAACAGTTTCCTGGACCCCGGCGAAATCGCTCTTCGCCCCCTTCATAGCGCGCCGTTGGTAAAGCCCATTCTTGAGACGCTCGATCCCTCCGTTGAAGAGCCGGATGACATCTTTACTAACGCAACCGATGTGACCCCCGACGATCTCAAGCCAACCGAAGGCGACTACCGCGTCGGTCGCAACGATCTAATCAATGTGGGCGTTTTCGACCTCCTCGGCGAGGGCACCGGCGAAACCGTCAAGACGATACGAGTCAGTGAAAGCGGCTACGTCGCTCTCGATTTCATCAAGCCTGTCTATGCGCTGGGCATGACAGAGCAGGATTTGCAGGACGTCATCCGCCAGGCTTATCAGGATGCGGGCCAAATCCGCAACGCGCGCGTCACCGTAACCATTGCCGAGCAGCGGGCTCGCACCTTTACCATTTACGGGAATGTCGGCGGCGAAGGTCAATACACCATCCTTCAGAATGATTTCCGCCTGCTGGACGCGTTGGTCATGGGCAAGGGGCCGGTCCAGACCGAAGGCGTTGAGTACTGCTATATCATCCGCCAGCCGCTGAAGAATCCGCCCCCAAATCCCGTGAATTCTGCCCCCGCGACAGAGCCGTCTTCACCAGCCGCTCCGACCACCGAACTCCTGGAGCCGCCCCACACCGCTATTGATCCTGTGAATGCCCCGCGCCTTTTGATGGCGTCTGGTGACGCGCCCGCGACTCAACCTGGTTCCCCATCGGCGCTTCTCGCGCCCGATACGACGGCACCCAGTTCCGTTGTGGTTGAGGGGGGAACCATTAATCTTCATCCCGACATGGCCAGCCAACCTGCCGCTACTCTGCCTGATTCCAATGGCCAGATTACCGGTGGGGCCGGCGGCCTGACCGGTTTCAAGTTTGCTGCCGCCGCCCATGACCAGACCCGCATTATCAAGGTTCCCATCAAGGAGCTGCGCAACGGGCATCTCCAATACAATCTTGTCATTCGACCCGGTGATACGATCTTTATCCCTGACCCCGTTACTGGCGAGTACTATATGGGCGGCCATGTCGGCGCCACCGGCGTTTATACCCTGACAGCGCGAAAAATTACCTTGAAACAAGCAGTGGTGGCCGCGCATATGTTTGATCAGGCCGCCATGCCGGGCCGCAGCGAAATCATTCGCCGGGTCGGGCCGAACAAGGAGGTTTTTGTACGCGTCGACATTTACAAGGTCTGGAACGGGGATCAACCCGACATTTACCTGAAGCCAAACGACATCGTTCAGGTCGGCACGAACGAACTGGCGCCCTTCATCGCGGCCATACGTAATGCGTTTAGAGTTTCCTATGGCTTCGGCTTCACATACGACATAAACTATGCCCCGAATAACGGAAACCAAAACACGGGCTTCTAGTTTGAGGTTCCGAAAATCCCCCCGTCGTAACCAAGCCCACGGAAGGCAATCCGTGGGCTTTTGTTCTGCGGAGGTCGTCAGGGCATTCGCATATGGGCACAAATCCACCTTCTTTTCCCCTCCCCTTGTACTCAGGGGGAGGGTTAGGGTGGGGGTTGAGTGCCATTCAGCGCCCATATGCGATTGCCCTGCGGAGGTCGTGTAGATTGGGCAATGCAGCCGGACTTTCCCCTTGGAGCGGGATATAATGCAGCGTGCTTTTCAACCAAGTTCGGCCGAAGGTTTGTCCCCAATGACCGAAGCTCAGATTCTAGTTGTACCCGTCGTTCAAAGTCCTGCCGTCAACTGGCGTGAACGATCGTATGGCGGCATCAGTGTGCCGCAGTGGGGGCGCATCGGCGTTCTCTCCCTCCTTTTTTACTGCGTATTCTGGTCCAACTTCGCCCGCCTTTGGGCGAAGACCAATCCCTTTTACGGTGAGCCAAACTGGGGCCATGCCACCATTGTCCCGCTGATCGGCCTTTACTTCCTTTATGTGAACCGCGACAGCCTCCTCGCCGCCCCGCGCAAAACCAGTTGGGTTGGGTTGGGGATCATGCTGATCGGCCTGATTCTGTTCGCCTACGGCATTTTCCCCGGCCAGAACGATTTCATCAAAGACTTCGGCATGGTGACCACTTTATTTGGCCTGGTGTTGCATTTGTGCGGTTGGCAGGTCATGAAAATTGCCTGGTTCCCGATCGCATTTCTCGTATGTGCGATTCCATGGCCGGGAACTGTATATAGCTGGGTGGCCGGCCCGCTGCAGCAGCTTGCTGCCAACGTCGCGGTAAACGCGCTGGAATTGACCGGCGTGAAGGCGTATGCCGGCGGCACCAAGATTTTCATCTATGGCCACGACGACCTGCTTCGCACGTTGAATGTGGCCGAGGCCTGCGCGGGTTTGCGCTCGCTGATGACCTTCATATCCGTTGCCGCGGCGGTCGCGTTCCTCTCCGCCCGCCCGATCTGGCAGCGCCTGCTGGTGGTGGCGTCCGCGGTTCCGATCGCCATTTTTTGTAACGTGATGCGCGTGACCGGCCAGGGCTTGCTGGACCATTATGTCAGCCAGGAATGGTCGGAAAACTTCGCCCACAAATTCGTGGGAATGATCATGTTGATGCCCGCATTCCTGCTGATTCTCGCGGTGGGTTGGGTGCTGGATCAGATGTTTGTGGAAGAGGCCGAGCGCCGCCACGAGCTGGCCCATCGTGTATTGCGACGCACCGCGCCCACGGCAATCATCGTGCGGCCTCCGCCTCCGGCGGCAGTCCTTCGCCGATCCAATGGCAACGACAAAGGCAACGAAGAAAAGGGAAGCGCCAACGGAAATGGTAACGGTAATGGCAAGGTGAATGGCCGCCAATTCTCTCCGCGCGGGCTGCCACCACGAATGGAAGCAGCGCGCGGAAGTTCGCCCGCGCCTTCAGGCAGGCAGCCTCCGACGGAAGGGAAATCATAATGAAAACTGACACACAAACGACCGGCGATGCCGACCCGAAAGCGACTTCTCGCCCACGGGTTCGAGCCGCAGCGCCAACTTCCTTCATCACCGCCGCCGCCGTCCTGCTTTTCGCCGCCATTGGGCTGAACGCCACGGTTGTGAAAATGCGGCTTTATTTCCGCAAACTGCCAGTGTCGCTGGCTCAGCCCCTCAAGAGCATTCCAGCTCAAATGGGTAGCTGGACGATGTTTTCCGTGGACGAGCCACTCGATCCAGACGTTCAGGAAGTGCTCGGCACCGACCAGTACATTTTCCGAGATTATGTAAATGTCACCGCCGACGGCGGTCAATGCGCGGCTGACCTCATCGCCGTCCTCCGGGACGGACAGGATCCGTCTAAATTGAAAGACGACGCGGCTCGCAAGGCTCGCTCCGAAAAGATTCTCGATGCCGGCAAAGAATTAATGGCCAAGCCTGAATTGCTGGCCGCTGAGCTTGATCAAGCATTGGGCAATCATACGACTAATGCAAAAACCACCGACCAGCGCAATCTGGCGCTGGGCCAGGTACAGATGTTCTATCCGGACGCGATTGTGCGGCTGGCGGTTACGTACTACACGGGTGGCGCTGACACAGTGGCGCACGTTCCCGAGCGCTGCTATGTAGCCGATGGCTTTCAGCCCGACTTCTGGCCCCCTCCCCCGACCTGGACTCTGGCCGACGGACGATCACTAACGGTTCGCTACATTAACTTCGTTGACCAAACCGGCGAAAACCGCATCAACCGAAGTGTTGGGTATTTCTTCCACGTCAACGGTCATTATGAATCTGATCCACTGAGCGTTCGCCGCAGTCTCCAGAACCTCCTTCAAAGGTACGGCTACTACGCCAAGGTGGAATTGATGACTCTGGACCGAGGCCAGGGCGATCAAACCCGGTCGCAAAAGACCATGACTGATTTCCTGAGCAGCGCACTGCCCCAGATTGAAAAGACCTTCCCCGACTGGAACAAAGTGGTCGCGGCATCTGCCCGATGAAAAGTGAATCCCCGAAGCGGAAGTCCTGTAACGGGCCAGGAATAGTAATGCTGGGGTAGGATTTCGAGGTACCGTCACGTCGCCGGAGGCGGCAATTTCGGTTTTTTTGAGGCGATTGCATGGCACGGCGTATCAACAGACGTTTCGTCACCATTCTGGGCGGTAGCGCGCTTGCGGTGATTTGCGGACTTTTTCTCGCTGAGAAGCTGTTGATTCGCGTTCGCCCTGAGCAATTCATCAGCGCCGCCCGCGATGCCGCCGCCAATGGCCGCTGGGACGACGCCGTTCGAGACTGGCAATTGGCGGTGGCGGTCGATCCTCAGAATCCACAACTTCTCACTTCGCTTGGCGAAGCGTACGCCAATCAAGCGAATACTGACGCCGACGCCGCGGCGCGCCGCTTGAACGTTCAGGAATGGCAAAGCGCTCTGGAGATTGATCCGAAATTTCTACCGGCGCTCAAAGACCTCATGAACTATTGGTACGCGCACGCCGCGGAATCGCCGCTTGAGGGGTATCGCAGCGCGCGCGAAGGCGCCCAGCAGATCATCCGTCTTTATCCCAACGACCCGCAAATCACCGATGTTCGCGCCATCCTCGCCAAGACGAGCATTGAAGGTTGGCGCTTGGGTCTTCCAACCGACGAAGCGCTAATTACTGACGCCGTTGCCTCACTTCAGGCGCTGGCGGAAAAAGACCCGACAAACGCGGATTATCCTTATTATTTGTCCCTGGTCGATCTGCGCCGTGGACAAACCACAACCGGCGCGACCACCGGCACGGATCAGCCTGCCGAGGCGACGGCATTTTTCCAGAAAGCCTCCGACCGCATGCAAGCCGCCACCAAAGCGCAGGACTTGCCCGAGATGCATTATCACGCCGCGATCATTGATGAGCAGTTGTCTGACCTGGATCATTCCTCCCCGGATAACAGGAATCGCTACCGCAACGCCGCCGCCGTTGAAATGGATCGGGCTGTGAGTCTGATGAAAGGCAAGGAGCCGTACTTCATCGATATTTGCATGCACGACGCCCAATTGGCGCTGAACGCCGGCGACAACTCCAAGGCACATGACATTGCCACGGCGGTCATGAAGCAGGGCGGCTCGGACGCCGCCGCCATTTGCCGGGCTGAGCCGATCATTACTCCCTTCACTAATTTGCGCTCTCAGGCAATACTGACCCTTAAGCAGGCCCTCGAACAGGAAAGCCAGGTCAATGCGATCAGCGCTCGCCGCTTTATCTTGCTGGGCGCTCTGACTGACCTTCAAATCGGTGACCTGCTCGACGCGATCACCAACAAGGCCGACAGCAAGGCGACGGCCGGCCTCCGTGCATCGATCAGCGCCAACCTGACGCTGATGCAGGCTTCCAACCGCAATCCCGATCGCACCGTCCAGCTTCAGGCTCGCTTCGCCGCCATTCAAAATCAAAACATCGACGTGATTCAGGTGATCACCGCCGGCATGGAATCCAATCCACGCATCGCGGCGGATCCCGATTTGCGCTGGATGCTTGCCAAGGCCTATTACCGCGCCCATGAGCGCCAGCCGGCCATGGACAATCTCCGCATCGTCATCAACAGTCAGCCGGATTTTCTTGAGGCGCGGCGGCTTCTGGTCGTACTTCTGGCCGACGATGTGAACGACAATGCCCGCCGGGAAATGAGTCAGCAAATCCGCTATCTGCGCTCCGTCGCACCGGATCTGGCGTGGGTTCGGCGTCTGGCCATTTTGCAGATGGATCCCGTTCGCGACGCCGACCAGATCAAAACGCTCTACGCCGAGCTGCCTGAAACCGACATAGACGAGATCATGGCCAAGGTATCTGTGGCCATCCGCGACCTCCGCGACTATTCAGAAGCCACGCGTCTGCTCACCAAAGCCGTCGCCTTAAGTCCAGACGATGTGGGTATGGTCGTCAATCTCGCCCAATCTTATGTCCTGGCCGGCCACACCGATCAGGCGGTCGATGTTCTTCAGCATTCACTCAACAACCAGAAGGATCCCAGGATCGTTTCCCAACTTCAGTTGGCGCTTGCCGAACTGCAAAAGAAATCGCCCGAGGAAATCAGCAAGCTCAAGCAGGAGATCGCCAATGCTCAGGACCCCGTCGATCGGGATCTGCAATTGGCTCAGGATGCGCAAATTGGCAATAACACTGTGGGAGCGGAGACTTTCCTCAAGGCCGCCGAAACTCAAGACCCCGCCAACCACGTCGTCTGGAATCGTCTCTTCATCTTCTACCTTTCGCAAAAGCAATTCGATAAGGCGGCGCAATATCAGACGAAACTGTCGGCCACAAATGACGATCAAGCCCATGGCCTGTTGTTTCAGTTTCAAGTGGATCAGGCCAAGGACGACGTTGATGCCGAGGTTGCCCTTGGCAAACAACTCACCACCGACTACCCCGAATTTGCCAAGAGCTATCAATGTCTCGGTCAGGCCTACCAGGCCGCCAAACGCTGGCGCGATGCGATTTCTGCCTATGACATGGCCATGCAGAAAAAGGGCCTGGAAACCGAAACGGCCGTCCTCCTTAAGAGTGAAATTCAATGCTTTTACAGCCTGAATGAAGTCTCGCGCGCTCAAATGGCCATCGTGGAAGGGCGCCGCAAGTTTCCTAATGACATCGAATTCCGAATGTTCCAGATCGATTACGAGTTGAACACCGGCGACTCCGACGCCGCCTGCACCGACCTGGAAGATCTGCTCAAAGCGCGTCCTGACCTGCCGGAAATCTATCTCGTGCTGGCCCGTGCGAAAATGGCCATTGCCGAGGAGAAGGCAAAGATTCCCGACATTCCCGCCGCCAGCGCCGCGGCCACGCGCGCCCGCGATGTGTTGCAGCAGGGCCTGGTTCAATTCCCCGACAACACCCAGTTTTACGGCGCGCTCGCCGATGTCCTGATTTACGGCAATGACAACGCCGGCGCTGAAAAGCTCCTTCAGGGGCTTGATCATCTCCCCAATTGGAAAACCCGCCCCGATCCGCAAATTCTCCTGTCCCAGTTCTACGACAAGGTCAAACAGCCGGATAAATCCGAAGCCGCCCTCTCCGAAGCGCTGCGCCGATCCAAGAACAGTGCCCAGGTCGAAATGCTCTATTCCAAGATGCTTGTTTCCAATAAGCATTACGACAAGGCGTTGGCTTTGCTCCAGTCGATCAACCCTGACAACGCGTCCATCCGCCGCAATCGCGTGATGGTGCTGATGATGGCCGGCAAGAACACCGAGGCCGAGGCGGAACTTAAGTCGCTCCTGGATTCCAATCCCTCCGATGCATCCAAACTCCACTCGGCTTGGGCTCAGTTGGCTCTTCAGGAAGGCAATCTTGATGTCGCCGCGCAACACATCTCCCTGGCCCTTGCCGCGGATCCACAAAATTCCGAGGCACTCGCGCTGCGCGGCAAGCTCAAGATGAAGCAAACGCCGCCCGACGCCCAGGGTGCGATCACCGACTTGCAGGCCGCCCGCCTGCTCAACCCAAAGGACAACGATATCCTTGGTTCGCTCGCCGACGTCTATCTCTATCGCTTCGACGCCCTGGAAGCCGGCCGCATTCTGCAAGCCGCGGTGCGCCAAAGCCCCGATGACATTCCCTTGCGCCTGAGGCTGGTCTATGTTCTGTCCAGCCTTGAGCCAAGGCGTTTGGATCAGGCGCTGGCCACTTTACAGGAAGGCGAAGCCCGTCCAAGTGGCGCGGGCAATCCCATTCTCGTCAACGCCGAAGCCTCCGTCTATCAATCCATGGGCAACGTGCAGCAGGCGTTGCAGACCATCCACGACGGCCTGGTTCATAACCCCGGCAATCCACCTCTGATTCACACGTATCTGGACATCCTGGTTGGCGACCGTCAATTCAGCACGGTTGACAGCGCCGCCACCGCCGTTCTTCAGAGCGATTCCAAGGCGTGGTGGGCCTGGAGCGACCGCGCTCAAGCTCGTTCAGCTCTGGGTAATAAGCCCGCGGCCATAGATGACTTCCAGCAGGCGCTTAAGCTCGTTGATGAAAGCAAGGACGCACCCGATGCGATGGCCATCGTCCAGACCGTAGAGAAGTCGATCAGTCCGGACAAGGCGATTGAGTTTGCCCGCCAGCGTCAATCAAGCGATTCACGCTGGGATCTGAGTCTGGTCCTGCTCCTTCACGACGCCGGACAGGATGATCAGGCGGTCGCCAGCCTGGATCAACTTCTGGCCAATGTTAAATCGTTGCCGCCATCCGACCAGATTAACCTGTTGCTCCTTGCCGGTATGGTATATGGGACCGCCAGTCCCACTCCGTTTGTGGATAAGTCTTATAATGCTTATGCACAGGTGCTGGTGATCAATCCGACGAATGTGCAGGCGCTCAATAATATCGCATCCCTTTGCGCCGATTCGTTCAACCCGCCGCGAATTCAGGAAGGCCTTGATCATATTCGCAAAGCCATGGACTTGCTCAACAGTCGCAGCGCCAGTGATCCGATTTCAGAAGATACATACGGTTGGTTGCTGATTCTCAGCGGCCAGACCACCCAGGGCATGGATGTCCTGACCAAGGCCGCCCAGAAGCAGAAGTTCCCCGAAGTCTTCTACCATCTGGGAGAAGGGTATCTTCGCATGAATCAGCCGGACAAGGCACAACAAGAGGTTAACCTGGCCCTAAGCGCGGTTTCGGATGCGCGTCAGGCTAATCAGCCCGTGAGCGATTCCACGCGTAAGAAAATTGACGACTTATCCAATCGCGTTTTGGACTCATTACGCGTAAAAACCACTGGGAGTATTCCTTAATGGTTTATTAACAAGAGTTTACGTTAATCCCGTTGGGGCGGTTTATCGGTCTTAATTGGAAAAAATCAGATAAAATGCAAACTTTTCTTGAACATCCATGGACATGATGGAATACTAACGAGCGGAGTGAGCGGTTCGCAGCGGGCTTAAGCACGGTTATCCGATCCAGATGTTCGGCCCGGTAGGCCGGCCCGGTTTTGAAGGGGCCGTCCTGACATTTCCGCATACGGCTCCATCCGCTTGAAGGAGAGAATAGATGACAACGCTTCCACAGACTTCGATCCGCCTGCCGCGTCCGCCTTCGGCGGTACAGCCGCTTGGCGTGCCTGGCGCAGCCCCAGCGGGTTTGCTTGCAGCTTCCGCCGCCCCCCAACTCACCGGCGCCGATATTTGGCGCGTGCTTCGCGCCAACATGTGGCTCATTCTCTCGTTCGTCGTGCTGTCGGTCATTGCTGGATACGTTACATTCAAATTGCTCAACCGATATTTCCCCGAATACCTGGCGACCGGAATCGTGCAGGTCA
>Ga0208589_1000248_pt1 | contig 26448 bp, 20 predicted proteins | sample NGESurshal092012_2_FD_184486 | JGI IMG/M metagenome (GOLD analysis project Ga0208589, IMG submission 184486) | Arctic peat soil microbial communities from Barrow, Alaska - NGEE Surface sample F53-2 shallow-092012 (SPAdes) | ecosystem: Environmental > Terrestrial > Soil > Wetlands > Peat ...
TGGTGATTATTGAATAACAGGCGAAATGGGGAGTGGCGAATAGGGAAACGATCGACGTCCTCTATTCGCCATTCGCTACTCGCCATTCGCTACTCGCCATTCAGGACCTCATGTTCGATAAAATCCTCATAGCCAATCGCGGCGAAATCGCACTGCGCGTGCTGCGCGCCTGCAAGGAGCTTGGCATCGCCACCGTCGCGGTGCATTCGACCGCGGACGCCGACGCGATGCATGTGCGGCTCGCCGACGAGAGCGTCTGCATCGGTCCGCCGCCGTCCAAGGACAGCTATCTCAACGTGCCCGCGCTGCTCGCGGCCTGCGAGATCACCGGCGCCGACGCCGTGCATCCCGGCTACGGCTTCCTGTCGGAAAACGCCCGCTTCGCCGAGATCCTGGCCGATCACAATTTGCATTTCATCGGTCCCAAGGCCGAGCATATCCGCCTGATGGGCGACAAGATCGAGGCCAAGAAGACCGCGAAGCGGCTCGGCATTCCCGTCGTGCCTGGCTCCGGCGGCGCGGTCAGCCCCAACGACGATGCGATGGCGATCGCCAACCAGATCGGCTTTCCCGTACTGGTAAAGGCCGCCTCTGGCGGCGGCGGCCGCGGCATGAAGGTGGCGCAAACCCCCGACGATTTGCTGCTGGCACTGTCGACCGCGGCGAACGAAGCCAAATCGGCATTCGGCGACGCCTCGGTCTATCTGGAAAAATACCTGCAGAAGCCGCGCCACATCGAAATCCAGGTGCTCGGCGACGGACGCGGCGGCGCCATCCATCTCGGCGAGCGCGACTGCTCGCTGCAGCGGCGCCATCAGAAGGTCTGGGAAGAAGGCCCCTCACCCGTGCTGACGGCGGCCGCGCGCGCCAGGATCGGCGCCACCTGCGCCAAAGCGATGCAGGACATGAAATATCTCGGCGTCGGCACCATCGAATTCCTCTACGAGGACGGCGAGTTCTATTTCATCGAGATGAATACCCGCATCCAGGTCGAGCATCCCGTCACCGAGATGATCACCGACATCGACCTCGTGCTCGAGCAGATCCGGATCGCCGCCGGCGGCGAACTGCCGGCGACGCAGAGCGAGATCGCGATCATCGGTCATGCCATCGAATGCCGCGTCAACGCGGAAAACCCGCAGACCTTCCGGCCCTCGCCGGGCAGGATTACGCAATACCATCCGCCCGGCGGCCTCGGCGTGCGGATCGATTCCGCCGTCTATCAGGGTTACGTCATCCCGCCTTATTACGATTCGCTGGTCGGCAAGCTGATCGTGCACGGCAAGACCCGCGCCGAATGCCTGATGCGGCTGCGCCGGGCCTTGGACGAGATGGTGGTCGAGGGCATCGAGACCACGTTGCCGCTGTTCCGGGCGCTGGTCCGCGAACCCGGCATTATCGACGGCGACTACCATATCCACTGGCTGGAGCAGTATCTGGCCGGCCAAACCGCCAGCTAACTCCGCCCTTTGCGCCGCCCGAATTTATCCATTTGCGCACGGAACCAATTGCCCCGCCGCGCGTTTTGTCGACTCGCCGGGAACCGTCCCGCGGGGGTTAGTTGACTTTACTGGGTAAGACACTTCTGACGATTGACGCCACACGCCGCAGGGCGATTGGCCAAATCCTGCTGCTTTCGGCGGGCTTTTTAGTGCTTGTCGCGATCAGCACAACGTCGGTGGTCCTGGTCAATCAGTCGCGCAAGGACAATGGCTGGGTGGTTCACACGGTCGAGGTCGAAAACCAGATGAACGCCCTGTTGCTGGAAGTCCGCCGCGCCGAAAGCGCCGCCCGCGGCTTTCTCCTGACCTCCGAACCGCGGTTCCGCACCGAATATGAGACGGCGACGGCCGCCGTGATTGCCAACACCCGCAAGCTTCAGGAGTTGAGCCGCGACAATCCGGTTCAGATCGGCAACTTGAGACGACTGCAGCCGCCGCTCGATGCCCGGCTCGAGGAGTTCGCGAAAACCATCGATGCCGTGAACCGCCACGACGCGGCAGCCGGCGTCGCGGTGATGCGCGAGGCCTCCGCCGGCAATGCCGCCCAGCGCATGAACGACATCGTGGACGATATGCGCGTCGAAGAAAACCGGTTGTTCGCGCAGCGCACCTCGACTGCCGATCGCACCCAGCAACTGGCTTCGATCGTGACCGTGGTCGGCTCCGGCCTCGTGATCGCGCTGGCCGCGATTTCGATTTTCCTGGTGCGGCGGTCGTCGGGGGCGCGCGACAACGCCGAGAGCCGGTTGCGCGACAACAACCTCAACCTCGAGGCCACCGTCGACGAACGCACCGCCGATTTGCGCGAGGCCAATGACGAGATCCAGCGTTTCGCCTATATCGTCAGCCACGATCTGCGTTCGCCGCTGGTCAACATCATGGGCTTCACCAGCGAGCTCGAGCAATTGCGCGGCGACATCTTCCGGCGGATCGCGACGCTCGACCGTGCAGGTGCGGAAGCGCCGCTGGTGCCGGCCGACGCCGGCGCGATCGAACCGCTGCTGGAAGGCGAAGACAAACAGCTGTCGCAGGATTTCTCCGAAGCGCTCGGCTTCATCAAATCCTCGATCGGCAAGATGGACCGCCTGATCTCGGCGATCCTCAATCTGACCCGCGAGGGACGGCGCCAGTTCCAGCCGGTCAAGATCGACATGCGCGAACTGATCGAAGGCATCGTCGCGACGGTGGCGCACCAGGCCGCCGAAGCGGAGGCGCAGATCCGCATCGAGCCGCTGCCCGATATCGTCAGCGACCGGCTGGCGATGGAGCAGATCTTTTCCAATCTGATCGACAACGCGCTGAAATACCTCAAGCCCGGCGTTCCCGGCGACATCTCGGTGCACGGCCGCACCAGGCTCGGCTTTGCGATCTTCGAGGTCGCCGACAACGGCCGCGGCATCGATCCCAAGGACCACCAGCGGATTTTCGAGCTGTTCCGCCGCGCCGGCACCCAGGACAAGCCCGGACAGGGCATCGGCCTTGCCCATGTCCGCGCCCTGGTGCGCCGGCTCGGCGGCACCATGTCGGTGGCATCGGAACTTCACCAGGGAAGCACCTTCACGATCACGCTGCCCGTCGCCTGGGCGGCCAATAACCGGAACGCAGATACATGAGCAAACCAGTTACCATCATCATGATCGAGGACGACGAGGGGCACGCCCGCCTGATCGAGCGCAACATCCGCCGCTCCGGCGTCAACAATGACATCGTACCGTTCACCAATGGCACCGAGGCGGTGAACTATCTGTTCGGCAGCGACGGCACCGGCCTGCGTCACAAGGGCGACGCGCTGTTGATCCTGCTCGACCTCAATTTGCCCGACATGACCGGCATCGAGATTTTGCGGCGCGTCAAGGCGGACAAATACCTGAAATGCGCGCCGGTGGTGGTGCTGACCACGACGGACGACTCGCAGGAAATCAAGCGCTGCTATGAACTCGGCTGCAACGTCTATATCACCAAGCCGGTGAACTACGATAGCTTCGCCAACGCCATCCGTCAGCTCGGACTGTTCTTCTCCGTCATCCAGGTTCCGCAAGCCGCGACATGACCGCCCGCAAGCCCACGCTGCTGTACGTCGATGACGATGCCGCCTTGGCGCGGCTGGTCGAACGCGGCCTGACGCGATCGGGCTTTTGCGTCGTCCATGCCGCCAGCGGCCAGCACGGCCTCGAGCGCCTGCAGCAAGGCGGCATCGATGTCATAGCCCTCGACCAGTACATGCCCGGGCTGGACGGGCTGGAAACGCTGGACCGGATTCTGGCGATCCCCAACGCGCCGCCGGTGGTGTTCGTCACCGCATCGCAGGACTCCAAGATCGCCGTCACCGCGCTGAAGGCGGGCGCCGCCGACTATCTGGTCAAGGACGCCCAAGGCGAATTCATCCCGCTGCTGCAGGTCGCCGTCGATGGCGCGATCCGGCAAGCGCAGATCCGGAAGGCCCGCGACGACGCCGAGGCCGAGGTCCATGCCTCGCGAGATCGCTACGCGGCGTTGGCCGCCGAGCGCGAGATGCTGCTGCGCGAGGTCAATCATCGCGTCGGCAACAGCTTGCAGATCATCGCCTCGCTGCTGCATCTGCAGGCGAGTTCGAGCGCGCAGGACGACGTCAAGGCCGCGCTGACCAACGCGATGGGGCGCGTCGCCGCGGTCGCGCAGGTGCACCGCAGGCTCTATACCTCGCACGACCTCAAGAGCGTCTTGCTCAACCAATATCTCGATGCCCTGCTCGAGGACCTCCGGCGCTCCGCCGAAGGCAACCGGATGTCACGGCTGACCTTGAAAGCCGAGCCAATCGAGATCGATCCGGATCGCGCGGTGGCGATCGGCATCATCGTCAACGAACTGGTGATGAACGCGGTCAAATACGCCTACCCCAATGGCGCCGGCCCCATTCACATCGATCTCCTCGCGCAGGGCGACAACGTGGCACTGTCGATCACCGACGACGGCGTCGGATTGAACGTCAAGACCGACCCGCGCTCGACCGGTATGGGGCAGCGCATCGTGTCCGCGATGGCGACTAAACTCGACGCCAGCGTCGAACGCGACCCCACCCATGCCGGTACCCGGATCGTGCTTCGCTTCCCTCGCGTTCCCGCGCCCGCGACCAAGCCGAAAAAGGCCGCCGCGGGCTGACGCGCCTGCCCAGCGCAAGCTTGCCTCCGTCCTGCTATCTCTTCGTTTGACGCGTTTTCCTTGCGCGAACCGGACTCCACACCCGGATCAGGTCCGGGTGCATGCTTCGCTTGAAAACGCTATAGTGCACGCATGGCCTCGCGCGACTCCGCCTCGTCTGAAATCACGCCCGAAGTGCTGCTGCGCGCTTATGCCTGTGGCATCTTTCCGATGGCCGAAAGCGCCGACGACCCGACCTTGTTCTGGGTCGAACCTGAAATGCGCGGCGTGATTCCGCTGCAAGGTTTTCACGTCCCCTCGCGGCTGGCGCGCACCGTGCGCTCGGATGCCTTCACCGTTACCGTCGATACCGCCTTCAAGGCCGTGATATCGGGCTGCGCCGCGCCGCAAGAAGGACGCAACGATACCTGGATCAACAAACGCATCCGCGACCTCTATGTCGGGCTTTTCGAACTTGGCCACGCCCACAGCGTCGAGGTCTGGCACAATGACAATCTGGTCGGCGGGCTGTACGGCGTCAATCTCGGCCGCGCTTTCTTCGGTGAAAGCATGTTTCACCGTGCCCGCGACGCCTCGAAGGTCGCGCTGGTGCATCTGGTGGCGCGACTGATCGCTGGCGGTTTTGTTTTGCTCGACACGCAATACGTCACCGAGCATCTGCGCAGCTTTGGCGCGGTCGAAGTTCCTCGGCGGCGTTACGGCGCCCTGCTCGACCGGGCGATCGCCGAAGACGCAGATTTTGGCGCATTGCCGATCGACCGGCCGATGAGCGGCGCGCAAGCGCTCGGCATCATCGCCGAGCGCGGCTGAGTCTCACCGAAGCCCTCGATTCTTCTTTTGACGCGTTTTCTTCACGCGAACCGGTATCCACACCCGGATCAGGTCCGGGTGCATGCTTCGCTCGAAAACACTCTACTGCCGGAAAATCCCGAACAGCCCGCCGGGTTGCTGCGGCGGAGGGGGTGGCGGCGGAGGCGGCGGCTGTTGCTGCGTCTGCTGCGGCGGCGGACGCGGGGCCTGCTTCGGCGGCGCGGCACGCCTCGGCGCGGGCGGTGGCGCAGCCGCCGGCGTCTTGGGCGGCTCAGGTGCCGCGGTGACCACCGTGGTCTCCGGACCTTTGCAGTCGGTCAGCCAGATATCGTAGATCGGGTGTTCGACGCCGTGCAGGCCTGGGCTCGCCGCGAACATCCATCCGGAAAAGATCCGCTTCACCTCGCCCTGCAGCGTGATCTCGTCGACCTCGACAAAGGCATCGGTGTTGGCGGCTTCGGTCGCGGGACGCGTATAGCAGGCGTCGGTCTTGACCCGCAGCGCGCCGAACTGGACGGTCTCGCCGATATCCTCGTCGAAATTGATGATGCGCCCGGTGATCTTGTCGAGGCCCGAAAAACTTGCCTTCTTGTTGATGATCTTCTGCGCCGGCGGCTCGGTGACGATTTCGTCGCCAGGCTGCAACGTGGCCGGCGTCTGCGGCACGTTCTTGGGCTGGCGCTGACCCGGAGGCGGGCTGGCGCCGGGCGGTGCGACGGCGACGCCCTGGCCGGGCTGCGGCGGCGCGACCGCGATCCCCGGCGGGACGTTTTGCGGAACGACGGTGGTGCCCGGCGGCGGCGCCAAGGGCTGCGACTGCACCGATCCCGGAGGCGGAGCGGCCTGTGCCGGCGGCAGCGGACGATTGGGCGTCGGCAGCAGCCGGCCTTGCGGCAGCTCCGGGACTTCTTCTTCGTCGTCGGGCGCCTGCTGTTGCTGATTGCCCCGCGGAATATTGCCGGGCGGACGCGGATTGGGATCGGAAAAGATATTGCCGATCTGCGCGTGCGCCGGCGGCGCAAGCGTGATCGTCGAGGCGGCGAGCAGGGCCGCAAAGCCAGTCAGGGCAATGGTTCGAAGCATTCTCGCGCGGCTTTAAAAGGCGAATCGGGCTGACGCCATTGTACAATCTAAGAGCCGCCCACGGGTCATCCGGTTAACACGCCGAATGCGGCGGCGAAAGGGCGGTATCCCCCCGCCTCCCGGCTCTGGCCAGCCCTGTCGGCACATGAAATAGTCAGCCGGCCACCAAATCCGGGACAACCGGAACGAAGAAGAAACCAACGGGGGATTTTCACGCATGCCCGATCGAATTCGTCTGGACGGCAAGGTCGCCGTCGTCACCGGCGCGGCCGGCATCATCGGCACCGCGACCATCCAGCTTTTGGCCGAGCGCGGCGCGCGTATTGTCGCAGTCGACCGCGAGCAGGCCGACCTCGACGCCGCGCTCAAAACCCTGCCCGCCTCGGCCGAGGCGTTGGCCATCACCGCCGATGTCAGCCGGGAAGACGAGGTCGCCGACTATGTCCGCGCCGCGACCAGCCTATTCGGTACCATCGACGTGTTTTACAACAACGCCGGCATCGAAGGCGAGATCAAGCCGATCACGCAATACTCGCTCGAAACCTTTCGCCGGGTGCTCGACGTCAACGTGGTCGGCGTATTCCTGGGCATGAAGCATGTGCTGCCGGTGATGCTCGGGCACAACAAGGGCAGCATCATCAACACCGCCTCGATCGCCGGCCTGTTCGGATCGCCGCACATCGCGGTCTACAGCGCCAGCAAGCATGCCGTGATCGGCCTGACCAAGACCGCGGCGTGGGAATGCACCGGCACAAATGTGCGCGTCAATTGCGTCTGCCCCGGCCTGATCGACAGCCGGATGCTGAGCGCGATCCTCGACGGCCGCAACACCGGCAACGCGCCGACCCCGACCGAAAAAATCGTCGAGCGGATTCCGGCGCGAAGGCTTGGCCGGGCGTCCGAAGTCGCCTCCATCGTGGCGTTCCTTGCTTCCGACGAGGCGAGCTATGTCTCGGGCGCCGCCTACACCGTGGACGGTGGCCGAACCGCCGCTTAAGCGTTATTGTCAGATTTCAGAGGTTTTCCCATCATGCCCGCTGTGCTCGATCCCGATGCCGCCGCCGTCTTCAAGGCGTTCCAGGAGGCCGGCCGCCCGCCCTACGAGACGCTGACGCCGGGCGAGGCGCGCGCGTTCTATTTGCAGGGCCGCATCGTCACCAACCCCGAGCCGCCGGAACTCAAATCGGTCAAGCCGCTGGCGATCCCCTCGCCCGATGGCGCGATCCCGGCGCGGATCTACACGCCCTTGAAACTGAGGCAGGGCGGCGGCCTCGCGCCCTGTCTGGTGTTCTTTCACGGTGGCGGCTGGGTGATCGGCGACCTCGACTCCCATGACGTGGTGTGCCGCAAGCTCGCGCATGAGGGCGAACTGATCGTGATCTCGGTCGATTACCGCCTCGCCCCCGAGCACAAATTTCCCGCCGCCGTCGATGACGCCATCGCGGCCACCAAATGGATCGCCGATAGCGCAAAACAGCTCGGCATTGACGCCGCGCGGCTGATGGTCGGCGGCGACAGCGCCGGCGGCAATCTCGCGGCCGTGGTCTCGCTCGCCGCGCGCGACGGCAACGGGCCCAAAATCGCCGGCCAGGTGCTGATCTACCCCGCCACCGATTTTGCGATGAAGCATCCCTCGCACAGCGAACCCGAGACCAGCATCCTGCTCACCCACACCGTGATCAAATGGTTTCGCGACCACTATCTCGATGGTCTCGCCGACGGACAGGACTGGCGCGCCTCGCCGGCGCTCGCCAGGACGCTCGCCGGATTGCCGCCGGCCTATGTGCTGACGGCCGGCGCCGATCCCCTGCGCGACGAAGGCGATGAATATGCCGCGCGGCTGAAGGACGCCGGCGTCGCCGTGACGTACCGGACCTTTCCCGGCCAGTTCCACGGCTTCTTCACCATGGGCAAGCTGCTTCAACAGGCCAATGTCGCGGCAAGCGAGATCGCAGCCTGGCTGAAGGCGCTGAACTGACGCAGGCCGCGCTTTCAACAACGGATCGAACCCAAATTGGAAACCTCGGCCGCCATCGAAATCGCCCGGCATACGCTGTTGTCGTGCGGTCTCATTCTGGCCGTCGGCACCGTTGCCGGGCTATTGGCGCAAAAGATCCGCATACCCGACGTCGCCGTGTTTCTCGTGGCCGGGATCGCGCTCGGCCCGCAAGCCTCCGGGCTGGTCGACATCAGAGCGGATTCGGCGCTGAACGAGATCATCCTGTTGTTCGGCGCCAGCTACATCCTGTTCGACGGCGGTGCGTCCTTGCGGTTCGACGTGCTGAAGCAGGTCTGGATCACCATCACGGTGATCGCGACGCTGGGCCTGCTGATCACCGCGGGGATCGTCGGCCTCGCCGCCCACTTCATTCTCGGCATCCCGTTGATTGTCGCGCTGTTGCTCGGCGCAACGATCGCCTCGACCGATCCCGCCACCTTGGTGCCGATCTTCCGGCAGGTGCGCATTCGCGACCGGGTGGCGCAAACCGTGATGAGCGAATCCGCGTTCAACGACGCGATGGGGGCGATCGTCACCTTCAGCGTGCTCGCGGTGGCCACGGGTAGCGGCCGCTTTTCGCTAACGCATGCGACCTTGGATCTGGTCCGGCAGGCTGTGATCGGCGTCGCCGCTGGCGCCGCCTTCGGCTACGTGGCCGCGCTGCTGATCGGTCATGAAAAACGGGCCTTCCTCGCCGAATATGCCCCCGTCGTCACCCTGGTCGCGGTGATCGGCGCCTATTTCGTCGCCGATGAACTCGCGGCCAGCGGCTTCATGGCGGTGTTCGTGGCCGGCATCATGCTCGGCAACAAGGAAACGTTCGGCTGCCGGATGGAGCCCGGGCAAGCGCGAAAGCTCGAAGAATTCACGGCCACCGCCTGCTTCATCCTGCGCCTGTTCATTTTCATCCTGCTCGGCTCCCAGGTCGATTTTGTCATTATCGGCCAATACTGGCTGGGCGGTGTCGCCGTGGTCGTCGTGTTGATGCTGGTGGCGCGGCCGGCGACGGTATTTTTGTGCGCAATGCCCGATCGCCGCGCCCGCTGGAGTTTTGGCGAGATGCTGTTCATGTGCTGGACCCGCGAGACTGGCGTGATACCGGCCGCGCTGGCAGGCCTGCTCTCAGGCATGAACGCGCCGGGTGCGGCGATGATCGAATCCGTCACCTTCATCGCCATCCTCATGACGATCCTGATCCAGGCGCCGACGACAGAATGGCTCGGACGCAAGCTCGGGCTCTTGCACAATGGCGACCGCTGAGACGCCCCGCCCCGCATGGCAGGCGGCGACTTCCGGCCGTCGCGATGGAGACAATCTAAGGTTGAGTGCGCTGCAACAACGGGCCGGAGTTTCGCGTTTCGATCCTGGAACGGAACAATTTGCGTTGAAATCGCCGTGCGGATGGGTGCGACTTGATGACCGAGCGCGTCGCGACGATTGCCGAGACGCGAATACTTGACAGTATTCAACCGCAACTCTACTGATTTTAAGGCCTTGATATCGCGCGTAATGACGGGCTTTTGCTGCCCGCGGCTCGTTCCAGGCCTCTGACGTTGGAGTGCCTGTGCCCGACAGCCCCGCCAATCCGAAACCGCAAGATCCGCCGCCGCCCCAAATCGTGGAGGTGACGGACCCCGTTTATGGCAAGAAGCGCCCGGATATGAGCTGGCGCGATCATCTCGTCATGCTCCTGACCTCCGGCGCTGAGGTCGAGCATGCGCTGATGGTGCAGTATCTCTACGCGGCCTACTCCATCAATGGCGATCAGCCTACCGAAGAGCGCCGGGCGCTGGTCGAAGGCTGGCGAGCGAGCATCCTTTCCGTCGCCAGGGAGGAGATGGGCCATCTCCTGACGGTTCAGAACCTGCTGGTGCTGCTGGGCGCACCGATCAGCTTCGATCGCGAGATGATGCCGTGGGATCACGAGTTCTACCCGTTTCCGTTTTCGCTCGACCCGCTGTCACTGGAAACGCTGCAGTGCTTTATCTACGCGGAGATGCCGAGGCTCGCGGAGATAGAGCAAGGCAAGACCTATGCCGAGACGCCGAAGCTGCTGGCGATGGCTCCGGGCAAGCGCCGCGAGAAGGCCGCGCCGTCGTCGATCGGGCCCCAGCAAGAATGGGCGTGCGTGCAGGAAGTCAAACGCGAGTTGACCAAGCGATTTGGCGCCGACAAAATCAGTGCCGATCTGCACCAGGTCGGCGAACTCTACAATCAAATCATCGATTTGATCTCCGATCCGCAACGGATTCCGGACTCGGCCTTCAACGAAGCCAGTTATGACATGCAGGCTGACTGGGACGACTGGGGCCGCGGCTACAAACCGCCGCCGCGCGCGGTTACGCCCGACGGCGATATCGACAAGTCGGCCGGCCCCCGCGAGCGCGAGGCCGCACCGGAGTTTCCAACCTCGATGGCTCGCCGCCATGCCCATGTGCAGGTTGCGCGCGCCGCGACCCGCGCCGACGCGGTCAAGGTGCTGAGAGCTCTCTCCGCCCAGGGCGAAGCCCCGCATTTGAAACAGGACGACACCGGCGAGCCGTCCCACTTCGAGCGCTTTGTGCAAGTTTACGAGGAGTACAAGGCGCTGCAGAAGAGCGACCCGTCCTGGAAAGCAACCTACGACGTTCCGAAGAACCCGACCACGCGAGAGGATTTCGTCCAGCTCAAAAAGAATAAAGTCACCTACATTCCCGCGAACCTCGAAAGCGCGGCCGCAGCCCATCTGTTCGCCCAGTTGTTCAACCAGCGTTACCGCCTGTTGCTGAACTATCTCGCCCACAGCTTCCAGCTCGGGCGCAGCCAGTCTTTGCGTCAGCCCGGCCGGCGCGGCATGATGATGCATCGCGCGTTTGGCGAAATGTACAATCTCAAGACCATCGCGGGACTGCTGGTGCGGCTGTCGCTTCACGATCCCAAAAATCCGAAGGCGCACGCCGCTCCGCCGTTTGAATTGCCCTATACCCTCGAATTGCCGCAGGCCGAAACCGATATCTGGCGTCAGCATCACGACCTGCTCGCGGCCTCGCAACATACCTGCAGCGAAGTGTTCCGCCTTGCCAAGGTGAGCGGCAGTTTCAGCAAGGAAGTCACCGATATTGGCGGCGACGTATATTTGAGAACATTGATGAAGCTCGACGAAGATGCCCAGCACTGGATCGGCGCGATCCTCGCGGGCAGGAATTGAACGAAAGGGCGGATCGTTGACGATCAAGCAATTGCGTATTTTGCCGCCGTTCGCGATCGGGCGGCTGGGCTCGGCCAGCGAGCCGATGGACAATTATACGTTCGATCTCGATATCGATCCGGAAAATCCGCTGGGCTATCGCGAGCTGAAGGCCCAGCCGACGCTGGTCGTCAACGAAAACTCCGGCGAGATCGAGAAACAGCGCACGCCGCACACGCTTGAATTCAAGCGCGGCGACAAGATACGCCCGGTGGCGCCGTTCCTCGAAGTTTTTGCCGTCACCGACGCCGATGAACTGGTGCCGTTGACGACCGCGCTGCTGCAGAACGAGGGTCTCAACGATCACAGCCTCTCATGGCAGGCGACCGTATCCAATCGCAAGATCGTCCGGCGAACCGGCGATGAGAACGACCTGGTCCATGCGCAAACCAAATGGTTCAACGATCACCGCAGCCATACGCTCGCGGGTAAATGCAACAACTTCGTTTCGCCGGAGGCGTCGGTCAATTTCGGCACGGTGCGCTTCATCAAGCCCAACCATGATTTTCCCGAAATCCGCCTGCGTTTCACGCCGGCCGAGGGGCTGATTTACGGGCCCGACCAGTCCGGTGACGATCCATCCGGGCAGGACGACGATCCCTATCAAATCCACGAGGACCGCGCGATCTACGACAGCAAGAACTCGTGGTTCGGCCTCGGTAGTCCGGAAAACCCCGCCAAAAACCAGACCCTGCCGCCGTCGCTGTTTGCGATCAATCCACCGGCGCCCTCCTGGCTGTTCGACAACGTCGCGATCAGCCGCGGCTATTTCGACGACGCCTGCGACGGTTTTGTCGAGGTCCAGCTGGCCTTGAAAGACGGCAGCACGCTCGCCGCCAAGGCGCGGATTTGCGCCGCGCCGCCGGCGATGGCGCCGGACTCGTTGTTCGTGCGCACGCTCGCCGACGATCTCGAGCAGGTCATCAACGGCCCGGACGTCGATGCGGGCGAGCCGCCGGAAATCACCCGGGCGCGCGCGCTCGATATCGTCCGCCGCGCCTATGAGACCGTCCGTTTCATGAACGTCGCCGTCATGAACGGCAACGACTTCAAGGGCCGCCCCGCGCTTTCGCTGGATTCGATGCCCGAGGAAGAAGCCGCCGACACGCAGCGGGCGATCCGCCCCGTGATGGCGTCCGGCTCGGTCGATACGTTCGCGATCATGACCTTGCACCAGCAGGTGTTCGCGGCCTTGCAGGGCGGCGCGGCGCCGTGGTTCCTGCGCCTGCTGCGCCAGCCGGACGAGGTCGCCGATTTCACCGACCGCGGGCGGCGCAAGATGCCGGCGCTGATGTGCGGCGCCGACAATAACTATCTGGCCCTGACCTGGCGGCAGATCGACACCATCCGGAAGGCCGCCGAGGGCCTGCCCGCGCCCACGCCGGCGACGACGGCTTCCGTCGTTCCGAAAGGCCTGACGCCGAAAAACCTGTCGGCGCAGATCTCCTATGAGGCCATGGGCAATCCGATCAGTTCGCGCCCGGTCACATCCGTCGCCAATTGCTGTCCGGGGCTGGAGGTCGATTTCCGCGCGGTCTGGCGCCGTTTGTTCAAAGGCATCGAATTGCGCGAGTACGACAACCTCGTCATCAAAACCAGCAAGGATTGCGACAAGGTCGTCAAGACCAGCGGCGGCAAGCTGAAGCCGAGCAAGCTTGGCGGCCATCGCCTGCTGCGCGTGGTCCTGCCGCCCGAGGCCGGGGCGAAAGAATTTCTGATGATGACGCCGATGTGGGGCCCGTCATCCTCGGATGTCGAGGGCAAGATCAGGCTGACGACCAGCAGCAATCCGGATGGTATGGCGGCGGTGGAGTGGTCGAACGCGCTGGCGCGCATCCTGCCCTGCAAGGGAATGACGGTTCGGTGCGATTTCAGCGCCGAAGCGTCGGATCAGCAGCTGGCGCTGGTGGAAGAATCCGACGACGGGCCGAAGAACTATGTGAGCTTCCTTTGCGAGGTGCAGGCCTTTTTCGAGAACGACACCGCGGTGATTTCCTCCGATCTGGCCGATGCCGGCGAGCTCACGCAAGGCTTATGCTCGCCCTGGCAAAACGATTATCGCGAATGCTCCTGCTACTACTGGGCCTCGGCGCGGCCGGATTACGTCAACGTCGAACTCGGCCCGAACGGGCTCAGCACCGGCGACAACTGGATGCAGAAAGAGCGTTCCAACTCCTATGTTGCCGACGACTACGCCGACACGCGGCTGTTGATGTATGACGAGCTGTTCGCCAAGTGGGAACAGGTGCTGAAGTTCCAGATCGGCGGACGCGACGTGTCCGACGACACGGACGGGGAACCGTGAGCCTCATCGACGCCCGTCACTACATGCGCATTTCGTCGCCGCGCACGCCGCAGATCCACCTGATCGAGAGCGAGTTCGGCGGGCACCTCTTTGTCGCCGACGGAAGCCGGCTGTTCGACGCCGATGCCAGCCTGTTCGCAAGCTACCGTTCGGCGATCGACGGCGGCACCGAGGCGATCGACGATCTGCTGCGCCAGGCCGGTCTTGTCGCGCGCCCGTTCATCGACGACACGCCGCTGGCGCCGCCACCGTTGCGCGCGCTCTCGCTCGCCATCGCCCAGAAATGCAATCTCGGCTGCACCTACTGCTACGCCCAGCAAGGCGAGTTCGGCGGCGACGCCAAAAACATGGAACAGACCGAGGCGCTGCGCGCCGTGGACCTGCTGGTCGCGAACGCCGAACCGGGCGCGCGGCTCAATCTGGCGTTCCTCGGCGGCGAGCCGCTGGTCAACCGCAAGGTGCTGCGCGCCGCGACCGGGCACGCACTGGAACTGGCCCGAGCCCGCGGCGCCAGGATCACCTTCTCGATCACCACCAACGGCACGCTGTTGACCGAGGACGACGGACGTTTCTTCGAGCAACATGGCTTTGCGGTGACCGTCAGCATCGACGGCCCCAAGGACGTCCACGACGCGCAGCGGCCCTTCAAGGGCGGCGCCGGCAGTTATGACGCCGTCATGAAACGCGTCGCGCCGCTGCTGAAGATCCAGCACAAGATGCAGGTTTCGGCCCGCGTGACGGTGACGCCGCGTAATCTATCGCTGCGCCGGACGCTCGACAGCTTCATCGCCGCCGGCTTTCACAGCGTCGGCTTTTCGCCTATGCTCAGCGCCCCCACTGCCGCAGGCGAGATGCAGTCGGGGGATCTCGAGCTGATGCTGGGCGAAATGATCGATTGCGGGCGGGAATATGAGCGCGCTTCGCGGGGCGGCCGGCGTTATCCGTTCGCCAACATGACCAACGCCATGCGCGAGATCCATCGCGGCACCCACCGCCCCTACCCCTGCGGCGCCGGCGCCGGCTATCTCGGCGTCTCCGCCGAAGGCGAACTCTCGGCCTGCCACCGTTTTGTCGGCGACGAGGAAGGCGCGATGGGTTCGCTCGACGACGGCATCGATATTTCCCGTCAGGCCGATTGGCTGGCCACGCGGCATGTCCACCGCCAGGAACCCTGCCGTTCCTGCTGGGCGCGTTATCTCTGCGGCGGCGGCTGTCATCACGAGGTGATCGGTCGCGGCCGGCCGGCCTGCGACTACATCCGCGGCTGGCTGCATTATTGCCTTGAGGCTTACTTGCGGCTCTCGGCCGAGCCGGAAATGGCCGGGCGCGACTTCGCGGGGATGGCCGCAAGAACGGGGCCAGGAATCGGCTCAGGAACCAGCCATGGCTGAGATCTGCGTCATCGGCGCGGGACCTGCCGGCAGCGTCTTCGCAACCCGCATGGCCCAGCTCGGACATCAGGTCCATTTGATCGAGCGGCAACGGTTTCCGCGCGCACATCTCGGCGAGTCCTTGAGCGCAGGCGTCATGACCCTGCTCCGCGCCGCCGACATGCACGAGACCATCGAGGCCGCGCGCTTTCCCCGGGTAAACGGCGTCTGGGTGAAATGGGACGGCAAAGCGCGGTTGCGCGAGAACACGGGCGAAACCGGTCTCCTGGTCGACCGCGGCGCGTTCGATCTGCGCCTCGCCGAGCGCGCGCGCCATTTTGGGGTGCGGATCTATCAGCCTGCCCGGATCGTCACGCAAACCCATGACGGCGCGCAATGGCGGCTGACCATCGACGCCGACGGGGTTTCCAGCGATATCTGCGCCGATTTCGTCGCGGACGCCGGCGGACGACGCAACACGTCACGGCGAGGTTGCAGCAGAGCGGGCGCCTCCACGCTGGCGGTCTATGGCTATTGGCGTGGGGCAAAGCTGCCGGCCATGCCGCGGATCGAGGCTGGCGAGGATGGCTGGTACTGGGGCGTTCCGCTGCCCGACGGCAGCTACAACACGCTTGTCTTCGTCGATCCGGCCGAATTCAGGTCGGCGCCGGGCGTCACGATGTCGGAACGCTTTCTGCGGCTGCTCGGCCGTTCGACCCTGATGCAGGATTGCCGCGATGCTGAATTGATCACGCCGGTGCGCGCGATCGATGCGACGCCTTATCTGAGCGGCGATTGCGTCGCTCCGACCCAACTTCGGCTCGGCGACGCGGCGCTGGCGATCGACCCGATCTCGTCGAGCGGCGTGCAAAAGGCGCTTCAGACCGCGCTTTCCGGCGCGATCGTCGCCAACACCCTGCTGCGCCGGCCCGGCTCGACGGACGCCGCGCTCGGCTTTTATCGTGCGCAGCTTTCCGACGCCTCGGAACGTCATCGCCGCTGGGCTGCTGGACATTATCGCGAGGTCGCCGAGCACAGCGATCGTCCGTTCTGGCAGCAACGCGCGGGCACGCCGGCGACTGAACCGGCACCGCTTCCCGCCATCGATGCGCGCGGGCTGGCGAGCACACCGGTCGAGCTGTCGCGCGAGCTCGAATTCGTCGCCACGCCCTGCCTGCAAGGCGACTTTGTCAGTGTCGCATCGGCCCTGCATCATCCGCGCCTCGCCAGCCCGCTGGTCTTCCTTGGCGGCCGCGAACTGGCGCCGCTGCTCAAGACCTTGGCGCCGGGCCGGACGCCGCTGCAGATCGCACAATCCTGGTCGAACCGGATGCCGCTCGAATCCGGCATGGCAATCGCGGGCTGGCTGGTCACGCATGGCATCCTGGTCGAGCAGCATGGCCAAAGCGGAGCGCCGTCATGAGAGCCGCGCCGCTGTCGGAATGGCTCAAGCAGCACGATCTCGAGCGATTTCTCGGCATCTTCGAGGAGAACGAAGTCGACCTGACGACGCTGCGGATGCTGAGCGAAAGCGATCTCGCCGAGCTCGGCCTGCCGTTCGGACCGCGCAAGCGGATCATCAATCTGCTGCGCGAGGAAAAATCGCAGGAGAAATCCGGTACCTCCTACCAGGTCGATGTCTCGACCAGCGAACGCCGTCAGTTGACCGTGCTGTTCTGCGACATGGTGGGATTCACCAAGCTCTCCTACAAGCTCGATCCCGAGGCGATGCAGGTCGTGCTTCGCACCTACGAGGAAGCCTGCGAGACCTGCGTCAATCGCTACGAGGGCTACGTCTTCCGGGTGCTCGGCGACGGCGTCGTGGCTTTTTTCGGCTTCCCGCTGGCGCACGAGGCCGAGGCCGAACGCGCGGTCCGCGCCGGGCTGGATATCGTCGATTCCATCGCGCGGCTGCATTTCCCCGGCGCCAATCGGCTGCAGGTTCGCATCGGCATCACCTCGGGAATGGCCGTCATCGCAACCGGCGAACGCAACGCGGTGGGCGAAACCATCAATCTCGCGGCGCGCCTGCAAACCATCGCAAAGCCCGGCTCGGTCGTCATCAGCGACAGCGTGCGCAAGATGGCCGGCGGCGGGTTCGAATATGAAGACATGGGCGAGAAGGAACTGAAGGGCGTCACCGGACCGACCCGGGTCTATCGCGTGCTCGGCGTCAGCCGGGCCGAAAGCCGCTTTGAAGCGGCGACCCAGCGCGAACTGACGCCGATCGTCGGGCGCGATGCGGAAATCTCGGCGCTGCTCGACGACTGGCGGCAGGTCGAGGAGACCGGCGTCGGCCGCGCGGTGATGCTGCGCGGGGAATCCGGCATCGGCAAGAGCCGGATGGCGAGCGCGCTGCGCGAGCGCATCCATGACGACAGCCGCCGGACCATGGTGTTTCAGTGCTCGCCGTTCTTCGTCAACAGCGCGTTCTATCCGATCAGGGCTTCCTTTGAGCGCGCGCTGCGGTTCGGCCAGGACATCGACGCGGAAGCCCGGCTGGACAAGCTTGAGGCCATCGTCATCGACCGGCTCGGCCTTGCCAAGGACGACATGCGCCTGATCGCCGCGCTGCTTTCGATCCCCTATCAGGAGCGCTACGGCGCCATCCTCGTCTCGCCAAAACTCGCCAAGGAAGAGACGATGCGCGTCCTGATCGAGTTCACCCGCGCCCATGCGCGGACCGGGCCGACGCTATTGTTGTTCGAGGATGCGCACTGGGCCGACCCGACGTCGCTGGACTTGCTCGGGCGCTTCATCGAGCTGCTCTCCGGCATTCCAGCGCTGCTGGTCATCACCGCCCGGCCCGAGTTCAATGCGCCTTTGGCCAGTCACCCGGCCGTCACCGTGATGAACCTCGCCAAGTTCACGCCGATGCAGAGTGAATCGCTGGTCGCCAATGTGGTCGGCGGCAAGGCGCTACCACCGGGCCTCGCCGCCCAGATCATCGCCAGGACCGACGGTGTTCCGCTCTACGTCGAGGAACTGACCAAGACCATCCTGGAGTCCGGCGATCTGATCGTCGATGGCGACCATTATGAATATGCGGGATCGTCGGCCAGCGTCACGATCCCGGAAACCTTGCGTGACTCGCTGATGGCCCGCCTCGACCGGGTCGTGGTCAGCAAGGAAATCGCCCAGGTCGGCTCCGTCATCGGCCGCGAGTTCAGCTACGAACTGAGCGCCGGACTGGAACTGATGAGCGAGGAAGCGCTCGGCAAGGGACTGCAGCACTTGACCGCGTCGGGGCTTGCGACCTGCCACGGCGAGATACCCAAGTCGGTCTACACGTTCTCCCATGCGCTGGTTCAGGACGCCGCCTACGATTCGCTTTTGAAGAGCCGGCGCAAGCAGTTGCATGGCGACATTGCCCATCTGCTGGAAGAGCGCTGGCCCGAAACCCGCGATACCGCGCCCGAACTGCTCGCGTTTCACTATAGCTCGGCGGAGCAATACCGTGTCGCGGCGCCGCTTTGGCTGCGCGCCGGTGAAGTCGCGCTGCAGCGCTTTGCCCTGCCCGAAGCGATTACCCATCTGCGCACCGGCATGTCGGCGCTGTCGAAACTGCGGCCGTCCAAGGTCCGCGACCGCATGGAAATTTCGCTGCGGACGGCGCTCGGGCCGGCGTTGGTGGCGCACCGCGGCTGGGCCCATGCCGAGGTCAGCCAGACCCTGGTGCCGGCGTGGCGGCTTGCTCATGCGCTCAAGCAAAGCAGCGCCTATTTGCCGATCCTCAATGCCTTGTCGCTGCATTACATGACGGCCGGGCAATTGGCGGAATCGCTGCGCTGGGCCGGCAGGCTCTCCAAGACCGGCGCCGAACTCGGCGATGACGGGCTTGAAATCTTCGGTCACCGCGCCGCGTCTGCCTGCCATTTCTGGCTCGGCGAATTCACCAAGGCCCGCCGCACCGGCGATCAAGTGATAAAACTTTACGATCCGGAGCGGCATTGGCACCTGGCGGCATTGACCAACACCGATCCTTTCACCGGCGAAGGCATCTATCGCGGGCAATTGCTCTGGATGATGGGCTATCCCGACCAGGCGCTGGCAGCCAACCATGCCATGGAAGCCAACACACGGCGTCGCGGCCATCCGTTCGACCTCGCCTTTGCGCTGACGCTGGGGGCGCAATTGTTCAGCTATCTCGGCGATCCCGACATGCTGCAACAATGCGCCGAGGAAGCCGAACGCATCGGCAAGGAACGCGGCATCGCGTTGCTCGGCGAGATCATGGCGGAGATCAGCCGCGGCGTGGCGTGGCTCGATGCCGGGCGTCTGGCCGAGGCGGTGCCGCAACTCGATCGGGGCATCGAGCATCTGAGCCAGACCGGTCATCGCATCTGGATCTGGTATCTCAAGGCCCTGCAGGCCGAGGGGTTGGCGCGGAGCGGCGACCACGAGCGCGCCTGGACCCTGATCGAAGACAGCCTCGGGCGGATCGAAGCCGGTGAGGAGCGCTCGCATTATGCCGAGATGCTGCGCCTGAAGGGCTGGATCCAGATCCTGCGCGGTCACCCTGACGACGCGGTTGCGACCTTGCGCAAGGCGATCGCGGTGGCGCGCAAGCAGTCGGCCAAATCGTGGGAGCTGCGCGCCGCGACCACGCTGGCGCGGCTATTGGCCGGCCGCGGCAAGAAGACCGAAGCCATCGCGCTGCTGCAACCGGTCTACGACTGGTTCACCGAAGGCCACGACACCAGAGACTTGAAGGAAGCGGCCCAACTTCTGGCCGAGATGCAGGGAACGCCCACGCGGCGAACCCGGAGCGCTAAATCGAACGACTAAAGGGAGAGCGAGGATGAAAGGCAAGAAGCGTCATAGCGAAGAAGCGGCGATCCGGAAACTCGACAAGGGTTGGAGCGATGCGGCGCAAGCCAAGAAGCTCAATCGCGTCAAGGAATTTTATGCAAAAAACGGATCGGTGGTCTGGCCCGAAATGACGGCGGCTCACGGACGCCCTGCCGTCCTCGCACGCTGGAAGGCGGCTTTCAAATCGACGCCCAACCTCTATTTGCGGTTCGAGCCGACCCACATCGAGGTCTCCGAAAGCGGTGACATGGCATCCGATTTCGGCGTGGTTTATTTCAAGAAGGGCGCTAAACTCTCCGACACCGTAAATGTCGCCAAATATCTCGTGGTCTGGCAGAAGCAGAATGGCAAATGGAAAGTGCTGTACGACTGCTGGAACACGAACGGCGCCAACAATCCGGTGAATCCGATTAAGCCAGCAAAGAAGAAGTCGGCCAAGAAGTAAGCGCGATGCGGGTGGCGGCCGCTTTGGCGGTGACTACCCCGCCCGCGCCGCGCGGCGCAGCGATTGCGGCGGCTGGCCGAAGGCGCGGATGAAGGCGCGGCGCATCCGTTCGGGGTCGCGGAAACCGGTGGTCTCGGCGACGCGCTCGATCGCCTCGCTGGATGATTGCACCTGATGCCGCGCCACCTCGATCCTGAGCCGCTCGACCGCCTTTGACGGCGTCGAGCCGGTCTCGGCGATGAAGGCGCGGGCAAAATGCCGCGTGCTCATGCCGGCCTGCTCGGCCAGGGTTTCCACCGTCAAAGGCGCGTCGAGATGCTCGCGCGCCCACGCCAGCAGCGGCCCAAAACGCCCGGTGGGCGCCTTCAATTCCAGCAGCGATGAGAATTGCGACTGGCCGCCATTGCGGCGGTGATACAGCACGAGCTGGCGTGCAGTTTTCTGCGCCACCTCGTCACCAAAATCCTCCGCCACCATCGCCAGCGCCAGATCGATGCCGGCGCTGATGCCGGCCGAGGTCCAGATATTTTCGTCGCGCGTGAAGATGCGATCCGGCTCCAGCTTCACCTTGGGAAAAGCCGCGAGGAAATCCTTGGTGCGGCCCCAATGCGTGGTGGCGCGGCGGCCGTCGAGCAGGCCTGCCTCCGCCAGGATGAAGGCGCCCGAGCAGACGCTGGCGACGCGCACGCCGCGTTTGGCCATCGCGCGGATGAAGACGAGGGTTTTGTCGGATTTCGATGCGCTGCGCACCCCCCAGCCTCCGACCACGATCAGCGTCGTCATATCGGCATGCGGCCGCAAACCCCGCGCTACGATCTCGACGCCGGATGAACTACGCACCGGTCCTGGTTGCTCCGCGATGGTCCGGATGACCGGTTCGTTTCCGGCGTAGCGCACCGCGATCTCGAACACCGAGATCGGGCCGGCGGCGTCGAGCAACTGGAATTCCGGAAATATCAGGATGCCGATCATGCGAGGCTCTTGTCTCTAAATGAGGGAAATATGGCATTTGAGACGGAAGACGAACATGGCAGGATGTCCCCGTCAAGCAAAAAACCTGGCAAAAAAACCTGACAAGCACGTCTGACAAGCACGTCTGGCAAGCAAACTGAAAGGGCTCCCTTGATGTCGGCACCATTGCAGATCGGCCTCGTGATATTTCCGAAGGTGACCCAGCTCGACATGACCGGGCCGCTGCAGGTGTTTGCGGCCGTGCCCGGCGCCAAACTGCATCTGATCTGGAAGCGCATCGAGCCGGTCGCCAGCGACTCCGTCTTGACGCTGACGCCCACCACGACGTTTGCCGACTGCCCGCAGCTTGACGTGATCTGCGTCCCCGGCGGCCAGGGCATCAATGACATGGTCAACGACGAGGAGATGCTGGCCTTCCTGCGCCAGCAGGCGGCGGGCGCCAAATACATCACCTCGGTCTGTACGGGCTCGCTGATCCTGGGCGCGGCCGGCCTGCTCAAAGGCTATCGCGCGGCGACGCACTGGACCGCGATGGAATTTCTGGAGCCGTTCGGCGCGATCCCGACCAAAACCCGCGTCTGCGTCGACCGCAACCGCGTCACCGGCGGCGGCGTGACCGCGGGAATCGATTTTGCGCTGACGCTGGTCTCGATCCTGGTCGACCGCAAGACCGCGGAAGCGATCCAGCTCGGGCTCGAATATAATCCGGCGCCGCCCTTCAATGCCGGCTCGCCCGACGTCGCGCCCGCGGAAGTGCTTTCGTCTGTCAACGCAAGGCTCGCGGCGACGCAGCCGACTCGCGGCGACGCGATCCATCGCGCCGCGGCGCGGCTTGCCTGACGTGCAAAAGAAAAAGGCCGCCTGGTTTCCCAGACGGCCTTTCCTGTCCTACGGCAGCTCCACATTGACGGGCGATTTCAGAACCTCTGCACCGGGGGCCTATCTCCCGGCCGAATCCTGATCGGCAGCCGCTGCATATCGGGGCAGTCGCGAACTGTTGCCCGAACCGACGCGATGGTCTCCCATCTCCGTAAGATGACCCATTGAGCCGCGGATTTGTCCAGCGCGCAACGGCATAGCGGCGCTCTCACTTCAGATGTCCCCGTTGATCCCGCTGTTCACAGGGCGGGCTTGCGAAGAATCGGCATGGACCGATCGGACTGCGCGGGGCGATGGCCGAAAGAGCAGCTACGCGTCGCGGTTTCGAAAACGCCCCGCAGGTTGGCGCGCTGATCGCGGCGACGCGGGTGTGATCAAGCGCTAAATCTGGAGGAGCGGCGACCGCTCACCTTTCCGGGCGTCTCAGCTTCCCGGCGTCCAGGGCTGATAGTCGCCGGTGGCCTTGGGCCGGCGGCCGCTTGCCAGCGTCGAGCCCGGCGGCCGATAGGCCGCCGGCGTCCCCGTCATGTTCGGGATATGCGGCTTTTCCCATTCGCGCGCGGTGTAGGTCTCTTCGGTCGGTGCGACATCGACGGTGTGGTGCATCCAGCCATGCCATGCCGGCGGCACCCGGGTCGCCTCGGCATAGCCGTTATAGACCACCCAGCGCCGTTCGAAGCCGAGTGCCGGATCGATCTTGCGGCCTTTGGTGCGGAAGTAGCGGTTGCCCTGCTCGTCCTCGCCGACCAGTTCGCCGAAGCGCCAGGTCCACAATTGCGTGCCGAAGGTCTGGCCGTTCCACCAGGTGAACATCTTGAGCAGGAATTGTTTCATCGGGTTTGGGCCGGTTCGAGCTGCGCTATGCGATCGTGATGCCATCGGCGCGGCGAAATGTCCAGTTTTGCCGGCCGGGCGCAACGGTGACCCGCCCTGCCCATGGCCGGAGGACGAATTGTCGCGGAATCCAGTGCAATCCGTTCATTCTGCGTACAGTTGCGGCCTGACAATCTGCCCATCCGCGCACAATTGGTGCGAGGCTCGGGAACGTCTACCGTTCGAAACGGTTGGCAGATGTCCCGCTAAAGGAGCCGACGATGATCAGTCTTAAAGTTTTGAGTACCGCCGCCATCATGGCGCTGGCTTTGCCGCTGGCGATGCCGTCGGCCAGTTTCGCAGATCCTCCCCACGGTGGCCCGCATGGCGGCGCGCGCGCCGGTAATTTCCATCCCGGTGGCGGTGGCCACGCCTTTCATGGCGGCGGTCCCGGCCGGTTCAGCGGCGGCGGCTATCACCGTGGTGGCGGCGTCGGTCCCGGCGTGGCCGCGGGCATTGCCGGCGCCGTGATCGGAGGCGCGATCGCATCGCAGGGTTATTATGGTGGCCCGGGCTACTACGCTCCCGGTCCGGGCTATTATGACGACCAGGGTTATGACGATGGCAGTGGCGTGGTAGCGGTCGCACCGGGTGGCGGCGAAGACGCGACCGCCTATTGCATGCAGACCTACCGTTCCTACGATCCGCGATCGGGAACGTATATGGGCAATGACGGTTATCGGCATCCTTGTCCGTAATCGCGCGCCCGTGATCGCTCGCGCGTCATCGCGTTCGCGATTTTCTTGGAGATTTTTCTTGGAGACAAAGGACGGCGCATGCGCCGTCCTTTTCATTTCGCGCTGCGATCGATCGATGACAATGCAATCGAGAAAACGTGAGTAGAGGATTGGGTTACCGCTCCCCTGCTATGCATTCCAACGTGCAGACGCATCGACCCATTTCGGCCCTAATCATTGCCAGACATATGATTCGGTTGCATGGCTTCCCGCTCTCTCTTCCCACTCTCTTGCCAAACGGGGGACATTGAGAAGTGCCGCGTGTTCTCGTCGTCGATGACGATCCGATGGTTTGCGTAGCCATCGAGGTCTGTCTTCAGCGCCAGGGTTTCGAAGTAACCATCGCAGACGGCGGTGAGGCAGGTGTCCGCGCGCTCGAGACCGCGACCTTCGACGTCATGCTTGTCGACATTTTCATGCCGCATATGCGCGGCTTCGAATCGATCAGGATCTTTCACGAGCGCGCGCCCGAGATTCCGCTGATTGCGATGTCCGGCTACGCCTTTGCGAGCTTCGATACGCCCTCACCCGATTTTTTACAAATGACCCTGGAACTCGGCGCAACCGTCTGCCTGCGCAAGCCGTTCACTCCGAACGCGCTACTGGCGGCAGTCAATGAATGTCTGGCAAAACCGATTGCGAACGCTCGTCTCTCCCAGTGAAACCGCGGTAGGGCTTCGAGGTCAACAACTCTCGAGGGTGGCATCGCAGCGCGCCGTCCTCGGCACCGGCCTTGCGATCCTGCTCTGCATCAGTGCCGCCTCGATCGGCCTCGAGGTAAAGTCGCGCTCCGACGCGGCCTGGGTCGATCGCACGCTGGTCATGCTGCACAAGCTTTCGGATATGCGGCTGTTGATCCGCCAGGCCGAGAGCACGGCGCGCGGCTTCGCGCTCAGCAAAGATCCGAACTTCGTCACGGAATTCCAGGCCGCCGGGGAGCGGATCCCGGCCGAGCTCACCGAACTGATCGAGGCTTCCCGCGACAATCCGGACGAGACGCGGCTGATCGAGCAAAGCCGGCCGCTGATCGAGCGCCGCCTCGCCGTCAGCGCCGAACGGTTCCGGCTGGAGGCCGCCGGCGACAGCGCCGGCATCGCCGCGCTGAACGCGCGGAAAGAGGGCCGCTCGGCGATGCGGTTGATCAACGTCAATTTCGACAAGCTAACCGCCGATGAAGAACGGTTGCTGGCGATCCGGACGGCGGATTCGCGGCGGACGCGGCTGGTGCTGCTCGGCATCGACCTCGCCGGCGGGCTGTTGATCCTGATGCTCGCGGGCATCCTGATCCGCGGGGTCAGGCGATCGAGCCACGAGCTGAAAACCTCGCTCAACGCCAGCCGCGCCGAAAACGAAACGCTGGAAGCCGCGGTCGCCGAGCGCACCGAACATCTGCTGGCGGCCCATGAAGAGCTGCGGCATTCGGCGTCCGTGCTGCAAAGCACCTTCAACAGCATGGCCGAGGCCGTGCTGGTCATCGATGCCAAGGGCACGGTGGTGCTGTCGAACGCGGCGGCGGCGCGGATGCTGCGCTATCAGCCGGGCATGACGGTGAACCATTTGCGGGAAATGAGTACCGTCCACGGTCCCGACGGCACCACGCCGATAGCGGCGGACGGATTGCCGGCGGCACGCGCGCTGCGCGGCGAGCAATTCGACGGCATGGAGATCGTCGCTCGCCCGGTCCGCGGCGCCGGACCGGTTCACCTCGTGATTTCAGGCGCACCGCTGCGCGACGGCTCCGGCGCGATCAGCGGCGCCGCTTTGGTCTACCACGACATGACAGCGGCGCGCGAAACCGAGCGCCAGTTGCAGCAGTCGCAAAAGCTCGATGCGATCGGAAAGCTCACCGGCGGCGTAGCGCATGATTTCAACAACATGCTGACCGTGATCACCGGCACTACCGAAACCCTGGTCGCGGGCCTGGCCGGCCGACCGGAATACCAGAGCGTCGCCAGGCTGATCGACGATGCCGCGGAACGCTGCGCCGAACTGGTCCAGCACCTGCTGGCGTTCGCCCGCAAGCAGCCGCTGCACCCGCGCAATGTCGACATCAACAGCGCCGTGTTCGATATCGTAAAACTGCTGCGGCCTGCACTGGGCGAGCAGATCGAGATCGAGACGATTTTGGCGCCGGAGGCCATTACCTCGCATATCGATCCGTCGCAGCTTGCCAATTCCGTGCTTAACATGGCGATCAACGCCCGCGACGCGATGCCGAACGGCGGCAAGCTGCTGCTGGAGACTCGCAATGTCGTGCTCGACGAGGCCTATGCCGAGGCCAATGCGGATGTCCTCCC
>Ga0208589_1000249_pt1 | contig 26437 bp, 25 predicted proteins | sample NGESurshal092012_2_FD_184486 | JGI IMG/M metagenome (GOLD analysis project Ga0208589, IMG submission 184486) | Arctic peat soil microbial communities from Barrow, Alaska - NGEE Surface sample F53-2 shallow-092012 (SPAdes) | ecosystem: Environmental > Terrestrial > Soil > Wetlands > Peat ...
ATTGCCGCGGCAACAATTCCAAGATCTCCTGGACCCAGGTCGAGACCGGTTCGGCCATCACCTGGAAATATCCGAGCTGCATCCTGCGCGGCGACAATTCGCGCGGCGAGTTCTATTCGATCGCGATTTCGAACGGTCACCAGCAGGTCGATTCCGGTACCAAGATGATTCACCTCGGCAAGAACACCACCAGCCGGATCATCTCCAAGGGCATCGCCGCCGGCGTGTCGCAGAACACCTATCGCGGCCTCGTCACCGCGCACCGCAAGGCGATTAACGCGCGCAATTTTACCGCCTGCGATTCGCTTTTGATCGGCGACAAATGCGGCGCGCACACCGTGCCTTACGTTGAAGCCAAGAATTCCTCCGCGCTGTTCGAGCACGAGGCCACCACCTCGAAGATCTCCGAGGACGTGCTGTTCTATTGCGTGCAGCGCGGGTTGTCGCAGGAAGAGGCCGTCGGCCTCGTGGTCAACGGTTTTGTCAAGGATGTGCTGCAGCAACTGCCGATGGAATTCGCGGTCGAGGCGCAGAAGCTGATTTCGATCTCGCTGGAAGGTTCGGTCGGGTAATTCGCCATGAATCAATTCTGGTTCATGCCAAAACTGAAGGGATACGGCGCAACACCGACCACTTGGGAAGGACACACGCTCGTTGCCGTGTTTGCTTCGGTGGTTATTGTCTGCGTTTTGGCAATGAGAGGGCAGAAGAAGACCTCATCTATCTTCCCGCTGCCGATGATCGTCGTAGCCGTCTCGACAATCATCTTTCTGATCGTCTGCGCGTGGAAAACTGACGGCGCGTGGGGCTGAAAAGGCCCGTTACCGAGGTTGTTGGAAAAAACGAATGGCTACATTGCTCGAAGTCAAAAATCTGCAGGTCCGTGTCGAGGAGCGTGAGATTCTCCACGGGCTTTCGCTCACCGTGAACGCCGGCGAGGTCCATGCGATCATGGGACCGAACGGCTCCGGCAAATCGACGCTGAGCCACGTGATCGCGGGCAAGCCGGGTTACCAGGTCACCGGCGGCGAAATCCTGTTTAGGGGTGAAGACCTGCTGGCGATGTCGCCCGACGAGCGGTCGGCCAAGGGCGTGTTCCTGGCGTTCCAGTATCCGGTCGAAATCCCCGGCGTCGCCACCATGAACTTTTTGCGGACCGCGCTGAACGCGCAGCGCAAGGCGCGTGGCGAGAGCGAGTTCTCGACGCCGGATTTCCTCAAGAAGGTGCGCGAAGTCGCCACCTCCCTGAACATCCCGCAGGACATGCTGCGCCGTGGCGTCAATGTCGGGTTCTCCGGCGGCGAGAAGAAGCGCAACGAAATCCTGCAGATGGCGTTGTTCCAGCCGAGCCTGTGCATCCTCGACGAAATGGATTCGGGTTTGGACATCGACGCGCTGCGGGTCGCCGCCGATGGCGTCAACGCGCTGCGCTCGCCGGATCGCGCCATGGTCGTGATCACGCATTACCAGCGGCTATTGAACTACATCGTCCCCGACGTCGTGCATGTGATGTCGAAGGGGCGCGTCGTGAAAAGCGGCGGCAAGGAACTGGCGCTGGAGCTCGAGGCTTCCGGCTACGCGCAGTTCGAAGACGCGGCCTGACGGAATCGATGATGAACCTGGCATTGGCAAAAACCGACACGCGCGCGCTGAGCGATATTTTCGCGGAAGCGCGCGATCGGCTGCCCGGCGCGGGCAAGGTCGCCGAGGCGCGCCGGCAGGCATTTGACGTTTTCGCGCGTGCCGGCTTGCCGCATCGCCGCATCGAGGACTGGAAATATACCGATCTGCGCGTGCTGATGCGCGACGTGCTGCCGGTCGCGGCAGCACCTGACGCGGCGGCGCTCAAGCGCGCCGACACCGCCTTGAAGACGCACGCGATCGCGGGCGTGCGCCGGCTGGTGCTGGTCGATGGCGTCTTCGCGTCAAAACTGTCGGACGTCGCCAATGCCGAGCAGGGGCTTTCCATTCGCACCCTTTGCGAGGTGCTGGAAGCGGATGACGCCGCCCTGCAGGCGCAATTGCAGTTGCCCCAAAATTCCGACCCGATGGTGGCGCTCAACAGCGCTGTCATGACGGACGGCCTCGTGATCGAGGTCGCCGCCGGCGCTGCGCTGGCGCAACCGCTGCACATCGTCCATGTCGCCAGCACGGCCTTGCCCGCGGCGATGTTCACGCGCTCGCTGTTGAAGCTTGGCAAGGGCGCCAGCGCCACCCTGGTGGAAAGCTATATCGCGGCCGACGGCGCCAAGACCTATCAGGTCCACGACTCGCTGGTGCTTTCGGTCGGCGACGGCGCTCGGCTCGATCACGTGCGTCTGGTCGAGGACGGCCGCGAAGCCTTCAACATTTCCTCCGCCACGGTGACGCTCGGCGCGCGCGCACATTTCAACACGTTTGGGATGACCAGCGGCGCCGCCGTCAGCCGCTACCAGGCCATCATCGCGGTCGCCGGCGAGCATTCCCGGGTCGAGACCAACGGCGTCAATTTGCTCAACGGCCGCCAGCATGCCGACACCACGCTGCTGCTCGATCACGCGGTGCCGAACTGTGCCAGCCGCGAGATTTTCCGCGCCGTGGTCGACGACCGCGCGCATTCGGTGTTTCAGGGCCGCATCATCGTGCGACCGAAGGCGCAGAAGACCGACGCCAAGATGATGACGCGGGCGCTGCTGTTGTCCGACGAGGCCGAGGCCGACAACAAGCCGGAGCTCGAAATCTTTGCCGACGACGTCACCTGCGGCCATGGCGCCACCACCGGCGCGCTCGACGAGAGCCTGCTGTTCTATCTGCGCGCGCGCGGGCTTTCGGAAAAGGAAGCGCAGGCGCTGCTGATCCAGGCCTTTGTCGGCGAGGCGATCGAATCCATCGCCAATGACGACTTGCGCGAATTGGCCATTTCGGCCGCGCAGCGTTGGCTGGAGGCGAGGGCGTCATGACCACCCATCCCGCGGTCTCCAACGGCTCTTATGACGTGGCGCGGCTGCGGCAGGATTTTCCGGCGCTGTCGCTTGAAGTCTACGGCAAGCCGCTGGTCTATCTCGACAACGCCGCCTCGGCGCAGAAGCCCAATGCGGTGCTCGACCGCATGACCGAGGCCTACAAGAGCGAATACGCCAACGTGCACCGCGGGCTGCATTACCTCGCCAATGCGGCGACCGAAGCCTACGAAGGCGGCCGGGCGAAGGTGGCAAAATTCCTCAATGCCGGGCGTCCCGAAGAGATCGTCTTCACCCGCAACGCCACCGAGGCGATCAACCTCGTGGCGTCATCCTGGGGCGCGCCGAATATCGGCGAGGGCGACGAGATCGTCATCTCGATCATGGAGCACCATTCCAACATCGTGCCCTGGCATTTTCTCAGGGAGCGTCAGGGCGCCGTAATCAAATGGGCGCCGGTTGATGACGAAGGCAATTTCCTGATCGAGGAATTCGAGAAGCTTCTGACGGCGCGCACCAAACTGGTGGCGATCACCCAGATGTCGAATGCGCTTGGCACCGTCGTCCCGGTCAAGGAAGTCGTGAAGCTCGCGCATGCCCGCGGCATTCCGGTGCTGGTCGACGGCAGCCAGGCTGCCGTGCATCTGGCGATCGATGTCCAGGATATCGACTGCGATTTTTATGTCTTCACCGGACACAAGCTGTACGGCCCGACCGGCATCGGCGCACTCTACGCCAAGCACGAGCATCTGGTGGCGATGCGTCCCTATAATGGCGGCGGCGAGATGATCCGCGAGGTCGCCCGCGACTGGGTCACCTACGGCGATCCGCCGCATAAATTCGAGGCGGGCACGCCGGCGATCGTCGAGTCCATCGGCCTGGGTGCTGCGATCGATTACGTCAATTCGATCGGCAAGGAGCGCATCGCTGCCCACGAGCATGATCTCCTGACCTACGCCGAGGGGCGCCTGCGTGAAATCAACTCGCTGCGGCTGATCGGCAGCGCGCGCAACAAGGGTCCGGTGATCTCGTTCGAGATGAAGGGCGCACATCCCCACGATGTCGCGACCGTGATCGACCGGCAGGGCATCGCGGTGCGCGCCGGCACCCATTGCGTGATGCCGCTTTTAGAGCGGTTCAACGTGACGGCGACCTGCCGCGCCTCATTCGGGATGTATAATACAAGGGAAGAAGTCGACCATCTGGCGCAGGCGCTCATCAAGGCACGGGAATTGTTTTCATGACCGACACGGCCCAAATGAAGACTGAGGAAGCCAAGACCTCGAACATGGAGACGCAGTCGGCGTTGCCGCCGGAAGAGACCGAGCGGCTCTCCAGTGAGATCGTCGCGGCGCTGAAGACGGTGTTCGACCCGGAAATCCCGGCCGATATCTATGAGCTTGGCCTGATCTACAAGGTCGAACTCAAGGACGACCGCGGCGTCGACGTCATGATGACGCTGACGACGCCGAATTGCCCCGCGGCGGGCGAATTGCCGACGATGGTCGAGAACGCGGTCGCCAGCGTTCCCGGCGTCGGCGTGGTCAATGTCAATCTGGTATGGGATCCGGCATGGACGCCGGACCGGATGAGCGACGAGGCGCGCCTCGTCCTCAATATGTGGTGAGAGAGCGCTTAACTGGTTTAGGGCAACATGACCGGCATTGATTTGCCGCTGGAACTGACCAAATGACTGACATGGTACCCGCTTCACCGACCCCGCCGTCCAAGCCGAAGCCGCGGCCCCGTCCGCAGGTCATGAAACTGACCGAGGCAGCCGCGCAGCGGATCACGGAACTGACCAAACGCGCCGATTCCGAGATCGTGGGCTTGCGGGTCGGGATCAAGAACGGCGGCTGCGCCGGCCAGTCCTACACGGTCGAATACGCCCACGACGTGCGTCCGACCGACGAGGTGGTCGAGGACAGGGGCGTCAAGATCCTGGTGGATCCCAAGGCCGTGCTGTTCCTGCTCGGTACCGAGATGGACTACAAGGCCGACAGGATGCAGGCCCAGTTCATTTTCAACAACCCGAACCAGATCAGCGCCTGCGGCTGCGGCGAGTCGGTGCAACTGACAGCCGCCAAGATCGACGGCTGATTGCGGGTCGCGAGCCCGCCATGGACCGCGATTTCCTGATCGACCTGTTTGCGGATTTCGGCCCGGTCACGATCCGCCGGATGTTCTCCGGCTTTGGCATTTCCGCCGACGGTACCAATTTCGCACTCGCGCTCCGCGGCGGGCTTTATCTGCGCGCCGACGAGCAGACCATTCCGCGATTCGAGGCGGAAGGCTCAAAACCGTTTCAGTATCAGACCCGGGCCAAGACGGTGACCGTCAACTCGTACTGGCAACTGCCGGAACGGTTGTACGACGATCCCGAGGATTTGACGGAGTGGGCGAGGGCTTCGCTGGCAGCGGCCCAGCGCGCGGCATTGCGCAAGCGGCCCAAAGCGAAGAAGACTGCGACCGGCAATGTCGTGGCGAAGAAGGCTGCAGCGAAGAAGGTCGCGACAAAGCAAGTCTCGCCAAAGAAGGCTGTGAAGAAGGTCGTCAAAACCAAAGCGCGCAAAACAAAGAAGACGTCATCCTGAGGAGCGGCGTCTTCGCCGCGTCTCGAAGGATGGGCCGCAAGGATTCATCGCCGCAAGAGCTCGCGGCCATGGTTCGAGACGCGCGCCAAGAAGCGCGCTCCTCACCATGAGGGCGGAGACCGGGGAGGCTTACGCGACCTGGCTCTGGGTTTCCGCGACGTATTCCGGATCGACTTCGCAGATCACGCGGTTGCGGCCGTTGCGTTTGGCGGCATAGAGGCAGGCGTCGGCGCGCTCGATCAGCGAATCCGTATCGTCGCCGGGTTTCAGAATCGAAACGCCGACCGAGATGGTGACGCGGCCGAGAATCTCGCCGGTCGACTTCTTCTTCAATTCCTTCGACATCACGGCGCGGCGGATGTGATCGGCGACCGTCAGGGCCTGGCGTAGTCCGGTGTTCGGCAGCACCACCGCGAATTCCTCGCCGCCATAGCGCGCGGTGATATCCTGGCCCTTGATGGTCTGCTTCAGCGACATGCCGACCAGGCGCAGCACCTGGTCGCCGGTCAGATGGCCGTAGGAATCGTTGAATGACTTGAAATGATCGATGTCGAACATCAACAGCGACAGCGGCTGGCCGCTGGCGAGCGCGTTCTGCACGGCGCTCTCGATCGAGCGGTCGAAATATTTGCGGTTGCCGAGGCCGGTCAGCGGATCGGTCAGGCTCTCGGCCCGGATCGCCTCGAGGCTCTGCTGCAGATTGTTGATCTCGGTCTTCGACAGCAACAGCCGGTCTTCCAGCGCCTTGTTGGTGTCGCGCATCTCGCGGGTGGATTTCACCAGCGATTCGATGATCGACTTGATCTGGCTTTGGTTGTTGGCGACGGCGAGTTTCTTCTCCGCGCTCGAAAGGCTGGAGTCGTAGGTCGCCGACATGCCCAGCGCGTCGGTGATCAGCGTCATCACGTCGTCGATCTCGCCGATGACGCGGGCGCCGACCTTGTCGATGCGGTCGGTGGTCTTGATCTGGGAAAGATAGGTCTCGTAGATCTGCTCGAGATCGGACTCGGTCAGCTTGCCGTTGCGGGCCAGCGTCTCGTTGATGATCTTGTTGAGGGATGGATTGTATCCGGTCGCGTAGACGTACCAGACTTCATAATTGCGCGGCACCGCGGTCTGCCGCAGCGACTTGATCTGGCCAAGCGCAACTTCCGCGAAGGCCATTGTGCGTTCGTGATCGTCGAGCACTTCGTGTCCCCAAATAGCGGGCTTTCTGCCCGTCATCCCTAAACGCGCAATATGCGGAAATATATTGCGGCCAAGCTATCGGAGGAGAGTGAACGACCGGTAAACGAGTTCCTGTATGGGTTGCATAGACCGCTAAGTATCGCGTATTCCGAATCGCTTGCGAGACCGGACACTGACGCGACGACCGGGCGTATCGGTTGAACCGATGGCTCGGAGGCCAATCGTCAGACTTCGTTAATCAGGCTTTTTATTCAGACTCGGGCGCGAACCGGCCGCAGCAGGAACGCCGGAAGATGCGAGTGATCGGCTGGCTCCGAACTGGTATCGCGCTGCACGGGCGGGGCTTCGGCGCGGCCGATCGACGGCGTGCGTGAGGGCCGCGGCGTGTCCGGCGGAGTGAATGTCGCGTCGGGTTGCTGGCTTTGCGGGCCAGTATTTTGCGAACCAGTACTTTGTGAACCGTGGCTTTGTGCACCATGGCTTTGTGCACCATGACCGCGGCCGCCCTGGGAGCGGCGCGGTTCGCGCTTCTCGTGCGATTCCCGGCGCGGCTTGTTGCGGCCGCCGCGGGAGCCTTCGCGGCTGCGCGACTCGCGCGGCTGCTCGGAATGCTCGCCTGACGCTTCCGCCGGAGCCTCTGTGGTCCGCGCGAAGCCTTCGGCTTGCGGAATGGTCTGCCCGGTCAGCTTTTCGATCGCGATCATCGATTTCTGGTCGAGCGGGGTGACGATGGAGATCGCCGTACCGGCACGCCCGGCGCGGCCGGTGCGGCCGATGCGGTGGACGTAGTCGTCGGCATGATGCGGGACGTCGAAATTGAAGACGTGGCTGGTCGTGGGAATATCGAGGCCGCGGGCCGCGACGTCGGAGGCGACCAGCAGCGGAATCTCGCCCTTGCGGAATTGATCCAGCGCTTGCGTGCGGGCCGATTGATCCATGTCGCCATGCAGGGCGCCGACGCTGAAGCCGTGCTTCTGCAGCGATTTGTAAAGCAGCGCCACTTCGCGCTTGCGGTTGCAGAAGATGATGGCGTTCTGCAGGTCCTTGGCGTCGTGCAGCAGCCGCCGCAGCGTTTCGCGCTTCTCATGCGGCTCGCGCCCGACCGCAACCTGGAACTGGGACACGCCCGCAGCGGTCGTGGCGGGTCTGGCGACTTCGACTTTTTCGGGATTGTGCAGGAAGGTTTCGGTGATGCGACGGATTTCCGGCGGCATCGTCGCGGTGAAGAACAGCGTCTGCCGCGTGAACGGGATCATCTTGCAGATGCGCTCGATGTCGGGAATGAAGCCCATGTCCAGCATGCGGTCGGCTTCGTCGATAACCAGCAGTTCAACGCCGGTCAAAAGCAGACCGCCGCGTTCGGTGTGGTCGAGCAGCCGGCCGGGCGTTGCAATCAGCACGTCGACGCCGCGCGTCAGTTTGGTGTCCTGATCGCCGAACGAGACGCCGCCGATCACCAGTGCGACGTTGAGTTTCTGGCCGGCGCCGTATTTGTCGAAATTCTCCTTCACCTGGGCGGCGAGTTCGCGCGTCGGTTCGAGAATGAGCGTGCGTGGCATGCGGGCGCGGGCGCGGCCCTTTTCCAGCATGGTGAGCATCGGAAGGACGAAGGCCGCGGTCTTGCCGGTGCCGGTCTGGGCGATGCCGAGAACGTCCCGGCGGGCCAGAACATGGGGGATCGCCTGTTCCTGAATGGGGGTAGGGGTGGTGTAACCGGTGGCCGCCACAGCGGCGAGGACCTTGTCGGAAAGGCCGAGATGGGAAAAAGACATTGAGCCTCTAGTCGACACCGCCGTTCGGAATCGAAGGTAGAAAGGCTGTCGCGTTGAGCCCCGAAACGGCGCGCTTTAGGAAGCTGGGGGCTGTGTCTTACGCTGACGAGCGGCAAACCAAGGAATCGCGTTTCGATCCAAGGCCGCGTTGAGCGGAAACATAGGGTCGAAATGGCCAAAGTCAATGGAGCAGGCGCGGAGAAGCACTGAAAAAGCTTAATGTTTTTGCATAAAGGCAGCTCGTTTGGCCTGGTTTCGCTGGCCCGGCGCACCGACCCGGAGGTGCCCAAGGGTTGCCAGGGCACCCGGGAAACCTCGCTTTTGTTCCCCATTCGGCGCTTGTCGATTACGCTTGGCCCGCTGACTCGGCAGACCGGCACAGGGAGCAACCGCATGTTTTCAAAGGCACGGCTGGATACGCTCAGCGACGGAATTTTCGGCGTCGCGATGACGCTCCTTGTGCTCGATGTCCGGCTGCCGGAAAATTTCCATCCCCATGACAACGCCGAACTGATCCAGGGCCTGCTCGATCTCTGGCCGAAATTCCTGCCCTATTTGCTGAGTTTTGGCGTGCTGGGCTTGCGCTGGCTCGCCAATATCGAGGTCCGCTCGCGCGCCGAATACGTCAATCGCGAATACGTCAATTGGTGGTTGCTCTATCAACTGCTCATCACCTGCGTGCCGTTCACGACTATCGTGGTCGGCAATTTCGGGCATTTCGCGCCGGCGATCTGGCTCTATGCCGGCCACACGCTGCTGATCGCGGCGGTCGGACTTCGTCTAACCGCGATCACGCCGCATCTGGAGCAGGGTGATCATCTCCATCACCGGCAATTTTCAGGGCTGGTGCTGATCGTGTCCTCGCTGCTTGCAATCGCATTTAGTTTTGTCCACCCGCGATGGGCATTGTGGGCGCTCGCCCTCAATTTCGCCACGCCCATGATCCGCAAATGGAGCAGGCGTTCGGTGGTCGCGGATTGAACCGGGGGACCAGGCCCGCCGACCAAGACAGGGGGCTCCGGGCAACGGGCGGACAATACGGAAAGCAGCAATGATGAACTGGTTGCCGTTCCGGTCTGCGATGGTTCTCGGCATCGCCGGATTATTTCTTGCGCCGGCAGGGCCTGCTTGTGCCGAAAAGCGCGTCGCGCTGGTGATCGGCAACAACGACTACAGAAACGTCCCAAAACTGCAAAAGGCGGTCAACGACGCCCGCACCATGGGCGATACGCTGAAACAGCTCGGCTTCACCGTGATGGTGGCCGAGAACCAGACCCGGCAGGCTTTTAGCGAGAGTCTGTTGGCCTTCGACAACGCGGTGGGGCCGGGCGATACGGCGTTCTTCTTCTATGCCGGCCATGGCTTTGAAATCGCCGGCCAGAATTTCCTGCTGCCGACCGATGTGCCCGCCGCCGGCGAAGGCCAGGAGGAACTGGTGCGCGATGCCTCGGTGCTCGCCGATCGCATCATCGAGCGGCTGCAGAACAAGAATGTGCGCACCGCGATCCTCGTGTTCGACGCCTGCCGCAACAATCCGTTCGAGCGTTCCGGTACCCGCGCCCTGGCCGGTGGCGGCGGCCTCGCGCCGATGACGCAATTGCCGGAAGGCGTGTTTTCGGTGTTCTCGGCCGGTCCCCGGCAGACGGCGCTCGATCGCCTCTCGAACAGCGACGACAATCCCAATTCGGTATTCACGCGCACCTTTGCGAAAGAGCTGCTGCAACCCGGTGAGAATCTGGTGCAGGTGGCCCAGCACACCCGCCGGATGGTCAGTGAGATGGCCGAAACCGTGAACCACAAGCAGATTCCGGTTTATTTCGACCAGATGGTCGACGACGTCTTCCTTAACGGTGTCGCCAAGGGACCGCCCGACGCGTCCAAGGCGCCTTCCAGCGAAGCCGCAAAACCGTCCGGACCGCCGCAGCAGGTCGCAGCGTTGCCGCCGGTGTCGGTGCCGCGCGTGGCGCCTCCGCAAAACGATTCCGTCAATGCGCCGATCGCGGTGTTCTCCCGCCACAATGGCGGCTGGACCGTGGTGTTCTCGATCCTCGATCCGGCCATCGGCATTTCCTGGCGGATCGGCGATAGCGGCGAGTTCCGCGAGACCGGATTCCTCGATACGCTCGATCCGCGCACCCGCAAGCGGATTCCCAATCCCGCGATCGAACTTGCGGCAGATGCGCCGGCCGCCACTATCCAGGTTCGCTATGTCGATATATCCGGCGAGATGCAGGGGCCGTTTCCGATCAAATTCGATCCGGAAGCCGCGCTGATCCATGACCAGCGCAAGATCCTCGACATGACCGCGACCAGTTGGCTGTCGTTCCGCGAGTTCAACGGATTGCTGGTGTATTACACTCAGCTCACGTCGTACCGTTGCGCGATCCGCGAGGCGCGGGTCGGCATCGATAGCGCCGTGCCCGACAAGGTGCTGAAAATGCCACCCTGCGATGTCCGGGACCCCAGCGCCATCCCGGGCGACGCGGTGCCCTATTTGAAGCTGCCGGCTGCAACCAAATCGGTGTCCGTCGAATTGACCTATCGCGACGGCAGCGTGTCTGAGATAAAAAGCTTCCGGCGCTAATTTCCAGCGATCGAACCATGGAAGCCGAATATGGATGCGGGCACGCCCCCGGAACGCAAGCCTTCGCGCACGCTGACGACCCGTTGCTGCATTGTCGGCGGCGGCCCGGCTGGCATGATGCTCGGCTATCTGCTCGGCCGCGCCGGGGTCGAGACAATCGTGCTGGAAAAGCACGCCGATTTCTTCCGGGATTTTCGCGGCGATACCGTGCATCCCTCGACGCTGCAGGTGATGCGTGAACTCGGCCTGATCGACGAATTCCTGAAACTGCCGCACCAGCAACTGCAGAAGATGGACGGCATGTTCGGCGGCAGCAAGATCCGGATCGCGGATCTGAGCCGCCTCAAGGTCAATTACCCGTTCATCGCCTTCATGCCGCAGTGGGACTTCCTCAATTTCCTGCGCGACCACGGCAAGAGATTTCCGCCGCTCAAGGTCATGATGAACGCGGACGCGACCGACCTGCTGTGGTCGGGCGATCGCGTTGCCGGCGTGACCGTCGATACGCCGGAAGGTTCGGTTGAGATTCGCGCCGATCTCACCATCGGCTGCGACGGCCGGCATTCGATCGTGCGGCCGCGCGCCAATCTCGAGGTCGAGGAGATCGGCGCGCCGATGGACGTGCTGTGGTTTCGCGCCGGCCGGCGTCCGGATGAGAACGAAAGCCTGTTCGCGCGGCTCGAGGCGGGCAAGATGATGGTGACGTTCGATCGCGGCGACTATTGGCAATGCGCCTATGTCATTGCCAAGGGGCAATACGATCAGGTCAAGGCGCACGGCCTCGAGGCGTTCCGCGCCGATGTGGTTTCGATGGCGCCGATCCTGAAGACGGGCATGAGCGACGTGAAGACGTGGGACGACGTCAAGCTGTTGACGGTCGCGATCAACCGGTTGCCGCGCTGGACCCGTCCCGGGCTGCTCTGCATCGGCGATGCCGCGCATGCGATGTCGCCGGTCGGCGGCGTCGGCGTCAACATCGCGGTTCAGGACGCGGTCGCGACCGCGAACATCCTGGCGGCGAAACTCGTCAAGGGGTGTCCGTCAGAGGAAGAACTCGACGCGGTGCGCCTGCGCCGGGAATTTCCAATGCGGATGACACAGGCGATGCAGGTGATGGTCCAGAACAGGCTTATCAGCCGCGCGCTCAAGCCCGGCGACCAGCCGCTCAAACCGCCGCTATTCGTGCGCCTGGTCAATGCGATGCCCTGGCTGCAGGGCATTGCGGCGCGGATGATCGCGGTCGGCGTGCGGCCCGAGCATGTGCATTCGCCGGTGGCTCCAGTCGATTGACGCTGGCGTACGTCAAATATTCAGTCGTCATATGCGGGCGTGACCCGCAATCCATCTTCCGAAAGATTCTCTGAAAGCGATCGGCGCTGCCGTTATCCCATGACCGAGAAGCCGCCATCGACGGGAATGGCGGTTCCGGTGACGAAATCCGACGCGGCCGAGCTGAGGAACACCGCGATCCCGGCGAAATCGTCGATCGCGCCCCAGCGCGCGGCCGGCGTGCGCGCCAGCACCTTGTCGTGCAGACCGTCGACCTGTTGCCGCGCGCCCACGGTCAGTTCGGTATCGATCCAGCCCGGCAGGATGGCGTTGGCCTGGATGTTGTCGGCGGCCCACGCGCAGGCACAGGAGCGGGTGAACTGCACGATGCCGCCTTTGCTGGCGGCATAGGCCGGCGAGAAGCTGGCGCCGAAGATCGACATCATCGAGCCGATATTGATGATCTTGCCGCCACCGGCGGCCTTCATCGCCGGATAGACCGTCTGCGAGCAGACGAACGCGCTGGTCAGGTTGGTCTGAATGATGCTGTTCCATTCCTCGATCGAAAGCACGTGCGGGGGCTTGCGAACGGTGATGCCGGCGTTGTTGACGAGAATGTCGATGCGGCCGAGTTCGCGCTGAACGCGCTCGACCATGTTCGCGACCGCCGCCTTGTCGGTGACGTCGGTGGTCACCGCGATGGCCTTGACCCCATGCTGCCGCAGTTCGGCAATGGCTGCCTCCGACTTCGTTTCATTGCGCGCCACGACGGCGATATCGGCGCCGGCCGCGGCCAGCCCGCGCGCCATGCCAAGGCCGATGCCGCCATTGCCGCCGGTCACGATCGCGACCTTGCCGCTGAGATCGAATAGTTTCGTCATTGGTGTTTCCCCAATTTTTCGACGCTTTATCTCGACGCCTTATCTAACGCTTGCTCTGCCAGATCAGGATCAGGCCGAGGCCGGCGAGCGCCGCGCCATAGCCGGCCCATTGCAACTGACTGATCATGAAACTCGACGCCGGCCATTTCACCACGCCGGTGCCCTGGCCGATCCAGAGCAGGCCGACGGCCAGCGCGAGGAAGCCGACGATCAATAGCAATTGGCGCATGGGCTTTGTCCTCATTGGCGGCGGCGCGGCAATCCGCGCTGGCGCGCGCAGAGTGACGTTCCGTCGCACCCGACGCAAGATGGTATGGGGAGGGGGCAGCGCCGGTAACGCTTTCGATGCGCAGGCGGCTTTCACAAGGCACAAAAAAGCCCCGGACGATGCCGGGGCTTTTCCTTGAGCGATAAAACTCAGATCAGCTCAGTACTTCTCAGTACTTGGCGACGACCGGGCCACCCCAGTTGAAGCGGTAGACCAGCGAGGTGCTGACGGTCTGCACGAAAGGCTTGAAGGCGATGGTGTCGGCAGCGAGCACATTGGCTGCGGTGAATTCGCCGACGTTGTGGTTGCCGAAGTAGGCAGCGCGATATTCGGTCTTCATGAACCAGCCCGGCGCGGTAACGCCGAAGAAGTTCAGGTTGTTTTCGACGCCGCCGCCGACGAACACGCCGTTGTTGGTGCTGAAGCTGTTGGTGTGCAAGGCGGAAGGCGTACCGCCGAGGGTGGTCAAAGTGCTGCCCGACCAGCTCGAACCGGTCCAGCCGCCGTTGACATAGGAGAGAACGTTCGGCGCAACCAGATAGCCGACGCGGGCGCCGACGGCCCATGTGTCACGGAGCTTCTCGCTGCCGGTAAGCGCCAGAAGCGGGTCGGCGATGTTGCCGCGCACGCTGCCGAACTGGCCATCGGCCAGGATGCCGGCGACCCAGCTGCCGTTGAACTGCCAGTCGTAGCCGGCGCCGACGGTGCCGAACCAACCGTCGCCACCCTGGCGCGAGTTGATGGTCAGCGGGGCAAGCGTCGCGGACGAAAGGACCGTGTTGTTTGCATCCCAAACCGCGCCGCCCACACCACCGAAGATGTAGAAGCCGGTCCAGCTCGGGGCCATCGCCATCGGGGGCGCCTTGGTGTAGGTGCGGGGCGCCATGTCGGCCGCGAAGGCCGATCCGCTGAATGCCGCAACCGCGGTCAGGGCGATCAAAATCTTCTTCATTGTAAATCCCTCAGCAGGGGTGCGCTTTGCACCGAATCTCGAAAACCGTGAACCCAGTTATAGACGGTTCCTTCGGGAATGCTGTTGCGCGGGCACCACACCAACCGGAAAACGGCCCGCGACGGGGTTTTTGGCGATCATCCCGGTGATTTATCTAAGTATCTGTAATCAAACGAGAAATCATCGATATTGCGAGTGTGCCAAAATACCTCAGACGTCCAATAAGTCGTCGCGGGCGAATTCCGCCTTGTCGGAGATGAAGGCAAACCGGGCTTCGGCCTTGGTGCCCATCAGCCGTTCGACAGAATCAGCGGTGCCTTCGCGGTCGTCGGCCAGCAGCACCACCCGCAGCATGGTCCGTTTGGCCGGATCCATGGTGGTTTCCTTCAATTGCGCCGACATCATCTCGCCGAGGCCCTTGAAGCGGCTCACCTCGACCTTGGCATTGGCGTTGAACTCGCTCTTCATCAGCGCGTCCTTGTGGGCGTCGTCGCGCGCATAGACCGTCTTGCTGCTGTGCGTCAGCTTATAAAGCGGCGGCACCGCGAGATAGAGATGGCCCTCGTCGATCAGCCGCGGCGTTTGCCGGTAGAAGAACGTGATCAAGAGCGAAGCGATATGCGCGCCGTCGACATCGGCGTCGGTCATGATGATGATGCGCGAATAGCGCAAATCCTCTTCGCGATATTGCGGGCCGACGCCGCAGCCGAGTGCCTGCATCAGGTCGGAGAGCTGCGCATTGGCGGTCAGCTTGTCCTTGGTCGCCGAGGCGACGTTGAGGATCTTGCCGCGCAGCGGCAGGATCGCCTGGGTCTTGCGGTCGCGTGCGTGCTTGGCGGTGCCGCCCGCCGAGTCGCCCTCGACGATGAACAACTCGGAGCCTTCCGCCGCCGTGTTTGTGCAATCGGTCAATTTACCAGGCAGCCGCAGTTTCTTGACCGCGGTCTTGCGCGAGATTTCCTTTTCGGCGCGCCGCCGCAGCCGCTCGTCGGCGCGTTCGATCACGAAATCCAGCAGCTTGCTGGCCTGCACCGGATTGCCGGAGAGCCAATGGTCGAACGGGTCCTTGATCGCCTGTTCGACGATGCGCTGGGCCTCGGCGGTGGCGAGGCGATCCTTGGTCTGGCCCTGGAATTCCGGCTCGCGCACGAATACCGACAGCATCACGGCGGCGCCCACCATGACGTCTTCCGAGGTGACGGAGGCAGCGCGCTTGCCCTGTCCGGCGCGCTCGGCGTGATCCTTCAGGCCGCGCAGCATCGCGCTGCGCATGCCCGATTCATGGGTCCCGCCGTCCGGCGTCGGCACCGTGTTGCAATAGGACGAGAGAAAGCCGTCGGCGTCCGCCGTCCACGCCACCGCCCATTCGCAGGCGCCATGGGCGCCGTTGCGGCCGGACTTGCCGGAGAAGATATCGGGATGCACCAGCGTATCGGCGTGGATCGCGGCGGCGAGATAGTCCTTCAATCCGCCAGGGAAGTGGAATTCGTCCTCGGCCGGCACGTCCTCGAGGCCCTTCAGCAATTCGGGATCGCAGCGCCAGCGGATTTTCACGCCGCCGAACAGATAGGCCTTCGAGCGTGCCATTTTGAACAGCCGCTGCGGTTTGAACGCGGCCTTGGCGCCGAAAATCTCGGCGTCGGGCTTGAAGCGGATGGTGGTGCCGCGGCGGTTGTTGATTTTGCCGAGTTCCTGCAGCTTGCCCTTGGGATGACCACGCTCGAACGACATTTTGTAGAGTTTTTGTTCGCGCGCGACCTCGACCTCGAGCAGCGAGGAGAGGGCGTTGACGACGGAGACGCCGACGCCGTGCAAGCCGCCCGAGGTCTCATAGACCTTGGAGTCGAATTTGCCGCCGGAATGCAGCGTGCACATGATGACTTCGAGCGCGGATTTTTTCGGAAATTTCGGATGCGGATCGATCGGGATGCCGCGGCCGTTGTCGGTCACGGTGAGGAATCCGTCGGCGGTCAGTTCCACACTGATGAAGGTGGCGTGGCCGGCCAGCGCCTCGTCCATCGAATTGTCGATCACCTCGGCGAACAGATGATGCAGCGCCTTTTCGTCGGTGCCGCCGATATACATGCCGGGGCGGCGGCGCACCGGCTCGAGGCCTTCGAGCACCTCGATATCGGCAGCCGTATAGTCGGCCTCGGCGCCGCGCGCGGCGACCTTGAGCGACGCCCGGCCTTTCGGTTCCGCACCTGCGAAAAGGTCACCGGAAGGTTTGTTTTTAGGTGATTTCAATGGTTTAGGCATATCTTTTCATGTCTTGCGCGCAAGCGGGCGCTAGCGAATCGGTTCCCCTGACTATGCCATGGATGAGCTTAAAAAGTGACGGCTGACCGGCGCCCGCGGGGTCAAAGCCGGCGTCCGCGCCTTGTGACTTGCTGTCCGGGAACGCCCTGGCGTACCAGTTCGCACTGAGAAAAAGAACCGGGGCAAAAGAACCTGCGAGGTTCGAAAAGCCAAACAGATGCCGGGAAGGGCAGTCGTTGATGGAAGAGTTTGCGCGCGCGCTCGCCGACTTCGTGCGCGACCATTCGGCCTGGGCCGCTCCGATCGTGCTGCTGCTGGCGTTCGGTGAATCGCTTGCCTTCATCTCGCTGTTGATTCCGGCCTGGGGCGCGCTGGTGGCGATCGGCGCCTTGATCGGCGCTAGCGGCATCAGCTTCTGGCCGGTCTGGATTGCCGGCGGCATTGGCGCAGCACTCGGCGACTGGATCTCCTACTGGTTCGGCTTCAAGTACAAGGAACATGTCGCCCAGATGTGGCCGCTGTCGCGCTATCCGGAAATCCTGCCGCGCGGCGAGGCCTTTGTGAAAAAATGGGGCGTGCCGAGCATTTTCATCGGCCGGTTTTTCGGACCCTTGCGCGCCTCGGTGCCGCTGGCCGCCGGCATTTTCGAGATGCCCTATTGGAGTTTTCAGGTCGCCAACTTCGTGTCCGCGCTGGTGTGGTCGGCAGCCCTTCTGCTGTTCGGCGATGTCATCGGCCAGATCGCCGAATGGCTGTGGCGGGCGGCCTGACCCAGGAATAAGCTCGGCGGGCAGGGGTTAGGTCGGCAAACGCTGCTAAATTCGCCGCAAAACAACATCGCAATCGTCTCACCGGGAGGACATCAGATGGAACTGACACGACGTCACGCCTTGGCCGCCGCCGCCGGAGTTGCCGCGGCGCCGTTATTGCCGCCGATTTCCGCTCAAGCCGCCGAGCCGATGGCGGACAAGCAGGCGCCGAGCTTCTATCGCTACAAGGTCGGCGACGTCATGGTCACCGTGGTGTCCGACGGCCAGAACGTCTTCAAGTACGAGGACAATTTCATCGTCAACGCCAAGAAGGAAGAAGTCGCCGCCGCGCTCGAGAAGGCCTACATGGCGCCGGGCATGATGACGATCTACTTCGCGCCGCTGGTGCTCAACATCGGCGGCAAGGTCGTCGCGATCGACACCGGCAACGGCGCGCTGGCGAAGAAGAACAGCAAGGGCGCCAACGGCCTGTTCGCCGAGAACATGGTCGCCGCCGGCTTCGATCCGGCCAAGGTCGACACCGTGGTGATCTCGCATTTCCACACCGACCATGTGAACGGCCTGCTGACGGCCGACGGCGCGCCGGCATTCCCGAACGCCGAGGTGCTGGTGCCCGCGGTCGAGTGGAAGTTCTGGATGGACGATGGCGAGATGAGCCGGGCGTCCGCAGGGCGCATGCAGGGCCTGTTCAAGAATAACCGCAACGTCTTCGAGGCCGGCCTGAAGAAAAAGGTCACGCCTTACGAATGGGGCAAGGAAGTCGTTCCCGGGTTGCTGGCGGTGGAAAGCATCGGCCATACGCCGGGGCACACTTCCTATGTGCTGTCATCGGGTTCGGGCAAGGTGTTCATCCAGTCCGACGTCACCAACAACCCCAACCCGTTCGCGACCAATCCGGGCTGGCATGCGTTCTTCGACCAGGACGGCGATGTCGCGGAAAAGACCCGCCGCCGGGTCTACGACATGGTGGTGGCGGAGAAGCTGATGGTGCAGGGTTTTCACTACCCGTTCCCCGGCGTCGGTCACGTCGAAAAGGATGGCGGCGGCTACCGGGTGGTTCCGGCGCCGTGGAATCCGGTGATCTGAGCCAAGGTGATCTGATCGAGGCCTCGGCCGGGAATGGCCGTGACGGCTTGACGAAAACCGGCCGCGGCCTTATAGCCGCGGCCATGACAAACGCTGCGACCATTTCGATCGTTCGCCGCCGCCGTACCATTGCGGTACGGGCGGATTTCTGCGTTTAAGATTTCCACCTCTGCCGCCGGATCCTCTCCGCGGCCTTTCTTCCCAGAATTACGCGGTTTGATCTGGCGGCTCCTACGTCAAGCAGGAGTGTTCAGATGTATACGCCTCCCATGTTCAAGTCCGATCGCGCCACCAGTCTGGCGTTCGCGGAAGCGCGCGGATTCGGCACGATGTGCGCCTGGGACGGCAACAAGCCGATCGCCACGCCGCTGCCGTTCTACCTCGATTATGCCGACGACGGCACGCCGCGGGCGATGTTTCACGTCGCGCGCAACAATGCGCTGATCGCGCTGGCGGATGCCACGTCGAACTGGCTGCTGGTGGTCAATGGCGCGGATGCCTATGTATCGCCCGACTGGTACGTGTCGCCTGACCAGGTGCCGACCTGGCTCTACCAGACCGTCCATCTGACCGGCAGCGTGCGCAAACTCAGCGACGACGAACTCGCAGCCCAGCTCGATGCGCTGAGCGCCAAGTTCGAAAACTGGCTTGTGCCGAAGCCGCCCTGGACGATGGCCAAGGTGACGGCCGCACGCGCGGAAGCGTTGAAGAAAGGCATTGTCGGCCTGGTCATGACGGTCGAGGAAGTCGAGGGCACGTTCAAACTGAACCAGCATAAATCCGACGTCGACCATGTCGCGATCGCATCGGCGCTGAACGCGCAGCCCGACGAAGCGGCCAAAACGATCGGACAGCAGATGGTCGCACTGCGGCCGCTGTTGGAATACAATTCATCAACGCCTGTCACCGTAGCTGCGGATTGAGGGAGCCTGCCATGACCATCACCGATACCAAGCCGCCGCAGGGCCAGACGAAGCCCGCGACCGCAAAGCCCAGCGTATTCGTCGACGGCGGCTCCGGCACCACCGGGCTCGGCATCGCCGAACGCCTTAACGGGCAGAGCGACATCGCGGTGAAAACCATCGCCGACGACAAGCGCAAGGATCCCGCCGCCAAGCGGGCGCTGATGCAGGAAGTCGATCTCGTGATCCTCTGCCTGCCGGATAACGCCGCCAGGGAGACCGTCGCGCTGATCGATGGCATGGGCCATGCCGCGCCCAAGGTGCTGGACGCCTCGACCGCGTTTCGCGTCGCGCCGGACTGGGCCTATGGCTTTCCCGAACTGGCGCCCGATCAGGCGAACAAGATCCGGATGTCCCGGAAAGTCTCCAACCCCGGCTGCTATCCGACCGGCGCGATCGCGCTGCTGCGGCCGCTGGTCGATGCCGGAATGGTGCCGGTGGATTATCCCGTCACCATCAACGCGGTGAGCGGCTATTCCGGCGGCGGCAAGTCGATGATCGCGAGTTTCGAGGATGGCACGGCGCCGGCCTTCCATCTCTACGGCCTCGGCTTCGAGCACAAGCACGTGCCGGAGACGCAGCTTTATTCGCATCTGACGCGGCGGCCGATCTTCGTTCCGTCGGTCGGTGACTTCCGCCAGGGCATGCTGGTGTCGATCCCGCTGCATCTCGACACGCTGCCGGGCAAGCCCGACGGCGCGACGCTGCATGCCGCGCTTTCGAAGCGTTACGCCGGGAGTAAATACGTCACGGTGATGCCATCAGACAATCCCGCGGCCAAGGGCGGAAAGATCGAGCCGGAGGCGCTAAACGAGACCAACATGCTCGAGCTCTACGTGTTTGCGAGCGAAAAGCATCGCCAGGCGGTGCTGGTCGCCCGCCTCGACAATCTCGGCAAGGGCGCGTCCGGCGCGGCGGTGCAGAACATGCGGCTGATGCTCGGTCTTGCCGACGCATAAAAGGAACGGCAAGCGCGATGGACGATGCCACGCTGCAATTCTATCGCGACAACGCGAAAGCCTATGCCGACTGGGTGAAGGCGCCGTCGGCGCGGCTGGTTCGCTTCATGGGCCTCTTACCCGCCGGCGGTGACGTGCTCGAACTCGGCTGCGGTCCCGGCAACCATTCGGCCGTGATGCTGGACGCCGGATTTGCGGTGCGTTCGACCGACGGCTCGCCGGAAATGGCAGAAGTGGCCTCGCATCGTCTCGGCCGGCCGGTCGAGACGATGTTGTTCCACGACCTCGATGCGCGAGAGGCCTATGACGGCGTCTGGGCCAGCGCCTGCCTGTTGCATGCGCCGCGCGACGAACTGCCGGGGATTCTCTCCCGCATCCATCGCGCGCTGAAGCCGGCGGGCGTGTTCTACGCCAGCTTCAAGGCCGGCGATCACGACGGCCGCGACAGCCTCGGCCGCTACTACAATTACGCCTCGCGCGAACGGCTTGAGGCGGCCTACGCGCAAGCAGGCCGCTGGCAGACGATCGCCATCGACACCGGCGAGATCAAAAGTTTTGATGGCGAGCCGGCGACGATGCTGCACTTGCTGGTGCGCAAGACCTGATTTTCAAGAGCTGATTTTCAAGCGCTGATTTCAGAGCACCCGGAAAATCGCCAATGCGAGGACGGCCTGGCAGATGAATCCGACCGTGAAGGCCAGCGTGCGGAACACCGGCAGGCCCATGGTGTAGACCACCAGATGGGCAACGCGGGCCCAGAAATAGACTGCGCAGGCGAGCGCCGTCGATGAGCTGGAATAGTCGATCGCGTTGAGGATCAGCACCAGCGGCGCGAATACCGCAAGGTTTTCCACCGCATTGTCGTGCGCGAACATCAGTCGCGTCGCCCAGGCGGCATGCGGCTTGTCGTTGCGCGAGGGATTGGCCATGGCGCCGCCGAGGCCGCGAACCGTGAGACGGTTGAGGATGTAGGGCACCCACAACAATCCGGTCAGGATCACCGTCAGCGTCAGCCAGAACAATTCGCGCGTCATAGGATGCTCCCCTCGATTACACTGCAATCCGTCCCCGGCGGGACGGCCCCTTATATTCAAACATCGAGGCCAGCGCTACGCGCGAACCCTGACATAGCTGCCCGGCGCATCCTCGATCGGCGGCAGCGCTTCGGTGCCGACGTGGCGCGCCGGCACTTCCTCGGCATCGATGGTGCCGAGCCATTCGCGCCAGTCGGGCCACCACGATCCCTTGTGCTCCTGTGCGCCCTTGATCCAGTCCGCCAACGAGACGTCCTGGATGTTGTCGTTGGTCCAGAACTGGTACTTGCCGGCGGCCGGCGGATTGACCACGCCGGCGATATGGCCGGAGCCCGACAGCACGTAGCGCACCGGACCGCCGAAGAATTGCGAGCCGTACAAAACCGAATCCGCCGGTGCGATATGATCCTCGCGGGTCGCCAGATTGTACACCGGCACCTTCACCTTCGACAGGTCGAGCAACGTGTTGTCCAGCACCATGCTGCCGGCCGACAGCCGGTTTTCCAGGTAGCAGTTGCGCAAATAATAGGAATGGTTCGCCGCCGGCATCCGCGTCGCATCCGAATTCCAGTGCAGCAGGTCGAACGAGGAGGGCGGTTTTCCCTTCAGGTAATTGCTGACGACATAGGACCAGATCAGGTCGTTCGAGCGCAGCATGTTGAAGGCCATCGCCATCTTGCTGCCCTCGAGCACGCCGGCCGACTGCATGTCGCGCTCCAGCGCCGTGATCTGATCCTCGTCGACGAACACCAGGAGATCGCCGGCATGGGTGAAGTCGACCTGGGCCGCGAAGAAGGTGGCGGAGGTCACGCGGACGCGGCGTTTCTCCGCAAGCCACGCCAAGGTCGAAGCCAGCAGCGTGCCGCCGACGCAATAACCGGCGGTGTGGACCTTCATCTCGCCGGTGACCTTCTCGATGACGTCCATCGCCGTCAGCGGACCCTGCTTCATGTAGTCTTCGAAGGTTTTTTGGCCGAGTTCCTTGTCCGGATTGACCCAGGAAATCACGAACACCGTGATGCCCTGATCGACGCACCATTTGATGTAGGATTTTTCGGGCTTGAGATCGAGAATGTAGAACTTGTTGATCCAGGGCGGCACGATCAACAGCGGCGTGCGCAGCACGTTTTCCGTGGCCGGGCTGTACTGGATCAGTTGCATCAATTCGTTCTGATAGATCACCTTGCCCGGCGTCGTCGCCATGTTGACGCCGACCACGAGATTGGCCGGGTCGGATTGGCGGATGCGCAGGGTGCCGTGGCCGGCCTCGATGTCCTCGGCCAGCATCTTCATGCCGCGCACCAGATTGTCGCCGCTGGAGGCCAGCGTCTCGCGCAGCACTTCCGGGTTAGTGAGCACGAAATTCGACGGCGCGATCGCGTTGGTGATCTGCTGGACGTAGAACTCGGCCTTCTTGCGGGTGTGCGGATCGAGGCCTTCGGCGGCGCGCACCAGATCCTGCGCCCATTGCGTGGTCAGGAGATAGAGCTGCATGACGAAATCGAAGAACTGGTTCGACTTCCATTCGGGATCGCGGAACCGCTTGTCGCGCGGCGAGGGCTCGATCGCAGGCTTGGTTTGCTCGCCGGCCAGCCTTCGCATCGAGGAAGCCCACAGATCGAGATAGGCCTTGCCCATCTTCATCTGCAGTTCGGTCGCGCGCTCCTTGTCCGACAGCCAGTATTCCGCGACCGTGGTGAAGGTCTTGACCACCTCGCCGAGTTCGTTCGGCGGCTTATCTTTGGCCTCGCCATTCTCCCGCGGCTTGAGATAGGCTGCGAGCGCCTGGCCGCTGCTCTCCATCGCCCGGGCGAGGTTCATCGCGAAGGCTTCGGGGTCGAATGTTTTTTTCGACTGGGTTTCGGTATTAACGTCGTTCATGTCTGCAACACTACAGGTTCATTCAGGGTTCGTCACCGCGCGCAATCGGCGGCGTCGGATTAGAAATTAATCGCCGGGGAATGCGTGCTGCACTGCGACAAGTTATCTCGCTTCGGTCATATTCGGGCCCAAACGGTTTGATTTGTTGTTCCGGCCTTAATCGATCACCGCGACAGTGAGTTAACGGCGGGCAGCCGGCTGATGAATTAAGTGTCAGGTAGCTGTAAGGTTCGCTTTGTAGGAGTGGGGGACTTTCGGGGACGCATGTCGGTGGATCGGGAAAAACGGGCGCTGGTCTGGGGCGCGCTGCTGCTGTCGGCGCTTGCGCTCGGCGGCTGCTCGACCTCGGTCGCGGACCTGCCGCTGTTCGGCAGTGCGAGCGATGCGCATTCGAAGGAAGCTCCCGGTTTTCTGCCCGTAGGCGACTTGCCGCCGAATCGGGACGACGCGGCGATCGCTCCGGATGAGCAGGCCCAGATCAAGGCGGAGCTGCTGGCCGCCCGTGACCGCCAGGCCTCGGTGGCGGCCAAGGAACAGGCCAGTCAGGCGAACCAGCCCAGCCAAGGCGCCGCCAACCACTAGGCGGAACGGCTTATCGTCTGCGCGAAAACGCTATCGAAGCTGGCGCAACCGGGCGTCCGTGCTAAAAGAACCCAATTCAACCGCAAATCAGGTCGAAGATATCGCGTTCGCGCCGTATTTCACGCTAAGCCATTGATCAGGCGTGATTTTTAGACAGGCTTGTTGCCGTCTCGGGCGCGCCGCTGTCGGCGATTCTGCCCTTGTTGGTTGTCGGAGCCTTTGTTCGGAGCCTTGGGACCTATGGAAGATTTTTACCGCATCCGCCGTCTGCCGCCTTACGTGTTCGAGCAGGTCAACCGGGCCAAGGCGGCCGCGCGCAATGCGGGCGCCGATATCATCGACCTCGGCATGGGCAATCCGGATCTGCCGACCCCGCCGCATGTGATCGAAAAGCTCAAGGAGACGCTCGGCAAACCGCGGACCGACCGCTATTCGGCCTCGCGCGGCATCACCGGCCTGCGCAAGGCGCAAGCGGCGTATTACGCACGGCGTTTCGGCGTCAAACTCAATCCGGAGACCCAGGTCGTTGCGACCTTGGGATCGAAGGAGGGCTTTGCCAACGTGGCGCAGGCGATCACGGCGCCGGGCGACGTCGTGCTGTGTCCCAATCCGAGCTATCCGATCCATGCCTTCGGATTCCTGATGGCCGGCGGCGTGATCCGCTCGGTGCCGTCGGAACCGACGCCGCAGTTCTTCGAAGCGGTCGAGCGCGCCATCATCCATTCGATCCCGAAGCCGCTCGCGCTGGTGGTCTGCTATCCCTCCAATCCCACCGCCTATGTCGCGAGCCTCGATTTCTACAAGGATCTGGTCGCGTTCGCGAAGAAGCACGAGATCTTCATCCTGTCCGATCTGGCCTATGCGGAAGTCTATTTCGACGACAACAATCCGCCGCCCTCGGTGCTGCAGGTTCCCGGCGCGATCGACGTCACCGTGGAATTCACCTCGATGTCCAAGACGTTTTCGATGGCGGGCTGGCGCATGGGATTTGCGGTCGGCAACGAGCGCATTATCGCAGCGCTGGCGCGGGTCAAATCCTACCTTGATTACGGCGCGTTCACGCCGATCCAGGTGGCGGCGACCGCGGCCCTGAACGGTCCCGAGGATTGCATCCGCGAGATGCGCGACACCTATCGCAAGCGCCGCGACGCGCTGGTGGAGTCGTTCGGCCGGGCCGGCTGGGATATTCCGCCGCCCGACGCCTCGATGTTCGCCTGGGCGCCGTTGCCCGAAAAATTCCGCGACGTCGGCAGCATGCAGTTCGCGACCCTGATGGTGGAGAAATCCGGCGTCGTGGTGTCGCCCGGCGTGGCCTTTGGCGAGCATGGCGAGGGTTATGTCCGCATTGCCATGGTGGAAAACGAGCAGCGTATCCGCCAGGCCGCACGCGGCGTGCGCCGCTTCCTTGAAAGCGGCATTGAAACGTTGCACAACGTGGTGCCTCTCGCCAACCGGCGCTAGGCGTCTCGTCCTCACGTCTTTCCGAACAGGTTGTTCTCGTCATGGTCGCACCCCTGAAAGTGGGTATTGCGGGGCTCGGCACGGTTGGCGCTGAAGTCGTTCGCCTCATCGAACAGCAGGGCCGCACCCTGTCGGCGCGCAGCGGACGCGGCGTCCGCGTAGTCGCGGTGACCGCGCGCTCGAAGGCGAAAAAGCGCGGCCTCGATCTGCGCGGCATCGCCTGGGCCAAAAATGCGCTGGAACTCGCCAACGATCCCGGCATCGACTGCTTTGTCGAATTGATGGGCGGCGCCGGCGATCCCGCGCTGTCGGCGATCGAGGCGGCGCTGAAATCCGGCAAGTCGGTGGTGACCGCCAACAAGGCGCTGATCGCCAAACACGGCTTGCGGCTGGCGAAATTTGCCGAGAAGCACGGCGGCGCGCTGAATTATGAAGCCGCCGTCGGCGCGGCGATTCCCGTCATCAAGACCTTGCGTGAGGGCCTTGCCGGCACCGCCATCAACCGCGTTTACGGCATCCTCAACGGCACCTGCAATTACATCCTGACCCGGATGGAGCAGGAGGGCCTGTCGTTTGCCGAATGCCTGAAGGACGCACAGCGGCTCGGTTACGCCGAGGCCAATCCGTCGTTCGACGTCGACGGCCATGACACCGCGCAGAAACTTGCGATCCTGGCCAGCCTCGCGTTCGGCACCAAGGTGGCGCAGAACGCGGTCTATGTGGAGGGCATCTCCTCGATCAAGCCGGAGGATTTGCGCGCGGCGGAGGAGCTCGGCTTCCGCGTCAAGCTGCTCGGGGTTGCCGTGCGAACGGCAAAAGGCATCGAGCAGCGGGTGCATCCGACCATGGTGCCGAAATCGTCCTCGATCGCGCAGGTGATGGGCGTCACCAATGCGGTGACCATCGACGGCGAGGGCATTCCGCCGATTACGCTGGTCGGGCCCGGCGCGGGAGGTGCGGCGACCGCCTCCGCCGTCCTGGCCGACATCGTCGATG
>Ga0208589_1000250_pt1 | contig 26323 bp, 27 predicted proteins | sample NGESurshal092012_2_FD_184486 | JGI IMG/M metagenome (GOLD analysis project Ga0208589, IMG submission 184486) | Arctic peat soil microbial communities from Barrow, Alaska - NGEE Surface sample F53-2 shallow-092012 (SPAdes) | ecosystem: Environmental > Terrestrial > Soil > Wetlands > Peat ...
CCGCCTGGCCGCAGTACGCGGCGAAGACGGAGCAGGCAGCGGCTTGACATTTAAGCTCCTGGGATGTCTTTCAGAACGTCAGTGATCCCTACCCGGACGTCGGGCCACTGCTGAGAAGCATGATGCCCGCTTCTGTCGGCCAGACCATGCCGACGTTTGCCACCATCGACGAGATCATCGCGGCATACGCGGGGAAGCCATTTCCGTGCGCGTGATCACCACGTCAGAGCGTGGTCCGGCGGCCGGCGCGGCGACCTGCGCGCCCGGCCGTTAGGGTGGGCCGGGCAGGCAGCCCGATGACTCGCGCACTCCCGCAGGAGCAGACGGTGCTCACTTCCCAGGGGCTTTTCGACGGGGTGTTCGGCCGCGGGGCCGTCGACACCTCCGACCAGGCCTGGCTTCAGGCGATGCTGGACACCGAGGCGGCCCTGGCCCGGGCGCTCGAGCAGGCCGGGCTGACCGCGCCGGGCGCGGGCGCGGCGGTCACCGCGGCGGCCCGGGCCGAGGCGTTCGACGCCGCGGAACTGGGCCGGCAGACCGCGCTGACCGGGAACCCGGTACCCGCGCTGGTCCGGGAGCTGACCCGGATGGTGCCCCCCGGCCCCGCGGGCGCGGTGCACCAGGGTGCGACGAGCCAGGACATCATCGACACCGCGGCCATGCTGCTGGCCCGGCAGGCGCTGGGGGTCATCTCGGACGACCTGGCCGCTGCGGCCGTGGCGGCGGTGCGCCTGACGGCGGCGCACCGGGACACCATCATGATCGGCCGGACCCTGCTCCAGCAGGCCGTGCCGGTCACCTTCGGCCTGGTCGCGGCGGGCTGGTTGACTGGCCTGGACGAGGCCGCCGCCGCACTGGACCGGGTCGCGGCCAGCCGTCTCGCGGTCCAGTTCGGCGGGGCCGCGGGCACCCTGTCCGCGCTCGGAGACCGCGGGCCGGAGGTCGCGGCGCTACTCGCCACGGAGCTGGGCCTGCACGCCCCCACCCTGCCGTGGCATACCGACCGGCTGCGGATCACCGAGATCGCCGGGGCCTGCGCGGGCGCCACCGGGGTGCTGAGCAAGATCGCCCGTGACGTCACCTTGCTGGCCCAGTCCGAAGTCGGCGAGGTCACCGAGGGTAGCGGGGCCGCCGGGCGCGGCGGGTCGTCCGCCATGCCGCACAAGCGGAACCCGGTCGCCTCCATCGCCGTCCTCGGCTGTACCCGGCAGGTCCCCGGGCTGATCGCCACCCTCGTCGCCGCCGCGGAGCAGGAGTATCAGCGGGCCGCCGGGGCCTGGCACGCGGAGTGGGAGCCGCTGGCGAACCTGCTCCGTCTCACCGGCTCGGCTGCGTCGTGGGGCGCGGATCTGCTCGGCGGGCTCGAACCTGACCCGGCCCGGATGCGGCGCAACCTCGACGGGGCCGGCGGCTTCCCGATGGCCGAGCACGCCGCGGCGCTGCTCACGCCCGTGCTGGGCCGGACCGCCGCCCATGACCTGCTGGCCGAGGCCAGTGCCGCGGCCGTGATGGAGGGCCAGACACTGGGCGAGGCGCTGCTGGACCGCCTCGATGCCGGCCGGCTCGCCGAAGCCGGGGTCACGCCCGAGCAGGTCGCCGCGACCCTCGACCCGGCCGGATACCTGGGGGCCGCCGCGGAGTTCGTGGACGCAGCCCTGGCTGCGCACGCGCGCGCAGTCGGCTAGGGGGCCGCGGGCTCCGGCCGCCGCTCGCTCTTTCCGGCCGCCGCGAAGGCCGGTCCCGGGCCGCCCGGGTCGCGCAGGCCCGGGCGGGAATGGGTAACCTTCCTGGCCGGCGGCGGCGTCGCTGCCCCGGAGCCGTGAAAGGCGGAACCATGGACGATGCTGAGCGCGCCGCGCAGGGGATGACGGTCCGCCGTGAGGTCCTGGGTGACCAGCACGTCGACCGGGCGGTCGCCGCGACCACGCCGCTGACCGCCCCGTTCCAGGACTTCATCACCCGCTACGCGTGGGGCGAGATCTGGTCCCGGCCGGGGCTGTCCCGCGCCGAGCGGAGCATGATCACCCTCACCGCGCTCGTCGTGCTCCGCCAGGAAGAGGAACTGGCCATGCACCTGCGGGCCGCGCTGCGCAACGGCCTGACCCCGGACCAGATCGGCGAGCTGCTGCTGCACACGGCCGTGTACGCCGGCGTGCCGGCCTCGAATCGCGCCTTCGCGATCGCCCGGGAAGTGCTGGCCGAAGGCGGGTGACCCGGGCCGGCGCCGGGGACCGCCACGCCGTATTGTCCGTATGACGAACGGCTGTACTTATCGCGACCACGTGGTCATTATGGTGTCGGGTAAGCGCGGGTGCCCGTCTCAGGGGCGCTGGCCGCAGTGGTGTTGGTGTTCAGGGCGGGAGGATATGGCGGAGATCGTTTCACTGGCCGATGCCGTCGCACGAGCCGTCCACGACGGGGATTCGGTCGCAATGGAAGGGTTCACCCACCTCATCCCGTTCGCGGCCGGCCGTGAGGTTATCCGGCAGCGGCGGCGTGACCTGACCCTCATCCGGATGACCCCGGATGTGCTCTACGACCAGCTCATCGGGGCGGGCTGTGCGAGTCGGCTTATCTTCTCCTGGGGCGGCAACCCGGGAGTGGGCTCGCTGCACAGGTTCCGCGATGCGGTGGAACATGGCTGGCCAGGAGCGCTCCAGCTGGAGGAGCATAGTCACGCGGGGATGGCGAACCGCTATGTGGCGGGCGCTTCGGGCGTGCCGTTCGCGATCTTGCGGGGCTACAGTGGCACCGGCCTCGAAAGCCTGCCCGGCCTGGATGGGCAGCCCGCCATCCGGTCGGTCACCTGCCCGTTTACCGGTGAGCGGCTGACCGCGGTGGCCGCGCTGAACCCGGACGTGGCGATCATTCACGCCCAGCGCGCCGACCGGGCCGGGAACGTCCAGCTGTGGGGGATCACCGGGGTGCAGAAGGAAGCCGTGCTCAGCGCCCAGCGGTCGATCGTCACCGTCGAGGAGATCGTGGACGAGCTGCGGCCCGAGCCGGGGGCGATCGTGCTGCCCTCCTGGGTGGTCGGCTACGTGGCTGCGGCGCCCGGCGGGTCGCATCCTTCGTACGCGCTGGGGTACTCGGCCCGCGACAACGACTATTACCAGGCCTGGGACGCGATCAGCCGGGACCGGGACCGGTTCAGCCGCTGGCTGGCCGAGGAGGTGTACGGCGAGGCCGGATCCCTGGCCAGCGCCGGGGCCGGCGAGGGAGGATGAGCGGCATGAACGCCACCGGGGCTCCCGCACCGGCGGCCGAGGACCCGGCCGAGTTCACCGCGGACGAGATGATGACGGCCTGTGCGGCCCGTGCCCTGCGTGACGGCATGACCTGCTTCGTCGGCATCGGGCTGCCTAGTGGCGCGGCCAACCTGGCCCGGGCCACGCACGCGCCGAACCTCGTGCTCATCTACGAGTCGGGCACCATCGGGGCCAGGCCGGACAGGCTGCCGCTGTCCATCGGTGACGGGATCCTCGCCGAGACCGCCGACGCGGTGGTGAGCGTGCCGGAAATCTTCAACTACTGGCTCCAGCCTGGCCGGATCGGGGTCGGCTTCCTTGGCGCGGCTCAGATCGACAAGTTCGGGAACATCAACACCACGGTCGTCGGCCCCGAGTACGACCACCCCGCGGTGCGGCTGCCCGGCGCGGGCGGTGCCCCGGAGATCGCCGCGTCGTGCCGCGAGGTGATCGTGGTGGTCCGGCAGACCCGCCGGTCGTTCGTCGAGCGGGTGGACTTCGTGACCTCGGTTGGCTTCGGTGACGGGGCCGGCTACCGGGAGCGCCTGGGACTGGCCGGCGCCGGCCCCCGCCGGGTCATCACTGACCTGGGCGTCCTCGAACCAGACCCGGCGACGTGCGAGCTCACGCTGACCGGGTTGTATCCCGGGGTGACGGTCGCGGACGCAGCGGCCAGGACGGGCTGGGAACTCGCGGTGTCGGATTCGCTGGAAGTCCTGGAGCCGCCCACCGCGGCCGAGCTCGCCGCACTGCGCCAGCTCACGCAGGCAGAAGAAGGCGGACAAGCCGAGCTAGAAGGAGCAGCACCCCGATGACCACCCACCCGCCGTCCCCGCCAGCCGGGCTGATCCTGCCCTCCTACGAGCGGCCCCGGGGTGTGCACCCGCCGCTGGACTCGCCGGGCTATCGGTCGACCGCGCTGCGCGCGCCGGGCCGGCCGCCGCTGCTGATCCCGCAGCGGCTGACCGAGATCACCGGGCCGTTGCTGGGCGACGGGCGGGTCGCCCCGGCCGACGCGGACCTGACCACCCAGCACGCGGGCGAGCCGCTCGGCGAGCGGATCATCGTCACCGGGCGGGTGCTGGACAGCGACGGGCGGGCCATCCCGGACACGCTGGTGGAGATCTGGCAGGCCAACGCGGCCGGCCGCTACCAGCACGTCGTGGACAACCACCCAGCCCCCCTGGACCCGAATTTCGTCGGCGTGGGCCGCTGCGTGACCGACTCCGAGGGCCGCTACCGGTTCGTGACGATCAAGCCCGGGGCCTACCCGTGGCGGAACCACCCCAACGCCTGGCGGCCCGCGCACATCCACTTCTCGCTGTTCGGGCGGGCGTTCACGCAGCGCCTGGTGACGCAGATGTACTTCCCCGACGATCCGCTCTTCGAATACGACCCGATCTTCAACTCGATCCCGGACCCGAAGGCCCGCCAGCGGCTCATCTCCCGGTTCGACATCAACCTCACCGAGCCGGACTGGGCGCTCGGCTATGAATGGGACATCGTGCTCCGGGGCAGCGCTGCGACCGTCTTCGAGGAACAGCCCGTGGTCAGGAAGCCCGTGGCCAGGACCCAGGGGGGGCAGCGGTGACCGGCCTGCCACTGACTCCCTCGCAGACCATCGGGCCGTTCCTGGCTATCGGGCTGCCGTGGGCCGACGGCCCGACCGTGGTGCCGGAGGACACCCCCGGGGCGATTACGATCACCGGGCGGCTGCTGGACGGCGAGGGCACGCCGGTCCCGGACGGGATGATCGAGACGTGGCAGGCCGACCCGGACGGCCGTTTCGACCATCCGGACGACCCGCGCGGCGCATCGGGGAACGGGACCGCCTTCCGCGGCTTCGGCCGGTGCCCGACCGGCCCGGACGGCAGTTACCGGATCGTCACGCTCCGGCCCGGCGCGCTGCCCAGCCCGGACGGTGGTCTGGAAGCCCCGCACCTGGACGTTTCCGTGTTCGCACGCGGCCTGCTGGACCGGGTGGTGACCCGCATCTACTTTCCCGACGAGGAGGAGGCGAACGTGGACGACCCGGTGCTGTCCGCCGTCGACCCCGCCCGCCGGGACACCCTCATCGCCGTCGCGGACGGCGGCGACAAGTACCGGTTCCAGTTCCACATCCGCCTGCAGGGCGAGCATGAGACCGTGTTCTTCGATGTCTGACCCGCAGGCTCCCGCGGCGGGGGAGATCGGCCAGGCGCCGGCCGAGGCCGCGCGGGTCACGCCCGGCGGGCGCCAGTCGGTGCGCCTGGCGGCTACCCTGGACGGGCCGCGGGACGCCCCGGTCCTGGTGCTCGGCAACTCCCTCGGTACCACCCGGGAACTATGGGAACCACAGATCGCGGCCCTGGGGGAGCACTTCCGGTTGCTCCGCTACGAGCACCGCGGGCACGGCGGCTCACCCGCCCCGCCGGGCCGGTACACGATCGCCGACCTCGGCGCCGACGTGCTGCGCCTGCTGGACGACTTCGGGGTCGAGCACGCCTCGTACTGTGGCGTGTCGCTGGGCGGGATGGTCGGGATGTGGCTGGCCGCGAACGCGCCCGGCCGGATCGACGCCCTCGGTCTGTGCTGCACGTCCGCCCGCTTCCCGGACCGGGACCCCTGGGTGCAGCGAGCGGCGGCTGTCCGGGCCGACGGCCTGCCGCCCATCTCCGCCCAGATCGTGAGCCGCTGGTTCACGTCGGCCTTCGTGGCGCGGTACCCGTCGGTCCCGGCCGACTTGATCGCCACCCTGGACGGCGTCGACCCGCAAGGCTACGCCGGCTGCTGTGACGCCATCGCCGACATGGATCTGCAGCCCGTCCTGGCCGAGATCACCGCGCCCACGCTGGTGATTTCGGGGTCCGAAGACCCGGCGACCCCACCCTGGCACGGGGCCGTCATGGCGCGCGGGATCACCGGGTCCAGGCTGGCGGTCATCCGGGGCGCGTCGCACCTGGCCAATGTGTCCGCCCCGGGCGAGGTAGCCGCCGCGCTGACCGCCCACCTGCTCGCGGTGGCGCCAGCTGCCTGGGGGTGAATCCGCAGCGGCCTGCTGGGCCTGGACGCCTAGAGGGAACCCCGGGCCGTTACCCATTCCACCGGCTGCCCGGTGACTGCCGCGATGCGGTCGTAGTCCGCGTCGTAGTGCAGGACCGTCGCGCCGTGCTCCTCGGCTGTCGCAGCGATGATCAGATCGGGCAGCCGGAAGTTGCGGTGCTGGCTTCGTTCCGCGAGCATCCGGTGCACCTCCATGGCCCGGTTCATCGCCGTAGCCGTCACGTCCATCCAGCGCTGCCCGTGCAGGGCGGTCCATAGCACCTCGTACGCCTTGGGGTCCGGGGCGTTGTTGAAGTACTCGAGCGCGGTCATCTGGCAGACGGCCAGCCGTCCCTCGGTGAGCAGTCCAGCGAATCTGGCCCGCGCACCGGAATCTCGGGCCTGCGCCACATACGCCGAAGTGTCGGCGAGAAAGACCGGCCCGGCCATCAGCGGCTGGACCGGGTGTCCTGCTCGGCCGCCGCGTCCTCTCGGGCCAGCTCGCTGATTCGGCTCAGGTCCCGGCCGCCGCCATAGCGGAAGCCGTCGGCGCTCCCGGTGTAGTCCATCTCCACGCTGTCCAGCGCGGCCAGGATCTCGGCGGCCTTCGCCTTCAGGGCTTGGGCGTGCAGCGCGGCGTTGATCGTCGCCACCTTGGTGTCCGTGCCGAGCACCACGCGCGCCGCCTCCAGCCACCCATCGTTAACGTCCACAGTGATGCGCGTCATAACATCTATATTACACCAAGATCTTCTAAACGAGAGCACCAAAGGACAGCTGTATTAGACATCATCTTGGAATCAGAGACGCACCGAACGGGCACGGGATAGGACACCAGTGTCCGTGCCGCCCCGGCCCCGCCGGCTTGTCGTCGCAGGATCGTGTACCTGTAACTTCCAAGCACCCCTGGCTTGTGTGCGCGACATGCATGGTGGACGGGGCTCGTCGATCATGATCGTTTTCCAGCACGCGGCTCATCGCCGGTGCCATGCCCGCGGGAGTTCGGCGGGGTCCGGGCTGGGCGCCCCGGGCTGCTCGGGGACCGCGTGACGCCCGGGCGGAGGCGCGGGGCCACGGTAGGGCCGGGACACGGTGGCCCAACAGGGAGGCAGTCGCCCCGGTCAAAGCCCGGTCCTGCCCGGGGAGGGCCCGGTTCAGGCCCCGGATGGCGGCGACCCGGCCGGCCACCGTCGTCCCCGCCGAATCGGCCGCTCCGGGCGGAGCAGATACGCACCATCAGCCTCATAGGTCACATTGATCACGGACGGGCCCTCTCTCGGCGGGCTCACCCGCCCAGGCACGGCTGACTTTTCCCGTGGGACGTGCGCCCTGGCGGGTGTTTTGTCCGTATTCGGCGCACACTCCGCGGGAAAAGTGGGCGGTAGGGGCCAGTGTGACTCGTGGGACAGGGAGCAAGTGCGGCGGCGGACGGGGTACAGGACGCACGGGCAGGATGTGGGGGCCTGGAGGCGGTCCGGGCCGCGAAACACGTCATCTGGAACTCAACAGTCCCGAGCGCATCAGACTTACATCCGCTGACCCCGCTGACCCCGCTGACCCCGATCCCGGGTCAGCGGGTGGGGCGGAGGTGGGGGAGAACCGGGCGGATGATCGCGTCCGCGCCCCGCATAGGCCGGCTGCCGAGCAGCACCCGGGTCAGGTCGTGCCGGCTGTCCAGCAGTTCGTCCAGGGCCAGATTCAGGTGCCGGGCACTGACCCGCAGCGCCGCCCCCTGATCCCCGGCGGAGCCGCGGGCCGGGGTGGAGCCGTTGGCTCCTGGCAGGAGGGTCGCGTGGGCCGGGGCGGAGCCGTTGGCCGGGTTCGGGTGGGAGCCGCTGGCCGCGGCCGCCGCGAAGCCGCTGGCCACAGCCGGGGCCGCGCGAGCGGTCCGGGCGTCCGCCGCGTAGACCGCGGCCCGGCGCAGCAGTTCCCTCATGAAAGAGGCGTTCACCCCGTCGGTCCGGGTGACGACCGCGCTCACGCTAGCCCGGCTGATACGCAGGCTGCCCTGGTACAGGCGGAGCAGTCGGCGCCGGGCCGCGGCGTCCGGAAGGGGGAGCCGGGCCGTGTGATCGATCAGGCCTGGACGGGCCGCCAGGACCTCCTCGAGCAGGTCAGCCCGGTTCGTGGTGAGCAGGAAGGTCACGTCGGCGTCGCCGGCGACGGCTTCCATCTCGCTGAGCAACTGCAGCAGTGACGGGTGCAGCGGTGCCTGCGGGCCGCGCGGCCCGCAGGTTAGCTCGACGTCCTCCACCACCACGATCGAGGGCTGCAGGGTGCGGGCGATCGCGCAGGCTTCGCTGATGGACCCCAGCGCCGCGCCGGACAGCATGATGGCCGTGACGTTCGGGAGCTGGCCGGTCAGGTACCGGACCGCGTGCGTCTTGCCGGTTCCCGGCGGCCCGTGCAGCAGCACTCCGCGCCGCAGATGCTGGCCGCTGGCGCTGAGCTGGCCGGAATGCCGGGCGATGCCGAGGACCTGGCGTTCGATGCCGTCCAGCACGTCCGGGGGCAGGATCACCGTGGCCCGGTCGAGCTGCGGCCGGTCCACGAACTCCAGCACGTGGCCGCCGGCCGGCCCGCGGGAGTCCGCGTCGAACGAGATCACCTGCCCGCGATAAATGTTGTGCGCGGTGGCCAGGGTGCGGATCTGATCCAGGATCTGGCCGGCCGCGGCCTGATCCGGGGCGGTGACCTGCACGCTGACTACGTCGCGCGGGTCATCGCCCGCCGGGCCGCGCAGCAGCACGGCAGACTGCTGGCCGGTCTGCTCCACCAGGTAGAGGCCGCAGGTCACACAGGCGCGGGAGATCCCGCCGGGCCCGGCCGGGCGGACGGCGGTAGTGACGCTGCCGATCCCGGGGACGCTCGCCGGGGATCGGGGAAGGCCGGCCGCGGTGAGGTCGGCCAGGTCGACAGGGCCATGGCGGACGCCGGTCAGGCCGAGCAGCTCGTACCGCAGGCCGGGACCCGCGAGCCACGCGTCCAGGCCAGCCTGGACGTTGACCTGGTCGAACGCGGGCCATGACGCCGTGGCCACGGGCCATCCCGCGGCCTGCGCGCCGAGGTGAGCGGCCAGGGCGCGCTGAACGGGCGCATCCTGCGCCCGGGCCGCGGCCACAGCCAGGCTGAGGACCCGCCCGGCCAGCCGGGCGACGTCGGCAAGTTCCGGCCGGGGGCCCAGGCCCACCGCGGGCCACGGCCGGATAGCGAGAAGTCCCCTGGGTATTCCCAGAATCCCCACGGGAGCAGCATAGACAGGACCAGCCGGGATTATTGGGGCAACAGGGAGCGTGCTGCGGATTCGATCGACACCTCGGACAGCAGCACGGCCTGGGCGGCATCACCCAGCGGGATGAAACTGTCCTCGCTGTTAACACGGGTGATCTTTCCAGTGAACCCGGCGTCGACCAGGGTCGTGACGACGGCCTCGGAAACCCCGCCGGTCCGCCTGGTCTCGTCGGCCACCAGGACCCGGCCGGTAGCCGACGCCTCGCGGACGATGTCTTTCTCCGGCAGCGGTGTGATCCAGCGCAGGTCCAGCACGCGGCAGCCGATCCCGTCCGCGGCCAGCCGGGCTGCTACCCGAAGGCTCATCCGCAGCCCATTGCCGAACGTGACGATGGTCAGGTCGCGGCCCTGGCCGTAGCCGCGCGCGCTGCCGACGGGGACGTAGCCAGCTGGCCACAGCCCCGGCGGGTCGTAGCAGGCCAGCCAGCCCCCGTCGCCGGCCTGGTGCAGGTCCCTGGTGTGGTACAGGGCGATGGGCTCAAGGAAGACGCAGACGCGCCCGTCCGCCTCCGCCGCCGCGAGGCAGGTCCGGAGCATGGCGGCCGCGTCGTCGGGCCGGGCTGGGCAGGCGACCACCAGGCCGGGGATATCGCGCAGGCTGGCCAGCGCGTTGTCGTTATGGAAATGGCCACCGAAGCCTTCCTGGTAGCCGAGCGAGGCGATGCGGAGCACGAGCGGGTTCCGGTACTGGCCCTGGGAGAAGAACGACAGGGTCGCGGCCTCGCCGCGGATCTGGTCGGCGGCGTTGTGCAGGTACGCCAGGTACTGGATCTCCGGGACCGGCAGCAGGCCCGCCAGGCCCGCCCCCAGGGCCAGCCCCAGGATCGACTGCTCGTCGAGCAGGGTGTCGAACACCCGTGCGGCCCCGAACCGCTGGGCCAGCCCGCGGGTGACCCCGTACACGCCGCCCTTGCGGGCCACATCCTCACCGAAGACCAGCATCCCGGGCCGGGCCGCCAGCGCGTCGGCCAGCGTCGCGTTGATCGACTGAGCCATGGTGAGGCCGCCGGCCGATTCGGGCAGCCGCCCGGCGAAGGCCTGGTCCCGGCGCGGCGGTCCCGCGGCCAGGCAGGCCCCGGCCCAGACCTGCTCGGGATGATGCGCCGCGAGGGGGGCCGTCACCTGGGCGGCGGTGGCCAGCCGCGGGCTCCCGGCCACGTCGGCCGCGAGTCCGAGGATCCTGGCCCGCGATTCCTCGTAGCGGTCGCTCACCTCGGCCGGGGTCAGGATGCCGGCGGTCACCAGCAGCCGGGCCGTCCCGACCAGCGGGTCCGCGGCCAGATCCGCGGCGAGCGCGGCTGCCTCGCGGTAACTGGTTTCCACGTCTGAGCCGGCGTGACCGCCGAACCGCACCACGGCCAGATGCAGGAATGCGGGGGAGCGCCGTTCCCGGACCCACGCCGAGGCGGCGAGCGCCGCGTCGTACACGGCGGCCAGGTCAGACCCGTCCGCGTGGAAATAGCCGAAGCCCGCCGTGTTCCGGGCGGCCGCCTGAACCCAGCCGACCGGGGTCCGCACGCTGATGCCAATCCCGTTGTCCTCGATGACCAGCAGCAGCGGCAGCGGCAGATGCTGGTAGGCACAGTAGGCGGCCGCGTTGATCGCCCCGGCGGCGGTGGAGTGGTTCAGGGACGCATCGCCGAGACTGGCGGCCACGATGGCATCCGCGGGCCACTCCGCGGGCCGGCCGAGCCGGGCCGCCCGGTCCAGGGCGAAGGCCAGGCCGAGGGCGCGGGGCAGGTGCGAGGCGATGGTCGAGGTCTGCGGGATGACGTGCAGCTGCCGGTGGCCGAACACCTTGTGGCGGCCGCCGGCGATGGGCTCCTCCGTGGCGGCCACCAGCCCGAGCAGGACATCCCGGACCCCGTCGCGGGGCGGCGTGGCCTGCTGGCACCGGGCCAGGTAGAAGGCGCCCGACCGGTAGTGCAGCAGGGCCGGGTCGGTGATCCGCAGGGCCGCCGCGACGCCGGCGTTCGCCTCGTGCCCGGATGACCCGATCGTGTAGTACCCGGCCCCCCGGGCCCGCAGCCAGCGCGCGGCCAGATCGAGATGGCGGCTAGCCAGCTGCGCGTCGAAAAGCTCCAGGCAGCGCTGCCCGGTCAGGGCCGAACCATCCCGGATCGGCTGCGGCCCGGCGGGACGCTCGGCGCGCGGGCCCGCGGAAGGCCGGTCCAGCGCGCCGATCGCCTCGGCGAAATGGCGCTCCACAGAGTCTCGTTCCGCCTGTGCCTGTCGCACTGGCGCCCGTTCCGCCTGACCAGGGCTCATTCCCCTACCGTAGGGCCGGTTGCTCTACGGTAGGTGCGGCACCGTTCCTGACACCGGAGGAGGCCTGATGCTGCCCTGGTCCGCCGAGCTGGCCGGACGGATTGACGAGCACGTGATCACCAGCGAGCTGCTGCGCGACAACCCGCTGGGTGATCCGTACGAGCGACCGCTGTGGATCTACGTGCCGCCCGGCTACGACGATGATCCGGCCCGGAGCTACGCCGCCGTCTACGTGATCCAGGGCTACACCGGGCACCTGGCCATGTGGCAGAACCGCTCGCCATACCGGCAGCCGTTTACCGAGACCGCGGACGCGGTGTTCGCGTCGGGGCAGGCGCCCGGAGTGATCGTGGTCTACGTGGATGCGTGGACCGGCTACGGGGGGAGCCAGTTCGTGGACTCCCCGGGTACCGGCCGGTACCACTCGTACCTGTGTGAGGAGGTAGTGCCCTGGGTGGACGCGCACTACCGGACGGAGCCGTCCGCGGCGCACCGGGCGATCATGGGCAAGTCGAGCGGCGGGTTCGGCGCGATGATCACACCGATGCTGCGGCCCGACCTCTTCGGGGCGCTGGCCTCGCACGCCGGCGACTCGCTGTACGAGCTCTGCTACATCCCCGAGTTCGGCAAGTCCGCGCGTCACCTCCGGGAGTACGACGGGGACATCTGGCGGTGGTGGGACGACTTCCGGTCCCGGGTCTCGTTCACCAAGGAGGCCGATCACGACCTGCTCATGCTGCTGGGCGTGTCGGCCTGCTTCTCCGCCACTCCGGACGGCCGGGTGGAGCTGCCGTTCGAGCCGCGGACCGGCCGGCTCCGGCCGGACGTGTGGCAGCGCTGGCTGGACTGGGACCCGGTCCGGATGGTGCCGCAGCACGCGGAGGCGCTCCGCGGGCTGCGCGGCATCTGGCTCGACGCCGGGAAGCGCGACGAGTGGTTCCTCGATCTGGGCGCGCAGGCCTTCCGTGCGGCCCTAGGCGAGGCCGGGGTGCCGGACGAGGTCATCCACTTGGAGCTGTTCGAGGGCACGCACATGAGCATCGACTACCGCTATCCGCTGTCGCTGGCCTGGCTGGCCACACGCATCGCGGCCTGAGCCACAGGCGCGCCGCGGCCCTGGTGGCGCGGCGTGTCGCGGTGTGGCCCCGAAACGGTCGGCCGGCGCGGTAATAAAGTCGTAATCCGAAATGTGGGTCCGCTCGTGAACGTGGACGCGGGATAGTACGTGCTCGGGTTTATATGTCCGCCCCTCCCTCATGAGCGGAGAGACACCATGCGTTACCGCAGATGGGCACCGGCGGTCCTCGCCATTCCTGCCCTGCTGCTCGCCGCTTGCGGCAGCAGTACCTCACCCAGCACCGCGAGCGGCACCAAGTCCGCCTCAGCCATGTCCACCAAGTCCACGCCGGCCCAGTCCAGCTCGATGGGCGGCTCCGGGATGACCTCCGGGACGGCCGCGCTGGAGAAGATCAAGACGAGCGCCGGGCCGGTGCTGGCCGACGCTAAGGGCTTCAGCGTGTATTGGTACGCCAAGGACACGGCGATGAGCTCAGCCTGCACGGGCTCCTGCGCGACTGCCTGGCCTCCCGTCACCGGCAAGCCCGAGGCAGCCATGGGCGTGCGGCTGGTCGGCAAGTTCGGCACGATCAAGCGGGCCAACGGCGTGCTGCAGGCCACCTACAAGGGGCACCCGCTCTATACCTACGCCGGCGACAGTGCCCCCGGCCAGATCAAGGGCAACGGCCTTGGCGGTGTCTGGCACGTGCTCAGGGTCAACCCGATCGACGCCGTGTCGCCCGGCGCGATGATGTCCTCCGGTTCGCCCAGCCCGTCGGCGTCCAAGTCGAGCAGCGGAAGCGGCGGCTACGGGGGCGGTGGCAGCGGGTACTGAGCCACCCGCCCGCAGTCCGGCCGATCCCGGGCGCCCGCCCTGACGCGGGCGGGCCCCGGGCCTAGCCGTTGAAATAGTGACCTGCGTCGATGTCCGGGATCAGCGCGGGCCACCGGTTCGATCCGTCACCGACGTACGCTGACACGCCCTTCGCGCGCGCCATCCCGATCAGCGTCGTGACGAAGCCGGCCTTGTCACCCTCGCCGTGCACCGTCGGCGCAAGCCGGACGACAGACGAGCGCACGCCGCGCTCGCCCATCGCGATCACTGCCACCTCGGTGGGGACCCGCGGGGCGGCCGCCGAATTGGGATCGGCGGCGTCTGCTTCCGTCCCGAGGCGCCCGGCCGGCAGCACCGCTGTTCCCGAGGTGACCGCGAACGGCTTGCCGGTGCCTTCGAGCGCTGCCCCGATTGCCGTGACAGCGTTCAGGTCGGCCCGGGCGGAGGCCGCCATGTCCGTGGTCTCGGAGATGTTGTTGAAGGCCGTATGGATGACGCCGTCGGCCATGGTCGCACCGTCACGCAGGCTGCTGAGGTCTTCGAGGGCGCCGCGGTGCACGCCGGCACCGGCCGCGGTCAGCGTGGCGGCGGCAGTGTCGGAGCGGGCCAGGCCCACGACCTGGTGCCCGGCATCGAGGAGCTCGCGGACCACGGCGGAACCGATGTATCCGGTGGCGCCGGTGACGAATACGCGCATCGTGGCCATCCCTGGGCTGGTCGGAGCCGGCCCGGCAGCGGAAGCTGGCGGGCTCGTGTCTCCACGCTAAGAACGGGCCTTCCCTGAGTCCAAGACCTGTTCGTCAAGACGCGATGCATTACAGGCATCACCCCAGCTCAAGGTCATCAGGCAGTCCTGGCTGGCGGGCACGAGACGTTTACTAGCTGATCCCGGCCGGGGCAGCGCGCGGACCTTGCGCTACGCGGTCTCGCCGAAAAGATCGTTATGGACTCTGGACAGGTGGGTGCGCATCGCATCCGTGGCGCGGTCACTGTCCCGGGCCCGCAGCGCCGCCACGAGCTCGACGTGATCAGCCTGGTACCTCTCGCGGCGCTCCCGCGACGCGCTGCGCCGCTTGAGATCTCCCCAGGAATGCCCGTGCCGGGCGTTCTCGATGACCGCGTAGAGCTGCCCGAGCAGGGGGCTGTGGCTGGCCGCCATGATGGTGCGGTGCAGCGCTAGATCCCAGTTCTCGAACTCGTCGTAGCTGGCCGCCCGGCCCCCGCCCGCCAGGCAGCGGTCCATCTCCCGGAAATCGCTGGCCGTCGCCCAGGCCACGACGAGCGGCATCGCGAGCGGCTCCAGCAGCCGCCGGATGGTCATGACGTCAGCCGGCGCGAAGCCCGCGGACGCGTCGGCTGGCCCCGTGCCGCGGTCTCGGGTATCCACCGCCGGGCCGGAGTGGCCGGACCCGGACGGCCCGGGCCCGTCCTGGGCCGCGTCCTGCCGCAGGAAGGTTCCGCGGCCGACCTCGCGGGAGATATGTCCCTGGGCCTGCAGCACGGCCAGCGCGTGCCGGATCGACGTGCGGCTCGCACCCATGTCCGCGGCGAGCTTGCGCTCGGTGGGCAGCCGGGAACCCGGCCCCAGGCCGGCCCGCGCCGACTCGTCCAGGATCAGCTCGGCCAGCCGGTACATCTGCTCGGCCGGTGCCGGGGTCCTGGCCCCTGCTGCGTTCTGCATCCCCGTTGTTCTCCCCGCCCTGCTGCCTGTCCCGCCTGCCCGCTGCTGCGTGGTCACGTGGCACGCCTGTCGGCAGGCCCCGGCGCAACCACTCAACCAATGCTACCAATCGATACCAGAACGTGACCGCAGAGGGGCGTTAATTTCTACTTAACCCTATTGACCCGTTCCCGAAGCGCGACCTATGCTCCAACCAATTCGGTTGAATACAACCAATCAAGACCATGTGCGACCAATCCAGAGCGGCCAGACGGCCCGCGCCCGATGACCGCCCCAGCCATCATCGTCGAAGGAGATCGGGCACGTGAGGCTCGCCACCATTGCCACCCCGGACGGGCTGCGGCTGCATGTCCGGGGCCGTTCCGGATACGTCGATGTCGCGGAGGCCACGGGTGACCCGCGGTTCGCCTCGCTCCACTACGTCCTCGAGGCGGGCTTCCCGGCCATGGATGCGGTCCGGGCCGTCAGCGACGCCGACGGGCGTGAGGTGGCGGACGCCGACTTCGGGCCGGCCGTACCGAACCCCCCGCGCATCCTCTGCCTCGGCCTGAACTACAGCGAGCATGCCCTGGAAGGCGGCCGCGAGGTCCCGACCTGGCCCGATGCGTTCGTGCGGGGCGCCGACAGCGTCCTGGGCCCGTACGCGGACCTGGTCAAGCCAGCCCTGACCGAGCGCTTCGATTACGAGGCCGAACTGGGCATCGTGATCGGCGCGGGCGGCCGGTACATCACCGCGGACAAGGCCCTGGACGCCATCGCGGGTTTCGTGGTCCTGAACGACGCGTCCGCCCGCGACTGGCAGCGGGCCGCCAGCCAGTGGACGGCCGGGAAGAACTTCGAGGGCAGCATGCCCCTCGGCCCCGAGGTGGTGACCACCGACGAACTGGACGTCTCCGACCTGGCCATCAGTTCCACGCTGAACGGGCAGGTCATGCAGTCGGCCCGGACGTCGCTGATGCTCGTGGACGTGCCCAGCGCCGTCGAGTTCTTCTCCTCGTTCACCCGGCTGGTTCCCGGTGACGTCATTGCCACCGGCACGCCGGGAGGCGTCGGCTTTGCCCGCACGCCACCCGTCTGGATGCATCCGGGCGATGTCATCGAGATTTCCGTAGAAGGGCTCGGCACCATCCGCAACCGGGTGGTCGCTGAGGAAGACGCACCGAAGGACTGGCGCTGGCGTCCCGGCGCCCCGCTCAAGACCGGCTTCTAAGTCACGTCACTCCACCCAGGTACGGAGGGGGACAATGAAGTTCACGACCCTCAGGCGCGTGGCCGCAGCCACCGGGAACCGTAGCCGCACGGCTGCGGGCGCCCGGTCCGGGCGGCCGATGCGTGCCGGAGCCATATTCACTGCCAGCGCCCTGGCCGTCGGCCTGGCCGCCTGCGGCAGCAGTTCCGGCGGCAGCTCCGCCGGCGGCAGCAGCAGCTCCAGTGGTGCTTCCGGCGGCAAGCTCACCGTGGCCGACGTCGCACCGTTCAGCGGCGCCGACGCCGCCCTCGGCCCGACGTACCTGGCGTCCTGCTACGGCGCCACTGCGGCCATCAACCAGGCTGGCGGCGTGCTCGGGCACACGCTGACCTGTAAGAGCGTCGACACCCGCGGCGACCCGGCGGACGCGGTTCCGGCGGTGAACCAGATGTTCGCCTCCACCCCCAGCCTGGCCCTGGTCATCGGCTGCACCTCGGACGAGGCCGCGTCGGTGGCGCCGGTCATCAACGCGCACAAGATGGCCATGTTCTGCATGACCGGGCAGTCGGAGTTCGACAGCGTCCACTACCCGTACTTCTACCGGCTGGTTCCTCCTGACCTGGAGGAGTCCTACGCCATGGTCGCCATCGCCCAGCAGCTGCACTACAAGCGGGTCGCGCTGGCCTTCGGCAACGACATCGGCTCGCAGACCTTCATCCAGCCCGCCATCAGCGCGCTGAAGAAGGCCGGGATCACCATGACGACCAACCAGACGCTCGACCTCAAGGCCACCACGTTCCGCAGTGAGGCCGAGGCCATCATCCAGTCGCACCCGGACGCGATCATGACCGAGGCGCTGGGGGCGGCGGATCCCACCCTCTTCTCCGAGATCAAGCAGCTCAACGGCGGCAAGATGATCCCGGTCATCGGGACGTCCGCGGCCATCTCCCCGGCCTTCTTCAAGTCCGCGGCCGCGGCGGTCGGTACCTCCGCGTTCGTCTCCGGGTTCCACGCGGACAACTTGGTCGTCGAGTCCAGCGGGCCCGCCTACCAGGCGTTCTCGAAGGCGCTGCTGTCCCAGCAGGGGAAGGTGCCGGGAGCCACCGGTGACTTCACCACCTACCTCAGCGCCCCGGGAGGCGTGCACCTCTACGACGGGATCAACCTGGCCGCCCTGTCCATGCTCATGTCGAAGAGCACCTCCCCGAGCGTCTACGGCCCGGACATCATCAAGATCGGGAACGGGGTGCCCGGCGCCACCGTGTGCTACTCATTCGCCCAGTGCGCCACCTCGCTCAAGGCCGGGAAGGCGATCAGGTACGAAGGGCCGGGCGGGCCGACCAACTTCGACAGCTACCACGACTCGACAGGCATCTTCCAGGTCGATACCTACACCAGCGCCGGCGCGGTAAAGGTCGTCGGCAACCTGACCGCCGCCCAGCTGCGGGCCCTGGCCGGATGACTGCCGGCACCATGCGCCCCGCCCAGGCTTCCGCATCCCCCCGTGGGAGCCTGGGCGGCCGGGAGACCGGCGCGGGGATGGGGCGGTCGTGACGATCTTCCTGTCCTCGCTGGGCTTCGGGCTGGTCACCGCCTCCGTCCTGGCCATCGCGTCGGTCGGGTTCACCCTGCAGTTCGGGGTCACGGACGTGCTCAACCTGGCATACGGCGCCATCATGATCGCGGGGGCCTTCGTGGCCTACGTGGTGAACCAGGCCGGCCTGTCCGTGTGGGTCGGCCTGGTGGCGGCGGTGATCGCCTGCTCGCTGGGCTCGGTGCTGCTGAACTCCGGGGTGTACACGCCGTTCCAGCGCCGCGGCACCTCCCCGATCACGATGGTCATCGTCTCGCTCGGGATGACCCTGATCATCGAGTTCGGCGTCCAGGCGCTGGCGGGCGGGACCGCGGTGTCGTACACCATGAGCCAGGGGACGACCTTCCACGCCGGCGGCCTGATCCTGAGCGTCGTCCAGCTGGTCGTGATCGCGCTGAGCCTGCTGGTCATGATCGGCGTGCACGGGCTGCTGCGCTACACCCGGCTGGGCAAGGCCATGCGGGCCACGGCGGCGAACAAGTCGCTGGCGCGCAACTGCGGCATCCGGACCAACCGGGTCATCACCGTCACCTGGGCGCTGACCGGAGGGCTGTGCGGGCTCGCCGGGGTGGTGTTCGCGATGGACTCGGGCAGCTTCGACGCCACCGCGACCGACTTGTTCCTGGTGCTTATCCTGGCCGCCGTCTTCCTGGGCGGCCCCGGCCAGGCCTACGGCGCCATGCTCGGCGCCGTGATCATCGGGCTGGCCACCGAGATCAGCGCGGCCTACATCACGGCCGATTACAAGTACGTCGTCGCATTCGTGGCGCTGCTCATCATTCTCGGGGTGCGCCCGACCGGGCTGCTCGGCGCCCGGACATGAGACCCAGGCGGGGAGCCCGATGAATGCCTTCTACCTCATCAACCTGCTGGTCTACGCCGCGGTCGACGCCATGGCCTGCCTCGGCCTCAGCCAGCAGTTCGGGGTGGCAGGCGTCACCAACTTCGGCTTCATCATCTTCCAGGCTGCGGGCGGCTACGCCGCGGCAGTCCTGGCCCTGCCGCACGACTCCGCCAACGGCGGGTTCCAGTCCTACATCGGTGGCTGGAACCTGCCGTTCCCGCTGCCGTGGATCGGCGCGGCGGTGGTCGGCGGCCTGATTGCGGTGCCGTTCACGTTCCTGGTGGGCCGCAGGCTCCGCGGTGACTTCGCCGCGGTGGGCCTCCTGGTGACCGCTGTCCTGCTGAACCTGCTCGTCACGAACTACCGGCCGCTGCTGAACGGCGACGCCGGCCTGTCACTGATCCCCACACCGCTGCGCGGCGACAACGTGTTCAGCGTGCAGCCGGTGGGCTACCAGTGGCTGTTCACCGTGGCGGCGGTCGTCCTCGCCGCGGCCGTCTACCTGTTCGTGCGCCGGATCACGGCCTCTCCCTACGGGCGCAGCCTGCGTGCGATGCGGGACAACGACATGGTCGCGGACTCGCTGGGCAAGAACCTGCTCTCGCTGCGCACCGCAATGCTGGTGACCGGGGGAGCCATCGCCGGGCTGAGCGGCGGGATCCTGGTCACCTACATCACCACCTGGTCCCCGGCTGCCTGGGGGTACGCCGAGACCGTGGTGCTGTTCGCCGCGGTGATCATCGGCGGCGCTGGTAATCACCTGGGCGCGATCCTCGGGGCCATCCTGGTCCCGGTCGGGTTCGAGGAGATCACCCGGTTCATCCCCACCTCGAATAACCTGCCGCCGAACCTGATCCCCTCGCTGCAGTGGGTCGCGATCGGGCTGCTCATCGTGGTCTTCCTGTGGGTGCGGCCGCAGGGCATCCTCCCGGAGCGCAAACGCGTGATCCGGCTGCCCGCGGGATCGGTCCCGGCGGCGCGGGCGGGCGCGGTGCCACCCCCGCGCCCGCCGGATGCCCGGGTGCCGGCTGGCCGCCCGCCGGATGCCCAGGTGCCGGCTGCCCGGACGGTGGATGCCGGGGGGCCGGCGCCCCAGACTGAGGAACAGCGCCGGGCGCCCACCGAGGCTCGCGACGTGATGCTCGAAACGCTCGACGTGGCCCGCGAGTTCGGCGGGGTGCGGGCGGTGGCCGGGGTGTCGATCCAGGTCCGCAAGGGCAGGCTGACCGGGCTGATCGGGCCGAACGGGGCCGGGAAGTCGACGTTGCTGGCGATGCTGGCCGGAACCTTGCCAGTAACCTCTGGCCAGATCATTTACCAGGGCCAGGACATCACGGGGACACCGGCGTTCCGGCGGGCCCGGCTGGGACTAGTCCGCACCTTCCAGCTGGCCAGCGAGTTCAAGCGGCTGACCGTCATGGAGAACCTGCTGTCCGGGGTCCCCGGCAACCGGGGGGACACCTTCCGCGGTTCCCTGCTCGGCAAGCGCTACTGGCAGGCCGACGAGACGGCGGCGATCGCCCGGGCGGAAGCGCTTCTCGAGCGGTTCGGCCTCGAGCAGTTCGCCAATCATTACGCCGGCGACCTGAGCGGCGGCCAGCGCAGGCTGGTGGAGATCATGCGGGCGCTGATGGCCGAACCGGCCACGCTGCTGCTCGATGAGCCGATGGCGGGCGTGCACCCGAACCTGGCCCGGCGGATCGGCCGCGAGCTGGTGGCGCTGTGCGAGGAGGGAATGACAATCCTCATGGTGGAGCATGAGCTGGCCATCATGGACGAGTTCTGCGATCCGGTGGTGGTGATGGCCGAGGGAGCGGTCCTGGCCGAGGGCACGATGGAGCAGTTGCGCGGCCGTAGCGAGGTCGTGGAGGCCTACCTTGTCGGCTGAGCTGGCCCTGCCCGGTCTCCCGTTGCGGGCCGAAAAGGTCACCGCCGGCTACGGCGGTGATCCGGTGATCCGGGACATCACGCTGAGCGCGGACCCGGGTGAGGTGGTCTCCCTGGTTGGCCCCAACGGGTCCGGGAAGAGCACGCTGCTCAAGAGCCTGGCCGGCGTGGTGCGCGTGTCGTCCGGCACGGTGCGGGTGGGTGACCGGGATCTCACCAACTCGGCGCCGGAGGACATCGCCCGGGCTGCCGTCGGCTACGTACCCCAGGTGGACGACGTGTTCAGCACGCTCAGCGTCAGGGAGAACCTCGAGATGGGCGGCTACCTGCTGCGGCGGGCGCAGGTCGCCGGGCGCATCGGGCGGGTGCTGGCCATCTTCCCCCGGCTCGGCAGCATGCTCGGGCGCAGCGCCGGGAAGCTCAGCGGCGGTGAGCGCAAGATGCTGGCCATGGGCCGCGTGCTCATGCTCGACCCGGGCCTGTTCCTGCTCGACGAGCCGACCGCCAACCTCGCCCCCATCGTCGCCGCGGAACTGCTCACCGAGCACGTCCGCCACCTGGCCACGAGCGGGGCCGCGGTGCTCATCGTCGAGCAGCGGGCCAAGGCCGTGCTGGCCATCTCGGACCGCTCGTACGTGCTCGGCGGTGGCGAGGTGCGGATGGAAGGCACCCCGGCGGAGCTGTCCGGGCGCCCCGACTTCGTGGAGTCTTTCCTCGGCGGCCGGGGTGCGGCGGCCGCGCCGTCCGGAGACGCGTGAGGCGTAGCATCGGGTGACATGGCGGATCACGGCGGCATACCTGAGACGGCGACCGGCGGTGCGGCCGGCGGGTGGCCGACCGCGCGTTACCTCCAGGTGCAGACGACCACCGACTCCCGGGCCGAAGCCGTCGAACTGGGCCGCGACGCGGTGCAGGCCCGGCTGGCGGCCTGCGCCCAGGTGGCCGGCCCGGTGCTGAGCAGCTACTGGTGGGAAGGCGATCTGGAGCGGGCCGAGGAGTGGACGCTGCTGCTGAAGCTGCCGGCCACGCGCTACCAGGAGCTCGCCGACTTCCTCACCCAGCGGCACAGCTACGACGAGCCCGAGATCGTGGCGACACCCATTGTGGCGGGATCTGCGGCCTATCTGAGCTGGATGGAGGAAGTAACCCAGCCGCAGTGACCGTAGGAAGGCCGGCCGCCTGCCGGCCCGGCTCAGCGCCCGGGCGCGGGCGCCGCGTTCCACATCCGCATGACCTGCTGGCCGTGTTCGGTGCCCAGGGTGGACAGGGTCCCCGTGTCCAGCCGGAAGAGGCGGCCGGCGGCCGGCTCCAGGCTGAGCCAGCGGGCCGCCAGGATCCGCAGGAAGTGCGCGTGGGCGACCAGCGCCACGTCCCCCTCGGCCAGTAGCGGCCGCACCCGTTCCAGTACCCGGTCCGCGCGGGCCCCGACCTCCCCGACGTTTTCACCCGGGTGCCCGGCGCCCCCGGGAATCACCCCGTCCCGCCACAGGTACCAGCCGGGACGCCGCTCCCGGATCTGCGCCGTGGTCAGGCCCTCGTAGCCGCCGTAGTCCCACTCCTGCAGGTCAGGGTCGGGCGTGGCGTTCAGCCCGGCCAGCTCCGCAGTGTGCACGGCACGCTGTGCCGGGCTGGTGAACGCGGCCCGTAGGTGCCGGCTGGCCAGCGCCGGGGCCAGCGACTTGGCGGCCGCCTCGCCCTCCGGAGTGAGCGGGATATCCGTCCGCCCGGTGTGCCGCCCGGCCTCGCTCCACTCCGTCTGGCCATGCCGGAGCAGGATCAGTTCTCCCATAGGCCCCATCTTCGCTGACCCGGCCGCGGACCGGTCAGCTGCCGTGCGGTCCCGGCCGGAAGAATCGGCCGGCCACTCAGTTGACCCATCCGTCTTCCACATGTAAGTTTTTTCTGACAGGTGAAAGAAACTGACCGGGGAGTAACGCTGACCAGTGACGAGCTGCTTACCGTCCTCACGGCGGTGGCGAACCCGCACCGCATGCGGATCGTCGCCGAGCTGCGTGACGGCCGGGTGCACGTCAGCGAGCTGGCCCGGCGGCTCGGGATGTCCCGGCCGCTGCTGTACATGCACCTGGACAAGCTGGAGAAGGCGGGCCTGGTGGCCGGCCAGCTGGAGCTGTCCGAGGACGGCAAGGCCATGAAGTACTTCGAGCTGGCGCCGTTCGACCTGCATCTCAACGCCGAAACGATCATCTCGGCGCTGCGTAACGGCAGCAGCGCGGAAGGGGACGACGTGGACATCCAAGAGACCAGCCCGGAAGGACACGCGAAATGAGCGTCGCGCATGTGGCCGCGCTGACCAGCAGCGCGGAAGCAGGAATCGTCATCGGGTTCGGCATCCCGTTCTGCATCTGCGCGGCGGCCGCCATCATCGTCTGGGCCTACTTCCGGCTGCAGAGTCACCGTGCCGACGCCGTGGCGATGGCCGAGTACCGCAAGCTGGCCGAGGAAGCCGTGGCCAACCAGCAGGAACTACGCACTGAGCTCGCCAAGCTGACCGAGCACGTCCAGGCGGTCGAGCAACTCATGCGGGACGTGGGATGAGCACCGGCGATGGCGGCCCGCAACGCCCGGCGGAACCCGTCCGGCTGAAGCTCGACTGGAACGCGCTGCGGCTGGCCGCGTCGGGCAGCACCTGGCGCGCCGCCGCCTTCCTGGCCGGCTACGTCTTCGTCGCGGGCTGGCTCCTGTTCGCTATCGCTCTGACCGCGACGCTGACTGCCACCTTCTTCCTGATCACCCTGGCCGGGATCCCGCTCCTGGTCGCGGCGTCGGGAGTGCTGCGCGGCTGTGCCAGCGCCGAGCGCGCCCGGCTGCGGCCTGTGCTGGCCGGGCCGGTGCGCGGCGGCTATCGCCAGGCGGCCCGGCCGGGCATCATGGCGCAGCTCAGGACCCGCTGGCGGGACCCAGCCACCTGGCGTGACGTGACCTACCTGATCGGGCTGTGGCCGCTGCTGTTCGTCCTGGACACCACCGTGCTCACCGTCTGGCTGACGCTGCTCGCGGGCGTGAGCCTGCCCGCCTGGTACTGGGCGCCCCGGGGCAACGCGGGCCTGGGCTACGTCAACGGCGCGCCGGTGCACGGCGTAGCGCTCGGCTATTTCCCGCACGGCCCGCACGGGCCCGGTGCCTGGGGTCTGTACGTCGACACGATGCCCAGGGCGCTGCTCGCCGCGGCTATCTTCCTGGCGGCGTTCCTGCTGTTCAATTACGTGCTCGTGCTCACGGCCCGCGCCCATGCGCAAATCGCCCGCGCGATGCTGCGTGCTCCCGCCGACCCGCTGGCCCCGGTCAAGGAGGTGCTCACCCGCCCTGGCCCGCTGGGCCCGCTGCACGCCGCCAGGTAAGTCCCAGCGCCCCCGCCCACGAGGGATCAGCTCGCAGGCGGGGGCCCACAACAGCCGCACGCGCCGTCCTCGAGAGAAGGCCATGATGCGCCAGCCGTCTAGTTCAGTATTGCCGGAAATCGGACCGCGCCGCGAGGAGCCCCGCCGCTCCCATGCACCCGTCGTCGAGCGCATCGCCGGGTGGAGCGCCCGCCACCGCAAGACAGCCGTGTTCGGCTGGCTCGCGCTGGTGGCCGTCGTCTTCCTGGCGGGGCAGGTACTGGGCAGCACCAGCCTCTCGGCCTACGACGCCGGCCAGGCCGGTCACGCCGAGCAGACGCTGAACCGGCTCGGCGTGGTGAGCCCTCCCGTGGAAGGCGTGCTGATCCAGGCCCGGGGACCCGGCGCGGCCCGCCACCGCTTCGGCAATGACCCGCAGATGCGGCAGGCTGCGCGACAGGTGGTCACCGCACTGCACAGGCTGCCGCACACTGTCGCGGCTGATATCCGGTCGCCGTTCGGCCCGGGCGGCGGGCACCTCGTCTCGGCCGGCGGGCGCAGCGCTCTGGTCACATTCAACGTCGGGGGGACACGTGCGGCTCAGGGCAGCACGGTGGTCCCCGCGCTGCGGGCCGTCGCCGCAGTGCAGGCTCGCCATCCGGATCTGCTGGTCGCCGAGGGAGGGGACGCGAGCTACGGCCAGGCCATCAGTTCGGTGCTGGGCAGCGGCTTCCGGAGAGCGGAGGCGACCTCGGTGCCCATCACACTCGTCCTGCTTCTGCTCGTGTTCGGCGCGCTGGTCGCGGCGGGCATCCCGCTGCTGCTGGCGCTCACGTCGGTGATGACGGCGCTGTCCCTGCTGGCCATCTTCAGCCGGTGGCTGCCGGTCGGGTCGAGCACGTCGGAGGTGGTGCTGATCATCGGGATGGCGGTGGGTGTCGATTACTCGCTGTTCTACCTGCGCCGCGAGCGCGAGGAGCGCACCGCGGGACACTCCACCACCGAGGCGCTGCGGATCGCCGCCCGCACCTCGGGCCGGGCGATCATGGTGTCCGGGCTGACGGTCATGATCGCGCTGGCCGGGCTGTTCCTCACCGGTTATGACGTGTTCACCGGCATCGCGTTCGGCACGATTGCCGTCGTCGGCGTGGCCGTGCTCGGCTCACTGACCGTGCTGCCCGCCTTGCTCTCGTGGCTCGGGCCAAGGGCGGACCGGGGCCGGATCCCGTTCCTGGGCCGCAGGCGGACGGCGGCCCGCCCGTCGCGGGCGTGGGCCGCCCTGGTACGCCGGGTGGCACGGCATCCCGTCGTGTGGGGTGGTATGGCCGCGATCGCGCTGCTCGCGCTCGCCGCGCCTGCCGTCGGCATGCGGCTGGGCAGCCCGGCGGTCGACCTGCCGGCCAGTTCCCCGGTCCTGCAGACCATGAACAAGATCTCCGCTGCGTTCCCGCAAACCCCGTCACCCGCTCAGGTGGTCGTGACCGGCGGCGATCTCAGTGGCCCGGCGATGCGGCACGCGATCGCCAGGCTGAACGCCCGGGCATCCGCGGACGGCCCGGACGGCCCGATCCGCGGGCCGATTACCGGCACCCAGGTGGCGAACGGCCGTGCCCTGATCGTCTACGTTCCGCTGGCGGGAAACGGGACCAACTCCGTGTCCGGCCAGGCCCTGCTGACCCTGCGCAACCAGGTCCTGCCCAGCACACTGGGCACGGTGAGCGGGATCAGCTACGCCGTGACGGGGAACACCGCAGGCAACTACGACGACATGACAACATTGCATTCCCGCACCCTGGTCGTGTTCGTCTTCGTGGTCGTGCTCGCTCTCCTGCTGCTCCTGGGCGCGTTCCGCTCGGTTGCCATCCCGCTGATCTCGATCGTCCTGAACCTGCTCTCGGTGGGGGCCGCGTACGGGCTGATCACCCTGGTCTTCCAGGATGGACGGCTGCAAGGCCTCCTCGGCTACACCTCGTTCGGCGGGATCATCCCGTGGATCCCGCTGTTCATGTTCGTGCTCCTGTTCGGGCTGAGCATGGACTACCACGTGTTCATCCTGAGCCGGATCCGGGAG
>Ga0208589_1000251_pt1 | contig 26249 bp, 17 predicted proteins | sample NGESurshal092012_2_FD_184486 | JGI IMG/M metagenome (GOLD analysis project Ga0208589, IMG submission 184486) | Arctic peat soil microbial communities from Barrow, Alaska - NGEE Surface sample F53-2 shallow-092012 (SPAdes) | ecosystem: Environmental > Terrestrial > Soil > Wetlands > Peat ...
GGGAGCCGGCAAGACGCGGCTGTCGATCGAGATCGCGCGCCGCCTCATGGAGACGGGCCGCGTCGAGCAGGTTCATCGAGCCTTGCACATTCACTTCGCCGTAAATCAGGGGATGCTCGACGCTATAACGCACGGCCGCCATCGCGGCCAGATGAGCAACCGCATCGGGCTTGTGTTGCTGAAACATTTGCAGCAAGCCCGGTGCGTCGCGCAGATCGCCTTCTATGAAGGTGAAGCCTTTTTGACCGGTCAGTTCCGAGAGATTGCGCCGCTTGTGAACAACGGGGTAGTAGTCGTTGAGATTGTCCAGCCCCAAGACCTCATCCCCGCGGGCGAGGAGCATTTTGCTGAGACGACTGCCAACGAACCCCGCCGCTCCGGTTACGAAAACTCGCATCAAAACTCCTCAGCCTCGTAAGTGCCCGTTTCCCGTTGCCACCCACTTGTACGTCGTTAAATCAGCCGCGCCCATTGGCCCGCGCGCGTGCAGCTTGTCGGTGCTGATGCCGATCTCGGCGCCCAGGCCATACTCTCCGCCGTCGGCCAGCCGCGTGCTGGCGTTCACCATTATGCTGGCCGAATCGACTCCCTTCACAAATCGCTCGATCGCCACCGAAGAATCACTCAAAATCGCGTCGGTGTGGTGGCTGCCATATTCATTGATATGGGCGATGGCCTCGTCAATTGTATCGACAACCTTGATCCCAATGATCATCGCAAGATACTCCAGCGGCCAGTCCGCTTCGGTCGTTGCAATGGCCTTTGGATAGAGTTTTCTCGCGCGCTCATCACCGCGAATCTCAACGCCCTGGGCGGCCAGATCACCGCACACTTTGGCCAGCAAACGCTCCGCCGCGTCCTTATGAAAGATGATTTTTTCCGCCGCGTTGCAGACGGCCCCGCCGGGGTAGCTGGTCTTGGCGTTGATGCAGACGGCGCGAACCTGCTCTTCCATAGTGTTAATGTCCGCATCGACGTAAACATGACAGTTACCCGTGAAATGTTTCAAAACCGGGATGGTCGTCTGCTCAGTCACGGCCCGAATCAGGCTCTCGCCGCCGCGTGGAATGACCAGGTCAATGTACTGATTGAGCTTCAACAGCGGCGGCACAATCGCCCGGTCGGCGGATTCGATCATCTGCACAGCCGCCCCATCGATGCCATGGTCGCCCAAACCGCCGCCCGCCAGGCTCGCCGCGATGATCTGACCGATGGCTCTATTGGAGTGAAGCGATTCCTTGCCCCCGCGAAGGATGACCGCGTTGCCGCTCTTGAGGCACAGCGCCGCCGCGTCGCTGGTTACGTTCGGCCTGCTTTCATAGAAAAACAAAACCACGCCAATCGGCACGCGCATTTTCTGAATTTTCAGCCCGTTCGGGCGCACATACCCCTCAATGATCTGCCCAACGGGGTCAACCTGCGCCGCGATCTGCTCAACGCCATCCGCCATGCCCGCGATGCGCTTATCGTTGAGCTTGAGGCGTTCGATGAGCGGCCGGGCCAGACCGGCTTGTTCGGCGGCCGCGACATCCGCCGCGTTGGCATCCAGCAGCGCCTGGCGTGCATCGCGAATCGCCGCCGCCATGCGCCGCAGGGCGGCGACTTTCGCCTCGCCGCTCACTGTCGCCAACTGCCGCGCCGCGCGCTGGGCGTTGCGACCCAGTTCCTTCACATATTCGGCGTACTGTTCCATGAGAGTATTGTATTCTGAGATTCCGCCGTCGCCTATCGTCGGCTCATCGACCGGGTTCTTTCTGCTTCGCAATCGCATCTGAGGAGAAATCCACACTCTTATCCCCTCCCCTTGTACTCAGGGGGAGCGTTAGGGTGGGGGTTGAGGACCAATCAGCGTCCCTATGCGATGGCCCTGGCTTCCCGCTGCTTGACCGCGGCCACCAGAAGCGCCCAAAGTCCCGCCATGCACAGGAACGGAATCGACGGCACAATGGCCGCTATCCCATGCGCCCGGTGCGCCGGCGGCGCGAAATTAAACGTCAGCAGCAGATAAATCCCCATCGTCGCGGCTCGCAATACGCTCGATATTCCTTCGACTGTCAGCATCGCCCAGATCGCCGGCAGCAGCAGCACCAGATACGGCCGCTCGCAATCGGGCAGCGCCAGCAGTAGCGAAACCACCGTGAGCGCCAGAATCAGTCTGGCTTGCGGCGCCTGCGCTGTCGCGCCGCGCTTCAGCGCAAGCCACATTCCCCATGTCAGCGCCGCGAATCCCGTCCCGACAAAAAGCGCCAGCGCCACTTTGCTCTCCACCCACGGGGCGGCGTCGTGGTTGATCGTAAAATGCACCCGCGCAAATCCGAAGATCGACATGTTCGCGTATCGGTACGAATCATCTTTCCCCACGAACTCGAACAATCGCTGGCGAAATACTTCGGCCTCGCCAAACCCGACAATGCCGAACAGCACCGCCAGACCCGCGACGAAAAATAGCATACACAATGCCGCCGATTTCCATCGCCGGCGGATAACCAGATAGACCAGCATCCCCAGCACCCAGACTTTGATCAGCGCCGCAACCGCGATCGCCGCGGCAAACCCGACCGGTCGGCCGCGCCGCTCGGCGTACGCCCCTGCACATACGAGGGCCAGTATCACCAGATCAAACTGCCCATGGTTCAGTTCGACCGTCATGGACCGGTAATAAAACGCCGGCACCAGCATCATCCCCATGCCCGCGGCGTTGCCAAACCTCACACCCCCAGCGGCGGCGTCAAGAACAATACTCAGCAGAATCAAACCGATGCTGACCCAAAACCAGCCCTCGACAACCGTCGCCACCGGCCATTGAGTGAACGGCTCCAGCGCCAGCGCCACCAGCGGCGGATAAACATATCGCACCGCCCCATCGACGCGCCCATATTCGCTTTTACCCTGTGAAAGATCGGTGGCTGCGTTCAAAGCGCGGATAAAATCCACCCCGTGAGAACCCGCCTCCTGCCGCAGATTAAACGTCATCCAGACCAGCGCCCAAGCCAGCAAAATAGAAGGTACGAAGGTGACAAGGTGTGAAGGTGTGAAGGGACGTTCTAACGACTGGAATGTATTCCTTCCCACCTTCTTACTTTCTCACTTTCTTACTCTTTCGCGTTATCGCGGATCGACATTGATTTGCACAGTCACCGCCGTCGCATCGGGCTTGACGCGTACACCGTCCGGCAGTCCCCGATTCTGGAAAGTCACCAGTTTCTGGCCATGAAAACCGGCGTCGGTGTTCTCCAGATCGACGACGGCTATCAACTTGGGATTGCGCGGGTCAATCAGGGCCATCTGCGTCGGCGGGCCGCTCAGCGTCACCGGCTGGGCGAGAATCTCCTTGTAATCAAATTTGTAATTGTCGATCAGCCACTTGCTGGCCTCCACTTTCACGGGTACCAAACTAATCGACAACGATTCATCCGCCTGCCCGACAATCAGGTCAGCCGTCACAGTGTCGGGAATGAACGTGATGTTGGGCTGCGGAAGCAGATGCAGGGAAATGTTTTTATGCTCGCCGGGCTGCTTGAGCGTCGGCTCGCCGGTTATATCGACGACGGCGGCAAGCCGATCCTGTCGGGCGAGTTCATGCAGCGTCTGCAACGGCCCGCGCATCGTGACGGTCGGCGGATTAAAAACGATTTTCACAAGCCCCGGCACATCCGGCTGCGCGACCACCGGCGCGGCAAGGTCTTCCAGTTCATCAACCCGAACGACCAGCGATTCCGGCAGCGACGCGATGACCTCCACGCCGTAGTCGTGAAATGGCTTCTGTGCGGATATCGCGTTCAAAATCTGCATGTTCTGGCTGGGGCCAGGCAGCACACTGCTGTCAACGGATATCTCCAGCGGTTTGGTAAATGACTCCTCCAGCAAAGTCTTGACGTGGTCAATGCCGGTCTGCGAGCCACGCAGAGTAACTTGCAGCGTGCCGTCGCTCGGCGTCACCAACGACACCATCCGCTTGGCCGGATCAGTGCTGGTCAGCGAAATCTTCACGGGAATGTCTTTTTCCGACACGAGCTGTTGCTGCTCGGCGTAAATCCAGACGAGCACGGTCAGAGGGATGACAGTGGCGAGCTGGCGCAGATTCATCCCGAGATTCTCGCGCGCGAAAAAGCGGCGGAATCCCCGCAGGATTTCCCATATGCCCGCGACCAAGGACGACAACATTGGCAAAATCAGGTTCCTTTTTGCTAAAAGGGAGTTTGAAGTTTTCAGTTTTCAGTTTTCAGCTAAGAAAGGCCTGCCATAGCTGAACACTGAAAACTGAACACTTCAAACTCCTCAGCCGTTAAGCCGCCGCGCGCCGGATCGCTTCGTCCTGCCCGCGGCCCATCAGTTCATTCAGCAAATCTCTCAAACTATCCGGCGACAATTTACGGATCAATCGTCCGCTTTCGGCGATGCTGATGTCGCCGGTCTCCTCGCTGACGACCATCACCACCGCGTCGGTCTCCTGGCTCAGACCCACCGCCGCGCGATGGCGGCTGCCAAGTTCCTTTTCCAGTTCGCCGCTTTCGGCCAGCGGAAATTGCACGCCGGCGAACGCGATGCGCCCCTGGCTGACGATCACGCCAAGATCATGCAGCGGCGAGTTGGGCCAGAATATCGTGTTCAGCAAATCCGCAGACAACTCGGCATCTATCTTGGTTCCATTCTCGGCGATGCTGCCGAGATTGCCCTCGCGCTCGATCGCCACCAGCCCGCCGATTTTGCGGCGGGAAAGAAAGGTCGCCGATTCCACCAGCCGCTCGATTTCATCGCCGACCTCGCGCGACCAGCTTCCAAATATCCGCGCATCTCCCAAACGCATGAGCGCCCGGCGCAGTTCCGGCTGAAACACCACGATCGACGCAAACCCCACAAACACGAGGAAGTTGCCGTAAAGATAGTCAATCTGCCCCAAACCCAGCTTCTGCGCCACCAAATGTCCCACGAGGTACAGCCCCACCAGAACCACGCCGATGCCTTTGAGCATTCGCGCGCCGCGCGTCCCTTGTAGGAATCGGACCGCCCAAAAGATCACCACGCCGATGAGCAATAGCTGAACGGTGATTTGCCACCAGGTGTAACTCTGGTGGACGCGAATGAGAAAATTGACGAATTCACGCCCCATTAAAGTGAGTTATATCAGACTTATCTGCCATTTTGGCTTATAATCATTGACAAAATACATATCAATTCCGACTCGGACCTTATTAGAAACGCGGATTAAAGCGAGAGTTTGAAGTTTTCAGTTTTCAGCTAAAGGCCCTGTTATGTCTCGCCTTAGCTGAAAACTGAACACTGAAAACTTCAAACTCATTCTCAGTCCTCAGTCCTCAGTCCTCAGTCCTTCCTTTATGATCCACGTCATCCGCGCGACCTGCGCCGCACTGGCTACATCATGGACACGCACCATGCCTGCTCCGTTGGCGACCGCCCAGGAAATAACGGCGGCGTCGCCCCAGATTCTCTTTGCCGCTTCCGGCTCGGCGAGGATTTTCCCGATAAACGATTTGCGGCTGGCCCCCACCACCACCGGCCGGCCCAGCGCCGCGAGCACTCCAAGATCACGCAGCAATGTCATGCTGTGCTCCAGGGTCTTACCGAATCCCATGCCCGGGTCCAGCAAAACGCGATCGCTGGGAATCCCCATCTTGCGCGCGGTCACCATCCGGTCGATCAGAAAATGGCAAACATCCTGTGTTACATCCTCGTAGCGGGGATTAAGTTGCATGTTTGCCGGCGAACCCATCATATGCATCAAAATGATCGGCACACCCGCTTCCGCCACGCCCCGCAGCATCGCCTCGTCATCGCGCCCGGCCGACACATCATTAACCAGATTCGCACCGGCAGAAAGTGCAGCCTCCGCCACCTGCCACGATCGCGTGTCGATGGAAAGGATCGCTTCACTTTTCCCGCGGATCAGTTCAATCACCGGCTCCACGCGCCGAATCTGCTCGCCCGCCTCCACCGACAGCGCCCCCGGCCGGGTCGATTCACCGCCGATATCCAGCAAATCCGCCCCCGCGCTGAGCATCGCCAATCCCGCTTCCGCCGCCGCTTCCGGCGTAGCAAAGCGTCCGCCGTCGCTGAAGCTGTCGGGGGTGACATTAAGTATTCCCATCACCAGCGGTCGCCGCTGGCTGTCCACCAGCCACGATTCCAATTCGCTGCGTATCAAAAGTGGCCTCCAATTCCTGCCGAAGTTCAATGAAGCCGATTCATAAATGGCGAAAAAGGGCGTTTTCCCTATGGATTTGTGCGTGCTCCGCTACTATTGTTAAGATTGTATGAGGATGACTATGGAGTGGCTTCGGCGAGGACTATATGGCATGGCATTCATGCTGATGGTTGCGGACTTCTGTGCCTATGCCTACGCCGGCACTCTGCAAGCCCAAGTCGACCGGGGTTACTGGCCCGCCGCTGTAACGACCGCTTCATTCGAACCTTAGAATCGCTCAATCAATCAGGTTCTTCTCAAAAACCACCAGATTATCGGCATGGGTTGAATCCCAGCGGATTCCCACGATGTCATAGCCCATGCTCATGGCGAAGTGTATGAATTCGCGCTGATGGTTCATGCACTCGCAGCGCAGGTACTCGTAGCCATGATCCTTGGCCCACGCCTGCTGTGCTTCCTGCAACTGCCGCCCCACGCCATGCCGCCGAACCTCCGGCAACACCGCCCCGAGCCAGAGATAGAACATGCCCGGCTTCAGCTCAAATCCGATCCAGAACCCGACCGGCCGGTCGTCCATTTTGGCCAGCAAGGTCAGGGCGTTATACCGGCCCATGAACCGGCGCTTGAAGAAGTCCACTTCGCGCTTCGGCCGGAAGATGGAATTATAAAGCTCGACCGCTTTGGGGAGCAGTTTATCGTCAACAATAATGATGTCAGCCTGGGCCACGGACGCAAACCTCCTAAATGGAGCTTGAAATCATTGTAGCGGATGGAGTTGGAAATTGGAATTTGACTGCCGACCATTATCCGCCGATAATCATAGGCGAGGTCGTGGAGCACGCCGGTCCGTTTCGGACGTAGAGGTGGACGGTCGAAAGACCATCAGCCAGCCGGATGTCCTCCACGACCTTTTTTATTTTTGCCTGTAAGCGGTTTTTACAAGCAAACCAGCCTTGTATTGCAATTCCTCCACCACGACCAGGCTGAATCCGTCGAAGAACTTTCGATACACAATGCGCGGCATTCCCTTGGCGATCGAAAATTCCACAATGTATCGCGGGTTTACCACCTCGGGTATTTTTTTGAACTCCGCCAGAGTGACCGCCAAATCATGATCCGCCGCTTCCCTTGGACCGTGCCGGGATTGCGTGTGAGATACCCCCGAATCATCAATGATGTGCATATGCCCAACGTTCACGGCGAATTTATTGACCTGCGACGGAGCGGATTTGGGGCCGAAATAACTCCAAAGTTTTTGCCGGATGGCGTGCGGCTCCCATTCCTCGACGACGCGAAAAACGATCCCGCGCCGCAGACGGTCGCTTTCGCGATTAGTCGTTGCGTATGCGTGCAACTCGCCGATTGCGCCTGTTAACGCGAAAGAATCGTTGAGTATGGCGACCAATCCAAGCGGAAGTCTTTGTCTTCGAGAAAGGGACTTCGCTGCTGACTCGAAGTATGGCCCAATGGGTTATACTTTCTCAATAATCGAGCACTGCGCCAAATGTGGTTTCAACATCCGTGCGATGCGAGGTAATATACAACAAACATCCTTGGAGGATTTCAATATGCGTCATTTCGCTAATCGCGTTGTTTTTGTGTCGATTTTTCTTCTCGCAGCCATTGCCCGCGCCGAGGTACAACCCAACCACCTCTTCTCCGACCACATGGTCCTCCAGAACGGCGTATCCGTCCCCGTCTGGGGAACCGCCGCGCCCGGCGAGCAGGTGACCGTGACTCTCGGCGATCAAAAGCAGACCGCCGCGGCAGGCCCCGATGGCAAATGGATGATCCACCTCTCCAGCCTCAAGAGCGGCGGCCCGGTCGAGATGAACATCGCCGGTTCCAACTCCATCACCATTCACGATGTTTTAGTCGGCGAAGTCTGGGTCGGCTCGGGACAATCGAACATGGTCTTCTCCGTCTCGGATTCGCCCACCGTGAAGGCCTACAACGGCGTAACCAACAAAGAGCAGGAAGTGGCCGCGGCCAATTATCCGCTGATTCGCATGTACATTATCCCCGAGGTCGCCTCGGGCGAGCCGAAGGATGACACCAACGCCAAGTGGCAGGTCTGCACGCCGGATAATGTAAAGGCGTTTTCCGCCATCGGATATTTTTTCGCTCGCGATCTGCATAAAGAACTGAATGTGCCGGTTGGTTTTATCCGCTGCGCCTACGGCGCCAGCACCGCCGAGGCGTGGGTGGCCAAGCCGGACATGGAAGCCAATCCCAAACTGGCGGGCCTGATGAAGACATTTCAAACGGCACTAAACGCCTATACCGCTCGCGGAGCGGCCCCAACCGCCTCTCCGGCTGTCGCGCCCACTCCCGTCGCCACCACGCAACCCACAACGCGCGGCGCTCGCGGCCGAGGCAGAGGCGCTCCCCGCGGCCCGCAAAATCCGTCCTTGAATCAGCATAATCCCACGGTCCTTTGGAACGCCATGCTCCACCCCATCGAACCTTACGCCATGCGCGGCGTGATCTGGTATCAAGGCGAATCAGTCCTCGGCGGAACCGCCGGCGACAAGCTCTATCCCACAGTCATGGAAACGCTCGTTACAAGCTGGCGGCGTCAGTGGGGCCAGGGCGATTTCCCCTTCTACGTTTGCCAACTCGCCGGACTGGACAACAATAGTAACAACCCGACCATCCGCGAATCGCAGGCCGCCGTGTTATCGCTGCCGAATACCGGATTGGCCGTCACCATCGACATTGGCGAGCAGAAATTCGTCCATCCCAAGGATAAACAGGATGTCGGCGACCGCCTGAGCCGCATCGCGCTGGCCAACGTCTATGGCAAAACCATCGAATACTCCGGCCCGGCCTATCAGTCGATGAATGTTGAGGGCAGCTCGATTCGCGTGAAATTCACCCACATCGGCGGCGGCCTGGTCGCCAAGGGCGGCGATCTGAAGACGTTCGTCATCGCCGGCCCCGACGGCAAATTTGTCCCGGCGACTGCGAAAATCGACGGAGACACCATCGTCGTATCGAGTGCGGATGTAACTCAGCCGACCGCGGTGCGATATGCCTGGTCGAACTGGCCGGAAGGCTGCAATCTGTACAATGTGGCGGGATTGCCGGCGGCGCCGTTTCGAACCGACAAGGATTAATGACTGGAGAATCGGATGCCCAATCCTCGAATCAGCGTCGCTGTCCTGGCTATTTTGTTCGGTTCAGTTTGCTTTGCTCAATCCGCCCCGCCGGTCCAGATGACCTCCGAAGATGATTTGAAGCGGCTGTGCGCGCTCCTCCATGTCGAGCCGCTCCTGAAGCGCCCGGCATACAACTACGACGAAGTCAAGGCCAATCCATTTCCCGATCTGCCTGATCCGCTGACGCTTAAAAGCGGCCAAAAAGTCACCGACGCCCAAACCTGGTGGGATAAACGTCGCCCCGAAATCTTGGAAGATTTCAGCCGCGAGGTTTACGGCCGAACGCCCACGGATACGCCGAAGGTGACATGGGAAGTCACCAGCACGACGCCCGGCACAATGGGCGCCTACGCAACGCTCGTCCGCCAACTGGTCGGACACGTCGATAACTCCGCCTATCCGCAGGTCACCGTAAATATTCAGGCCACGCTCACCACTCCCGCCAACGCCACCGGCCCCGTGCCGGTGATCATCCAGTTCAGCTCCGTGGGCTTCGGCTTCGGCCCGCCGCGCGGCGGCGCGGGCGCTCGCGGTCGCGGCCCGACCACTCGCGCCGGCGCGGCAACACAGCCGACCGGACGCGCCGTCGCGCGCGGGCCGGCCATGGTTCTCCCTCCCGGCCCACCCTGGCAGCAACTCGTCCTCGCAAAAGGCTGGGGATACGCCCTGCTGAACACCTCCAGCGTGCAGGCCGACAACGGCGCGGGTCTTACTTCCGGAATCATCGGCCTGATGAATAAGGGCCAGCCGCGCAAGCTCGACGACTGGGGTGTATTGTCGGCCTGGTCGTGGGGAGCCAGCCGATTGCTCGACTATTTGGAAACCGATCCAAAGGTCAACGCCAAACAGGTCGGCCTCGAAGGCCACTCCCGCTGGGGCAAGGCTACGGTTGTGGCGATGGCACTCGATCAACGTTTCGCCATCGCTTACGTCAGCTCGTCCGGCGAAGGCGGCGCCCGCCTTCACCGCCACAACTACGGCGAGCCGCTCGATGCCGTCACCATCCCCGAAGAATATCACTGGATGGCCGGCAACTTCCTCAAGTACACCCACCACTGGAACGACCTGCCCGTCGATTCGCATGAGTTGATTGCCATGTGCGCGCCGCGCCCGGTTCTCATCACCGGCGGCACATTTCAGGATCGCGGAGCCGATGCCGAAGGAATGTTTCAGGCGGCCGTGGCGGCGGGCCCGGTTTATAAATTGCTCGGAAAGAAAGACCTCGGCGTCACCGTCATGCCCGCGCCGGACACCGCCTTGATCGACGGCGACCTCGCCTTCCGCCAGCATGACGGCGGCCACAGCGACGCCTACGACTGGCCGACTTTTGTGCAGTTCGCCTCACGCTATTTGACGACGACGGCGCATTGAGTTCTAAGAAGCAGTTGAATGCCCTTTAATTCCTCCACGACCCAATGGCCGAAGATTCGGCCCGCGCTCAATGACGAGCAGCGACGTGTCTGGGAGGACTGGTACGAGCATTTCCTCAACCATCTCTACACCGGCAAGTTCGACCGCGTGCATCAATTCAATCATCACTACGCCCTGCGGAGTGCCGCGGCCGGTGGGAAAACCCTGGAGATCGGGCCGGGAACCGGGGCGCATCTGGATTTCGAGGATGCGCGCGGAATGAGCGAATATGTCGGCGTGGAATTACGCGCGACGTTTTCTGATCAAATCGCCGCCAAACATCCCAACGCCCGCCTCGTCGTCGGCGACTGCCAGCAGCGACTAAATTTCCCGGACGGATATTTTGACCGCGTGCTGGCGATTCATGTGCTGGAACATCTGGAGAACCTGCCGGCGGCACTAACCGAAATCCGCCGTGTTTTGCGGCCGGGGGGATTGTTTTCAGTGGTGATTCCAACCGAAGGCGGCTTCGGATATTGGCTGGGGCGGAGAGTGTCGGTCCAGCGGATTTTTGAAAAACGCTATGGCCAACCCTACGCGCCATTCATCGCCCACGAACATGTCAATAGCGCTCGAGAAGTGCTGGCGGAAACCGCGCCGCTTTTCCGCATCATCCATCGGCAGTTTTTCCCATTGCGCGTGCCGCTGGTGGATGCGAATCTGGTGATCGGGCTGACACTGCAAGGAAAATAAGTGGGACGGAGGGAAATAAGTGGGACGGGAGCACTTCCTGAATCCCATCGGGTGAGCTAGACTGTGCCAATGCCACGACGTGCGCGACAGGCGCCGGGGGATTTGGTCTACCACGTACTCAACCGTGCCGTGGGGCGGATGCGGATTTTCTCCAAGCCGGCAGACTATGCCGCATTTCAGGAAGTATTGGTCGAGGCCCATCAACGGCATCCGGTACGCATGTTGGGGTACTGCCTTATGCCAAATCACTGGCATTTGGTGCTCTGGCCACGGGTCGAGGGTGAACTTTCCAAGTTCATGCATTGGCTGACAATGACGCATACACAGCGGTGGCGACACTATCGAGGTTTGGTCGGGCTCGGGCCGCTATACCAGGGTCGCTTCAAATCCTTCCCCATTCAAACGGACCTCTCCCTGTTGATCGTACTGAGATATGTCGAGCGGAACCCACTACGCGCCAAATTGGTTTTGCGAGCGCAAGACTGGGTTCCTTCGAGCCTCCATGATCGTCTTGGCGAGCGATCCCCCCTGCACGACATACTTTGCGAGTGGCCCATCGACATGCCGCGGAAATACCTCGATCTGGTCAATCAGCCACAAACGGCTGCCGAAGAGGAAGCGGTGCGAACCAGCGTTCGGCGCGGGCGTCCGTTCGGGACGCCGGGCTGGCAACACTCCATGGTTGACCGGCTGGGCCTGCAATCGAGCGTGAACGCACCCCACCGACCAAGCCGGGAAAAATAAGTGGGACGGGAGCCCTTATTGTCCGGCGGCTATTTTGCGAGCACAATCGTATTCACACTCATCGGCGGCAGCGAAATCATCAGGTGGGTGGGGTCAATCAAACTCACCCGACCGACCGATTTCGGCGATGCTCCGGCCGCCGTTAATTCGTAGACATCCGCCGACTTCCAGGGCCCGCCGCCGGAAATACTTACTTCCGCATCCATCGCGTGATTCGTTTTGTTAATGGCCACCAGCACCATCCGCCTGCCATCGCCGGAATCAAGACTGGCATAAATCGACGAATCGACGACATCGGCGGTGCCGGCGAAAATGGACGTATCGCCGAACGCCCCGCCCTTTCCGTCATAATCAAGAAACATGGCAAACGCCGCCGCGACATACGGCTCGCGCCCGCTCAGCGGCCACTCGCAGGCGGCGTAGATTCCCTCCCGCCCGAAAATGCCCAGCGCGTCAGCCAGCGCCAGGCCGCCGGAGATATCCGAACCGCCGCCATAGTTGTATTCGCTGATCGAAAGCAGAGTGCCGGGATAATTCGCGGCGATTTTTTCCCGCAGCGCCGGAATCAGCCGGATGGGGCGGCCGCGCGTGGAGCGCGTGATCCAGCTTGATTCAACGTAACTCGCGTCCCACAGCGACCGCGGCGCCTGCAATCGCGCGGCAACCACACCCGGCTGCGCGCTCGCCTCCGTGATGCGCACGTTGTCGGCCCGCACCTCCGGATACCAATGCACATCCAACACATCGAGCAGCCGTGCATGTTTCTCCACCTCGGCCCGGCTCATGCGTTTAAGATAGTACGAAAGAAAATCTCCATACTTCGCTGAATCCGGTGCGCCTTGCAGCGTGACAAATCCGCTCCAGCCATAATCGGCCGGGCCGAATACTTTGGCCGCGGGCGCAACCTGCTTGATGCCGCCGGCATAGGCAATGCTCTTTTCCAGCAACTCGTCATAGGTGAGTTTGGCCGGATGAACTTCGGCATGAGTTCCCGCCCAGATCGCCGGCTCATTGTCGAGCATGAAAAAAACCGGCCGCCGCGAATCGGTCACCAGATACGGATACTTCGTGACAACCCAATTTACGAATTCGTCCTGATAAACCACCGGGCTCGCCGGGTCCGGCGTGAGCGTGAAGGGCGATCCCTTAATCGGCGCCTCCCGCCGAAATCGCTGCGTGAGATAATCCGGCCCGGAATTGCGGACATCGCCCTCGCCGCGTTTGTCCGCCGAGACGTAGCCGTTCATGGGAACGGTCAGAATGATTCCGGCCCCGGCCCCCGCGCCGCCCTGCTTCGCCGTATCAATGGCCGCCGTGACGGCCGCCCCCGGCGAATCGCTTCGGCTGAGAAAGCCATCGTTCTGATAGTGATAATCATTGCCGGCGTTGGAGGCATTGTTGACCCAGTTGTACGCCGTCCAGCGATTACCGCCGAGGCGGGTGAGCGCCAGACGTGAATAGGCCCCGGCCAAATTCCGATTGATGCCGTAGATGAAACGGGAGATGGGATGATCATCCCGCGATGGATCAACCGTAAATTGAACGACAGCCGCCGGCTGAGTAGCCGGGAGTATGGTCGAAGCCGCCTGCACAACTGGCGATAAAACGAAGACGATCAGAAGTGAACGCCAGCACATGTTGGCGGTAGTTTAGGAGACCCGCCGATTCCTGTAAATTGTTGCAAATGCCGTAATGTTGTAATTCGCACACGCCGGTTTAGACTGGCAGATGCCAAAGCGGGCCGTTAGCTCAGTTGGCCAGAGCGCCTCCCTTACAAGGAGGAGGTCACAGGTTCGAGCCCTGTACGGCCCATCCCCGACTCCTTCCCACCCCTCTCCTCCGCCGGCGGAGCAGAATTCCCGCCGCCCCGCTCAAAAGCAACGCACAACCTGCCGGCTCCGGCACGCTGCCCCCTGCTCGCACCTCCGCCAATGCCAGATTCCATTGCGCCTCGAATGACGCCGGGAGTTGCCCGGCCAGCGGCGTGGTTCCGTTGGTGGTGTTCAGGTTCTGCGCCAGGATCAGCAGATCGTTGAAGTCCACCACGGAATCATAATTGAAATCCGCGTGCATCCAGTCGGCCGAAGTCGAGCCGAGATTCTGCGCCAGGACAAGGAGGTCGTTGAAGTCCACCTTGTTATCCAAGGTAGCATCGGCGCCCAGCGCGGGCCGGATGATCAGTTGTCCGGGGGCGGCGACGGAGTTGCCATCGGAGTTGCCGTCGGCGTAGCCAATCGACCACACGCCGTTCACCGTCCCCTTGTTGGCGGCAACCTGACCGGCAACCGTGCTGCTGACGATGCCTGTCCCCTGCCAACTTCCGCTGCTGTATCCGTTATGCAGATACCCATGGATCAACGAGGCTGGGTCGGTCGTGTAGTTGATCGTCAGCGAATTGCTGGTGATGTCGAGCGTCGAACCGGCGGCGATGTTCAACGCGCCCAGCGTCGATGCGCCGCTGTTGGAATTGAGGCGCAGATACGCCGGCGCGCCGGACGCGCCAACCGTCAGCGCTCCGCTGCCGCTGAGATTGCCCGAAACCACCGGCGTGCCGCTGGTCCCCGCCTGAATCGACAAGAGCGAGTTATCCACTACCGCATCGGCGAAGGGGAGCGCGCTGGTCGTTGGAATGGCCAGCGCGCCGGCGTTGATCGTCGTGCCGCCGCTGTAGGTGTTGGTTCCCGTCAGTGTGACGGTGCCGCTGCCATTAAGCACCACCGAACCATTGGAAATCATGTTGTTGGCCACGGTAATCGGCCCATTGACATCGAAAGCTACTTTTCCCGGCGAGTTAATCAGAACAACGCCGTTGCCGAATGAGCCGCCGGTCCCGCCGTCGCCGATTTGCAAAACGCCGCCGCTGACGGTGGTGTTGCCGGTATAGGTATTGGCTCCGGAAAAAATCTGCGTTCCCGATCCGGTCTTGGTTACATTGAAAGTTCCGCCGCCGGCGATAACGCCGGAGAAATCCCCGCCGCCGTTGTGCTGGCCCATGGTGAAGCTCTGCGTGGTGCCGAAGCTGTTGTTCACCGTTCCCGCGCCCGACAACCCGTTGATCGTCTGGCTATTGGCATGGAATTCCAAAAACGCGCCGGAACTCACGACCATGTTACTAAAGGCGGAATAAGCACTGCCGGCCAGCGTCTCCAGCGTGCCGGCCAGCACATCGGTGTCGCCGCTGTATGTTTTGTCGTTGGTAACGTTAAACGTCCATTTGCCCGTTCCGGTCTTGATGACCGAGGTGATGAAACCGCCGCCCTTGTCCGCCAGGGCGGGCGCGAAGTCTTCATGGCCGGTGTTGGAACCCGTCAGCGTAAGCGTTGTGTTGACTCCGGCCTGCAGCGCAATCGAGCCGCTGTTGGTGAAGCTCGCGCCACCGGATTGATCAATCGCCCCGCCGTTGGAGGTGAGCGAAAACAAACGGTCGGTCGTGCCGGTCGGCGCGAACGTGCCGCCGTCGATGATCAAATTCGTGGCGGCGTTAGACGATTGCCCCATTCCGCTGGGCGAACCGCCGTTGACGACGATCGCCTTGAGCGTGGAGTTCAGGCCGATGGTCGTGGCTCCCGTGTACGTGTTGTTGGCGGTGAGCGCGACAACGCCGCCGCCCACATTACCGCCGACAACCAGCGAGCGCACTCCCGTCAGCGCATTGGCGTTGGGAAGAGTCAACGCGCCGCCGCCACCACCGAGACGATACGTCGTGCCATTGGGAGTGAGCGTGCCGGTGAACGAAACCGAACCAATCGCGCCAATGCTCACGCCGGCGAGATTCGCCCCCGCCGCGCTCTCATCAAGATTGTTCGCGCTCGACGCCCCCAGCGCCACGACGCCCATGGAACTGCTCGTCAGGCGATTCAAAAACGTCTGATCCATCGCATACAACGCCGCCACACCCGCAGAGTTGCTCGAAGGCGTAACGCTCGGCCCACTCCCGCCGATCGCCGCCAGCGAACCGAATTCCAACATGCCGGAATTGATCGTGGTTGTGCCGCCGTAACTGTCGGCAACGCTCAGAACCACCGCGCCCGCGATCGTCGGGTTGGCCATGAAACCCACGACCAGACTGTTGCCGCCGCCGGTCAGGCTGGTCTGCATCGTCAGCGTGCCACCGCCGCCGCCGAGATTGTACATCCCGCCATACGGCGTGATTGTGCCGCTGAACGTCTGCGAGCCGATGGCTCCCAGCGAAAGGTTGGGCAGGTTCGCGCCGGTCTCCAGGCTGAAGTCCAGATTATTCGCACAAGCCGCCGTCAGCGCCAGACATCCGCTGGAAGTTGAGGCGATGCGAGCCAGCACGCTCTGGCTGACAACCGCAACGCCCAGCACGCCGCCGTTGTTGATGTTGACGTTCTTGCCCCCGTTGCCGCCGATGGTCGAGGTCGCCGAGAAAATCAGTGCTCCGCCATTTACCGTGGTTGAGCCGCTGTAGGTGTTGGTTCCGTCGAGCGTCTGCACTCCCGATCCGTTCTTCACGAGATTAATCCCGCCGGTGATCGCGCCGAGGAATTCCGCAGTCGCATTATTGTTACCGAGCGTGAATGTGTGAACCCCAACGGAATTGTCCACCGAACCATATCCCGCCAGCGCCCCCGACAATCCGTTGATGTTCAGATCGAAGCCGTTCAGTTCGAGCACCGGATCGAATTGGCTGCTGAAGTCAGTGCTGGTGGCGAAGACCACATTCCCCCTGCCAAAGCCATACGGCAACTGGTTCACCGCTCCCATGGAGAGCTTGCCCATATCCATGTCGGTGTCGCCGCTGTAGGTGAGCACCGAACTCGCGCCCAGAATCCAGGTATTGGAGCGGTCTTTGGTCAGGAATGTTCGGCCGCCGGCGGGGTCGCCGACGCTCGGCCCGAAGACGGAATTCTGCGTCGTCTCGCCTTCAAGCGATAGCGTGCGGTCGCCCGATCCGGTCATCGCAATCGAACCGGTGCTGGTGAAATTCAGCCCGCCGTTGGCGTAAATCGCTCCGCCATTCTGCGTGACCGTGAAGAGCCGGTCGGTCGAAGCGCCGCCGCCGGTGTAAAAAAGAGTGCCGCCGTCCAGAATGAGATTGGCCGCCGCATTCGAAGATGCGCCGATGCTGCTGGGCAGTCCGCCATTGGCGAGCACACCGGCATTCAACGAGCAATCGCCCGAATACGCCAGGCCCGTCCCGTCGTTCGGCCCGCCCAGTCCGATGTTGGCAATCCCGCCGCCGATCAGTGTCGGCCCGGTATAGGTATTGGCCGTGCCCAGCACCAGTTCGGCGTTGGCGATCTGCTTTAACATCCCGCTGCCGCTGATGACATTCGTGGATGTTGTCAGGTAGCCGCGATTAAAAACCAGCGTGCCGTTATTGATGACATTCCCCGTCCCCAGCATTCCGCGGAACCCGCCGTCGCCCGGACCCAGCGAACTCGGCGTGCCGCCAATCCCGATTTGCAGCGTACCGCCGCTGATGGTGGTGGAGCCGATATAGGTGTTATCGCCGGAGAGAATCTGCGTGCCGGCGCCGACCTTGGTGAGATTGACCGATCCGCCGATGACGCCGGAAAACAATCCGCCCGCGTCGCCGTTGCCGATGGTGAGATTGGCGGTCGCGCCCGCGTTATCCAGTGTGCCGCCGCCCGGGCCGTTGGGCGTCGCCCAGCCGTTGGAATTGGTAGCCGTGATCGGCCCGGCCGGCCCGTCGTTCAGGCCGTTGATGTTCAGACTAACGCCGTTCAATTCCATCAACCCGTTCACTCCGACATTGAGATTGCCCCGGCCCGCTCCGCTCGGCAAAACAGCGCCGGGCATCAGCGCCAACAGGCCGTTCAGGACCGACGTGTCGCCGCTGTAGCTCAGCGTGCCGCCCAGTCCCCAGCTTCCCGTGCCGCTCTTGGTCAACGACAGCAAGCCGGCCGCGGGATCCGACAAACTCATATTGAAGATGTTGCCGCCGCCGGTGCCGGTGAGTGTGAGCATTCTTGATCCGACACCGCTTACACTGGCTGACCCTGTATTGATGAACTGAATGGAGCCGATGCCCGAAGCGTCGAAGGTCGCGCCGTTTGCGGTGATCGTGATCAACCGATCCGTGCTTGCCGCGCCGCTTCCGACGAACTGCAAGGTGCCGCCGTCGATCACAAGATTCGCCGGCGCGTTCGACGACATGCCGATCGGCCCCGCTATTCCGCCATTGGCCAGCGTATCGACGACGAGAACCCCACCACGAATTTTCGTCGTGCCGGTATACGAATTCAGATCATTCAGCGCCACCGCGCCGCTGCCGCCGTAATTTCCGATCAGCACGCTGGAAGCCCCCGAAATCGCCGGCTGATATGAAAGATTCCCTCCACCGCCCAGGCGGTAAATCCCGCCGGCCGGCGTGTAGGTTCCGCTGTAGCTGACATTCCCCACCGCCCCGATCGCCATCCCCGCGAACGGAACCAGCGCGCCGCTGGTGAAGTCCAGATTGGTCGTCGCGTCGCCCGGCCCCAGCGCCAGCGCGCCGGTGGATGCAGGGCTTAGTCGCGAAAGGAAGGCGCTGTCGGTAATTCCGCCGCCATTACCAACCGCGCCGCCCGGCCCAACCATCACGCTGGCTCCGCTCCCGCCGATGCTGCCCGCCGACGCGAAGGCAACCAACCCGCCGTTGATCGTGGTCGCGCCGGCGTAATTGTTCACGCCGCTGAGCTGCAATACGCCGCCGTTATTGATCACGCCGCCGTTGCCCGACAATCCGCCATTGATCGACGCATTCCCGCTGTTGGTAAATGCGCCGGCCCCGATGTTCACGGTTCCCTGGCTGAAAAAACTTCCCGCGTTGGTGATCCCTGAAGTCAGCAGCGAACTGGTTGCGTCGATATTCACCACGCCGTTGGCGGCGACATTCAACACACCCGATCCCGTCGAGACGCTTCCGCCGGACGTAATCATCAGTGTATCCGCCTGGTTCGCGCCGAAACTCAAACCGGGCGTCGTCCAGCTCGAACCGCTTCCCGTCACTGTTACGGTCGCCCCGTCATCCCAGGTCACCTCGCCATTGGAAACGACCTTCGCCCCGCCGGAAATCGTGTTGTTAAAATTGACGGTTGTCGTGGTCAGCGCGTTGATCGTTGCCGGGCCGGTGAACGTGCCGCCGGCCAGGGTGACGACATCATTGGCCGTCAGGGTCGGCGAGCCGAGTCCCGCGTTCAGCGTTCCGCTCAACAGGCTCAGCTTCTGCACTGTCGGCGATGTGTTCAAGGTAATCGCGCCGCCGTTGATGAATGCGTCGTAATAAAGCTGCGATCCCGCGCTGTTGATCGGCGCGATCGGCATCGCGCCGTCGGCGAACGTCGTCGAAGTGTCATTCGGATAATTCGGATTGGTCACGCCGTTGATGGTGGCCTGCCCCTTGTTAATGGCGGTGAATCCATACGGCTGCGTGCCCCATTGCGCGCCGTCAGACCAGTTCCCGGTCCCGCCGTTCCAGATCGACTGCGAAAACGTACCGGGGTTTTGGATGTCCATGCGCACCGCGTCGTACTGCATGTCGCCGCCGACAATATGGAACGTGACGGTGTTGCTTCCCGAATGCAGCCAGGAGGCCGGAAACGTCAGCTTGCGGTAGAGCACGCGGCTGGTGGTGTCGCCGCTGCGCACGACCGCCGGCGCATAGTCGTTGGTGTGATCAAAGCTCGCATCAACGCGATTGCTTCCGACCAGCACGGCAAAATCGTTGATGTATTCCTGATCCGCGATCGCCAGCGTCACCGTCACCGTCGCGTTCGCCGCCGGCGCCGATGCGAGATTGAAATTCACGTTGAAAAAATCCAGTGAGCCGTTGATCTGATCGAGCGGCCAGTTCTGGCTCCAGTTCTTCGTGTCGTTGAACGGATTGGCCGGGTTCACCGTGTAATTCACGCCCTTGGGGAATTCCTTGGTGAGGTTGAAGGTGTCGATCCAGTTGTTGTAGTGGGTGCCGTCGCGGAACTCCGCCGCGGTGCGGTCAAACTTTCCGATCTGGAACACGCCCTGCCCACTGACATCCGGCTGCCACGTCAGGTTGCCAACATTCGTGGTGCCGTTGGCGGAAACCGTGAAACTGTCAAATGTCCCCTCGCGGTAATCGCCCGGATCAATCACGGTCACGCGATAGGTGCCGGGGATCATGCCGGTGATATTGAACGTGCCGTTGGCGTTGGGCGTCACCCAGTAATCATATCCCGCCGCCCGGCGCTGGTATTCCTGCGAAAGCGGATCGGTCGCATAGGCGTTGGGATCAAACGTCGAGAGAATGATGGTCGCCCCCGCCATGCTCGCGCCGTCGCCCGTGCGGATGCTGCCGGTCACATTGCCGCGCTGTGCGCTGGTCGTGTAATACGGCAGATTGATCGAATCATAAAATGTGTTCAGGTCGTACGAACTGCTGGGGTTCTGCGTGGTGTATTGCTCGGCGTCGGCGCGCATGGTGTTGATGTTGGCGCCGGTGTTGAAGTAGGTGAAAAACGGCCCGAAAGACTTCTCCATGTTGCCGGTGTAAATGAGTCCCGGCCCACCGAAATGGCTCGCCGCCGGACTGGGAATGATCGAAGCTCCGTCGGCGACAGGCGTTTGCGGATGCGTCGGCCCCGCGTTCCACGACTCATACGCCCGCGCGCCGTAAACCGCCCACACGCCATAATCCGTCCCAGACGCCGGCCGCGTCGATTGGCTCGTGTTCGCCGCCGTCACCAGACCGATCACGTCGGAATTCTGATACGTCGTCCGCCAGTCATATTTGGTCTCGTAATTCTTGATGTATTCCGACGGGATCCCCTGCATGTTGCTGGTCTCGGCGGTAATGAAATTTCCGTCGCTGCGGTCGGCGTTGCCCGCCGCCTGATACCCCCAGAAATTGTCGGCGATCGAGTTGTAATGAAAGAGATTGCTGTTGAAGAATTCCGCCCCCAGGCGGTTTTCCGAGCTGGCGTAGTCCGCCATCGCCGTTGTGTGGTTGTAGGTCAGGTAGGTGCTGAAGCCCGGCGATCCATCCTGCAAAATCCAGTGCCAGGTCACATCCAGCGGCTCACTCGCGGTCGCGGGATGCTCCGCCGAAATGTCGACGAAATTCGATCCCGTGCGCACGCTGTAATTCTCGCCGGAACCAAGAAAAATGCCCGGCGAGCCTTGAATGTCATAATACAGACCCTTTGTGCCGACCATCTGCTGGCCGTCATACAGAATCGACGTGATCTTTCCCTGCGTGTAATTCAGATCGAAGTTCAACACGCCGTTGTTGACGATGTAATCCGACCCGGTGTTGGTGACGCCCGGCGTAGCCGGCGCTAGCGAAGGCATGGCCACCGCCATGGCCGCCAATCCCAATGCCAGACCGCGCCTCCTATGGCTGCGGCGCCTGTGGACGCAGTGCGTTCCAGATGATGACGTAGTACCGTTTGCGATAGTCGAGCCGCACGTTTGCATCCTGCCTCCGTTGATGCTCTTTCCGATTCCCAGCAGATATGTTTTGGGGGCCGCCTGAACAGCCCGCCGACGATAGTCGTATTCTACTTCAATTTTGCAACTAAAGCGCGTCAATTTGAGAAGAGTTGCCCGTCCACAACGCCCGCCATCGGCCTCCTTATCCTACTCTTACTCTGCATCTTAATCCTCTTCCCAATCTTAATCTTAATCTTAATCTTGCTCTCATTCCTCCGGCTCAAATGCGATGAGGACCAGGATAAAGATTAAGATTAGGATGAAGATTAGGAACACGATTGAGTGCAGGAGCATTGGCAGCAATCACTGCTCTGGCCAAATTCCTCGCACGCCTCCCCCCAAACCATTGGCATGTCGCCCCATCCGCGTTACTCTTGCAAAACTCTTTGAACGGCACCAATTTCTCCCATGCCCGAACAAACCCTCACCATCGAACAGGCCTTGAATATAGCCGTCCGGCATCACACCTCCGGCGAGCTGGACAAGGCCGAAGCCCTCTACCAGCAAATCCTCCAGAAACTGCCGGATCAGCCGACGGCGCTGCACAATATGGGCGAGTTGCTTTGCCGCCGGCGAAATAACGGCGCGGCCGTCGAATACCTCGCGCGCGCCGCGACGCTGGAACCGAATAATCCCAACTATCACAATACGCTCAGTGTCGCGCTCCTCGGCGCCGGACGCCCCGACGACGCCTTTATCGAAGTGCAAAAGGCCCTCGCGCTCAACCCCAATCAGGCCAACGCAATTTCCAATCTGGGAATCTGCCATGCCGACCGCGGCGAATTACCGGCCAGTATTGCCGCCTTTGAAAAAGCGATCGCGATGGAGCCGGACAACGCCTGCGCCCACGACGGCCTGGGCCTTTCGCTCCTCATGAGCGGAGAGCTTCAGCGCGGCTGGCAGGAACAGGAGTGGCGCTGGGGCAAATACGACGGCCCGCCCCGCCGCTTTGCCGATGCACGCCAGTGGCGCGGCGAGGATTTGTCCGGCAAAACCATCTGGCTCTACGTCGAGCAGGGATTCGGCGATGTCATTCAGTTCTGCCGCTATGTTCCGCTGCTCGCTCAGCGTGGGGCCAAAGTGTTGCTGGAAACATCGCCGGAATTGGAGGGATTGCTCAAAACACTCCCCGGCAATCCAACTTTGCTGCCGCTGAATCAAGTTCCCGAACAATATGATTTCGCCTGCCCGCTGATGAGCGTGCCGCTGTGGGCCGGCACCACCCTGGAAACCATCCCCGCGCCGATCCCCTACCTGAAATCCGATCCGGCCATCGTCGATCGCTGGCAGCGATATTTCATGTCTGACCCGAATTTGAAGGTCGGCATCTGCTGGGCCGGCCGCTCCACGCATACCAACGATTTCCATCGTTCGACTTCGCTCAGCACCTTTTTCCCGCTGGCGACGATTCCCCACGTCACCTTCTACAGCTTCCAGAAAGGACCGCAGTCGGTTCACCCCCAAATGTTGCCCGTGAACGCGAACATCATTGATCTCTCGCCACGCCTTGAGAATTTTGACACGACCGCCGCCATGGTCGAGCAACTTGATCTGGTCATCGCGGTTGACACCGTGCTGGTGCATTTGGCCGGCGCGCTCGGCAAGCCGGTCTGGTCCATCCTGCCGTTCTGTCCGGACTGGCGCTGGATGCGCGACCGTGCGGATACGCCCTGGTATCCCACCATGCGCCTGTTCCGCCTCCCCAAACGCGGCGACTGGACCAGCGCCATCGAGCAGGTTCGCACGGAACTTTCCAAATTGGCTGCCGATTCCTGGCGCCGGCCCAAATCCGTTGCCCAACCATGAGGCCACGATGCTGCGAGCCATCGACCGGGTTATTCTCCGCGTTCCGAGCGTGAGCAGCGCGGCCGCCTTCTACCGCGACATTCTTCAAATCCCCATCGTCAAATTACAGGATCATCTGGCCGTCTTCCGTCTGGAAGGCGGCGGCGAGTTGGTGTTACACGACGATTCCGAACAGCCGTTCGAGCAGGTTTGTTATCTCGTCGATGACGTGGCCGAACTCTACCGCCGGCGGCAGGAACTAAAACTCACCTTCATCCAGCCGCCACGGCAGGTGGCCCGCGGATATCGCGCGACAATGAAAGACCCGTTCGGAACCGTGCTGATTATTCTCGACCGCACCGGCGACGCATCCGCCGCCGTAGAAGACGCCAAGGCGCCCGAGGGCCTTTTCCCCGGCGTCGAGCCGGACGCCGCCGCCCGGCCCGAGGCGCTGGCCAGGATTTACCAGCAAATCGGTCGCACCGCCGATGATCTCCCCTACACGCCGCATTTCGAGCGGCTCTACGCGTTGTATCTGGCTGAGCACCCCATCATCAAACCCACGCGCCGCCTCACCTGGCGACATCTGCTCAATCTCCGCAAAAGCGGCAAGTTGCCGAAGCTTGGCCTCGCGCCCACGCCGCCCCCGGAGGTTGATGAAGAGGCGAAAACCCTTCTTCGCCAGTTGCTCGGCCGCGAGATGGGCAAGCGCGACCGGCTCCCCTACACCGAGCAATTTGACCGCCTGGTGGACGAATTCAATACAACGCAGAAAAAGAAGTTGTCCCCCCATTTGATCTGGCGGCTCGTAGCCCGACTGGCAAAATAAATCCGTTTCGCGCCTGCACGCAAACTCACCGCAGGAAGTCCTCGCCAACGTCGCCCTTCACACTTTTCACACTTTTCACACTTTTCACACTTTTCACACTTTTCACACTTTTCACACTTTTCACACTTTTCACACTTTTTCCCCCCCAACCTTTCCCCCCTCCGGCTGTATAATAAGAAGCAGCCCCCTCGGAGACACGCCCATGAATAAACTCACACGTCGTTCATTTCTCTCCAAGGCTGCCGGCGCGGCGGCCGGCGCCGCGGTTGCCTCGGCCTTCCCGGAATCGGTCATGGCTCAAGTCGCCAAGTCCTCCAGCAAAAAGCCGAATGTGCTGTTTATCATGTCCGACGACATGCGTGTTGAACTCGGCTGCTACGCCAGCATGTTCAACGCCAAGACCCCGAACCTCGACAAGCTCGCGCAGACCGGCGTGCGGTTTGATCGCAATTACTGCCAGTTTCCCATCTGCAATCCGTCGCGCACCTCGCTGCTGACCGGGCGAAGGGCGACCGTGACCGGCGTGTTGGGCAATACCACAGCTTTCCGCGACGTGCATCCCAACTGGGTGACACTGCCGCAGCTCTTCAAGGAAAACGGCTATACCAGCCTCCGCACGGGCAAGATTTATCACGGCGGCATGGACGACCCCAAGGCGTGGAACATCGGCTACGGCGTCGCTGAAGGCTTCGTCGGCGCCGGTGTGCCGCGAGCGACGGAAATCTCCCGCCGCGCCGGCCAGATCATTCCCCCCGGCGGCATGGACTTCACCAAAGCCGGAAATTCCGACCGCCTCATCACTCTCTCCGGCAACGGCGAAGGTAACGGCGATTACACCGTCGCCGACACCTGCATCAAGTATCTCAACGAGTACAAGGACAAGCCCTTCTTCATCGGATGCGGCTTCTCCAAACCGCATAGTCCGCCGGCAGCGCCGCAGTGGTGCTATGACTTGTACAAGCTGGATGACATCGAATTGACGCCGGACTTTGCGGACCGGCCGACGGTGCCCCCGGGATTCCCCAAAGCCGCCATCCGGCCGCGAAATGCGGACCTATTCATCGGTCGCAACGCCAGCCGCGATGAGGCGAAGGAAGTGATCCAGGCGTATCTGGCTTCGATCTCCTGGGTGGATTGGAACCTCGGCCGCGTCCTCGCGGAACTCGACAAGCTCGGCCTGCGCGAGAATACCATCATCACGTTCGTCGCCGACCACGGCTATCAGCTCGGCGAAAAAGGCAAATGGAGCAAAGCCGGCTCGCTCTTTGAAATGGGAACGCGCGTCCCGATGATGATCTGCGCCCCCGGAATGAAGGGCAACGGCACGCCCTGCACGAATATGGTCCAGTCGCTCGACATGTATCCAACGATCGTCGAGCTATGCGGCCTGCCGACGCAAAAGGAAAACGAAGGCAAGAGCCTCGTGCCGCTGCTGAACGATCCGCACGGCACTTGGACCGACCCCGCCTACAGCATCTGGAGCGAAGACGGCAAGACCATTCACGGCACAATGATTCGCACGCCGGATTGGCGCTATGTGGAATACGGCAAAGACGCCATCAACGGCACGCTGCTGTTTGATGTTCACAAAGACCCGTTGGAAATGACAAACCTGGCGGATGACGCGAAGTACGCCGACGTGAAGGCGAAGCTGTCACCGCTCGTGCGCGAATACGCGGCGGCGTTGAATATAGCGGCCGGAGCGTAAGTGGAAATGCGGCCCCCGAAAGCCGGCGGATGGCGATCCGCCGGGTGTTTTTCCAGACCGATTCCGCGGCTCTCAACGCAATTCAAGAATTCCGATGCCCCCTCCTTCTCCGCGCCTTCGCGCCTCCGCGCGAGAATGAATTCGTTTTCGCGCGGAGGCGCGAAGGCGCGGAGGAATCAAAGAGCGGAACGGCGGCTCTTGCAAGAGGTTCCTCGGCTAGCTGCAATACCGTTCAACGGCCATTCCAAAAAATCGCGCCTCCGGCCATGATGGTTTTGTCATAAATCACTTTTGGCACGGAGGCTACGATGTTTCGAATCG
>Ga0208589_1000252_pt1 | contig 26107 bp, 26 predicted proteins | sample NGESurshal092012_2_FD_184486 | JGI IMG/M metagenome (GOLD analysis project Ga0208589, IMG submission 184486) | Arctic peat soil microbial communities from Barrow, Alaska - NGEE Surface sample F53-2 shallow-092012 (SPAdes) | ecosystem: Environmental > Terrestrial > Soil > Wetlands > Peat ...
ATGCCTTCGGCGACCTTCGGCAACAGCGTCTCGGTGTAGAGCTCCGGCTTCTTGCCGCTCGTGCAAATGAATCCCTCGGCGGAGCGGCCGGCATAACGCGCCACGAGGGCGCCGGCGGCTGCGACATAGATCGGCACCGGCGCCTCTGGGCGGTCGTAGATCGTCGCCTTCTCGGTCTTGTAGTACTGGCCTTCGAAGCTGACCCGCTCCTGGGTCCAGAGTAACCGGATCAGCGTGACGGCTTCGCGCAGGCGAGCGAAGCGCTCCTTGAACTCCGGCCAAGGCTGGCCGGTCGACGGCACCTCGTTGAGTCCCTCGCCGGTGCCGATGCCGAGCACGACGCGTCCCGGGAACATCGCGCCCATGGTGCCGAACGCCTGGGCGACGATGGAAGGATGGTAGCGGAACGTTGGCGTCAGCACGCTGGTGCCGATCACGACGCGCGAGGTTCTGGCGCCGAGCGCGCCCAGCCACGTCAGCGAGAAGGGCGCATGGCCGTCGACATGCTTCCATGGCTGAAAGTGATCGCTGATGAAGACCGAATCGAACCCGACTTCCTCGGCAAGGCACGAGAAGCCCAGCAACTTGTCCGGCGCGAACTGCTCCGCCGATGCCTTGTATCCGAGCTTGATCACCGCAAATCTCCTGGCTGGCGCCGGCCGATGCCGATGCCATGGTACACGTCGTGGAAATCTATAGATTAGCGGGAAACCAGCGACCAGCCAAAAAGGGGAAGCGACCATGCATCTCGGAATAGCCCTGCCTTACGGCGACATCGGTGGCGATGGCCCAATCGTGCGCGAATTCGCTGAGCTCGCCGAGGCCGAAGGTTACGACGGTCTGACGCTGGCGGACCATGTCCTCGGTGGCAACCCCGCAAACCCCGCCAGCGGCCGTGCGGGTGGGCTTGGCCTGTTCCACGACCCCTTCGTGGCGTTCGGCTTCATCGCCGCCTGCACGAAAAGGGTCGAACTCTCCACCCAGGTGCTGATCCTCGCGCAGCGTCAGACGGTGCTGGTTGCCAAGCAGGCCGCCAGTCTGGACGTGCTCAGCGGCGGCCGCTTCCGGTTCGGCATCGGCGTGGGCTGGAACGAGATGGAGTTCGCCGGCCTCAACGAGAACTTCCACAACCGAGGCAAGCGGTCCGAGGAACAGGTCCAGGTGATGAAAGCGCTGTGGGCCGATCCCTACGTGACGTTCGAGGGCAAGTGGCATCGCCTTCAGGACGCCGGCATCAATCCCCGGCCGCCCGAGCGCAAAATTCCGCTGTGGTTCGGCGGTCACATGGACGTGACGCTGGAGCGGATCGCGAAATGGGGCGACGGCTGGATGATGCTGTCCGAACCGCCGGGACCGAAAGCCGTCGGCGAATTCGACAAGCTGCGCCGCTTGGTGGAAGCCGAAGGACGGGATCCGGCGTCGGTTGGCCTCGAAGTCTGGACCTCAACCGGCACAGGCACCGAAAAGGACTGGCGCGAGGAAATCAGCTTCTGGAAGCAGGCGGGCGTCACGCATGTCACGCTGCACAACACCTTCGGCGGCTACCACCACAAGCGTATGGCCGGCAGGAGCATGACCGACCATATTGGCGCGATGCGCCGCTACCGCAACGCCGTCGCCGATCTGCTCTAAGGGCCGCACATACGCGCTTCAGGTATCGGCGAGCGAGGCCAGCATGCGGTCGCGCGCGGCGAAATCGCCCTCGTCGTGGACGGGCTGCAGGCAGACATGCGTGGCCCCAGCCGTGAAGTGCTCTCGCAGGCCGCGCTTGATCGCGTCAGCATCTCCCCACAGCACCATCGCATCGATGAACCGGTCGCTACCACCATCGGCGAGCTCAGCCTCGGCAAAACCCTGGCGCAGCCAGCTGTTGCGGTAGTTCGGCAGCACCATGTAACGCGACAGCTCTTTGCGCCCGAGCGCCCGCGCTTTCGCAGGATCGGTCTCGATCGTTACCTTCTGCTCCACCGCAAGCCACTTCGAAGGCCCGAGGATCGCGGCGGCCTCGGCCGTATGCTTTGGCGTCACGTTATAAGGGACAGCGCCGCGCGACTTGGCAGCGCTCAGCGCCAGCATCTTCGGTCCGAGTGCGGCGACCACGACCGGCAGTTCGCCGGCGGGCGCAGACTTGTTGATGCCGTCGAGATAGGCGCTCATCGCCGCCAACGGCTTGTCGTAGCGATGGCCGCGCAGGCCCTCGACCATCGGAATGTGGCTGACGCCGAGACCGAGAATGAACCGGTCGCCGTAGAGCGCGTTCAACGAGACCATGGCGCGCTGCGCAGTGAAGGAATCGCGTGCATAGATGTTGGCGATCGAACTGCCGATCACCAGCTTCTCACTGCTCGACAGCAGCCAGGACGCCAGCGACATCGACTCGTAGCCCCGTGATTCCGGGTACCACAGGTTTGAGTAGCCATTATTATCGACCGTGCGCACGAAATCGCGCAGCTGCGATCCGTCAAGTTTGTCGGTGCTGTACCACACACCAAGGCGTCCGAGTTTCATGTCGATTGCCTCCGGTTGAAGGTGCGTGTGAGCTATCGCGCGGCCAAAGGGACGAAGCCGTGCGAATTAGCGAGATTCCGTGGCTGCGACGGTCGGCCGCCACGTACCCTAATGGACCGGATCCAGTACCACCACCGGTATCTCGCGCTCGGTCTTGAGCTGATAGTCGGCGTAGGGCGGCCAAAACTCGAGCGCCTTTTTCCAAAGTCGGAGACGTTCCTCACCCTCCGTCGTCCTGGCCCGCGCCTTCACCTTCTTGGTCCCGACCTGCACTTCAACGTCGGGGTTCGCAAGAATATTGCGATACCACCCTGGATGCTGGGGCGCGCCTCCCTTTGAGGCGACCACGAAGCAGCTGTCGCCGTCCATTCCGTAAAACAGCGGAAACATGAACTTATCGCCAGACTTCCGGCCGGTTGTGGTCAGCAGCAGCGCCGGCACCGTAAGCTCTCCGTGCTGGGGCACCGTTACCTTGTACATGTGTCCGTCAGTTCCGCCGCTGGCAAGATAGCGGTTCGCGTGATCGAGCATCCAGTCCGGCAGGTTCGGAGCGAGTTTCGCTTCAGCCATCGTGCCCTCCCATCAAAGCTGTAGGAAACATACCATTGGGCGCCGGATCGGCCAAATCCGAATTCAAGAGCAACGTGAATTCGAGCTTCACAATGACGACGCTGTGATTGTGTAGCGACCTGCAAAGTTCGGCCGAAGGTCGGCTTTGCGCCAAGAGCTGCCATTCCATAACCGTCATGACGCGAATGAGCCTTCGCTCAGTGACCAAGCTCCACCAATGCAGCGTGCGACGATCAATCATTTGTCGAGCGAAACTGCGCTCCCGAACCGGAGCGGCATCGCGGAATGTGCAGAAACTCGCAAAATATCGTAGCTTTGGCTGGGTTCGCTTCCGGTCCCGCGGCTGCTGTCCGGGAGCCTGCTGCTTTTATTTTTTGCCTGCCAATACCGCCCGTCTGCTTGTTGGTATTTCTGTTGGTATCGGCAGCAATCGACGACGAAAATTATTTCAAATTCAATTAGTTATGGTATTAGGCGATTGTCGGCCAGGGGCACCGAGACACAAACATTAATAATAACAATGACTTACACCATTGGTTAGTTTCCATATTTTCAGGAAAATTTTCGCGTCACATTGAAAACACGCGTAAAAGTTCACTGCAGCCGTCCGTTTTGTTGGCATTTTTGTTGGTATCAATTAGCGCTGCGTTTTGCTTCCGCATAGAGTCAAAGGATCAACGACGCATAATCGTCGGAGGTTCGAGTCACGAGCCGCGGTGTGGACGCTTACCGAGCGAACGCAACAGCCTAATTCTTAATGCCGGAGTCCGGAGAACGCGCAATATGAGCAATCTTGCACACCCTTCAGGTCGGCGATGGTGTTAGCGTCATGACCGTCGGCTCATCGAGCATACGGTACCTCCGAGCGTAGCCGGCCAGGCTTCCGCATCGGTGCTGTCGCCAATGCAAATCCCGGTTGATCCGGCGCGTGCGTCGTCTTGACCGCGATCTGCGCGTCGGTGCCGCGAAAATGACAGGAATGCAGCATGCCCGGATGGAGCCCACGCCTCGACTGGCAGCATTTACAAAACTGGTTACCCGGAGTTCTCGGAGTCTTCGCGGTTATTTTTCTGGTCGTTATCGCCGCCAATTCCCCGACGCAGACCAATTCAAAGCTGGCTGAGGTGGCGCCATCGCAATCCACTGCGGCGGCTACCAAAGGTCAAACAAGCGCCCTCCCCACTCCGTCTCAACCGGCTGCGCCCCAAGCGTCTTCCGGCACCGACAAGGCAGCGGAAGCTCCCGCACCGCCGCCGCCGCCGGCCGCTACCGCAGGCGAAGCCGCCAAACCGCCGGTGATGCATGATCACACGGTGGTCAAGGCTGCGGCCGTCGCTGCACCGGCGCCGGTTCAAGGCGCTGCGCCGCCGAATCACAGACCGAAGAAAGCCGTCGCCGACCTGACAAGCCTGCAAGGTGACGCCATCGCCGGGCGACAGGTCTTCAAGAAATGTCAGGCGTGTCACTCTCTGGAGCCGGATAAAACCATCCTCGGCCCAAGCCTAGCTGGAATCGTCGGCCGCAAGTCGGGCGCCGAACCGGATTTCAATTATTCACCGGCAATGAAGCAGGCTGGCTTGACGTGGGATTCGGCAACGCTCGACACTTATTTGACCGATCCGCAGAAGCTCGTGCCGGGCAATCGGATGCCATTTCCGGGCCTCAAGACCGATCAGGACCGCAAGGATGTCATCGCCTATCTGGCAGCGCCCGTTTCGCCTGCCGATGCGGCCACAGCGAAAGCCGCTACGCCGGCCGCTTCAGCGACAGCCGCGCCGCCAGCCAAATCGGGCAGCGATCCCGTCTATCTCACGGACGCGAAATACACATTGCGCACCGGAATCGCCGAAGGAAAGATGGTCTTTCTGGGCGTCGGCGGCTCGATCGACGGCAAGGCAAATCCGATCCTGACCGCGGCCGAAGGACAAATCGTGCAACTCACCTTGATCAATGGCGAGGGCACCGAACATGATATCGTGTTTCCCGATCAAAACGCAAAATCGCCGCGCGTGAATGGCAAGGGCGCCAGCACCACGATTGTCTTCCGTGCAACGAAATCCGGAGACTTCCTCTATTTCTGCAGCGTTCCCGGTCACCAATTGGCGGGCATGCAGGGGCAGTTTCTGGTGACGCCGGTCCTCGCACCGCAGACGCTGGTCGAGGCCGACATTTCTCGCGACCCTACCGACCTCCCTCCGCCGATCGGCAAGCGCGAACCACAGACCGTCAGGCTTGATCTGTTCGCGGTCGAGCAGGAAGGCCGTCTCGCGGAGGCAACGACATTCGGCTACTGGACCTTCAACGGCAAAGTACCTGGACCGTTCGTTCGCGTTCGCGTCGGCGATACCGTTGACGTGCATCTGAAGAATTCGGCCGACAGCAACATGATCCACTCCGTGGACTTTCATGCGGCAACCGGTCCCGGCGGAGGTGCGGCAGCATTGCAGGTCGATCCGGGGGGCGAAAAGTCGATGACGTTCAAGGCCCTTGTTCCCGGCCTCTATGTTTACCACTGCGCGACGCCGATGGTCGCCGAACACATTGCCAATGGCATGTATGGGATGATTTTGGTCGAACCTGTAGCGGGTCTCCCGCCGGTCGACCACGAATTTTACGTCATGCAAGGTGAGATTTATACCGAGGCGGCTTTCGGCCAGCATGGAAGTCAGGAATTCAGCGTCGAAAAACTGCTGAACGAGCGCCCGGAGTATTTCGTCTTCAACGGCTCCGTCGGCGCAATTTCAAAACTGCATCCCCTGCATGCCAAGGTTGGAGAAACGGTGAGACTTTTCTTCGGCGTAGGCGGACCGAACTTCACGTCATCTTTTCATGTGATCGGCGAAATCTTTGACAAGGTCTATAATCTGGGCGGCCTGACAAACCCGCCACTGGAAGGTATTCAGACCGTTACGGTGGCGCCCGGTGGCGCGGTGATTACCGAGTTCAAGCTTCATGTGCCGGGAAACTACACGATCGTGGATCATGCACTGGCCCGCATGGAAAGAGGGCTCGCCGGTCTCTTGATCGTCGAGGGCGCTCCCAATCCTGATATCTATAACGGCACGGTGATGCCGGGCATGGGACATTGAGATGCGACACAGGCCAAACTTGCGTGAATCGATCAAGATATCTCAATGGAATGAGAGGCCTCGGCATGATTATGCAGTCGCTTCCTGTTTGGTCCGCTTGTCGTGGCTGATCAATACTGGCCCGAAGAATATCGCAAATCCAACGAAGGCCGCAGCCCAAGCAAAAGCCGCGAGATGAAGAAGCGGTACGCCATGAACCGGTTCGATCACCGCACAAATGCGAGCCAGAGCCGCGACGATTGCCGCAGCGTAGATGGCCTGGGTCGAAGCGGACGCGGTCAGTTTCCGACCGGTATGGCCCAGCGTCGCCCGGGTCATCACCGCCAGCGTCATGACACCCGCGGCTCCCACCATCCAGGCGTGGATTCCGGCACTCGCGGGGACCAGGCCGAAAGCGGACGCCGCGTTTAGCAGAAATCCAATCGGAACGAAGGCGTAGCCGACGTGCAAAATGAGCACCAGACGCTCCCGCCAGGCGCGATCGCCAGCCCAACGGCCTAGACGGACAAGATGCAGACAGCCGGCCAGCGCAAGAACATATCCCGTCCCTGCACCGCCAGGCCAGACGATCCAAAACACAAGCGCCAACGCGCCGATCGCCACGACAAGCATATCGAACCGGGCGAAAGGTGCCGGCAGACGACCCGGATTCTCGCGCGCGAGCCAATTGCGGGTGAAGCTCGGAATGATGCGGCCGCCAATCAGCGAGATTAGCATCACGACAATCGCGATGCCGACGCGGATGCTGATATCGGCGGCGCCATTGAAATGCGCTTCGAGATGGAAGGCAACGTTGCCTGCAAGGAGAAGCAGGATCAGAACGACGACGTTAAGATTACCCCATTTGCGTCCGGCGATGATTTCACGAGCAGCAGCAGCAGCGACAAGCAACAGGAAGCATGTATCGACAATCATCGCGGGTAACCATCCGGTCTCAACCGAAAATGTCACGCAGACACGGCCTGCAAGCCAGAGAACGACGAGGCCAATCAGCGGCTTGCCTTGAATGGGCAAGCGCCCGGTCCAGTTCGGAATCGCGGTGAACAGAAAGCCCGTGATTACCGCGGGAAGATAGCCGTAGAGCATCTCATGGACATGCCAGTCGCGGGGCGCAAAGGTTGTCGTCAGAGTAAGTTCGCCCATGAAGACCGGGAGCCAGACCAGGATGGCGAGACCCGCATAGAGGGATCCCAGCAGAAAAAATGGGCGAAAGCCGGTTGAGAATATCGGCCAGCCGTCGTGGAGCCGGAGCCTGGGACGCGATGTCATTAATGTACCCTTCGCGAAATACCGGTGTTTCAGAGGTAAGCCACTCACGCTACCAAAATAGGCTGCGGAAAACTTATAAAAGTGGTCAAAACAGACCACACCTGCGGTGCCGGGATGTGATTCGCTAACAACGAACGGCGCAGGCCACCCTGTGGTGCTTCGTCTCACGACTCCGGCGTGTCGCCCCTCGCACCGGAGTCGTTTCTTTTGAGCATTTCAGCGCCGGTGCGTTCGACATCAAGGACCTCGACGCGGAGACTAAAAGGGCGCACGGTTGCATGTCCACAAAAAGGAGAAAACTCTTCATCGCCGAAGGTACATACGATCCGTTCGCCAAGGGAGGCTGACGTTGATAATCCGCCGCTGCCTGCCTCTAATTTTCATCGCATCAATCTTCGCTCAAGCTGCGATCGTTCACGCGCAGGAAACCGAACGGGCGCCTGATACCATGGCGGCTCGCGTGTTGGCCTGCGCCTCCTGTCATGGCGACAAAGGTCAGGGTACCAACGACGACTACTTCCCGCGGCTTGCGGGTAAGCCCGCCGGCTACCTTTACAATCAGTTGGTCGCGTTCCGCGACGGACGGCGCAAATATCCGCCGATGAACTATCTTCTCGAATTTTTACCCGACCCATACCTCAAGGCGATGGCGGACTATTTCGCTTCCGAGCAGCCCCCGTTCCCGCCGCCCGCGACGCCGACGGTGAGCAGCGCGATCCTCGCCCGCGGCGAGATGCTGGCGACGAAGGGCGATCCCGCCCATGAAATTCCGGCCTGCGCGAATTGCCACAATCCGTCCTTCACCGGCATGGAGCCGGCGATCCCCGGATTGCTCGGACTTCGCACCAACTACATCAGCGCCCAGCTCGGCGCATGGCGCTACGGCACGCGCACCGCAGCGGCCCCGGATTGCATGCAGATCGTCGCAGGCCATCTCAGCGAAGATGACGTCAAGGCGCTGGCCGGCTGGCTCTCGTCGCGCCCGATGGCCTCAAGCCCCGCGCCGGTGCCGCACGGTTCATTACCGATGCCGCTGCCGTGCGGCAGCGAACCAAATTGAGGGGCGAGCCATGACAACCCCGGAGGACCTGAAACGCTTTTATACGGCAGCGGCCGGATCGCTGGCGCTCCTCATGCTGTCCGCGTCTCTCGCATCGGCCCAGAGCCAAACCGCGGCCATAGACAAGACGTCCATCATCGCGCGCGGAAAATACCTCGCCCAGGCCGGCGATTGCGTCGCCTGCCATACGGCGCCCGGCGGCAAACTGTTCGCGGGCGGCCGCGCGATGCCGACACCATTCGGCACGCTCTACACATCGAACGTCACGCCCGACCCCGAAACCGGCATCGGCAAATGGACCGCCGACCAGTTCTATTCGATGATGCATACCGGGCGCTCTCCGGACGGCGGCCTGCTGTATCCGGCGATGCCGTTCGGCTCCTACACCAAGATCACCCGCGTCGACAGCGACGCGATCTTCGCGTTTATGCAATCGGTCCCGCCGGTGAAGCTCGCAAACAAGCCCCATGATCTGAAATTCCCCTACAACAACCGCTCCCTTATCATCGGCTGGCGAACGTTGTTCTTCACCGAAGGCGAATACAAACCGGATTCGACCAAATCCGAAGAGTGGAATCGGGGTGCCTATCTGGTGCAGGGCCTCGGCCATTGCGCGATGTGCCACAGCGCGATCAACGCGCTCGGTGGCAGTTCGGAATCCGCGGCCTTCGAGGGCGGCCTGATCCCGATGCAGAACTGGTACGCGCCGTCGCTGACCTCCAGCAAGGAAGGTGGCCTGGGGGACTGGAGCATCGATGACATTTCCAATCTGCTGCGGACAGGAATTTCAAGCCGCGGCGCCGTCTACGGTCCGATGGCCGATGTGACCTACAACAGCCTGCAGTACATGACGGAAGCAGACACCCGCGCGATGGCGGTCTATCTCAAGGGCCTTGCCGAGCATTCGGTGCCGGACGCACCGCGTTCCACAACATCGGTGGCGGAAAGCAGCCTCTTGTTGCGGCTCGGCCAAACCATCTACGCCGACAAGTGCGCAAGCTGTCATGGCGACAAGGGACTCGGAAAGCTCCCCGACTATCCGCCGCTCGCCGGCAATCAATCGATCCAGATGTCCTCGGCGGTCAATCCGGTACGGATGGTTCTTAATGGCGGTTATCCGCCGGGCACGGCCGGCAACCCGATGCCGCATGGAATGCCGCCTTTCGCCCAGTTGCTTTCGGACGACGAAGTCGCAGCAGTGGTGACCTACATCCGTGTTTCCTGGGGCAACCATGGAGCCTCGGTTTCCGCCAGCGAAGCCAATGCGCTGCGCGCGGCGCCGCTGCAGTGAGGACATCATGATCATATCCCGGGATGTTCCGTCGTCGCCCGAAACCGAGGATGCCAGGATTGACGAGATCGTGCGGTCCGGTCCGCGGGGCGCCATCGTGATCGCAGGTATTGCGACCGCGATCGTCGTCGCACTGTGGTTCGCCTTCTACTTCATAGTGTTCCTGCCGCGAGGTTCGGTGCAATGACCTCCGCATCCGATCACGACGAAGGCGCCGCCGTCGCCGCCCGCATCGAGCGGCGATGGGTCATCCTGTCGGCCGGGATCGTCGGCCTGCTGATCGGTATGGCGATCTTCGCCGGTATCCATCGGGCGACTATGCCGCAGGCCCGGGTCGAGACGGCGGATCCGCGGACCCTGCACATTTCGGGCGAATTCATCGAGAGCAATCTCGGCAGCGCCGTCGAGGCCGACGGCTCCGTGACGGTCCGCGCCGTCGGCCAGCAGTTTTCATTCACGCCGCAATGCATTCTTGTGCCCACGGGCACGCCCGTCAGCTTCAGGGCCACCAGCGCTGACGTCGTCCACGGCTTCCTGATCGATCACACCAATATCAACTCGATGCTGGTTCCAGGCTACGTGTCAGTGTTGCCGGCGAAGTTCGACACGCCCGGCGAACATCCGATGCCCTGTCAGGAATTCTGCGGCATGGGCCATGAAGGCATGTGGGCCAAGGTCAAGGTGATCGACAAGACCACGTTCTTCAAGATGGCGGCCGACAAGCGGAGGCTGAGCTGTGTTGAATAGCAAGCATCTCGTCCTCGCGCATTTCTGGCTGGCCTTTGCGGTGTTTGGGCTGGCGCTGCTGCTCGGCGAGTGGCAGATGTTCGTCCGCAGCCCACTGAACCCGTGGATCAGCAATTCCGAACTCTACTATCGCTCGGTCACGGCCCACGGATCCGCGATGGGATATGTGTTTCCCACCCTGATCGCGATGGGATTCGGCTACGCCATCACCGAATTCGCCCTGAAGAAGCCGCTGATCGGCAGGCGGTGGGCCTGGGTGGGATTGTTACTCGTGGCCACCGGCGCCGTCACGGCGATGATTCCGGTCTCGCTGGGACTCGCCTCGATCCTCTACACCTTCTACCCGCCGATGATCGCAAATCCGTTTTATTACATCGGCATCGTACTCGTCGTTGTCGGCTCCTGGATCTGGGTCGCGTTAATGTCGATCAACATGGCGGCATGGAAACGCGACAATCCGGAAAAGCCAGTCCCGCTCGCGATGTTCGCCAATGTCGCCGGCGCCTACCTATGGGGCTGGACCGCGGTCGGCGCCGCGACTGAAGTGATCGTCCTGATCCTTCCCGTCGCGCTCGGTCTCAAGACCACGATCGATGCTGGGCTGTCGCGCGTATTCTTCTCATGGACGCTGCATGCCATCGTCTATTTCTGGCTGATGCCGACCTACATCGCCTATTACACTATCTTTCCACGGGCGATCGGCGGCCGCCTCTACAGCGACGCCATGGCGCGTATCGCCTTCATTCTGTTCGTCGTGGTGGCGATGCCAATCGGCATCCATCATCTGTTCGCGGATCCGCAAGTGGGCGCAGGCTTCAAGTTCATACAATCCGTCTTCACCGCGATGGTGGCGCTGCCGACTTTGGTGACGATCTTCACGATCTGCGCGTCCGCCGAACTCGCTGGCCGTTTGCGCGGCGGCAAAGGCCCGTTCGGATGGGTCGCTGCCCTGCCCTGGGACAACCCCATGATGCTGGCGGTTACTTTCTCGTTTGTCATGCTGGGATTTGGCGGTGCTGGCGGCCTCATCAACATGAGCTATCAACTCGACGCCAGCATCCACAACACGCAATGGATTACCGGCCACTTCCATCTGATCTTCGCCGGCGCGATCGTCATCATGTATTTCGCGATCTCCTATGATCTCTGGCCGCATCTCACCGGGCGCGCGCTGAACAGCGCTCGCCTGATGAAGGCTCAGTTATGGCTGTGGTTCGTCGGTATGATTGTGACCACGTTTCCATGGCACTACGTCGGGATTTTGGGCATGCCGCGCCGCATGGCGTCCTACGACTATACCAACCCTGCCATCGCGCCGGAGGCGCTTTCGGTTTCGATCTCGGTATTCGGCGGTCTGCTGTTGCTGATTTCGGCCGGCCTGTTCTTTGCCGTCCTGATCCGCGGCCATCGGGCGCCTCAATCGGACCCCGGCGAGTACCGTTTCAGCGTCGCGGTCCATGAACCAACTCGGGTTCCCGTTGCGCTCAACGGCTTTGCGCTTTGGCTGACATTGATGATCACGCTGACCGTCATCAATTACGGCTATCCGATCGTCCAGCTTCTGGCGCTCAGGGGAAACGCCGTTCCCGCCGTCTATGTCGGAGCGGCGCGATGAGTGCGGAACGGCTGTTCACGTTCAGGAACCCATGGTTCGCTGCCGGCGTCGGCATCACCGGCGCGATCGCCCTGCTGTCACTCATATTGGGTTTCGTGGTGCTGCCTTATGCCGCGACGAATTCACGGCTGACGAGCCTTTGGGATGCCGTCTGTAGTGCCGCCGGTGTTCCCCGCCCGACCGCAACCTCGGAGACGGAAAAGCCGAGCTTTACGACGTCCAACGTCGTGATGAATTCGCGGACATTCGGCGCGCCTGACACACGTTCCGTCGGCAGAGGCGCGACGCTCGCGATGCAATGCGCGATTTGCCATGGCTCGAATCGGCAGGGCCAGGTCGATACGCCAAATCTCGAAGGCCAGCCGGCCGCGGTAGTCTATAAGGAGCTTCGCGATTTCAAGGCGGCGGCCAGGACAAGCGCCATTATGAGTCCGTTCGCTATCAAACTCAGCGAGCAGGACATGCTCGATCTCGCCGCGTATTACTCCTATTTGCCGCGGCAGCCCGGATCGCATCCCGATCCAGCCGTGACCGCTCCGCAGGTCGTTGTCCGCGGCGCGCCCATGCGAAACATCCCGACCTGCGCTTCCTGCCATGGCATCAACAACGCCAAACCCGGAACACCTTGGCTAGACGGCCAGTCGGCCGTCTACATCAAGGCGCAACTCCAGGCCTTTTCTTCCGGCACTCGCCGAAACGATATCAGCGAGCAAATGCGCAATGTTGCCCGACAAATGACTCCGGACGAAATGAACGAAGCGGCCCGCTACTACGCAGCGCAGCCGTAACTAAATCCACCACGCGAGACACTCATGGCCTGACGTCGCTTACTTCAACCGTTCGATCAGTAGGCATTACGCCGGCAATTGAGAGGCTATACGGGCAAGGAACGGCGTATCCGGGAACGTAGCCACTTCCAGATACTTGGTTCGTCGAGATTGCAGATCCGACAGGTCCCGTCCATGAGCACAAACCAAAGCCAACTGGCGGCCGCGGCCCTGGAAACACTCCACGGCGCAAGAGGCCTGCCTCCCGCGGAAGCAACGGCCAAACTTCGCGACTTTGTGGATTCGATAGGTACGATCCTTCCCCCGACCGCCCGGCTCGCGGACGCATCAGATGCCCTGAGGACACTGGTCAATCAGCTCGAAACGGTGGGCGCAGCAACCGACGACGCCTGGGAACACGCAATAGAAACGATGCTAAGCTTTACCAACGAATCCGTTTGATCTTCGCTGTCTGATCGCCCGGATCGGCCACCTTCTCTACATATTCGCGAACGTTCGCATTGCCGCCACGACATTACTTCCCAAGTAGGGCTTCGGAATAAACAGTGCATTGGGCGGCAAGCTAAGGGGCTTGGCACGGCCCGTTGTGACGATGATGTGCACTGGCGGCCATCGATCGTTGATAAAGGCTGCGAGCTTCAAGCCGTCCATGGAACCGGGCATATTGATGTCGGTAAAAACCAGATGGGCGTCTTGCCGGGCCTCAAGGACGCGAATGGCGTGATCGGCATCGGACACCGGCACGACATCATAGCCAGCATCCTCCAATTCTTCCTTGCGCATGTCGCGGATGAGAGATTCGTCTTCAACGATCAGGACAGTTGGCATGGCGACCCTACGTGGGGCTATCACAGGCCACGACTGCGAGCGAACAAGACTCTTATCATCTAATCGTTCCGGTCTCGTAAACTATTCCGCCGATTCAAGGAGATTGCGGCCCCAACTCCAAAAGCTCTTCGCGGCAGGACTGTATAATATTGCTCACGTCGCCCGGCCGAATTAAGTCCAGTTATGAGGACCTTATCCGAAGCGAGGCAGTTGGTGTTGGTCCGGTCGCGAATGGCCAGCGGTTATACCGACGATTGCGCGTAGGTCTCTCCATCGCGATCCGTCCGAGATCACGTACCCGAAATCGATCATCTGACGAACACCTCGCCGAGGTCAACCTGGGCGACAGCCTTTTGCAACAAAATATACTTAATCCCATCTGGAGGCCAAAGCATGCGCGCCCACCAAATCATGACCCACAGGGTCCTTTCTGTAACGACTGATACAACCATCGCCCATGCCGCAAACATCATGCTGCAGAATCATATCAGCGGACTCCCTGTGATCAACGAAGCGGGCGCCCTGATGGGTGTCGTGTCGCAGAGCGACTTCATACGCCGCGTCGAAATCGGCACTCAGCGTAACCGTGGTCGGTGGCTGACATTTCTCGTCGGACCGAGCCGCATCGCATCCGACTTCGTACATGAACGAGGCCGCAGGGTCGGAGAGATCATGACGCCAGATCCGATCACGGTGACGGAGGAGGCGCCGCTCGACAAGATCGTTCTTCTGATGGAGCGACATGGTATCAAGCGTCTGCCGGTGATGCGAGGCGATCAGATCGTCGGCATCGTGACGAGAACCAACTTGTTGCAGGCCGTCGCCGGCCTGGCGCGCGATGTTCCAGACCCCACAGCCGATGACGACCACATTCGCGACCGTATCATAACATCGATCGAAGCAGCCGATTGGGCTCCCTTTGGGCTGGGGGTCGTTGTCAGTCATGGCGTTGTTCATCTCAGCGGCATTCTAACAAACGAGAACTACCGGGAAGCTGCCATCGTCGCCGCGGAGAACGTCACCGGCGTGAAACGGGTTCACGACCACCTGTGTTGGGTCGACACCGTCTCGGGCATGTATTTTAACTCTCAGGAAGACGAGAAATCATTGCGAGTTGGCTAGCTTATCGAATTCCATGCCCGGTCGGCGTTCATTCCCCAGAACCTGATTTTTAGAGCGATAAAAGGACAGATCCATGAGCAAGCCTCACTTTCATGCCGTTATCTGGATTGATCATCTGGAAGCCCGCGTGTTTCATTTCAATGCGACGGATGTTGAACGATTGGTCCTGCACCCCGACAATCCGACCAAACACATTCATCACAAGGCGAGCTCGATCGGTAGCGGACACGCCTCTCCGGATCACGATTATCTTCAGGCGGTAGCCGAATCTGTTGCAGACGCCGGCGCCGTCCTTATTACCGGCCCCGCGAACGCGAAGACCGAATTAGCCGATCACATTCGTCGCCATGATCCCGCACTTGCCAAGGTCATCGCCGGGATCGAGACTGTCGACCATCCAAGCGACCCGCAACTCGTGGCTTATGCGAAAAAATACCTTAAGGCGACGGATCGGATGCAATCCTAGAGATCGGGACCCCGCGGCCGTGCCTAAATTCAGCGCGCCACTGGAGCACACCGCCCTCGTTCTAGCCAAAGCTAGAACCCGGCCTTGTCCCTCGCAATGGGAACGGCATCTCGTCCTCGGCGACGGCTGGAAGATTTTCGCCCGGCCGGTTCGGCCCACCGACGAGCCGCTGATCCTTCATCTGTTGCAGCAGGTCAGCAAGGAAGATCTGCGGCTCCGCTTCTTCGATTCGATCAAGCAATTCAGCCACTCGTTCCTGGTCCGGCTGACCCAACTGGATTACGCTCACGCGATGGCGTTCGTGGCGCTCGACGAAACCAGCGGCGATATCCTCGGTGTTGTCCGGGTCCACTCCGATCCAGCGGGTGAGAGCGGCGAGTATGCGATCCTGCTGAGATCGGATCTGAAGGGTCACGGATTGGGCTGGGCCCTCATGCAAATGATCATCGAATACGCCGAATCCGAAGGCCTGAAGCGAATAGTCGGCCAGATTCTCCTGGAGAATTCCGTAATGTTGAAGATGTGCCGTGAATTGGGCTTCGAGATCAAAGCCAACCCGAATGATCGAGGTATCTGCGACGTCACCCTCATTCTCGATCGGCCGCCCACGGATGGGACGGCGCCGTGACTATCGCGACAGGCCGGTGATGGCCAGCGCCCGGGTATGACGAGCGATCTGCTCGTCTTCCTGCGAGGCAAGCACTCGCACCTGGCACCGCGGCGCGGAGCGATCGTCGAGGCCGTCCCGCTCGTCCTCAAGAACAACACCGGCCCAGTTAAGCCCGCCGCAAATCGCAGCACGCACCTCTCCGTCATTTTCTCCAATGCCTCCCGTAAAGACAATGAGGTCGACCCCGCCGAGCGCGGCGACCATCGCGGCTATCTGCTTGCGGACGGAATAGCAGAACATTTCGATGGCCAATCGGGCATCGACGCTGGTTATTGCTGCCTCATGCAGGCGCCGCATATCACCGCTGACGCCTGAAATTCCGAGCAATCCTGACTGATGGTCGATCACCTCTTCGAGCATGGCCGTGTCCAGCTTCTTTTCACGCATCAGGTAAATCAGCACACCCGGATCGAGCTCGCCGCTGCGCGTCCCCATGACAAGGCCGCCCGATGGGGTCAGTCCCATGCTGGTGTCGATCGATTTTCCGTTCCTGACGGCCGTGACGCTGGCGCCATTGCCGAGATGAGCGATGATCAGTCGCTCCGGGCAATCGTCGCCCAGTTGATGCAAGATGGACTCACAGGAAAGGCCATGAAAGCCGTAGCGCTGAATGCCCTCGGATTGCCATTTCCTGGGTATCGGAAGCACACGGGCAACATCGGGCAAACTGATGTGAAATGTCGTGTCGAAACAGGCGACCTGCGGCAACCCCGGAAAGTGCTCCCGCGCAAAACCGATCACCGACAATGCGGCGGGCGTATGCAACGGCGCAAAGGTCGATGCGGCCTCCAATTGATGCATTACCCGTTCGTCGATTAAGCAATGCTGACGCAGCTTTGGGCCGCCATGCACAACACGGTGACCGATCGCGACGGGGGCCGGGGCGCTGCTGTCGTCGAGGAATTTTCCGATCCGGGTAATCGCGTCCCGCTGGTCGGCGATGGGCGCTGTCTCGGCCGGCAGCGCATTGTCGCGCAAGTCCTGCGCATGAAACCCGCTACCCTCCCGACCGATGGCCTCTGCCTCGCCGGTCAGCAGCAGATCTGCTTTCATCGGGCCTACCCGGTACAGGCCGAACTTGAGCGAGGACGAGCCGCTGTTCAACGCCAGCACAACCGACTCGGAAAGAATATGCGTTAGCGCAGGCACAGCGATCAGGCTGCCCAGCGCCAGTCGCGGACTTCCGGCAGGTCATCGCCATGCTCGCTGATGTAGAGCTTGTGACGTTCCATGTCGGTCCAGTACCGCGCGGTCGCCTTCTCGACCCGATCGCTCAACCGCGGAATACGCCTGATAGCATCGAGTGCCAGTTGGAAACGATCGAGATTGTTCAGCACCACCATATCGAACGGCGTGGTGGTGGTGCCCTCGTCGCGGTAACCGCGGACGTGGATATTGTCATGGTTATGCCGGCGGTAGGTCAGCTTGTGAATCATCGAGGGATAGCCGTGGAAGGCAAAGATCACCGGTCTGTCGGTGGTGAACAGCTCGTCGAAATCCTGATCCTCCAGGCCATGGGGATGCTCCGATTGCGGTTGCAGCACCATCAGATCGACCACGTTGACGACGCGGATCCGGATATCGGGGACATATTGGCGCAACAGCGAAACAGCAGCCATCGTTTCCAGCGTCGGCACGTCGCCGGCGCAGGCCATCACGACGTCTGGATTATCGGCTCCATTGCTGGCCCATTGCCAGATGCCGGCGCCCGCGGTGCAATGTCGCGTGGCTGACTCGATATCGAGCCACTGCCATTCCGGTTGCTTGCCGGCGATGATCAGGTTGATGTAGTTGCGGCTGCGCAGGCAGTGATCGGCGACCGAAAGCAGGCAGTTGGCGTCGGGCGGCAGATAGATGCGCACCACGTCGGCCTTCTTGTTCGCGACATGATCGATGAAGCCGGGGTCCTGATGCGAGAAGCCGTTATGGTCTTGCCGCCAGACATGCGACGTCAGCAGATAGTTCAGCGAGGCGATCGGCTTGCGCCAGGGAATCCCCTTGCTGACCTTCAGCCATTTGGCGTGCTGATTGAACATGGAGTCGATGATGTGAATGAAGGCCTCGTAACAGGAGAACAGGCCGTGGCGACCGGTCAGCAGATAGCCCTCGAGCCAACCCTCGCACATGTGCTCGCTGAGCATTTCCACGACACGGCCGTTGACGCTGAGATCGATATCGACCGCCTCGACCTCGGCCATCCATTCCTTGCCGGAAACCTCGTAGACGGCTTCCAGCCTGTTGGAGGCGGTTTCATCGGGGCCGAACAGCCGAAAGTTCTGCTTGCCCAGATTGAGCTTCATGACATCGCGTAGAAATGTGCCGAGTACCCTCGTCGCTTCCGCGCGGACCTCACCGGGTCGGGATACCGCCACGGCGTAATCGTGGAAGTGCGGCATCGACAGTGGCTGCAACAATTCGCCGCCATTGGCGTGCGGATTGGAGCCCATACGACGACGGCCTGTGGGCGCCAGCGCGGCGAGTTCGTCGCGAAATTTGCCGTGCTCGTCGAATAATTCCTGCGGCCGGTAGCTCTTCATCCAGTCTTCGAGTTGCTTGAGGTGTTCGGGTTTCTTGAAGTCCGCGATTGGAACCTGATGCGCGCGCCAGGTCCCTTCGACTGGCAGGCCATCGACAAATTTCGGTCCGGTCCAACCCTTGGGTGTCTGAAACACAACCATCGGCCATCGCGGCCGTGCCACTCGGTCGCTTGCAGGAGCGGACCTCGCCGCACTCTGTATCTGGCGGATCTGTGCCAGGACGTTGTCCAGCGTCGCGGCAAGGCTCTGATGCACTAGCGCGGGATCGTCGCCCTCAACGAAATGGGGATCGTAGCCGTAGCCGCGCAACAATTCGGTCAGCTCCTGTCGGCTGATCCGGGCCAGCACCGTTGGATTGGCGATCTTGAATCCGTTCAGATGAAGGATCGGAAGCACCGCGCCGTCACGCGCGGGATTGAGAAATTTGTTGGAGTGCCAGCTGGTGGCAAGCGGGCCGGTTTCCGCCTCTCCGTCACCAATGATGCAACTGACGATCAGGTCCGGGTTGTCGAAAGCGGCGCCGTAGGCATGGGCCAGTGAATAGCCGAGTTCGCCGCCTTCATGAATCGACCCCGGAGTTTCCGGCGCGACATGACTTGGAATGCCGTAAGGCCACGAAAACTGGCGGAATAGCCGCTGAAGGCCGTTCCGGCTCCGCTCGATCGCCGGATAATACTCCGTGTAGGAACCTTCCAAATAACTATGCGCCACGAGTCCGGGGCCCCCGTGACCGGGTCCGATGACATAGATCATGTTCAGATCGTTGTCTTTGATCAGCCGGTTGAGGTGAACATAAAGGAAATTCAGTCCCGTCGTCGTTCCCCAGTGACCGAGCAAACGGGGCTTGATATGCTTTAGCGTCAGCGGCGTTTCAAGCAGCGGGTTGTCCTGCAGATAGATTTGCCCGACCGAAAGGTAGTTCGCAGCGCGCCAATAAGCGTTCATCTTCTTGAGAAGATCGGGTGATAGCGGATTGGACATAGTCGGCTCCAAATATTGTTCTCAATGTTTTCGACTTGCTATCGGTCGCGCAGTTGAGCTTCTGGCTCTATCCAGTGCGTCTATGCCTGCTAAAGCGCGTCGGCCGTCCAGGTGATCAATTCAGATGCGATGCTCTTGAATGCATCATCGAACGCCGCTACCGCCGACGCTGGATCGAGCTTGTCAAACTTGCGGCTTTGTACAAACACACGAGAAGCAACAACGTGCCCGTCCTTGGCGAGAATTCTCGCTGAAAATCCGATGTCGGCAGTAAAGTCCGGATCCGACTTGATCTGAAATGTTCTGACATCGATCAGAAGCTGGTCATCTGCCTCCAGTCCGTCCATCGAACGCAGGGGGGCATGGTCGATGTCATAATTCTCGAAACCCTGGATCAGCTTGGCCTGAAGCATTTTTGGAATGCTGTCGCTCCACTGCATGTCGGCAAATGCAGGCGGCCCTCCGCTGGGGGAGAACAGCATGCGCTGCGTCTGCAACATGACGACGGCGGTCGGCTCTGGAATCGTGATCAATCCCTTGATCGGCACTTTTGGAGCTACAAAGTCTTGTGGCGCGGCCAGATCGAAAGAGACCTTTTGTACGGGCGAGGCCCCTCCCCCGGTCATGCGCTCGAGGCCAGCGACGATCCCATCAAGTCCGCCGGTATTCTTGGCCAGACCTGCCGAAAAGATCTTCAGATTGGCGATCGTGTCCTTTAGAGGCTCGGCATTCTCGGCCAGAACGGAATCAACCCGGCTCAACGCGTTTCGTGCAGCCTGCGTCATACTCAGCCCGGCGGCCGGATCGGCTACGAGCGTTTGTGCCCCGATGGACGGTCCAACATCCTTGCCGCCTTCGAGCGCAATGACCGGAACGCCAGTGAGTCCCTGAAAATCGAGGCCCGCCTTGGTATCGGCCCGGACCGGAGTGCCAGTTGCGACAGCAATCGTCACATTGACCCGCCGCGGATTATCGACAGCGAGGCCCAGATCGGTCACCTCTCCAACCTGTATACCGTTGAACAGCACCGCAGCCCCAACCAATAATCCAGAGACCGAACCGTCGAACTGAACATGATGCAGGGTTCGCGCACCCGTCCCCGCACTATTATGAAGCCAGTACACAAAGCCGAATACGGCACCGATCGCCGCCAATACAAAGGCGCCGACAATGATAAAGGGAGCACGGGTTTCCATCTGTCCTCAATTCGCCTCTGGTTGCATCATCAAGGAGCGCTTGCCATGAAAGTAGGCCTTCACCCACGGGTGATCCGAACCAAGCAGCTCGGCCATCGACCCAATGGCAACAATCTTGCCGTCGGCCAGTGCGGCGACGCGATCGCAGACGGTGTTCAGGCTGGCGAGATCGTGCGTGACCATGAAGACCGTCAACCCGAGCGTGTCATGTAGCGTCTTGATGAGATCGTCGAATTCGCCCGCGGCGATCGGATCCAGTCCGGACGTCGGCTCGTCGAGAAAGACGACGGCCGGGTCGAGTGCCAGCGCCCGCGCCAGTGCGACCCGTTTGGTCATTCCGCCAGAGAGTTCGGAGGGAAATTTTTCGCCATCCGTCGGCAATAACCCAACCATCTCCAGTTTGGCGGTGGCCATCTCGGTCATCAGCACGTCGGAAAGCACCAGATTTTCGCGCAACGGGAACTGAATGTTCTGCAACGCCGTCAGCGATGAAAACAGTGCGCCCTGCTGGAACAGGATCCCCCATTTGACCGCAGCGCTGTGTGCATCGCGACCATGCGCGTCCTCGATGTCGATACCCATGACCTCGATATGCCCATTGCGCTTGGGAATAAGGCCGATAATCGTCCGCATCAACACCGATTTGCCGCCACCGGAGGCGCCGACCAGGCCGATGATTTCGCCCTTGCGGACATCCAGCGACAGATGATCGAGGACCGTTTGTCGCCCGAATCCCACCACGAGATCACGGACACGGATGGCAAACTGCGCTGGAACTCCGTTCACGATCACATTCCGATCGATGCGAAGAAAACAGCAAAAATGCCGTCGAGCACAATCACCAGAAAGATCGATTTGACGACCGAAATCGTGGTCTGCTTTCCCAACGATTCCGCGCTTCCTTTGACTCTCAGGCCTTCACTGCTGGCGACGATGCCGATCATCAACGCCATGAACGGCGCTTTGATGATGCCAACCTCGAAATGTGTGACCGACACGGCTTCGTGAAGCCGCGCGATAAAGGTCGCAGGACTCATTCCGCCGTAGAACCAGGCCACCAGACCGCCGCCGTAGAGGGCCGCCATCGAACCGATGAAAGCGAGGATCGGAAGCGCGCAGACCAACGCGATGATACGGGGCAGGATCAGCACCTCGACCGGATCAAGACCCATGGTCGATAACGCGTCGATTTCCTCGCGCATTTTCATCGAGCCGAGTTCGGCGGTGTAGGCGCTTCCGGACCGGCCGGCGACCATGATGGCGACGATTAGAACCCCGATCTCGCGCAGGACGAGGATGCCGACCAGATCGACGACATAGGACTCTGCGCCGAATTTGCGAAAATGAAAGATACCCTGCTGAGCAATGATGGCGCCGATCAGGAACGTGACAAGCGCGATGATCGGAATCGCCCGCCAACCGACTTGGTGCAGATGATAGACAAGCGATTTTACCCGGAGCGAACGCGGGCGCCGCACAATCCTGAACATGGCCGATGCCAGCGCTCCCAGCATTTGCAGAAAAGCCGAGACGTCCTCCGCGGCACTGAATGTGGAGCGGCCAATCACTTCCAATCGTGCAAGCACCGGATTTTGCGCTGTTATGCTGACAGGCTTGCGGCGATTGACCTGCCGGACGTCGTCGATCAAACCCGCATAGCGGCTGGCCGCGCCGACAACGATAGCGCTGTGACCGGAATCCACGGCTCTGCGTGACATCTTTTCGAACAGCCACGCCCCCAGCGTGTCTAGCTCCCGCACGTCGGTCATATCGATCTTGAGATTCTTTGCTTCCGCCAGCCTCGGCGAGACAGCATCGAAGAGGCCTTCGAGCGCCGTACCGTGAGCAACCGTCCATGGCCCGCTTGGACTTAGTTCCAGCGTTTCGCCGCGCGTAGTTGCGCGCAACAGCGGGGCGACACTCAATCTCCTTGCCGGTCGGACATCGCTTGTGCCGTATCGATGAAACCGCGGGCAACGATTCCAGCCGTGGTGCGTAATTTTCGGCCGGCGCGCCAATCGCGACGTTTCATAGGCCTTACTCCGGCTGTTTGTGGCTTGTATCGACAAGTGCGGATATCGACATCGGTTCCGCGACGGTTGGCGATTGCGGAATCAGGGCACTCCGAGTTCTTCTGAATGGAATGTCTTGCCATCCAGCAGCACCTGCAACCATGTTCGTTCGTCGATTGTCGCAGCGGCCGTTACCCGCCACTCCGTGGCCTTGCGTATCGCCTCGGCGTCATCAACGGCAAAAAGATGCTCCGAATCGTACGATTCAAGGGCTCCGTCCTTCATATGGCAGAGAGCCGCGACGTATTTCTTGCGACCAGGCGTTGCCGTCAATGCGCTACTCCGCCGCCAATAGCTTTGGCTTCTGCTCTCTCCAGATGGAGAGGCACCACACTCTTAGCCAAGCGGCCGGGCCACCGTAACGGCTTGCAATACGCAAGCGGCGTTTAATATCGCGCGCATGTTCATGCGAGAACAGTCTGCCGGACAGTCTGCCGGAAGATCCCGGAAGTCTGGTCAAAACAGACCACATCGAGGGTTTCTTTCGGCCTCTGAAATTCGAGTGGATCAACCGACCCGAAAGTTTCATTCAGAATTCTGGACTGTTTTCGGCGGTCGCCCGCTGCGCCTGACGACCACCCCCTTGGAGATCTGCGATATGGCGCAGGCGCCCTGCTTCCTTGAGCGCCTGGGTTCTTTCGGGGCCCCGAGGCATCTCGCGCGCGGCTTCAAGTGCATCCAGGGCCTTGGCAATGGCGTCGCGACCATCCCGGGAGAGCCGCGCTTCTTCCTTCATTGCCAAATGCTCTCAACTTGGTGGTCTGAGTTCACCCAATAGCCAGCCGAGCACATCGGACTGGATCGGATCGGCTGCAATCCGAACCTTTTCACCGCGAATGCATTCGAATGCCTGTGAATTGAACCCCAGGCGAGCTGGGTTACCCGGACCAGTACCAACTCGGCCTCGCATCTCGCACAGCGGCGGCTTTCAATCTCTTTGGTGGAACTCTCAAGTGAGAAATGACGGTTCATCGCCATTCCTCCGGCAGATTTGAGTTGAGCCGATTGTTCTCCTGCGAGCTCCCTCCGGTTTGCCGCCCTGTCGCCAAGTTGGATCTTGTCGGGAGCCGCGACGGAATGATCGGAAAAGCGTAATGCCGCTTTCAACCAGCCAACCGGTCAATTTTGCTCAGTTTTTTGATTATTTTATTCGCAACAGCCGGACGTGGCATCGTCGCCGCTGACCTGCCGCGGAGCGCCCAAGAGCCAACATTCACGGGCTCTAGGCCAGCCGTGTAGGCTTGGTCGGATGCGCCGTTCTTGGATGATGGTCGTGCAGATAAGACGCTAGGTGGTTGCGAACGATATCGTCGTCGCCTACAGCCGTCTCGAACAGGTTCTCCTGCACACCCCGGGGAAAATCGGGCCACAGCGCCAGCGCGGCGCTGCCCAATAAACGCTCGAACTCGTGAGTTGAGTTGTTCTTCATCACTTCGGACCTTGTTGATCGGAACGCTGCCCGCCCGGCGGAATCAAGCAACGGCCTGGGTTTCCTTTTACGAATCCCGTTTTATTTCGGGTTTGTCGTACAGCACTGCGTTCAGCAGCGAGTTATGCACTTCGATCTTACCGTTGTAGCTGATGAAACCGAGCTTGCGGAACTTATTCATAAAGAAGCTGACGCGAGAGCGGGTCGTGCCAATCATCTCCGCAAGGGTTTCCTGGCTTATATTCGGACTGATCGCCTGGGGGCTACCCTCCTTGCCAAAATTCGCCAACAAAAGCAGCAGACGCGCCAATCGCTTCTCGCTCGAGTTAAAGAGCTGATCGATCAAGTCTTCTTCAATTCGACTGTTTCTGGTCAATAGATACGCCATGAACATCTCGGAGAATTTCGGCTCACTGTGAAGGGTGGCGAGCATCGCGGCCTTGGTAATGACCGTGACCAGACAGGCTTCCATAGCCGTTGTCGTCGCAATGCGAAGCGCGTGGCCGTTCATGCATCCCTCGCCAAAGAACTGACCGGGCTCCAGAATTCCGACGACTGCTTCCTTGCCCTGTTCGGAGATGACGACGACCTTTAGCCGGCCCTTCTGGATGTAATAAATCGTGTCGGCCACATCTCCCTGCGCGAACACGACCTGATCATTGCGATACTCGACAATCGCCTTCCCCTCCCCCACCTTGGCCAGAAATGCCTTGGGGTCGAACGCAGGCTGATTTGTCTTGGCTATCATGCAGTGAGGGTCCGCGGCGATGTGCCGACTGTAGGCCGTTGTGACGGCGAATGTCAGAACGAAAGCCGTGTTGGCAGCCGGTTAAACGTCCATTTCAAGGGAAAGTGAGCGTCGCCTTGAGCGCGCAAGGCTCGGCGCGGGCAAAGTGGTAGCCCGGCACGCAGTCCGACGCGCTAAAATTGACACATGTCGAAGGCAGAATCTGATCAATTTTGCTCATGAGGGCCCCGGCAGCAGTGTGAATTCGATGAGCAATTCTGCTCAGACTCACTGCAGGAAGTAGTCCAAACTGGAAAAAACGAGCGATCGGGATGGGACGCCACCGTGTTATCGCAGGATTTGCCATGTTCGAGCCTTTCGAAGCCCGCGGGAAGTCGGCCGATTTTATAGCGTTTCCGGCAGTTCGGGACGAACTCCCTTACCGCCTGCGGCAGCAATCCCTGCTTGGCGCATTTGGCCGCTCGGCCCTGCAGACCCGGGATCTCAAGCAAATTCTGCAGCGCGCGATTGAACTATGCGCGGAAGGCCTGGAAAGCCCCTTTGCAAAGGTCCTTGAGTACATCCCGGAAGACAACCGGCTGCTCATGCGGGCTGGTTTCGGCTGGGAATTGGGCCCGATCGACAACATCTCGCACGGCGCCAATCGCGAGTCGCCCGCCGGATACGCCTATCATATCGGCCACGGCATCATTTCGAATGACCTCCAGCACGAGCTTAGGTTTGAAATCCCCGAACTTCTCAGAGATCATGGGGTGCGGCGCGTCATCAACGTCCTGATCGAGGTGGGTGGCGAAGGAGACGGGCCGTTCGGCATTTTGGAGGTGGATAGCCCCGATCCAGGTCAGTTCGACCGCGCGGATGCCGACTTTCTGACCGGATTTGCGGGACTGTTGGGTATTGCCATTGAACGTCAGCAAGCAGACGCGAAGCTGGCCGAGGCGGTCGAGTATCAGGACCTGCTTTCACGGGAAATGAGCCATCGCGTCAAAAACAGCCTCGCCTCGGTCGTCGGCCTGCTTCACGTCCAGGCTCGTGGCACACACTCGCTCGATATCCGAAATGCGCTGGAAGATGCGAGTTCTCGCGTCGCGGCCATTGCGCAAGTCCATGATCAACTATGG
>Ga0208589_1000253_pt1 | contig 25960 bp, 24 predicted proteins | sample NGESurshal092012_2_FD_184486 | JGI IMG/M metagenome (GOLD analysis project Ga0208589, IMG submission 184486) | Arctic peat soil microbial communities from Barrow, Alaska - NGEE Surface sample F53-2 shallow-092012 (SPAdes) | ecosystem: Environmental > Terrestrial > Soil > Wetlands > Peat ...
CTGACCCTCGTTCGGGACGAGCCGGTTCATCCCGAGCCCGGCGAAGAAGGCGCCGACGATCCCCTCGATGCCAAATAGCTCAGCGACGGTCGCAGCGGAGAGAAAGGCGGTTATCGCGACGACGTAGCGCACGGAGCGCTCGGTGCCGAACCAGCGAAAGGCCAAGCTTGCGAGTTGCGGCAGCACCCACAAGCTGAAGACGATCAGTACGGCCATGCCGACGACGATCTGCGCGGCGACGGCGGCGCCGGAGCGATGGCCGCCGGCGGAGCCTGCGACGGCGGCGAGCACGACGAGCGCGAGCGTGTCGGTCAGCACGGTAGATCCGACGGCGGAGGCGACAGCAGGATCAGCGGCGAGCCCGGCCTCTTTGACGGCCGGATAGGTGATCAACGTGTGCGAGGCAAGCAGCGAGCCGAGCAGGATCGCGGCGAGCGTTTCCCAGCCGAGCGCGACGCCGACGATCACGCCGAACGCGAACGGGAGAACGAACGTCAACAGACCGAAGCCGACGGCCGAGCGACGGTGCTTGCGCAGCAGGTTGAGATCGATCTCGACACCGGCGACGAACATCAGGTAGAGCAGCCCGAACTGGCCGAGTTCGGGCACGGTGTTGTTGCCGGAGCCGATCCACGAGAGCCCGTGCGGGCCGATCGCGTAGCCGCCGACGAGCAGGCCGATCAGGCCGGGGATGCCGGCGCGGCGAAACAGCACCGGGCCGAGCAGCAGCACGGCGAAGACGACGAGGAACTCCCACGGCGCGCCCTTCGGCGAGGAGATCTCGATCAGCGCGGAGATCATTCGTCGACCCTCAGCGCGGGGACGTCGTTGACGCCGCCTTCTTCGTAGTCGGCGTGCAACCAGCGATGGGCGAGCCGGTCGATCTCGCCTTCGGAGCTGAGCCGGCGGATCTCGGAGTCGACGGCTTCGGTGTTCTCAGAGCCCGACGGCAGCGCGGCGCCGAGCTCGGCTTCACTCGGTAGCTGCGCGACGACGGCGTACTTGCGTGGCGATTCGCGCGCATACGCAAGCGCGACAGGCAAGTCGAGCAGCACTGCGTCGACACGCGCGCTCGTGAGCGCCGCGAGCTTCTCGCTCTGATGCTCGAAGACGAGCGTCTTGGTCTTCGGTTCGATGTCCTTTTCGAGCGCTTCCTTCAGCGTCGTGTCGTTCTGCACCGCCCAACGGAGGTCACGCGCGGCGTTGACGTCGGCGACTTCGGTTCCGGGGCGCACGACGATCGCCGGAGGAGCCTTCAGATACGGCGTCGAGAAGTCGAGATGCTGCTCGCGCTGTTCGGTGATCGTGATGTCCGACAGCGCGAGGTCGGCGCCGCCGAGATGACCGCGGACGAGTTCGTGGAATGGGACGTCGATGACCTTTATCTTCGCCAGGCCGAAGCGCTTCGCGAGTTCTTGGGCGATGCCGTACTCGAAGCCGCCCGTCGGGTGCGCGAACGTCCCTGTCCAGAAGCCCGGATCGGGGATCTGCGCGGTCGCGACCGTCAGCGTGTTCGGTGTGCGCGAGGAGAACGAGCCGTCAGCACCCTTGCCGGCGTTCGCGCAGCCGGCCGTCGAGAACGCCAGCGCGGCGAGGATCGCCACGAGGGCGAGCGGCCATGTCGAGCTTGCTGCGGGCATGTCGGCACTCTAGGTACCGGAGGGGTCGAGGGGTTTCGCGAGGGCGTACCCTTGGCGAAGGGATGCGAGCTGCGATCACGGCAGTTCGCGTTGGCTACAAGGAGATGATCGAAGCATGGCGAGCAACGTAAACCTCGCCGCGTCCCCCACGGCTAAGGCAACGGACCGCGCGATCGACCTAGCGATCGAGGGGGATACGCCATACGCTGAGAACGCGGCATTTGTGAAGGTCGACTCGCCGCATGCTGGGAGCGAGATGGAACGCGCGCTGGACGACGGCTACGCGGTAGTGCTGGTCTCCGGCGACGGGCGCGAGCGGATCATCACCGCCAAGACGCTCGCTGCATAGCGAAGCTGTCGACGACCAACAAGGCCGAATAGACTCCGAGGCTCAGGGCGCGTAGCTCAGTGGGAGAGCGCTCGCTTCACACGCGAGAGGTCGCAGGTTCGAAACCCGCCGCGCCCATAAAAGCCCTGCAAATCGGCATCTTTTTGATTCGGCCGGTCGCCGCGAGTTTCGGCCAAAGGTCCGTTTTGTCCAGCTCTGCCCATTCACGCAACGCTGGAAATTCCCACGTATTTGCAGGCTCTTTTGCTCCTTTCGAGACCAGTTGCAGTGAGAGACCGCTCGTTCCGGTGCAAGCGAGAGGTCTCTCGTTGACAATGCCTGCAAACCGGGGGCTTTGGGCTTCGTCCGTGCTGAGGCGAAGGCGGGCAGCTACTCAGCGGCACCGGTGTGGCCTACCAGGATGCGGAGGCGTGCTGGCTCGCCATCGCGGCGGTGCATCTCGCGCGCATACAGCGCGAGGGTGAGGCCAGCGGTGGCGTGACCGAGCTGGCTCATGACGTAAGGCGGCGACTCGCCAAGAGCGAACAGCAGCGAGGCGAACGTACGTCGCAGGCTGTGCGGGGTGAGGCCGTCTGGCAGCTCTACGAGGCCGTCGCCTTGGAGGTTCGTGTTGGCGCGCGCGATGGCAGGTTGCATGATTCGTTTGCGCACGTTCGTTGCGCCAAGCGGCCGGGACGCGCTCGTCGCGAAGACGAAACCGTCGCACGACTCGCCGAGGCGGCGATGGTAGGCGCGCAGTTCGTCGGCGAGTACTGGCAGGAGGTTCACGGTGCGCACGCCAGCGTCGGTCTTCGAGCCGGTGACCTGCAGCGTGTCGCGGTGAAGGTCTATGTCGCTCCACCGCAGCGCGAGCGCCTCGCCGAGACGCAGCCCGGCGAACATGAGCGTTGCGAGCAGTGCGCGACGCTGCCCGCGGTGCGCCTTGGCGGTGCGGTCGAGTTCGCCGGCGGCGTCGAGCAGGGCACTGATGTGATCAGCGCGATCGAGCCATACCCGTTTCGGCTTGACGGCCGGCAGTCGACGGCGTCGGCCTTTGGCCGGGTTTCGACCGATGAGCTCGTATTCGACGGCGCACTCAAGGATCGCGGCGAGCGTTGTAAGCGTCATGTTGATCGACGTCGTACCGAGCCTGCTGTGCTGAACAAGCGCCAAGCGGTAGCGATCGACCTCGAGGACAGTGATCTCGTCCAGGCGCATGGGACCGAAGAACAGCAGCAGGTGCCCGAGGCGCCACTGCAGATCTGCGCGGCCCGCGCGCGAGAGACCCAACCCTCGACGGCCACCCTCAATGACGTGCCGTGCCGCCCAGTCGCTGGCGAACTCGGCGAACCGAGGCCGATTCAGCGTGTCGCGATGACGCCGGTGGCGTCGAGACGGCACCCAGGTGCCTTGCCGTACCTGGGAGATCAGGTGTGTCATCTCGCGCAGTGCTTCGCCACGCGTTTCCGCGCCGAGGGTCACGTACCAGCGGCGACCTTCGTAACGAAACCGTACGCCCCAGGAGGTGATCTCTCCCGTCAGCTTGGAGCGGTTTTCGCACAGCTGTCCCGTGGCACCCCTTGGCATCGACCGGTCCTCAAGGCCCTGCCCCGTCGACATCGACCCGGCTCGCCCGAGGCGAAGCGATCCCGGGCGGCCGAGTCTCGCGTGCCCCGCAGGCGCTGCCCATCCACCGGTCGGTGGATCGGGCGGTTCGCGTTTTCAGCCCAATTGGAACACGCGCTGTGACCTACGGCTCCTACACATGGCGTGCTGCTAGCGACGATGGAGCGTACCCTCACCTGATGGTGCGACCGAGCGAGACAGCTGATGGGCAATCATGGCTAGGCAACTTCCACCGAGTTGATGTGGCAACCGCCACGCTTCTTATCGACAGTCTCCGCGTCCTCGGCCTCAGCGCTTTGTGGGCCAAGCTCCAGCAGCTTCTCGATGACGTCGCCGAAGCGGGCTCGATCGAGTTTCCAGCCCTTGTCGTCCCGGAGCGCAACCTCGGACACTTCGGAATCGCAGCGCCCGATCGAGCGACGGCAGTCGCGTGGCGCGACTTCCATCCCGGAGCGCCGTTGAACGTAACCCCGGGCAGCGATGGCTTCGTCGGGATGGTGTTGCGCGACTACGCTCCTGCAGACGGCTCGCGCAGATCAAGCAATGACCGATGGATCCCAGCGAATGCTGAGATCGACACACTACGCGCCGCCCGTTGCCGCTCCATCGTGATCTTGACGGACTTCGTTGGCACAGGTGCGCAAGCTGAGGCACTCGCCGGAGCCATAGTGCGTAATAAAACAATCAGTAGCTGGCGATCACTGCACCTAATGAATGTCCACGTGGCAGCCGTCGCCGGCCAACAGTCCGGTATCGATCGCCTTCGAGAAAGCCGGTATGTGGACGCAGTGCATGTCGTTGAGTCGGCTCCGACGATCTGGACCACGTTTCAGGACCCTGATTTGCAATGCGCCATCGTCAACTTGTGTAGTACCTACAGCATCAAACGGAAAATGGCGCTTGGCTATGGAGACTCTGGCGGCTTGCTCATCACCGAGCGGGGCGCTCCGAACAACCTCCCGTCGGTCTTCACCCAACGAACGCCGACCTGGAAAGGTCTGTTCGCGGAGCGCAAGGTACCCCAAGAGTTTGTACGAGAACTTGGCGATTACCGGCCCTCCGAGCACCTAGAGGCGATTGCCGAGCGCGTCGGGCAGCTTCGCCTTGGGCGAAACGAACGACTACAATCGATGCGGCAGTCGAGCCGCCGGCTACTAAGCGTTCTGACTCTGGCGAGCGATACCGCCGTGGCCCCACTCGCTCTGGCCGAGAGCATCGGAATCGATGTCCAAGAGGCCGATGCCTATCTCGGGACGTTGCGCGATTGGGGCTTCGTCAACGACAGCGGACGCATAACCGATGACGGGCGCCGCGAGCTGGCAGCCCACAAGCGAGGGCGGCGACGCACGACTGCCGACCTGCAGGGATCCTCGGAGTCCTACTACCCTCTCAGCTTGAGGTGAGGAGGTCGAGCGCGCACTTAGAGTAGCCGGTGGTCCACCACCGGCCCGAGGGCTGGCTTCACGCCAGTCTTGAGACGCGGCTTACCGTGTCTCTACGCGCAAGCTCACGCTACCGCGTGGTACAGCCACACGTCCCGGCTCCTCGGGGTCTCGGGGTACGCGTGCCTGTTCCTTCGGGATGGAATCGAATGTAAGTGTCCGATCTTCCTCCTCACCTCTATCTCGAACGGGCAAGCGAACTCGGCCGTGACCCGCAGGTCTCTCGGCGGGCAGTTGGACTGGCAGCACAACTTCGTTCGCGCGATGCCGAGCCCGTCTACACGCTCGGCCACCTGGCCCAGCTCAGCGGAGCACCGTCGCGGTATTTGCGCGAGGTGATCAGTAGAAGCCTCGATCCGTATCTGGATATCGACCGACCCAAGCGCGACGGACGAACGCGACCGATAGCCAGCCCAGAGCCGATGCTCATGGATGTTCAGCGTTGGGTCCTTCACAACATTCTCGCTGCCTGTGACCTTCATAGGAGTAGCTGGGCGTACCGCCCAGGTCGCTCGATCGTCAGCTGCGCCCAGAACCACGTTGGCGCACGATGGCTCATAAAGCTCGACGTCCATAACTTTTTCGGCAGCGTCTACGAGCCAAAGGTATTTGCGATATTCCATGAACTCGGGTACACACGGTTGTTGAGCTTTGAGCTCGCCAGGCTCTGCACACGCACCCCTTTCGGCGACCACAGCTGGCGGGTAGGGCAGGCGCCCTACCTCGCAACGCCACGAGGCTCGCTCCCACAAGGCGCGCCTACGAGCGGCGCTCTTGCCAACGCCGCAATGCGTGACCTCGACGAGAAGCTAGCGACCCTCGCCGAGAATGGCGGACTCGCGTACACCCGATACTCCGACGATGTCGTCTTTTCTACGAGAGGGGCCTTCACTCGGTCCGACGCCGCAGCTCTCGTAAACAACGCAACGAGCGCTCTCCGGAGTTCCGGTCTCGAAGTTCACCGCCGTAAGACGAAGATAGTCCCTCCGGGAGCACGCAAAGTGGTGCTAGGGCTCACCATCCTTGATGGTGCCGTCGCACTCCCGAGGGCGTTCAAGCGACGCGTAGAAGTTCACGTGCGCGGGGTTCACAAGTTCGGGCTGATCGAGCACGCTCGACATCGGGGGTTCCGATCGGTGCTGTCGATGGTTGAGCACATCGATGGCTGCATCGCGTTTGCGAGCAGCGTCGATCGATCTTTTGCAGAGCTACTAGGAGCCGAGTGGGCCACCGCGCTGCGCCAGAGCGACTTCCCGAGCACATAGAGAGACGAGCGCCGCAGCTGCCGTCTGGGGGATCAGATCGAGATGCCCAATCCGTATCCGCAGTCCCTGGCTGAGCGCGCTGGCTAGAGCTCTCGTCTAGCGGCTAGCTTTGCGCCGCTGAACCCGTCATCCTTGACCGATGGCACGTGCTGATCTTCTCGTAGGCCTCGTTCGCGCCGCAAGGCAGGGCGATGAGGGAGAACTCGGCCGTACGGTCGAGTCGCTGATCGCCGAGGAGCGTGGCAAGCAACACCATCTGCTAGCCGAGCGCCTTGAGAACGCGCTTCACGCCGTCTCAACGAGCGTAAACGGCACAGGGCCTGTCGAGCCTGGTGCCGGATTCGCGGTGCTCACGCCCCGCCGGCCCATGGACGATCTGTTTCTTCCCGAGACAGCAAGAGCTGCCGTCGACGAACTGATCGAGGAGCAGCAGCGTACGGAGGTGCTCCGTGCCTATGCGATCGAGCCGCGTCATCGGATCTTGTTGACGGGCCCTCCCGGGAATGGAAAGACATCGCTTGGTGAGGCGATCGCAGAGGCGCTGTTGCTGCCGTTGATAGTCGTGCGATACGAGGAGGTTATTGGGAGCTTCCTCGGTGAGACCGCTGCGCGGCTCGCGGCGGTGTTTGCGTATGCGCGTACTCGCAGATGCGTACTCTTCTTTGACGAGTTCGATGCGGTCGCCAAGGAGCGCGGCGATGAGCACGAGACGGGCGAGATAAAGCGTGTCGTCAGCTCGCTCCTGCTTCAGGTGGATGCGCTTCCGAGCCATGTCGTCTTCATTGGCGCATCCAACCATCCGGAGCTGTTGGATCGCGCCGTCCACCGGCGCTTTCAGCTGCGTCTCGAGCTGGCGGCGCCCGCTAAGGTCGCTCGCATCGCTTGGTTCGAGCGACTGCTCGGCGAACTCGACGAGCCCGTCGGTTTGAGTGCCGACACACTCGCGCGCAGGACTACAGGAGCAAGCTTCTCGCAGTTGCAGGACCTCACCGAGGACATCCGTCGTCGCCAAGTGCTCGAACCCGGCACACCGCTGAGACGACTGGTGCCCGACCGGCTGCGCCGCTGGCGGGAGGTCTCCGCGCTCGAGGCACATGCCTGACCTGCCGGCGCTACCGCTGGGCGCACCCACGACACGTCGCCGTACCACCGGGTTTCCCGGTCGAGCGAAACTTGAAGGGCCCGGTGTGCAAACCCAGTCGCAGCGTTTGGCGACACCCTTGAGCCGTTTGACGACCGCGTTTGAGGCAGGACGACTCGCTGTTGCCGATGACCCAACTGCGCTCGAGCCTGAGCAGATCCTCGTGCTTGAGATTGCGGGCGAACTTAGCGAGTTCGTCAACGCTGTGCGCAAAGTACCCGGCTTGGAGTTCCTCGCCGAGGAACTCGACGAGGACAAGGTCGATCCAGATGAGTTCGCAGCCGTCGATAGTGGCGGGCGTCGCCGTCCCTATAAGCGGGAGCTGTTCTTGGTCGCCAGCGACTATGTCGCCTGGCAGCAGCTCCTCTCGCTCTACGACCGCTTCCAGCGCGAGGAGGAGTTTCCGAGGGGGCTCACCCCCTTTAGGCACTTGTTTGGTCGCCTGCGTACCCTGCGCCCATGGGATGACCGAGACCGCCTCGGGCGCACTGGGGTATTGGATGTTTGGGAGCACGAACTTAGGACGGCACCCGACGATGAGCTCGTGTCGTTTGAGGCAGAGCTGTGGCTCCGCCGCGACGAGCAGCGTCGCAACACCTCGCTCCAGCAGCTGAGGACGGAGCTAGAAGCGCACGGTGGAGAACTCCTGCAGAGCCTGATCAATGAAGAGATCGGGTACCACGGGGTTCTGGGAAGCGCGCCCGCACGGCTGCTTCGCGACGCGGTTACACATCATGAGATCCGCTGGCTCAGCACTGGTGGCGTGCGTTTCTTTCATGCCGTAGGCCAGATCGCCGCCCCGGCCCCAACGAACGTCGAGCCGGAGCCACTTGGGCGCCAGCCACTGCCCGCGGCAGTCACAGGACCGCCGCGGGTGGCATTGCTTGATGGAATCCCCCTGGCTAACCACGTGCTGTTGCATGACCGCCTAATCATTGATGATCCTGACGGCTGGGAGGCGACAACGCCAGCATCCCGGCGAGTCCACGGCACCAGCATGGCTTCACTCGTAGTCCACGGCGATCTCGGCGTCGAGCGCTCGCCGCTGAGCACTTCGATCTACGTACGCCCGATTCTCCGGGCCGACGCTCCGTCATGGGTGCCCAGCCCCAGGGAGGAGCTGCCGAGAGACCGGCTCCCCGTCGATACCGTGCACGAGGCTGTCGCACGGCTGTTTGAGGGCGAGACCCCAGCCTCACCGGATGTAAGAATCGTCGTACTAGCTATCGGCGATGGGTCGATGCCGTTCGACCGGTTTGTGAGTCCGCTCGCGCGACTGCTCGACTGGTTGTCATTTCGCTACCGCGTTTTGTTCCTTGTGCCGGCCGGCAACCAGCTCGCCCCCCTCGAAATCCCTGCGGACACTCGGCTAGACAATCCTCAGGAACTCCAGCACGAGATGCTTTGCGCGCTACAACGCCATGCAATGCTGCGCCGGCTGCTCTCACCAGCTGAGTCGGTAAACGCCCTCACGATCGGCGCGGCGCACAGCGACGACTCCGCAGCCCCGGTCAATGATGATCGCGTCGATCCGTTCCTGAGCACGGACCTCCCATCGGTGATTAGCGCAATCGGCTCGGGGGCTCGTCGCGCCATCAAGCCCGACCTGTTGCTGCCGGGAGGCCGCCAGCTGGTCCGAGTCGAGCCGCCAGCACAAGACGGTCGACGGCTGATCACCATCCCACCCAGCACGCGGCCACCCGGTGCGCGCACGGCGGCCCCCAGCACTCAAGCCGGCGTGCTTGACGCAACTGTTCACGCGACCGGTACTAGCATCGCAACGGCGCTGGGAGGCCACCATGCCGGTCGCTTGATCGACGAGTTCGCCGCGCTCCGCACCACGCACGGCGACGCGGCCCCAGCCCAGGACTTTGACGTTGTCCTCGTCAAGGCGGCACTGGTGCATTCAGCACGTTGGAGAACCGCGCGAAGTCTCGTTGACGATACGCAGCAGGAGCTTGGTCGTCGCAGGCGATACAGAGGAGCCGTTGCTCGAATCGCGGGCTACGGCCGTGCGGATCCACGCAGAGTGCTCGTTTGCGACGAGCACCGCGTGACGGTTTTGGCGGCTGGGGCAATCACGAGCGACGAAGCCCATATCTATCGCCTCCCGCTTCCACCCAGCCTCAACGCGAGCACCGAGCAGCGTCGCGTCGCGATGACGCTCGCATGGTTGACGCCCATCAACCCCTATCACCGCTTCTATCGCCGCGCAGCTCTGACGCTTGAGCCACTCGACTACAAAGCCCTCCTCGGCGAGCGATCAGACTCAGACCAGCACGACGCCCGTCGCGGGACCGTCCAGCACGAAGTACTCGAAGGACACAACGCGGTCCCATACGCCCCGGGTAGCGCCCTTGAGTTCGCGGTGTCCTGCCGAGCGGACGCCGGGACCCTCGACGAGTCAGTCCCCTACGCGGTCATCGTCACGCTTGAGGTACCGCAGGGCGTCGCTGTGTCGATCTACGAGGAGATCCGCCAGGCGCTCGTCATACCGGTGGCAGTGCGTGCGACCGGATAGCGGCTTACACGACAAGCTGAGGTTGCACCACGGATTCGTCGCGTCATGCACAGCCATAGGCGCACAGGCCATCGCCGCCCGGCGAACCGGGCGGCGACTCCGGCCGTTGATCATCTGAGCGCGATCGACTCGAGTAGCCCGACGAGGCCGTCGGGCATGCCAAGGGCTCGTCCAGCAGCGGCGAGCTCTCGGCCGGCGAATGCCAGTAGCGCGAGACTCGCGATGAACATAAGCGCTGGGTCCACGGTTTTCTCCTTCCCATCTTCGGGCGGCGATGCCTCGCCGCGATTGATCCGACTGGGAGCAGTCAACCGATCCCCGTATCGTCGACCTCCTTGGTTTCGCGCACCCCTGATCCGAAGTCGCCGACCAGCGGCCTCTCGCAGACCGAGCTGCTTGCCGCTGCCGACCATCAGGGAGCGAGGGTCAGCGACGATCAGCTCAAGCGGTGGCGCAAAGCTGGTCTTGTGCCGCGCCCGGCGGTTGAGCATGTCGTTGGCATCCGGGGTTCACGAGCTCGGTATCCCGAGTGGGCGATCGAGCAACTCGTCATCGTTGATCGCCTGCATCGCTCCATCCATCGGCTCGACGCTCTGCGAGTCGCGGTCTGGTGGAAAGGCCATTGGGTCGAGCCGGGCGCGTTGCGCGCTTCGCTGATCGCGCCACTCGATCGCCTCTCCGCAAAAGCTCGTGATCTGACTGACGACGCCGAGGACTCTTTTGCCGCGGCCGACGCGATCGTGTCTGCGATGACGATTGAGCGTGCGTCCTCCGGAATCACCTCCCTGCTACGCAAGCGCCTCGGCGGCAACGCGGACCTGATCAACCTCATCTGGACTTTCCTCTCCCTCGGGTTCGGGGCACCCGGACCGTGGGCTCAAGACGACCGCACCGAAGATGTCGCCCCAGGCTTCATCGAACTGCTTGAAAGAGCGACCGGCACTGACCGCATGCGGCTCAGTAGTACCGACACGGGCAGCTGGATCCCGCCGGACTTCGACATGACCAAATTCACCGAGGAGCTCCAGTGCGTCGGAGCCTTCGACATCCAAGACATGGGCAGACCGATCCGCGCGGCTAGCAATGAGGCCCTCGAGCAGGCCCGTCTCGACGCGGAGATGTTTTACGACCGTCTGCACATGATCGGACAAGTCCTCGAAGACCTACGCGACGAAGAGATCCCGTGGCTGAGAGCACTCGGTGTCCTCACGCCCACCGACGCTGACGACCGCTCAAGCCTGATCCGCAACATGCTGATCCTCCGCACGCTCGCCGGAGACGACTCCTTCACGCATCTCGAGAGTCTCGTGGAGCGCGAGCACGCGCGCTTCGTCGCGATCGGCGAGATCCGTGCGGCCCTACCCCAGCACCAGTCAATCCTGCGAGCCGATAGCGAGGAACGACTGAGCCGGCTCCTGCCGGCCCAGGCGGCGAAGGTACGTGAGGACATCAGCAAGTTCCTCGACCAGCACCCCGATACAGCCAGGGCACTCTCTGGTGAGAGCCAGCCGCCTCCGACCTAACTCGACGTTCTAACCGTCAAGGCAAGCCGCCCGCGCAGAGCCGCCGATAGTTTCGGCCACCGTGGCCGAAACCCACGGCTAGAAACCGCAAAATACGGCTATAGTCGACCCCACGAAAAGCGGTCTCAGCCACCCCGAAGGGGACCGAAAACCCAGGCGCAGAGCCACATATTGGCCGACCTTCCACCGCGAAGCCGAGTGCTTCACACGCGAGAGGTCGCAGGTTCGAAACCCGCCGCGCCCATGAAGTCCCTGCAAATATGGGTTTCAAGCGAGCCTATGCTTTGAGAGAGCGCTCGCTTGCAGCGTTTTTGGCTTTTGTGGACTCGTAGGTGGACTCGAAAGCCCGGTGACGAGCAGGGCGCTACGGAGACCTGAACGTCCAAAACTAACGAGAACTAACACGACACGGCTATGCGACCCGGGGACCAACAAAAGCTCACCACCTGCCGATGAGGTGGTTAGGATTTGTCGCATGCCGCGTTCTGAGATGAGGATCATCAAGCAGCACTTCGGCAACCGGCCGTTCCGCGTCCGCGAGGCCGTCGACGCCGGGATCCCGCGGCACCAGATCTATCGGCTGCGTGACAAGGGCGATCTGGTCGTGCTCTCCCGCGGCGTGATGCAGTCAGTTGACAGCGACCCGGCCATGAACTCCGAGTTCGCGGCGCTCGCCGCGCGGGTACCGGACGGGACGATCTGTCTGAGCTCGGGGCTGTCGTATTGGGATCTGTCCGACGAGTTGCCGGCGAGAATCGACCTCGCCGTTCCGCGCGGCGCCCACTGGCCGAGGATCGACATGCCGGCAACCCGGCTGCATCGGTTCGCCGCCGAAACGTTCGGCCTAGACCGGCTTGCTCAGCACACCGACGCCGGCGAGCCGTTCTGGATCTATTCGGCGCCGCGGTGCATCGTCGACGCGATGCGCGTGCCCCACGTCGTTGGGCGCGACGTGGCGCTCACGGCGCTGTCGCGCTACACGCGGCAAGCCGGGGCAAACCCACTGCGACTGACCGCGCTCGCGCGGCAGCTCGGCGGGGAACGTCGGATCCGGGAGGCGCTCGAGGTGATCCTCGCGTGAGCGACGACACCGTCGAACGGGCACAGAGCGCCACGCGGATCTTCCGCCAGATCCAGGCACTCGCCCGCTCCGACTACGGCGGCAACACCAACGCCCTGCTCGTCGTTTACGCCGTCGAGGGGTTCCTGCGGCGTCTGGCGACATCGCAATACGCCGACAAGATGACCCTGAAGGGCGGGATGCTGATGGCTGCGATGTCGGCTCGCCGGATAACCAGGGACGCCGATCTCGCCACGGTGGGCATCGGCAACGACGAGGCCGTCGTCGCGGCCGCCGTCGCCGAAATCGTCGCCACCAAGCTCGATGTTGACGACGGGCTCGCGTTCGATGCCGACAGCATCCGAACGGAGATCATGCGCGAAGACGCCGAATATCACGGGGTGCGGGTGAAGTTGATCGCGCATCTGGTGACGGCAAGGATCACGACGACGCTCGACTTCTCCTTCGGCGACCCACACCGGTCGACGGTCATCGAGCTGCCCGAGCTGTTGGGCACCGGCACGATCCGGCTGGCGTCCTACCCGCCGGAGATGAGTCTGGCCGAGAAGGTCGCGACGATGATGAGCCGCCGCGAGCTGAACACGCGCGACCGCGACTTCGCCGACACGTGGGTCCTCAGCCACGTTCACAGCTTCAGGGCGAGCGAGCTGCACTCGGCGATCGTCGACGTCGCCGCCCACCGCAACCACGAGGTCGTGACCCTCGCAGCCGCGCTCGCCGACATGCCGGACCGCCAGCAAACGTACACGGCGATGCTCGAACGGATGGCCTACCAGCGGATGCCGCCGGCGTCATGGCACGTGCTGCTTGATGAGATCCGCGCGTTTATCGACCCGCTGATTGAGGATGCCACCCGCCAACTGAGCAAGTGGGATCCTGCAACGCAGACCTGGACGCGCGCTGACAGCTGGGCCGCGGGCCTGCATCGCCACACGACCGGCCCTGGACCTGCCTGGGGCTGACGTGGGCCGGGACGCGCACGGGGGCCCTCTCCGGAGCACGGTGTAGACCGTCGGCACTACATTGGCCTGTAGATCGGCGGCGCGACGACGCCTCGGTTTCGTCCACCGTGGACGAAACCCGCATTGCGAATCGGCAAAATCCGGGGATATTCACCCACGGCTCGGAGTGGATCGTCCACTCTACGTCCGTAAAATCCCTGCAAACTGGCTGGTTTGGACCCGTAGTTCAGTCGAGCGACTCCCGGTTCACACGCGAGAGGTCGCAGGTTCGAAACCCGCCGCGCCCATCACGAAGGGCTGATGCGCAGATCAGCCGAGTCGAGCGAGGTCGGCGAAATACCGTGGGTAGGTCTTCGCGACACACCCAGGGTCTTCGATCTGGATACCCGGTGCTCGGAGCCCTAGAAGGGCCATGCTCATCGCCATCCGGTGGTCGTCATACGTCTGCACGCAAGTTGGGATCGGCACGCCGGGATGGATCGTGAAGCCGTCGTCGTGCTCATCTGCGGTGATGCCGGCGCGGCGAAGCTCGGTGACGATCGCACCGATACGGTCAGTCTCCTTTGCTCGGATGAAGCCGATACCTCGAACCCTCGTAGGGGTGCTGGCGAAGACGGCGACCGCGGCGACTGTTTGGGCGGTGTCTGAGATGTCGGCCATGTCGACATCGACGCCCTGTAGACCTGCCGATGTCGAGGGGCCCGTCACCGTGATCGCATCAGCAGCTCGATCGACGCGGGCCCCCATGCGCTCGAGGACATCTGCGAACGCGACATCACCCTGCAGGCTCGCCGAGCCGAGACCGTCGATCGTGACCCGCCCACCGGTGATCGCTGCGGCACCAAGGAAATAGGACGCCGCGCTCGCATCGGGCTCGACCGCGAACTCGCGCGCCGTGTACGAGCCAGCCTGCACGAGAGCCCCTGAGTCGTCAAGGTCCGCGAGAATGTCGAATTGCGCCATGACCGCAGCCGTTAGCCGAAGGTAGGGCACCGACACGGACGGTGAGCTCAGCCGCACCCGAAGCCCGTTAGCCATCAGCGGCGCTGCGATGAGGAGCCCCGACAGGAACTGGCTCGTCACATCGCCCGGCAAGATGACCTCGTCCCCAAGCAGCGGCCCGGTGACCGCGACCGGCAGACGATCGGGCTCGCCGAGCTCGCGAACGTCGGCGCCGAGCTCGCGAAGAGCCGAGATCAACGGCCCGAACGGCCGGGACCGAAGCTGGGCGTCTCCGTCGACCACGGAACGCCCACTGCCGAGCGCCAGCACCGGCAGAAGAAACCGAGATGTCGTGCCCGACTGTCGCGCATCAACCCGGCGCGCCGTCGATGAGCGTCGAACATCAGTACCGACAACATCGACCGTTGCGCCTGCTTCGTCGGCTGTCACGCCGGCGCCGAGAGCCGACACGGCCGCGAGCATCGCGCGAGTGTCTTCAGCGAAAAGCGCTCCCGTCAGCCTGCTGTGACCCGGAGCGAGCGCCGCACAAAGCAAGGCGCGGTTGGTGATGCTCTTTGAACCGGGGACGCGCACACGAACATCCGGCGGCCGGTCCAGCGGCCGCAGCAGGAGCGATTCGACCGCCGGCGGATGAGAGGAATCCACGCCCCCAGTCTGACGATCGCTCATCGCTTCACTCCCACCTCAGTCCCCTCGGTGTAGCGAATCGCCTCTCCTTCGACTGGACTCACAAGGAACTGCTCGCGCTCGCCGCGATCCCACGCCTCGCGCAGTCCTGGTGCGCCGAGATCGAAATCGGGGCGCAGGTTGCGCATGACCTCGCGCAAATCGCGATGCAGCTCTTCGACCGTTGGGCGCCCCCAGTACCAGTAGCCGTTGTAGATCGCCGAGATCTCGAGCCTAGGGGCAAGCACGAACGTGTGCGGGACCATCGGGTCGTGGACGGGGTCCGTGTACTCGACGATGTCGAGATCGCTCCGCACCGTACGCTCGGCGTCGGAGAGGAACGGGAACTCCGCGCCGACGCTATCGCGGAACTCGTTGATCTCTAGCTGGTTGTCCGTCGAGATCAGGACCAAGCGCGTATACCCGACCCGGAAGTCGAGGTACGCATCGACCAGACGGCGAAGGAAACGGTGCTCCTTTGGATCAAACCCACCGCGTGAGAGGTGCAGCACCATCGGGTTCGAACCCTGCAGGTCCGACAGACGGCGCGCGACGCCGTCCTGATCGGGCAGTTGATAGTCAGGAAGGCGTGCCCCGACCTCGATGTCGCCGCGCATATTGGCCTCCAGTCGAATTAGCTGAGGTAGAGTCCCCGATCATCTCAATACCGGCTGCAAGCCCCTCCCGTAAGGGCATGAGTCCCAACAAGTGGAGGTGGCAGATAGTCAAAGCGGGACCGCCCAATCCGTTGCTACATCCGCGATCCCGACGGTCATCTGATCGAGGTCAGGCAAACGACCGACCCAGAGGGGGACTGGACACCCCCTCAGTGGCGCTCGAGTACGACCGCCGAGAAGCGCGACTGACCCCGAGATCGTCACCCACATGGTGGCTAGTGCTAGTCGACTTGCCGGAACTTTTCCTATAGACTGATCTAGTCCGATTCGTCGTTTGCTCGCTCCTCGGGGGAGATGCTGGCATGGCGTCGCACAGGAAAGCAGGCAAAGCACGGCCCAGCCGGGGCTCGCAGCCCTCAGGCGCGGTGCGCAGCGCAGCAAGGCGCCGCAGAGAGCGCATCGGAGAGCTGCTCTCGACTACCCCGCGCCGTGTGCTCGCGCTCGCGGCCGCCGTCGGCACGATTACGGGAGCGATCGCGGGAGTCCTCGCGCTGCTGCCGAAGCCGCGCGAAGCGCTGGTCGCGAGCTTCAGCGGCGTAACTGCGTACCCAGAAATCAGCCTCGAACAGTACGACGCGCGAGAGCGTTCGACGATAGTCGCGACCTCGCATACGGCAAGCACCGGGGTAATCGCCTACAGCCTCGCCGCCGACACGACCTCGCTGTCGACGAGCACCTCGCATGCCGAAGCAAATCAAGCGGCCGAACCAACGAGCACAACAGGCACGACCTCAGCAAACACGACCTCAACGCCGAGCACGACCGAAACCCAGTCGACCACATCGCCAAGCACCCCGACACACACGACGCCCACAACGGAACCTGTCGAACCGCTGCCGAAGCCCCCCGAACCTCTGCCCAAACGAAAATGGAAACCGGTCGTGATCGCGCCGCTGAAAGGCCCAGTGCGTCCTGGTGGAAGAATCAAACGAAGGTCGCCGAGCGCTCCCTACCCGCAGGAAGAACCGATCCCCTCGAAAGCGGCGACAGCAGCATCGCCGCCGCCACAATCGCTGCATCCAGTCGAAGGAGCGGTCCTCAGCGAAGGCGCCGGCGTCTCGAGGGGCAAAGTGAGCCAGGTGCTGGGCCTGCTTGAACACACGCCGACGGGCGTCGCGGAGGCGGGCAGCAACCCTGGCGACGTGCAGTCGGGAACAGAGCCGACCAGCGCGCCGCTGCCCACCGAAAAATCTACTTCCTCACCGACGTCCGGCGCGTCAGCGCACGTCGTGCTGTCATCGCGTTGTCACTCGACCGTTTGCGGTGCTACACAGGAGATCGAAAGGGCGCTGACGTACGACCCGAACCCGGTCAAGGCTGCGCAGGCGGTTGCAGCTGTGTTCGATGACTCACGCGCGGAAGTCGTCGGTAAGCGCCTGTATCCGATCGGCGCGATGGTCACCTACAACGTGAGCCTGCAGGGGTTCGCGGGCAGGGAGGCGACGCTTGAATGGTCGCTGATCGGCAAGGCAAACAGGCGGCCACTGCCTCGTCCCTGGTGGCGCAACATCGTCGTCGCGCACATCAAGCCGGCCGTCAACAACGAGTCGCTCGACGGCACCTTCTGGGTCCCGATACCGCCTGAACATGGTGACTATCTGGTTCATCTCGTGCTGCTCGATGACAACGGCGTCGCTCACGCATCGAGCGACTCAGCGCCGGCCTTCCACTGACCGCTTAAGGCTCACCCGAGCTCGTCGACCAAATCAGCAACCGACTCGACGATCTTCGAAGCTCGATACGGATAGCGCTCGGCATCCTCACGGCTCGTGACGCCTGTCAAGACGAGGATCGTCTCCATGCCGGCCTCGAGCCCGGAGACGACGTCCGTATCCATCCGATCGCCGATCATCGCAGCGGTCTCCGAGTGCGCGTCGATCGCGTTCAGCGCGGAGCGCATCATCAGCGGGTTCGGCTTTCCGACGTAGTACGGCTCGACCCCGGTCGCGCGGCTGATCAACGCGGCGACGGAACCGGTAGCGGGCACGGGGCCCTCGTTGCTCGGGCCGGTCGGATCGGGATTGGTCGCGATGAAGCGGGCGCCGTCTGTGATCAGACGAATTGCCCGCGTGATGCGCTCGAACGAGTACGTCCGCGTCTCGCCGAGCACGACGTAATCCGGATCGCGGTCGGTCAGCGTGTAGCCGGCGTCGTGCAGCGCCGTCGTCAGCCCGGCCTCGCCGATCACGAACGCAGAGCCCTCCGGTCGCTGGTCCTCGAGGAAGCGCGCCGTCGCGAGCGCCGAGGTCCAGATCGCCTCCTCGGGAACCTCGAGGCCGGCGGCCGCGAGGCGCGCGACGAGGTCGCGCCGCGTGTAGGTCGAGTTGTTCGTCAGCAGCAGGAACGGCGTGCCGAGCTCGCGCAAGCGTGCGAGGAACCGATCGGCGCCTGGGATCGGCTGCTCCTCGCGCACGAGCACACCGTCCATATCCATCAGCCACGAGCGGATCTCGCGTTTCGTCATCTCGGCCAAGCATGACGCATCCGCCTGGCGCGGCCGTAGCGCCGCGGCGCGTCTACCTGCGCTTGAGCCGCGGCGGGCTGTAGCTCGTGCTGCAGATGAAGCCGTAGCGTTCGTACTGCCGCTCGTATCTGCGTGCGCAGTACTCGCCGGCGCCGAGGCACTTGTGCGCTCCGCCGATCGTCGCCGGGACGTCGCGGCTGCAGGCGGCCCTTGCGACCGGGCCAGCAGCTGCAGTCGATGCGCCCGGAATCGCTACGGCCAGCGTGGTCAGGACTGCCGCTGCGAGTGGCATCTTTATGACTCTCCCCCCTCGTCGCCCTACGTCGCGCGGATCCTATTGATTAGAACTCGATCAGGCGGACGGCGAGGTACTGACAAGCACAGCGGAAGCGGCAGGAACGTTCACTTCGAACACACCGCTCCGCGCATGTACCTTGCCGACTTCGGTCGGCTGCCACGAACCATCGGACCCCACTTCGGCACCGCCGAGCGTGGTACCGCTCAACGCTGCAAGCGATTCGCCGGTGAGCGCAAGCGTGCTCGCGCCGACATAACCTGTCCCGACGCGCAGCCGCACAACGGCCCCTCGCTTGCCGAGCGGTTCGTCGTCGCTGACGAGGAAGTCGAGCCTGCCGTCGGCGGCGACCAGGCCCGTCACCTGCACATTCTGAGACTGCGGCGAGCGCACGACGATCGTCGGTAGCGGCCGGTCGCCGACGAGGCCCTTCGTCATCAGCATCGCGTACCAGACGGGCTGAGCGACTAGTTCGCCCGTCGCAAGCTCCTCCGGCCCAGGTGCGCAGATCGGCGAATAGCCGCTGCAGCGTGAGACGTTGCCATGCAGGTTGACGCCGACGGCGCCGAGGCTCATCACCTGCGGTAGGAAGCCGGAAGCCCACAGCGCCGAGGCGAACGTGTCACTGATTCCAGCCGTGCCGCCACAGGAGACGGAGTTCGTCTCGTCAAGACGGAACGGCAAGCCGCCAGCCTGTGCGATCGTGACATAGCGACGCACGGAGGCGATCTCTCGCGCACGGATCGGGCCACTCAGGAGCCGGGGGATCGATGGCGGGGGCTTCTGTTCGCAGCCGAGCGGATAGTGGTGCCCGGTCAGCATCACTGGGCGCTCATCGACGATCTCACCGGGCCCCCATGTTTCGAACGCACTCGAGCCGGAGACGTCGGGGCCCCACAACGGGATGCCAGGCGCGGCAGCTTCGATCGCGGCGCGGTATTCGGAGACCTGCACGTCGTACTGCGCAACGCCCCACGGTTCTTCTCTCATCGCGTGCAACGCGTAAGCGTTCGGCTCGTTGCCGAGCTCGATCGCCTCGAGCGATCCGCCGAGCGCTGCTTGCGCGGCCGCAGCCTCACGCGCGGCCGCCTGCGGGTCGAAGTGGACGATGCCGAGCGTCAGGACGATGCGCCAGCCGCTCGCCGACGCGAGCGCGGCGAGCTGGCGGAAGTCGTCGGCGTCGACGACACCGGAGGCCCACGACGGTCGTGGCGTGCGCGCGTCAGTCCAAGCAATGCGAGTGTCTGCAGAGACGCCACCGAAGCGCAGTACCCCTGGTCCGAGCGAGCGCAGCAGCGTCACGAGGTTGCCGCGATCGGCGTAGCGCGCCATCTGCGGCAAGCTCGACATCTCAAACGACAGGCCGAGGAAGTCGGGCGGCACCGTGGGCCCTGGGCGTGTGCGATCGACGCCGACAGTGACCGTGTTCTGAGCCGGCGCGCGCTTCACGACGGGCTTCGCGTGCGATTTGGCCACTGCGCTGCGGCCCGGCGCAACTGCGCGCGCGAGCGCCGCCGGGGCGAGCGCGAGCGCCGCGAGGACGCACGGCAGCAGAGCTGCACACCAACGCACGCGCGCATCGTGGCGCGAACGTCCGCGCGTTCGAGCTGTGCTCGACGATCTCATCGTCGCCTCAGTAAACAGACGCGCCGCCGCGCGTGCGCCTGCTCCGGCGAGACTCTCGACTTCGTTTCGATCTCAGCGAGGCGCGACACACCCGCCAATCGTCGGCGAGCGCCCCTCACCCACCCTCGACGCGCCGCTTCAACTCCCCCGGCCGCCCGTTGACGAAGATCGCCCTTGTCGCAGCCTCGACAGGTCCGCGAATGACGAGCCCGAGCATCCGCCCGGGGTCGGCGTCGAGCGTGTACGTCGCGCGCGTGCGGCCATCGCCGAGATCCTCAAGCTCCCAGGAACCCTCGACGGACTTCATGTCGCCCTTCTCCTGCATCCACGACAGACGCGTCGGACCGTCGTAGCTGAAGCGCACGAGCGTCTTGATCTGGCGGACCTTGATGTCGTTCTCGGTCTCGACGAGCGTCGGACGTCCATCGTCGTCGTGCTCGAGCGCGGTCAGCTTGTCGAGCCCTCCTTGCCAATCGGGCGCGCTCGAGACGTCCTCGACAACGGCCCAGACGTCCGCCAGCGGGGCCTCGATATCGGCGCTCGCACTGCCGCCAAGGTTTGCCATCAGGAACCTCCGAGTTGCTTGGACGAAGTCGTCTCGCGAACGGTAGCTCGCTGCCGCGAGAGGCGCACGCGCGAGCTGCATCGCAAGCGAGGGGTAACGTGAGTGCATGCCCTCTCCGCTCGCGCTGATCGAGTTCCCAGCGGACGACCCCGCGCGGGCGCGCAACTTCTGGAGCGGCCTGCTCGGCTTGGCGCTCGACGCGCGCACGCCCGAGCAGGGCGAAGGCTGGCAGACAAATGCTGCCTCAACCGGTGAGATCGACGTCGACGCGCCGGCGGTCGGCGTGCACCCGCGCGGCCGCGGCCCGGGCGACTCGTTCTCGCTGCCGTACTTCGAGGTGCGCGACATGCAAGACGCTCTCGCGCGCGTGCCGACGCTCGGCGGCAGCGTCATTCACCCAGGCGAGCAGTGGGCGATCTGTAAGGACTCCGAGGGCAATCCGTTTGGGCTCGCGCTCGGCGCGGCAAGCGACTAAGGGAGCGATTAGAAAGATGGAGTACGTCAACCTTGGATCGACGGGCCTGCGCGTCTCGCGCGTGTGTCTCGGGATGATGAGCTTCGGCAATCACTCGGAGCGCGCGTGGGTGCTCGACGAGGATGCGGCCGAGCCGATCGTACGCGCGGCAGTCGAGGGCGGGATCACGTTCTTCGACACGGCCGACACGTACTCTGCGGGCGCGAGCGAGGTCGCGACGGGGCGGCTGCTGGGCAAGCTGCTGACGCGCGATGAGGTCGTCGTCGCGACGAAGGTCTTCATGCCGATGACGCCGGGTGAGAACGGCGGCGGGCTCTCGCGCAAGCACATCCTCGCGGCGATTGACGCGTCGCTTGAGCGCCTCGGGATGGACTACGTAGACCTCTACCAAATCCACCGCTGGGATCCGCGCACGCCAATCGAGGAGACGATGCAGGCGCTTCACGACGTCGTGCGCGCCGGCAAGGCGCGCTACATCGGCGCGAGCAGCATGTTCGCGTGGCAGTTTGCGAAGGCGCAGAATGTCGCCTCAGCGAACGGCTGGCCGCGCTTCGTCTCGATGCAGCCGCACTACAACCTGATCTACCGCGAGGAGGAGCGCGAGATGATCCCGCAGTGCATCGATCAGGGCGTCGGCGTGATCCCGTGGAGCCCGCTGGCGCGCGGCGTGCTCGCGGGCAACCGCACGCGCGAGGGCGCGCGCAACACAACGCGCTCTGACTCGGATCCGTTCACGGACTACCTCTACAGCCAGCCGACGGACTTCGACGTCGTCGAGCGCGTCGCGGAGGTAGCAAAGGAGCGCGGCGTGCCGAGCGCTCAGGTCGCGCTCGCGTGGCTGCTGCACAAGCCAGGCGTGACGGCGCCGATCGTCGGCGCGACGAAGCTCGCACACCTGCAGGACGCACTCGCGGCCGAGCAGCTGACGCTCTCAGCGGAGGAGATCGAGCGGCTCGAGGAGCCGTATGCGCCGCACCCAGTGCTCGGCCACGGCTAGCGAAGCGTCGACGCTTCGCTAGAAGCCCGAGGCGAGTCCTAGCCGATCGGCTGCAACGCGACGACGGGGATCTGCCGCGCCGTTTTCTGCTCGTAGTCGGCGAACTGCGGCATCAGCTGCTTCTGCTTGCTGAACAGCCGCTCGCGCTCGTCGCCGTCGGTCACGACAGCCTCGACCTCGACGGTGTCTGGGCCGACCTCGACGGTCGCGGTCGGATTGGCGCGCAGGTTGTGGAACCACGCGGGGTTCTCGGGAGCGCCGGCCTTCGACGCGAAGATCACCATTCGCTCGCCGTCCTGCTGATAGACGACGGGCGTCGTGCGCTGCTCGCCGCTCTTTGCTCCGGTCGAGGTCAGCAGCAAGACTGGCGCGCCCTCGAACGGTCCGCCGACCTTGCCTTCGTTCGCGCGGAACTCATCGATGACTTTGCGGTTGAAGTCACTCATCTCAGACACGTCGCTCTCCGTTCCTCAGCTCATACGCAGGTTGCCCTGAGCGTAGCCCGCGCGCCCGCTCGTGGCGGCGGGCTTCGAACGCGCCGCGCTGCTCCGGCTACCCGGCGAGCCTTACGGGCAGCGTCTTCAGCTGGTTGAGGAACAGCGATTCGACGTAGCTTGGCCGGTCGTCGAGCGCGATGTTCGGGAAGCGCTTGATCGTCTCCTCGATCAGGATCTTCAGCTCGAGGCGCGCAAGCGCGGTGCCGAGGCAGAAGTGCCGCCCGCCGGCGCCGAATGCCTGGTGCTCTTCGGTACGGCGCAGCTCGAAGCGATCGGGGTCGGAGAAGCGCGTCTCGTCGCGGTTCGAGGAGGCGTACCACATGATGACCTTGTCGCCCTCCTTGATCTGCTGGCCGTGCAGCTCGGTGTCGCGCGTCGCGGTCCGGCGGAAGTGCGCGAACGCGGGGAACATCCGCAGCGACTCCTCGACGGCCTGCGGCACGAGCGAGGGGTCGTCGAGCAGCAGCTGCATCTGGTCGCGGTCTTCCATCAGCGCGCGCATGCCGCTGCAGTAGGTCGCCTTCGTGCTGTCGTTGCCGGCAGCCATCAGCAGGAAGAAGCCCATCACGATCTCGTGCTCCTCGAGCTTCTGTCCGTCGACTTCGGCGTTCACGAGGACGCTCGTCAGATCGTCGGTCGGATGCTCGCGTCGCTCGGCGATCAGCTTCTGACAGCGCTCGAAGATCTCCGGGATGTCCTTGTTGACGGCGCCGTCAAAGCCGTCCGGGTTGAGATCGGGATCGGCCGCGCCGAGCGTCGAGTTCATCAGCCGCGCCCAGATCAGGTCTTCCTCCTCGGAGATGCCCATGAAGCTGCCGATCACGCGCGAGACGACGGGCTGTGCGACGTCTGTGACGAGGTCACACGTCTCACGCCCCTCGAGCCGATCGAGCACGCGCACGGTGATCGCGCGGATCGCGTCCTCGTGGTCGGCGATTCGCTTCGGCGTGAAGCCGCGCTGGAACAGCGCCTTCAGGCGGTCGTGCTTTGGCGGGTCCATCCCGATGAACATCGCGCGCGCGAGCTCGATCGGAAATCCTGCGGCCGCGATGACGACGCCGCCAAGTTCCGAGGAGTACGTCTCCCAGTCGCGGCTGACCGTGTGAACGTCCTCGGCCGTAGTCACCGACCAGAAGCCGGGCTCCTCGGGAAACTCTTCGAAGTTCTCGGTCCAATGGATCGGACACTTGCCGCGCATCTGCTTGAACGCCTCGAGCGGCGGCCCATCGAGCCACAGCTCACGCTCGGTCAGTTCCACGCTCTTGATATCGCGCCCGACTGTTGCCACGGAAAGCCTCCAGAGTTCGCCGATGCAGACTGCGCCATGATCATACTGGCTGCACGGCCAGTTTTTATTTTGATCGCTTCGCAGTGGATCGCGGGCTGCACGCACCCGGCAGCTCGCACGGGCCGACGCGCATTGTCTCGCTTCAGCGCGCTAGGAAAGCACGCGCTCGCGCAAGCGCCGCCGCGTCGTGCGCCAGCCGAGCGCGAGCAGCGCGAGGAGGATCGCGAGCGGCACGAGCGCTGCGAGCGCGACGATCGCTACGGCGAGCGCGACCCTCAGCACATCGCCGGCGCGATGCAACGCCTTGCTGAGCGTCGATTCGTTGCTGCCCGCGTGCGCGTCACCGAGCACGCTCACTTCGACGGACGAGTTGCTTCCGCGTTTGGACACGGCCGCGTATGCGCTGCGAGCTCGCGTGATCGCAGCGGCAGCGAGCGCAAGTCGCGCATGCAGGCTTTCGATCTCGCCCTGCATGCTCGCCTTCGCGAGCGCGCGCAGCAAAGCTTGACGCTCGGCGACGGCATCGGCGAGCTTTGTGCGATCGGCGTCGTATTCGTCTGTAATGTCCTGCAGCGACTGGCTCTCGGCGCGCGCCGGAGCGAGCCGCGCGAGTTCTGCGAGCGCCGTGGACAGCCTCGCGCTCGGCAGGCTCAACTGCAGGTTCGCTTCGCCGCTCGCGCCGTGCTGCAAGCTGACGTGCGAGTTCTGTACGTAGCCGCCGTCGCGCGCCGCGAGCTGAGCGACCTCGTCGGCAACTGATTGCACCGCTTCCGGCTTCGGCGCGAGCGTGAGCGACGCACCGCGCTGCTGGACTCTCGTCGCTTCCGGTACGACGACGCTCGCGGCTGTCCCATGACTACTCGTCGAGCTGGATGATTCATCGGCGCCTCCCGTAGAGACCACAGGGGAGAGACTCTTCGATTCTTCCTCGTAGCTGCGGCCTTTCGCTCTGTGCGCCTCGCTTGAGAGAGGAGCAATGCCACTGGTGGCCGAGCTCGATGCACGGGACGCAACCTGGCCGGACGAGAGGAGACGCGCAGCGGGCAAGCGCGATCCCGACTCTTGCCAAGGCGCGAGGATCGCGACCGTGACGATTGCGGCGATCACGACGACTCCGGACCCCGCGAGCAGACGCGCGCGCAGGCCTGAGGCAAGCCACGTGTTGAGCGAAGTGAGGATGACGCGCGAGCGTGAGCGCATCGGCATGCGCGCAGTCCTCGGCACGCTCCGCTCCGCGACTCGCCTCCACAGCTCGCGCTCGAGCTCAGCCGACATCGGCGGCGCGAGTGCACGCACATCGGCGCGCCACTCACGCCAGGACTCAGCCTCGGGCCCGCCGCCTGAGCCACCGCTCAGCGCGGCGTCGAGCTCGGCGATGAGCGCGTCGTCCTGCACGTCGCCACGCCGCGGAAACGGAACGATCTTCATGCGACCTCCTCGCGCTCGAGCCCGGCACAGGTCTCGCGCAGGCTGCTCAGCGCACGATGCACGCGCGTGCCGGCGTTCGACTCGCTGATCCCGAGCACGCGCGCGAGCTCGCCGTTCGTCAGCTGGCCGTGGAACTTCAACAGCACGACCTCGCGCTCGCGCGGCGGCAGCGCTCGCAGCGCTGCCTGAACCGTCGCGCGCCGCTCGGCGTGAGCGGCGCGTGAGCGGCGTGTGAGCGGCGTGTGATGATTCTCTAAAATACGTCCCGCGACACTAGCCGCACGAGCTGCCGCCGCCGCGGCCGCCTCGACCGGCGGCCGGTGCGGGAGTCGAAGTCGCGCTGCGTGGCCAGACGTTGTCGGTCGGATCGTGATCGGGGAAACGGCAGTTCGGGTCGAGCGTGATTTTTTCGACCGCGCGTCCGCCAAAATCGAGGTCGGCGCGGAACGTCTTCGATCCGCCGAACCAAACGTCGACCGGATACGTGACG
>Ga0208589_1000254_pt1 | contig 25925 bp, 19 predicted proteins | sample NGESurshal092012_2_FD_184486 | JGI IMG/M metagenome (GOLD analysis project Ga0208589, IMG submission 184486) | Arctic peat soil microbial communities from Barrow, Alaska - NGEE Surface sample F53-2 shallow-092012 (SPAdes) | ecosystem: Environmental > Terrestrial > Soil > Wetlands > Peat ...
ACCCTCCCACCAATGCCCTTCCCCCTCGCCCAACACGCCGATCTGCTGCCCAAACAAATCTGGTGGCTCTTGATCTTCATCGGCCTGCTCTCGCCAATCGCCGGGCTGCTTGGCTCGGCTGTGAAGTATGGGTTCAGCCGGCATCGGGTTTGGCCGGTGGTGGGGTATTATTTTCTTTCGCTGCCGATGGGCGCGGTGGTGTTGGTGACATCGGCGGAGAATTTGATGAGCGTTTGTTCGCTGCTTCTGCTCCTGCCGCTGGGGGTTCTCCTCGGCGTCGGCCTGCTCTTTCGCTGGTCGGATGGGGAGGGGAAGCATCGTGGGAAATAAGCGACGGGCATCGATCGAAGCTTTCGTGGGATCAAAACGATCCATAGACCGCCGATTTCTGTTTGTTTAACGGCTGTAAAGGGCCAATTTTCAGTTGATTCTTAATGGACCGTGGCGTATTGTTCGATAGACAGGATTGCAGTATGGCGAGCATCGCTTCCAAAGTTTCGCATAAAACGTCGAAGCAGGAATCTCCCGCTTTTCAGGAAGAATTACGGCTTCCACTTTCCCGCGAAGCCCGTGACGCATTTCTGAGGGATCTGAAGGCCCAACCCAAACCGGCGCCTGACGCAATCAAGGCGATTAAGCGCTATAATGCCAGTTCTGCCCGGCACTAAATCGACCTTCCAAATGCCGCAATGGATCATCGAGCCACTTTCACAATTCAAAGGTGATCGGCAGCTTTTTTCTTCCGGCGACGAGCCGCTTGACCGCTTCTTCAAGCAATTGGCAACTCAATACGAAAAGAAGCGCGTAGGACGAACCTATATTGCTCGCGCGGCGGAAGTCCAGCCGGCGTTGGCCGCCGGCTATTACACGATTGCAAATGCTTCCATCTCATTTGAGGCGGTTCCAATCAACCTGCCGCGCCATCCCATTCCCACTCTTCTCATTGCCCGCCTTGCGACTGATCAGAAATTCCGGAAGCAGGGACTGGGCGAATTCTTGTTGTTTGACGGCCTGCGGCGTTCTTTGGAGATTTCGATGCAATCCGGCGTGTTCGCCGTCGAAGTTGATGCCTATGAGTCGGCCGTACCATTTTACATGCGTTACGGATTCAAACCCTTTCTTGAATCTCTATGCCATCTTTATCTGCCAATGAAAGAGATCGAACGCTTTCCATTCAACCTATCAGCGAAACCGGCGTCATAGGTCTTCCCTTTTCCCTTTTTCCGCCCCGGCGAGTATTCTAAGCTCCCCGGTCGCAAGAGTTGTGGTCGGATGGAATCAGATACGTCGGGAGTGGATGTCGTTTTTGCAATCGTGCGAAGAACCCCCACCCCAGCCCTCCCCCTGAGAACAGGGAGAGGGGGAAACAGGCTTGTGCGTGAGCGGGTTTCGGAGGCAAATCTAATGAATCGTCGCTTTATTCTTTCGCTTTCAATCGTCAGTGTCATCGCCGTCGCGATCGGCATCTCCGGCTGCGGCAAGTCGGATCAATCGGCTTCCACGCCGGGCGGAACCGCCGGCGGCCAGTTGACCATCGCCATCATCCCCAAGGGGACCGAGCATATTTACTGGAAGAGTGTGCTGGCCGGCGCTCAGCAGGCGGCGGATGAACTCAAAGTCAAACTCGTCACGCAGGCCACCCTCCGCGAAGATGACCGGCCGGGGCAGATTCAAATCGTTGAGCAGTTCACTCAAGCCAAAGTGAACGGCATTGTCCTGGCTCCGCTGGATAAAGACGCCCTGGTGCGGCCGGTGCAGGATGCGACGGCGGCGGGGATTAAGGTGGACATCATCGACTCCGCCCTCACCGGCGAGGTTGGCAAGGACTACATCAGCTTCATCGCCACCGACAACCACGCCGGCGGCATGATGGGCGGCGAAGAGCTTTGCCGCCTCATCGGCAACAAGGGCAAAGTCGTATTGCTCCGCTACCTGGAAGGCTCCGCCAGCACGCTCGACCGCGAGCAGGGCTTCCTCGACGCGGTGGCCAAGCACCCCGACGTGCAGGTGCTGGTGAGCAACAAGTTTGCCGGTGCGTCACAGGATCAGGCGACGCAAGCCGCCGACAACCTGATGGACCAGATCAAGCAGGCCGACGGGATTTTCTGCTCCAACGATCCGACCACCACCGGCATGTTGCAGTCGCTGCGCAATGCAGGGCTGGCCGGGAAGATCAAGTTTGTTGGATTTGATGCGAATGACACATTGATCGCCGCCATGAAAACCGGCGAGGTCAACGCCCTCGTCGTGCAGAACCCCAAAAAGATGGGCTACGAAGGCGTGGTTGTGATGGTGAACGCCCTACAGGGCAAGCCGTTTGACGCGAAAGTGGACAGCGGAGCCAAGCTGGTGACGAAGGATAATCTGGACGACCCTGATACGAAGTCGTTGCTGGGGATATGATGCAATTCAGTTTAGCCACAGATGAACACAGATGAACACGGATAGATTCAGGATAGGACTGAGGACTGAGGACTGAGGGAAAATACAAAGACTTTTTTCTTCTTTCTTATCTGTGTCCATCTGTGTTCATCTGTGGCTAACTTCCCCGGGGAATTGACGTTGGTTTGTGAAGATGGAAACTGTGAAGATGTCCGGCTCTGCCCAGCGACTTAAAATGCACGGCGTGCGAAAGCGTTTTGGCGCGACGATCGCGCTGGATGGGGTTGATCTGTCTGTCGATTCCGGCGAGGTGTTGGCGCTGGTCGGGGAAAATGGAGCGGGGAAAAGCACGCTGATGAAAGTTCTCTCCGGCGCGTACAAGGCCGATGAGGGCCAGATGTGGCTCGACGGCGCAGCCTATCGGCCACGGCATCCGCAGGATGCGCGGCGGGCGGGGGTGGCGATGATTTACCAGGAACTGGCGCTGGCGCCGCATCTGTCGGTGATGGAGAATATTTTCCTGGGGATCGAGCCGACGGCGGGGCCGCTGATGAAATGGCCGGATATCCGCCGCAAGGCAACGGCGGCAATGGAACGCGTGGGGTGCGGGCATATTTCGGTGGAATGGCCGGTCTCGCGGCTCTCGCCGGCCGAGCGGCAATTGGTGGAAATTGCCAGAGCCGTCGCGGTGGATTGCCGCGTACTGGTATTGGATGAGCCGACGAGCAGCCTGACCGGGCGGGATGTGCCGAATCTTTTTCGGCTGGTGAAGCAGCTCAGGCAGGACGGGCACGCGATCATTTACATCTCGCATTTTCTGGAGGAAGTAAAAGAACTCAGCGACCGCTTCACGGTCTTGCGCGACGGCCGCAGCGTTGGCGGCGGCCCGACCGCGGAGGCAACCGCGGGGCAGATCGTGGCGATGATGGTCGGGCGAACCGTCGAAGATTTATATCCGCGATCAAAACGCAAGCCGGGCGAAACCATCCTGTCGCTCAAAGGCATGGGCGGGCGAAAGAAGCCGGTGGAGGCATCACTGGAATTGCATCGCGGGGAAGTATTGGGGATCGCCGGACTCGTCGGCGCGGGGCGAACGGAACTGGTGCGGTCGCTGTTCGGCCTCGATCCGGTGCGGTGCGGCGATATTCGCATCGGCGTATACGAAGGCGCTGCCAAGCCGGCGGAGCGGTGGAAGCAGAAAGTCGGCATGGTGAGCGAGGATCGCAAATCGGAAGGGCTGGCTTTGAATTTGAGCATCGAAGAAAATATGACGCTGGCGGGCCTGCCGGCGTTTCTCAGCCCGGCCTCCCTGCGCAAGCAGAGCCAGCGCTGGATCGGGCGATTGGCGGTGCGCTGCCGCGGACCGGGGCAGGAGATTGGCAAGCTCTCCGGCGGGAATCAGCAGAAGATCGCCATTGCGCGATTATTGCAGCAAGAGGTGGATGTGCTGCTGCTGGATGAGCCGACGCGGGGAATTGACGTTTCGTCCAAGGCGCAGATTTATCAGCTCATTGACGAATTGGCCTGCGCGGGGCGGGCGGTATTGATTGTGAGCAGCTATCTGCCGGAACTGCTTGGCGTGTGCGATCGGGTGGCGGTGATGTGCAAAGGAAAGCTCGGCGAAGCTCGCTCGGTCGCGCAGACGAATGAGCATCAGATCATGATCGAAGCGACCGGAGCGGGAGGCATGGCATGACAGTGAACAAAACCGGGGGAGAAATTTCAGCGCCGAACGCCGAGCGAAGCCGTTTTGGCGCGGCGGCGATTTTGGCGAGGCTCGGGCCGTTCATCGGGCTGGTTTTTGTGCTGGGATTCTTCTCGGTGATGATGCCGTCGACGTTCCCGACGCAGGGGAATTTAACGTTCATCCTCGTTCACGCGGTGGTGGTGATCACCGCGGCGCTGGGCGCGACGATGATCATTATCTCCGGCGGGATTGATCTGTCGGTGGGTTCGAATATCGCGCTATGCACTGTTGCGGCGGCGGCGGTTTTGCGCGGGGGGCATTCGCCGGCGCTGGCGGGGCTGAGTTCCGTGGTTACGGGCATGTGCGTGGGGTTGTTCATCGGCGTGCTGATCACATGGCTCAAATTGCCGCCGTTTATTATTACACTGGGAACCTGGGGCGGGATTCGCGGATTGGCGGAGTATTGCGCCGACGACCAGATGGTGCGCGTGCCGGAGGCGCATCTGCATTCGTGGGCGAGCCGGTTGCTGGCGCCGCCGTCGGAGCAGTGGATGCTCTTTCCCATCGGCGTTTGGCTGATGATCTTCCTCTGCCTGCTGACGGCGGCAATTCTGCATTACACGCGGTTTGGCCGGCATATCTTCGCCATCGGCTCCAACGAACAGACGGCCCGCCTCTGCGGCGTGCCGGTGGCGCGCACGAAGATCATGATTTACGCCGCCGCCGGCGCATTCGCGGGTGTGGCGGGCCTGATCCAGTTTTCGTACATGAACATGGGCGATCCGACCACGGCCAACGGGATGGAATTGCAGATCATCGCGGCGGTGGTCATCGGCGGGGCGAGTCTGAACGGCGGGCAAGGAACGGTGCTCGGCACGATCATCGGCTCGATCATCATGAAGGCCGTTGAAAACGGCTGCACGGGATTGCATGTGCCGAATTCGGTTGAGCAGATGATTACCGGCGCTATCATCGTGGCGGCGTGTACGCTGGATCGATTGCGGCATGGCCGGGATTAAAAGTGATCGTCGCAAATTCCGGCGGAGAAGAACCTCAACCCTCACCCCAGCCCTCTCCCAGAGTACCGGGAGGGGGGGAAAGAGTGAGTATGCGATTGGCGGGCGAATTGGCGTGCGGAATTGAATGTCGCGTTACTAAATTTCCATGGAAAACAGCCACTATTTTCCGCGCCCGGCACAGATAGTCGCACTGGGGATCATTCTTCTGATCGCGGCGGCGCTGCGAATTCACGGCATCGGCTTGCAATGCCTGACCAACGATGAACTGGGGTCGATGGCCATCGCGGCGGGCCGGGGTGAAGTCGATCTCACCCTGCCGCGCGGCGTGTTGCTCACGTCGCCGCCGGCGACAACGCTCGCGGGGGGCGATTCGATATTGCATGTGCCGGCAGGGTTGCGCCAGGACGTTCACCCGCCGCTCTATTTCCTGTTGCTTCGGCTGTGGCAGGATATTTTTGGAGACGGGGACGGCGTCTCCCGCGCGCTCTCCACGGCGGCGGGGCTGGTGGGGATCGTGTTGATATTCGATCTGGGGCGACTCTTGGCGGACGCGGATACTGGCCTGTGCGCGGCGATGCTGATGGCGGTGGCGCAGCCGCAGATTGCGTACGCGCAGGACGCGCGGCCGTATGCGTTGCTGGCCGCGTTCATGCTGGGCGCGGCCGACGCACTGGTTCGCATGGAGCGATTGGGGCCGAGCCGCCGGCGAACGGCGAGCCTGGCGGTTTGCATCGCGGCGGCGTGTCTGACTCACTATTTTGCACTGCCGGCGATAGCGGCGCTGGCGATTTATACAGCGCTGCCCCGATGCCGGCGGGCGCGAAAATCGGCATGGATGGCGTTTGTATCGGCGGGCTTATTCGTGTTGCTGGTTTGGGGAAGGGGAATGTGGATTCAGCGCACAAACTTTTCCGATCCGTGGATGTTCTGGTTCAACGAAGAGCTGGACCATCATGCGCTGGCGATGCTCTGGCGCATGTCTGTGCTGCCGGCGCGATTCCTGGCGGAGCCGCCGGCGGCCACGGCTTCCATCGCACTGGGGGCGGGGGTTTGTTATGTGCTGCCGTGGCTGCGCGTGCGGCGCAGGCCGGGAATTGTGTTGCCGGGCATCTCGCTGCTGGCCTGCGCGGGTTTCATCGGCGGGCTGGATTTGTATCGCGGGACGCGGCAGATCGACTGGATCAAATACTCGCTGCTGGGGGCGGCCGGGGTTTACCTGATTATTCCGATGCTGATTGATCGCCGGTGGCTTCGCTTGGTGCTGACTGCGTTGATAGCAATCTCCTGCCTCCCCACCGCGTTTCACATTGATAAGGACGCCGCAGGGAGTTTGAATCAGATTGCCGCCAGGCTTGACCAGGTGCGCGGGCCGGATGATGTAATAATTCTGATGGCTCCGGAGCCGGGGATGCTGGGGCGGTGGGTCACGGGGAATTATTATCTGGGGCTTGAGCGTTATTGCCGGAAGATGCCGACAGAGGTTGTGCTGATGCAGGAGCCGGCTTCGCAGCAGTTACTGGACGCGCTTCATGGGCGCCATTGCTGGCTGATCGGACCGACCAATCCCGGCTGGCCGGAGGAATTCATGCCGGGCTGGAAGCCGCAGCAGACCATGCCATTCCCACCGACTGCGGCACTCTACAAATGGGAAGAGAAATCCGACCGATAATATAATCCGACTTTACCGTCTGGATAAAATAACCGAGAATGGTGGCACCACCGCCGCCCGGATAAGTCTCGTAGTCGCATACAGTTTAACAGGTGAAGGTTATGGCTGATTTTGCCGCCCCGACGATTCGTACATTCCAAGTTTTCCCAGATGTCCCAGCCCCCCTCGCGCCACTCCTTGAGATTGCCAATAATCTCTGGTGGTGCTGGCACCCGGACGCCGTCGAGCTATTTCGCCGGCTTGATCGCGGGCTTTGGGAGGAAGTGCATCACAACCCGGTGAAACTGCTCGGCGTCATCAACCAGACGGTTTTGGCCAAAATGGCCGAGGATGACAGCTACCTCGCGTATCTGCAGCGCGTCTATACCTCCTTTAAGGCTCACATCGCTGAAAAGGGCTGGTACAACAAAGCCCACGGCGACAAGGCACGCCTTCTTGTCGCGTATTTCTCAGCGGAGTTCGGATTGCACGAATCGCTGCCGATTTATTCGGGCGGCCTGGGAATTCTCGCCGGCGATCATCTCAAGAGCGCGAGCGAAATCGGCCTGCCGCTCGTGGGCGTCGGGCTGCTTTATCGCAATGGATATTTTCAGCAATATCTCACCGCCGACGGCTGGCAGCAGGAAGCCTACCCGGAACTGGATTTTTACAATCTGGCGGTTGAGCCATTGCGCTACACCGACGGCTCGCCGGTACATGTGCGCGTCGATCTGCCGGACAATGCGGTCTTCTGCAAAGTCTGGAAGGCGAGCATCGGCCGTATTCCGCTATACCTGCTGGACACCAACTTGCAGGAAAACTCTCCCGCCGACCGCGAAATCACCAGCCGTCTGTACGGCGGCGGCACGGAAATGCGCATCAAGCAGGAAATTGTCCTGGGCATCGGCGGCGTTCGCGCGCTGGAAGCGCTGAACGTGAATCCGTCGGTCTTCCACATGAATGAAGGGCATAGCGCGTTCCTCGCCCTTGAGCGAATCCGAATGCTGCTCGAAAGCAGCGGCCTGAGTTTCGACGAGGCCCGGCAGTTTGTAATGGCGACGAATGTCTTCACCACGCACACGCCGGTGCCGGCGGGTATCGACACCTTCAACCCGGAAATGATGCTGAAGTATTTCAACAATTATTTCCCCCACCTGAAGCTCGACCAGGACGGATTCCTGGCGCTGGGCCGCGAGAATCCGGCGGATCGCAAACAGGGCTTCTCGATGGCGGTGCTGGCGATTCATCTTGCCGACGGCGTCAACGGCGTTTCCAAATTGCACGGCGAAGTCAGCCGGAAAATGTGGCACAGCGTCTGGCCGCAGGTTCCGCCCGAAGAAGTGCCGATCAAGCACATTACCAACGGCATTCATACGCGCTCGTGGCTCAGCAGCGACATGGCGTTCATTCTGGACCGCTATCTCAGCAGCAAATGGCAGTCTGATCCGGTCGACCAGAGCGTCTGGGAAGGGATCAGCCAAATCCCCGACGAAGAACTCTGGCGCGCCCATGAGCGCTGCCGCGAACGGCTCGTGAGCTGGACACGCAAAACCCTCGGCGAGCAACTCTCCCGCCGCGGCGCGAGCTTTGATGAGATCGCGATGGCGGATGAAGTGCTCGATCCCGAGGCGCTCACCATCGGCTTTGCCCGCCGCTTTGCGACGTACAAGCGCGGCGCGCTGCTTCTGCGCGATCCTGACCGTTTGCGCCGCCTGCTGGAAGACACCAAGCGCCCGATCCAGTTCGTCTTCGCCGGCAAGGCGCACCCCGCCGATCATGAGGGCAAGGAACTGATCAAGATGATCGTGAACTTCGCGCGCAATCCGCTGGTGCGGCGGCGCGTGGTATTCCTCGAAAACTACGACATCAGCATTGCCCGCTACCTGGTGCAGGGCGTGGACGTGTGGCTCAACACCCCGCGGCGTCCGTACGAAGCCAGCGGCACCAGCGGCATGAAGGCCGCCGTCAACGGCGTGCCGAATTGTTCGATCCTCGACGGCTGGTGGGTCGAAGGCTACGAGCCGGAAACCGGCTGGGCCATCGGTCGCGGCGAAAGCTACGCCGACCCCAACTACCAGGACCAGGTCGAGGGGCTTGCGCTTTACGACATTCTCGAAAAGCAGATCGTGCCGCTCTTCTACAAGCGCACGGTCGACAACATTCCGCGCGATTGGATTGCGCGCATGAAGACGTGCATGAGGAAGCTGGCTCCGGTCTTCAATACCAACCGCATGGTGCGCGAATACGCCGAGCGGTTTTACCTGCCGGCGGCGGTGCGCGGCACGGCTCTCGGCGCGGATAGCCTGGCACGGGCGAAGGCGCTGGCCAAATCCAAGGACCGCCTGCGCGGCAAGTGGGGCGGAATCAAGATCGTCGGCGTTCACACCAGCGGCAACGGCCACTACCGCGTGGGCGAGAACATGCAGGTCGAGGCGCTGGTTGAGCTTCCCGACCTTGAGCCGAAGGACTTGCAGGTTCAGCTTTACGCCGGCGTGATTAACGCGACGGGCCAGATCGAAGAGCCGATCACGATGGCGATGACACATACCAAGCTGATCGCCAATAACCGGCACCTGTTCACCGGCGCCATCGCCTGCCAGACCAGCGGGCGGCATGGGTTTGCGATTCGGGTCCTTCCGGGCGGCGAGGATTTGGCGACGCCGTTTGAGCCGGGATTGATATTGTGGAATTGAGGCGGCAGGCAATGCTATAATGGCCAAAGCTTAAGGAGCGACCTGCGATGAATGTCATGCTGCCTGCTGATCTGGAGCGCTTTGTCGAGGAAAAAGTTAAATCCGGCGCCTATTCGTCTGTCGAGGCGGTTCTTGAAGACGCCTTGATTCATTTCCGCTCCAGGCGCGAAATCGACTCGGATGAACTGCGGCGGCTGGTTGCTCAAGGACAGGCATCCGCAGATCGCGGCGAGTTGTTTGACTCGGAATCAGTATTTGATGAAATAAAAGCCGAGAGCCGACGACGAAGGGAAAAATAAAAGTGAGGTCGGTCGAAGTTACGGCCGATGCTCGCCAGGATTTATTCGAAATCTGGCGCTTCATCGCAACGGATAGCATGGAGAATGCAGACCGGGTCATTGCTGATATCAGATCCTATTTTGCGAAGCTGGCCGAATTCCCCGGCATGGGACATTGGCGCGATGAATTGGACCGAAGGTATCGCGTCTGGACTGTTCATTCTTATCTCATCATTTATCGCCCCGACTTGAAACCCATCCAGATCACTCGCGTCATCAGCGGTTTCCGTGACCTCAATCGAATTAGTATCTGAATCGCGGCCGCCCCTCACATTGGACCTCCCCACCCGCCCCCAGATAGAATCCCCTGCGAGTGCCGGTTGCATACCCGATTCTGCTCGATGTCTCGACACTGCCGATTGTCATAGTCGGCGGCGGTGGCGTCGCGCTGCGAAAGGCCTTCAAACTCCTGGAAGCGGGGGCGACGCGCATCACGGCGGTCGCGCCGAAATTCGTCGACAGCTTCCCCGCCTCCGTACACAAAATCGCCGCCGAATTTAAACCCGAACATCTCGTCGGCGCGCGAATGGTTTTTGCCGCCACGGACTCGCAATGGGTGAATGATCTGGTGACGCGCGAGGCCCGCAAAATCGGCGCGCTGGTCAATCGTGCTGACGCGGAGAACGGCGACTTCACCGTGCCGGCGGTGCTGCGGCAGTCATCCATCACCGCGGCGGTCTGGAGCGATAGCCCGGCGCTCTCGGCCTTCGTCCGCGACCATATTGGAGAGAACTGGAATCCGCATTGGACGGCGCTTGCCATCGCGATGCAGACATTTCGCCCGCGGATTCTTGCAAGCAATTTAACACTCGCACATCGCAGCGCCTTGTTGCGTGAGTTGGCTTCGGAAGCGGCACTCAAAATCCTCGCCGCGGAGGGAACCAGTGGACTGGAGCGCTGGTTTGAAATAAAGATGAGGGAGATGATGACTGAAAAATGACGAGAGATTGCACGTGTTGATTGTTGATTGGTGATTGAAACGGCAATTCTTCAATCACCAATCAACAATCACCAAGATTTACGATCAGCGACAATTCGAGAAATAATATCATAAACCGAATGGCTAACTTGCCCGAAATCGTACCCAATTCTCTGGAAATCACCGGCCTGCTCTGCTCGGCCGGCTTGCTCGCCGCCTCGGTGGCCGCCTCGGCGACCAAACGCCGCAGTGCTTCCTTCGCTCTCGGAAGTGCCGCCATCGCTTTAGGCGTCGCCGTTCTCATCGGGCATTCCATGGCCCGCGGCGACTGGCTGCCGCTGGATGATAATTTCGACGCCCTCGGCTTCCTCGGCATCCTGCTCGCCGCCGCTGTGCTTTATATCCAGTTCGCCAGGCCGGTTGGCGGACTCGATTGGTTCGTGCTGCCGATCTCGGCCTTCATGTTGATCGAGGCGGCGATATTCGGCCGCACCGTGCCGCACCAGTACGCCGAAACCGCGTGGTCGTGGACTCACCGCCTGACCGCATACACCGGGGCGCTGGCGCTCGCGGTCGCGGGCGCCGTCGGGGCGATGTATCTAGTAGCGCTGCGCCGATTGCGCTCCAAGAACTTGAATGCCTCGACATCGCTCGGCAGCCTTGAACGCCTGGAATCCATCGCGCAGTACAGCCTCGCCATCGGCTGGCCGCTCTTCACGGTCGGGCTGATCACCGGCCTGCTCTGGGGGATCCATCGGCAGGCGATTCTCGGCAACTCGCAGCCGGTCTTCTTCGCTCCAAAGATTCTCCTGGCGGTCGGCGTCTGGATCGCCTTCGCGCTGGCCCTTCACACGCCCATCAACCCCAGCTTCCGCGGCCGCAAGGCCGCGGCGCTGAGCCTAGTCGGCCTGCTGCTGGTGGCGGCCACTCTCATCGTCGTGCAGTTCATGCCGGAGGCAAGCCACTGATGGAGCATCTGTCTCTCCTCGGCCTGAACCATACCACCGCCCCGCTGGAGGTGCGCGAGCAACTGGTCTTCGATTCCGCCCAAATGCACGATGCGCTGGCCCGGTTTCACGCGGATTTTCCCGACGGCGAACTGGTTCTCCTGAGCACCTGTAATCGCCTGGAGCTGTATAGCGTGAGGCCGGGCAATGGGGGCGGAAAGACAGGCGAAATCAGCTCATTGGAAGCATGGCCGGCGCGTCTGACGCATTGGCTCGCCGGGGTTCGCAGTGTGCCGCCGGCGCTATTTGCCCAGCGCCTGTATCACAAGACCTCCGCGCAGGCGGTTGAACATCTGTTTAATGTCGCGGCTTCGCTGGATTCGATGGTGCTGGGCGAGGCGCAAATTCTGGGGCAGGTGCGGGCCGCGTATGACGCATCACGCGAGGTGAAATCAGCCGGACGATTGCTCCATCCGCTTTTTCAGCGAGCGGTGGCGGTGGGCAAAGACGTTCAGACGCGCACGAGCCTCGGCGACGGCCGCCTCAGCGTGGCCAGCGTGGCGGTCGATTTCGCCCGGCGGATTTTCGATCACTTCGCCGACAAAACCGTCCTTTGCATCGGCGCCGGCAAGATGTCGTCGCTGGTGTTGCGGCACTTCGCCAATCTCGGCCCCGGCAAGCTGATCGTCTGCAACCGCGATCTGGCCAAGGCGGAAAATCTGAGCCGGCAGTTCAACGGCTCGGCGGCCGATTTACAGAACCTGCCGGAGCTTCTGGCGTCGGCGGATATCGTGGTCAGCGGCACCGGCTCGGCACGGCCGATCATCACGCGCACCATGTTTGACGCGGTAATGAAGAAACGCCGCTATCGGCCCGTCTTCGTGATCGACATCGCCCTGCCCCGCGACGTGGAGGCGTCGGTGGGCGAGGCCGACAATGTTTATCTCTATAACCTCGACGATTTGCAGGAGACGGTGGCCAAGACGCTGAGCCAGCGGAAGCAGGCTGTGGATTCGGCCGGAAAGATCGTGAACGAGCACCTGCGGCAGTTCCTGCTGGCCGCCCGCGCCCGCGAGATCGGCCCGGCCATCGACCAACTCTACAAACGCTATCACGCCGTCGGCCAGGAAGAACTCGCCCGCACGCTCTCGAAATTCAACGGCATCACCGCCGAGCAGAAAGCCGAAGTCGAGGAACTTGTCCGGCGGCTGGTGAATAAAATTCTGCACGACCCGGTGCGCACCCTGCGGCAGAATGAGGCGCTACATGGCCTAACCGGGCAATATCTGCACGCGATGGAAATGCTGTTTAATCTGGAAGGCGTGGGGGAGGAGAAGGCGGAGGATGTACCGCCGGAAGCCGATCAGTCAAAATTCAGCGGTTGATCCGTTATCGAACACGAACCACCGTTTTCGGCGCAAGCGTTTTCAATTCCGCCAACAGCGATGGGATGAGCGGCCGCAAATGCCTCATTCGATTGCTCAGGGCTTCCAGAATGACGACTGAGCACGGAATAGACGAGAGATTTTGCTGGAATTCAATACCAGAATCCAGGGTAATCACTGCGTAAAACCCTTGCTCGGCAGCCTTGGCAAGGAGCTTGCCGTTGGATATGCCGGCCCATTTCATATAACCAATCGTGTAGACATCGTGGGGCGCAAGAAGTCGGCGAAGTTCGTGAGGAAGATTCTCGTCAAGCAGAAGTTTCATGTGCCGGCGATGGCGAGTGCGTCAGACTCCGTCTTTTGGCGAACGGCCTCAAGCAGTCCGATGATCTGATCTCGCTTAACAGTGGGAAACTGCTCTAAGAACGAATCAACATTGTACCCATCTTCGATATAGTCGAAAAGTGATTTAACCGGCACGCGAGTCCCCGCAAAGCAGGGAGTACCGCCGAGAATTTGCTTGTCTGATTTGACGATTTCCACCATAGCTGCCAATTCTATGCCTGCGACGAGGCGCAGGCCAGTTCTCCAACCGCAGCGACGCGTCCGTCGTTATGCCATGCTCGGTAACAACGCGACAAAAAGCTACTGCGCTCCAAACGCAGTGTCCCCGCCGCCACTCCCATAACTCCCAGCAGGCGCTGCGATAATCGGCATTCAATTTCACCTTGAATCTCCCGCACGCCCGGATAAACTAAACCCAGCGTTCAGGGCGCATCCGGTCCGCGGAAAGGGTAGAAGCCCACCTGCTTGCGGTAAAACCTTTTGAACCTTCTTTCAGCCCGATGTGCGGACAACGGGCGTTTCAATGAAAGGAGGTCGCCATGCCGACCAACCCGCCGACCCAGCCCCCTTCCCACTCGCTGCCAGAGAATCCGAATCTGCGACATCTCAAGGACCAGGCAAAGGATCTGCTCAAGGCAGGCCACGCCGAGTCCATCACTGACGCGCAATTCAAAATCGCGCGACAATACGGCTTTGTAAGCTGGCCGAAGCTCAAGGCACACGTCGAATCACTCCAGGAGATCGGCCAGCTTCGCGAGGCCATTAACACCAACAACATCGAGCGTGTGAAGGCGATAATGAAGCGCAATCCGAAACTGCATTCATCGCCGCTCGGTCCTCACCGCGGCCAAAAGCCGCTTACATGGGCCGCCGAATGTCGAATTCCCAATGAATCGCCCAGCCCGGACCGGCTTGCCATCGCGAAGTGGATGATCGAAAACGGCTCCGACGTCCATCAGGATGGCGACGCCCCGCTCGCTCGCGCAGCCTTCAGGGATCATCGCATTCCGATGATGGAATTGCTGGTCGCCCACGGGGCGGATGTAAATGCGCCTGGGATCAAACATTCCCCAGCCATTATTTCTCCATGTGATACGCTCGCGCCGGCCGCCCTGAAATGGCTGCTCGATCACGGGGCGAATCCGAATCCCAGAAAATACACGGCTCTGGATTATCTGATCGGAGCCTATAGCCGCTCAACGCGGCTCAGTGAGTGCATCGAAATTCTCCTCAATGCCGGCGGCACGACCCGCCACGACAACCCGCTGCGGCTGGACATCCTTCGCGGCCGGCTCGACCTCCTGGCCGAACATCTCGACGCCGATCCCGCCGCGATCCATCGGAGATTCCCCGAATTCGACATCGGCGGCGGCACCGGCACGCGCCGCCTCACGCTCAAAGGCGCAACGCTGCTCCACGTCGCCGCCGAATACGGCAATCTCGAAGCCGCACGGCTGCTCCTGCAGCGCGGGGCGGATGTGAACGCCCGCGCCACAATCGACGACGCCGGCATTGGCGGCCAATCGCCGATCTTCCATGCCGTCACACAATTTGGTGATTGGGGGTTGCCCATAGCGGAGTTGTTGATTGAAAAAGGCGCCGACCTTGTGCTGCGCGTGAAATTGCCGGGCCATTATGAGCGGCTGGACGAGGTGGTTGAATGTACGCCACTGGGATATGCGCTGCGATTTCCTGAGGCTTCAACGCCGAGCAAAACGGTTGTCATGTTGCAAGAGAAAGGGGCAGTCATTTGACCATGACCGCATGGCGTTCCAAAGCGAGAGATACCAATGCTTCAGGGAACAAAGACGGATTAACCGCAAAGACGCCACGAACGCCAAGAAGGTGAAGTGGATTTAACTTACCGGCTCATCTTCGCGGCTGTGCGCCTTGGCGCGCGATGAATTAATTCGTCTCGCGCGGAGGCGCGGTGGCGCGGAGAATACGAATGCTTGAAGCGGGTGAGCTTTTAAGAACTCTTCTTCGCGTCTTGAGCAAAGCGGGCGGTTAATATTGAATTGCGTTCACCGCGGCCCAATCCCCCCCACCGCATCCACCGGCCGCCCCATCACCCACAGCCACCGCGCATGCGACGCCACCGCTGAAAAGAACGTCTTATGCTCGGCGTACTTGATCCCAAACTCCTTGCAAGTCTCTTCGACGAGCTTGGAAAGAGCCGGGTAATGGATATGGCTGATCTTGTGGAAAAGATGATGCTCAATCTGGAAATTCAGGCCGCCCAAAAACCAGCAAAGTACGGGATTGCCCCGGGCGAAATCCACCGTAGTCTGAACCTGATGAACGGCCCAATCCGTCCGCATCCGCTCTCCTGCTTCCGTTGTCACGGGCACCGGGAAATCGGCCTCGCCGACGCAGTGGGCCAACTGGAAGACGACGCTCAATACCACGCCGCTGACGAAAGCCGCCGCGAGGTAGACGGACAGGACCGCCCACCAGGGGTGGAGCATCATCGGGATGCCGAAGGCGAGCATGGCGAACGAAACTTTGCCGCCGATGAAAATGGCCAGGTCTTTGCCCTTGGGCCTTGGCACCTTTTGCTGGCCGATGCGGCCGATGGCCAATTGATAGAAGTCATCGACGAGGTGCCATTTGACGGCGAGGAATCCATAAAGGAGCCAGAGGTAGATGCCCTGGAAGCGATGGAACTTGAACCGCCGCTGCTGCGGCGAGAGGCGGCCGAGGAGGCCGATGCTGATGTCGTCGTCGTGGCCGTCGATGTTGGGGTAGGTGTGGTGGATGGTGTTGTGCTTCCAGTCCCACATGTAGGAACTGCCGCCCATGAGGTCGAGCGAGAGCGACATGACTTTGTTGACCCACTTCCGGTCGGAGTAGGCCTTGTGCCCGCCATCGTGCTGGATGTTGAAGCCGATGGCGGCGATCGCCAGGCCCAGCACCACCGCCAGCGGCAGAATCGTCCACCAATTGGTGGCGAAGAACAGGAGTAGTAGATAAGCGGCGGCGAACCACACGATGATGGTCGCGGTTTTGAAATACATCTGCGGGCAGTCGCGGCGGGAATGGCCGGTGCGTTCAAAATAAGCGTCCACGCGCTTGCGCAATTCCTTGATGAAGCGGTCGCTGCCGCTGAATTTTAGAGAAGGCGAATTGGATGCAACAGGTTTTGCTTTGGGTTCCGCTACCATCGACTGGCTCAGTTCTGCCATGTAATGCCTCTTTTGCTCAATCCCTGGGAAATACGAATGCGCCTTCGGTGTGAAAGAGAAGGCGGCTCAAAGTGCGCGACGAAGCGAACATTGAGCCATCATCATAGGTCAGAAGGGAGCGGGAAACAATCGCATGTCTTTGCCAAATGCAGTTTTGACGGGTCCTTGACTCAAATGTTTTTCCCCGGACCCGAATTATCGGGAGCGAACCGGACGTTTCCGGGATTCACGTCGAGCAGGACATACCCGGTCACGCGAGTGAACTCGGCCAGCACCGCTTACACTTTCGGCCAGTTGGAGCCGAATTGTTCGGCTTCCTCGGCGTACCAATCTTCCCAAACTTCGGGTGGAAACTCAGGAGCCTTTGACTCGGGATAGGCGGAGACGAAATCCAGGAGAAAGGGTGGGGGAACCACAGTCATTTCGATGGCAAGGAACGCATCGTCGGCGCGAACGAGGATAGGAACAAAGTGGCTGCATATTTCCTCGATGCCCAGCCTTTTCAACGTCATGTATACATCGCGCTCTCTCGCATAGGATTCAGGATTTGCGAGGAATTTGACGGCGGTGTTATAATCTGTCGAATAGACATCGCCGTCACGGCTCGCCGCCGAGTGGCGAGCCAAGTAGAAGGTTGTATCTCGCTTCGAATAAATCAATTGAAGGATTTGCCATGACTCAAACTCTTCACGACAGGCCGTCAAATGGAATTCACTCCGCCGCCGTCCGGATCGAACTGCATGTGGACGGAGTCATTCTGCATCCGACGCATACTGCGTCCGACTGGATTAAAATTGAAAAGCCGCAATTCATCCGCCCGGGAGAAGCGGACCTGATCATTTTCATCGACGGCGTCCCGCACCAATCAAGGATCAGAGTTCTACCACAGACTTCCGCCACGACGCGAATCCCCGTTCAAATCCTTCGAAAATTTAGCGAGAAGCCGGAATAATCTTTCGCTCACTTCTCCCCCTTCAGCACCTCATCCACCGTCGTCCTAAACGTATCCAGCGAACTCGCCGAAATCTTCGGCTTGGTCATCGAGCCTTTCACATGGATCCGCAGCAATTCGCTCTGAGCCTTGTTCACCACGACGCCGACAATCGGCACGCTCAGCCATTGCGGATTGTCGGTGTTGAATGTCAGGTCCACTTGCAACGTATCAAAATCCAGATGACCGAAGCCTTCCATCACCGTCTGCTTGCCGCCAAGCGTGATCTTTTCCAGCGTTACGCGCTGGCCCTGAATGGAGTATCCGGCGCTCGCCCGCTCGAAGGGGGCATTGATCGGCAGGGCTAGATTCGTCACCTGAAACAGCCCCAGCAGCAGCGGAATCTGGTACATCTCGCCGGCGACACTCACATCACCGCGGCCCTGCCGCGAGTTGGCGTCGCCCACCGAACCGGACAATTGCAGCGACGCCGACAGGCGCCCGTTGAGGCCGGCGTCGTCAACGCCGGCGAATTGCCGCACATCCGCGGCGTTAATCGCCAGCCGCACGGCATACCGCCCCACGCCGGCCGGCGGCATCGTCACCGCGGCATCGCCCGCCACGTTTCCGCCGCACAACGCGCCCTTCAATCCTGAAACCAATATCGCGTCCTGATCGGCCGGCTTGGCCAGGTGCATTTGCAAATCCGACGCCGAACGCCCGGCGATTTTAAGCGACTGGCAATTCACGTCGGCGGCGAGTTCGCGCAGCCTTCCGGCGCGGATCGTTCCCGAGAGCGACAGCGTGCCGTCAATATCGCTGGCCGGCACTCCCAAATCGAGATTGCTGCCGCGACATTGAAGACTGGCCGTGAAATCGGCGTCGGGATTGTTCGGATTCTCGCCCTGCCGGTATACAAATCTGGGGATATTGAACCCAATGGTTCCGCTGAAATGGAGCAGCCGCATCACATCCGCCAGCCCGGCGGGAAGCGACTGCAGCAATTCATCATCGACTTTCAGATCGCTGCCGCCCAGGCGCAGGTTCCATTTCGACGGATCATCAACACCCCACGCGCCGGAAATCGCCAGTCGCCCCGCGCCGTGGCGCCCGCTTACATCCCAGCCCGCTTCACGCCCTGGAACCCAGTTGATCCGGCCCTCCACATCCTTCAGCGCCATCGGCTGCGCGCCGGCCGCGAGCTGGGGCGCAACGTCAAGCCGGCGCGGCGTCAATGCCAGCTTCAGCGACGACTCTGTATTGCGATTATCGTAGACAATGGAAATATCTGCCGTCCCCGCGGGATGCAACTGGTCCCAGGGGGCGTGCGCATCGACCGGCAGCGTGTCGTACAACCGCTGATCCAGCAATAGATTCTCGGCCTTCGCGTCCAGCCGCAACGTGCGATTTGGCCCGCTTCCTTCGATGGCGCCGGCGGCGAGGAGCGTGGCATCCTGGCGGCGGCCAGTGATTTTGCGGGCTTCGATGATCTGCGGAGTGGCGTGGATCAGGCCGGTGAGGTCGGTCGCCTGAGTTATGCCGCCCGGCGAAAGCTCGCCGTCGCGCAGATTCATGTTGAGGTCGTATGCCAAGGCGGCGCCGACGACGCGGCCGTCCACATCCAGCTTCCCTTTCGCGCCGATTTGAGTGAGCCGGTCGCGCGCTTCGGCGGGTAGAGCCGACAATAGATCAGAGTCAATCGGCAGGTCTCGCGCCGTCACCCGCAGATCGGGGGAGAATGAATTCTGAGCCAGGTCAATCCGGCCCTCAATTGAAAACCGAGCCGGGCCGTTCTGCGCTGTGAGGCCCGAAACCATAACAAACGCGGGCCTGATTTGCAGCGTGGCCGCCGCGTTGTGCAGCGGATAGGGAAACCCGGCGTAGGCCGCTTCGGCGTGGCTGAGATTCAGGTCGATATCGGTCTCCCATGGAATACCCTCCACTTTGCCGGCCTGGGGACGAATCGACAGCGCGTTAAACGACGCGAGAAAATCGCGGCCCAGACCCTGATGTCGGGCGTCGAGCATATCCAGCGCCGCCTCCGCGGGAGCGGGGAGGGCCGCCTTGGCCGCGGCATCCATGCGAATGTCGCGGCCGCGCACTTGAATGATTCCGCCGCCCGCGTGATCAAACGACCCGATCCAGCCGTCTACCGAAAGCTCGGCATTCTCATTCACGCCGCCTTTTTCGCCATGACCGCGCACGTTCACGAGACGAATCGTATAAAACCCCAGGCGATCATCGGGGCCGAAAGTAATTCGGCCGGTGGCGTTGCGGATCGGATAGGGAACATCGGCAAATGTGAAACCCGCGTCCAGTAAATTGGCCTCGCCGCGCGCGGAAATGGAGCCGCCCGGCTTGACGCGCGTGAGTTGCACAACGACCGCGGCCCGGCCAAGAGGAAGAAACTTTTTGTAAACTTCAATCACTTGCGGCGGCAGGGACGCCAACTCCGGCGGATGCTCCGGCAAATTCAGCGCGCCGATTGAGTTGACGGCCAAATCGAGCGGCGCTTCCGGCGAATATCCGTGGATGCGCCCCGCGACCATCACCCCGTTGGCCCCCTGCCACGCGGTTACATTCTGCAACTCGATGCCGTCGCGCGTGAAGATCACCGTGCCGGCCGCGTCGTGAACGGTGACGGCATTGCGACCGACCTGCGGATTGATCGCCAGGTCAACGCCTTCCAGGTCGGCGGCAACCTTAAAATCACCGGACGGCGCGCTAGGCCCCAGCGCATAATCAAGCGACAGGCTCATGCGTCCGGTGAGTTCGTGCTCGACACACCACTGCTGCACCTGGGCCGGCAACATCGCCCGGATGTCGGGGCCGAAGACGAAGTTCCTCATGCTGGCCTTGGCGCGGCCGCTGAGCGGGTTGAGGATGCCGTCCATGGTGGGCCCGAGCGCCTCGCGCCCGTGGCTTTGCAGGCTGAATTCAAATTCGCCGGGCTGATTGGACGTGCCCAGGCGGCCGTCCATTGTCATCCACCCGGTCACCTGCGCCTTGCCGCCGCGCACTTCAATTTCATCCACGCGCAAGTGCCGCAGCAGGATTTCGGGCAATTCGGTCGGCAACGCCGCGGGTCCGCCCTTCACATTCGACTTGGTTAGCAACTGATAATTCCAATGGCCGCTGTCCATGTCCTGCGCGAGGCGGATGTGCGGGTCGGTGACGATGATCTGCGCCGCGGAAAACCGGCCGGTGAGCAGGTCGCTCAAATGACATTGGGCGACCACCGAACCCGCCTCCAGAAGCATGGACTGCGGGCCGTCGCCGGCGGGCACCGTCAATTGCACATGGTCCAGGCGCAGCCCCTCGAAGAGCGAAAGCCGGGCGTGGCCGATCTCCACGCGCCCGCCGCAAAGGCGCGAAAGCTGGGACTGAGCCATCGCCCGCACGCGGCTTTCGTTAGTCAGGTAAACATAGGCCCCGATGATCAGCCAGAGAACCAGCGAAATGATGGCGGTGATGCGCCTGCGCCGCCGACTGACGCGCGGGCGCAGCGGATGCCTCGGCCGCCAGTGACGGCCATGCGATTCCCTTGTTTGAACCGAGAAATCAGGCACGTGGACAAACCGTGGTTGGTTAAACGTCGGCCGGCATCTTCGCTCCGAACGACTCGGAATCCATTCCGCGGCGCGGCGCGATCGCGAAGGCCGCCGGAATCGCCAGCAGCGGCTCCAGCGGCGCTCGATACCGGAGCGACGCCACCGACGCCGCGTGAATCAGCGTGAAGTATAGCGCGGGCGCCAGCAAAAATCGCCTCGCGCCGCTGCGCCATCCATTCCGCGGCAAGCCCAAGGCATGTGGCATTGAATCCACCTCATTATCCCCTCCCCTTGTACTCAGGGGGAGGGTTAGGGTGGGGGTTGAGTGCCATTCATCGCCAATGTGCGATCGCCATCCATTCCGCATCAACCCCACAATCGCAAATATGAAGAGCGGCAGCGCGTAGGCCAGCTCGACCGCCACATAAACCGGCCGCGAGTATTGTGCGCTCAGAGGCATCGGACTCCACAGCCGCGCGATTTTCAACACCGCCAGCTTCAGGCACTCCAGCGGATGGCTCTGAATAAACTCCCGCGCCTTTTCGCCCAAATAATTAGATCGTTGCACTTCAGTCATGGCGGCGAGTTCGGGCATGTCGCGTAAAAAGTCCTGATCGCTGGCTCCGGTCGCGCCGGGATGAAAACCGTCGTATTGGGTTACGCCGGAATTGGTGCTGGTCCAGATCCATTCGCCGAGGAGTTGATGATTGCGCCAAGCCCAGGGAAGGAGAACCAAGGCGGTAAGAATAGCGGCGGCGCCGATTCGTATACATTGGGAAAGAAGCGCCGCCCCCCTTCGATGCCATCGGGTGCGGCGGCTAAACGGGGATTCGGTGGGTGATTTGCCCCGAGCAAACATCGACAGAATTGCCGGGAGCGCCAGCGCCGAAGGGCGCACCAGAACGCTCATCGCCAGCAGGATGGTCCCGGCAAACCACGCTCGGCGCGTCATCAGCACCATTCCCCAAATCAGCATTGCGGTGAAGAGCGACTCGCTCAAAATCATGCCGCTGAAATAAATTGAGAGTGGATTAACCGCCGCCAGCGCCGCCGCCAGGAGGCTCGTGCCTTCGCCAAGCCAGTTCCGGGCTAATAGATAAACGGCGATTATGGTTGATGTGTCCAGCAGCGCCTGGGTCAGACGGATCAAGGCAAGTCGGCCCCCGCAAACAGCCACCAGCAATGGATAACCGGGTGTGCGATAGGCCCACACCTCCTGCCCGAAACGCGGATCGGTGAATTGCAAACCGTCGCCGGTTGAGAGATTGCGACCGATTTGAAGGTATTCGGTCTGATCGGGAAGTTCCGAGAGCGCGGCCACGCTGTCGGTTCGAGTGAGGATAAAGCCCAGCCGCAGGGCAAGTGCCAATTGCACGATGACAGCGAGCGCCAAATAGCGGCGGAAAATCACGATCAGGTTCTACCGCGCGGCGGGGCGAAAGCCCAAACGGATGGGCGTCTTTCCGAGGGGCGATCGCTTATGGCGATTGAGTGCGAAGGGTTTGAAAGGTGTGAAAGGTTTGAAAAGTGTGAAGGGTAAGAAGCGCAAAAATCCGGCACCTCTTTTTCTTCACTTTTCACACCTTTCGCACTTTTCACACCTTTCACACTATCTTACCGCCCCTTGTTCCGTCTTCGCCGCGCCAGCAATCCCGCCGCGCTGGCCACCAGCAGGCTCATCACGCCCGGCTCCGGCACCGATCCCGTTCCGCCGGCGGCCCGTATTTCCGCCTGGGCCAGTTGCCACTCGGCTTGGAACGACGCCGGCAATTCGCCGCCGAGGGCGGTGTTGCCGTTGGTCTTGTTGTTGTTCTGGGCCAGCAGCAGCAGGTCATTGAAATCGACCTTGCCGTCGTAGTTGAAATCGCCGTGGGTCCAGTCGCCGGCGGTGGAGCCGTTGTTCTGGGCGAGGATCAGAAGGTCGTTAAAATCCACCTTGCCGTCCATGTTAGCGTCGGCTACGAGTTCCGGACTGATTAGAAACTGGTTGTGAATCACGCCGCCGACCGTGCCATCCACATTGCCGTCAGAGTAGCCGATGGACCAGGTTCCGTTGGTGGTTCCCTTGGCGGCGGCCGCCTGGGCCGCGACCACGGTGCTGGTCAGGCCCGTTCCCGTCCAGGCGCCGCTGGCAAAGGCGCTCTTCAGATATCCCTTGATCGTGCCGGCGGGGTCAGCGCCGGTGAAGTTGATCTTCAGGATGTTGTTGGTGATATCCATGGTGCTGAGGGGCGCGATCGCCAGCGAAGCGAGCGTGTTCACGCTGCCGCTGACGATGGTCGTGGAGCCGGAGGAAGCGAGTTGCAGATAGGCAGGCGCTCCGGCGACTCCGACATTCAATGTGCCGGCGCCGCTGAGATTGCCAATCACCACGGGGGCGGCGGCGCTGCCGACGTTGACCTTCATCAGCGAATTATCAATCACGTTCCCGCCGACCGGCAGGCCCGTGACCGAGCCGACGACGAGCGTGCCGGTGGTGATGATCGTGCCGCCGCCGTAGGCGGCGGTGTTGCTGCCGTTGAAGGTGATCGTGCCCGTGCCGGTCAGGGCGACCGAGCCGTTGCCGTTCACCGGCGTGGTGAAGTTGTAGGCCGCATCAGATCGCTTGATGGCCAGTGCGCCGTTATCAACGATGGTGCCGACCACGGATCCGGTCGTGGTGTTGTCGCCGAGTTGGAGGGTGGCGGCAGTATTGATAGTCGTGCCGTTGCTGTAGGTATTGTCGGCCGCCAGGATCGTCGTGCCCGCGCCCGCGGCCGTCAGGCTGGCGCCGCCGCCGATTGCACCCTGGAACTTGACGGAATCGCCGGCATTGGAAACCTGCACCTGCAAATTGGAATTGAGCATCACCGGCGCGGAAATGACATGCGCCCCCAACGAATCAGAAATGATCGCGGGGTTGGCGGCGTTGTCCATCACCATCGTGCCGCCCGTGCCGGGAGCAATCGTGTATGGATTGCTGTTGGCGAAATTGACATCGCCCACCGTCCAGTTGACGTTGAGGTTCACCGTTGAAGGGGCCTGAATCGCGCTGTCGAAATTGGCGATATCAGTCGCGTTTTGCGGCACGCTGTTGTTGGTCCAGTTAAAGCCGTCGCCCCAGTTTCCGCCGCCGGCGCTGATCCATGTGGATTGGTTGCCGAGGATGGTGCCGTTGCCGAAGAGCACGCTGGTATCAACGCCGGATGTCGGATGACTGCCGGTGAGATCGTAGAGGAACTTGAGGCTGAGACTGCCGTTGCTGACGTTGGCGTTTTCCAGGCCGAGGTCCAGGACGCGGTCGGTGAAATAGGATTCAACGGAAGAATTGTCCATGAATGTCTGATCGACGACGGTCGAACTGCCCAGCACGATGCGGAAGCGCAGCGAATTGCCGGTGGTCAGACCGTTGGCGTCGATGTTAGTGCCGAGCAATCCGACCAGCAGGCTGCGTGTGGGAAGGCGAGCGGCGTTGAGCGTGTAATCAAGTTCGCTGCTGTAGGTGTGGGAAATGCCCGAGCCGTTCTGGGGATAGTTGTCGGTGGTTGAGATCAAGCCCTGCACGTTGGTTGTTGTGGCAAGGAAAATCTGCTGCACGACAGGGTCGAGGCTCCAGGCAGCGGCGACCGTGCTCGCAGCGGGCAGACCAGCGGCAAACGCCCCGGCATGGGTGCCCTCGGGGATGGGGGGCAGGCCGCCGTTGAGATAAACGGCAGACTCGACCGTGCCGGATGAATCGACGGCGCCGCTGGAGAAGCCGCGAATAGTGGATACAAGCCCGCCGCCGTTGCCGCGCGCGTCGGCGGTGACGGTTCCGCTGAGAGCGGTCGCGGTGGAAAGTGCGGTCACATTACTGCCGCCGGTGGCGAGCGACGTGGCGGCGGCCGACTGATATCCACCCGCCGTCGCGGAAGCCGAGACATTGCCCCCGCCGCCGCTGCCGGTGCTGGAGCCGGTGGCCGACGCGGTGGCGTTGCCCTGCAAGCCGCCGGCGGCGATGCCGTCGGTGGCGCCGGTCAGGCCGGCGGTGGCGATTGACTGCGCATAAACCGCGGCCGAGCCGGTGCTGTTGGCGGTGGTAATGGCGGAGGCGTTGCCGCCGTTGCCGCTGATGTTGTTCAATCCCTGCGCCTGCCCGCCGGCGCCGCCGGTGGCGGTGGCATACACGCCCACTGAATCGGGACCCGCGTTGGTTCCCATTGAATTTGCCGAGGCATCTCCACCCCTGGCGCCATTACCCATCACCGAATTGATGACGCTGCCGCCGACTTCTCCGTTGGCGGTGGATTGAACATTCAGGCCGCTGTGCGAGGTGAATTTGCTGGTGCCGGTGGCGATGGCAACGGCGGTCGCGTTACCCGCGGCGCCGGCGGTTCCGAGCAGAGCGTCGGCTCCGCCGCCATCCACATTTCCGCCGCCATAGCTCCCGTTACTCGGCGTCGCGGTGGCGACGGCGGTGATGCTGGTATCAGCGGTCAGATTGATGAGCGCATTGGAATTTCCGCCGACCGAACCCTGGCCCTGGTCGGTGTCGCCGGCGAATCCGGCGTAGGAATAGACATAGCCGGTCAGTCCGTTCATTCCATTCCGATTGAAGGTGAGAACGGAACTGGCGTTTCCGCCGGCGCCGGCGAGTCCGTTGTAGCCGAAGCCGCCACTGCCGCCAGTGGCGGACTGGGAAAGGAAGATGCTTCCGGTGGTGGAGGCAGTGACGGCGTTATTGAGGCTGATGCCGGCGCCGCTACCGCCGCCCGCGCCGGGAGTGGTGGTGGAGGCCGCGCCGCCGCCGCCGCCCGCCGCGCCCGCGCTGACAGAGACATTGCCGCCGCCGGTGGAGGTGGCGCTGACGAATCCGAGAGTGGCGGGCGCGCCGTTGCCGCTGAAGAATCCGGCGCCCTCACCGGCGCCGCCGAACC
>Ga0208589_1000255_pt1 | contig 25925 bp, 17 predicted proteins | sample NGESurshal092012_2_FD_184486 | JGI IMG/M metagenome (GOLD analysis project Ga0208589, IMG submission 184486) | Arctic peat soil microbial communities from Barrow, Alaska - NGEE Surface sample F53-2 shallow-092012 (SPAdes) | ecosystem: Environmental > Terrestrial > Soil > Wetlands > Peat ...
AGTCGAAGCCCAACGGCGACGGCACTTCGACTTCGCCGCTTCGCGGCTACGCTCAGTGCGAACGGTGGATGAGTAAACACTTGAGTCGAAAATGCTCTACTTATCGGGAATATCGACATGGTGCCGTGCCTGTGAAAGACCATCGATTGCATCCTCTGCTCTGCCGAGTCCCGATTCCCGAGTCCCGCTTTCCACCACCACATGCAGTTCCTTTAACTGGGCCGCGGCAATCGTCGACGGCGCGTCGGTCATCAGGTCCTGCGCACTGGTGGTCTTCGGGAACGCGATCACGTCGCGGATCGATTCGGTGCCCGCCATCAGCGCGGCGATGCGGTCGATGCCGAACGCCAGGCCACCGTGCGGCGGCGCGCCGAATTTGAGCGCTTTCAACAAAAACCCAAACTTGGCATCGGCCTCCTGTGCGCCGATGCCGAGCAGCTCGAACACCGTGCTCTGCATCTCCGGCCGATGGATACGAATCGAGCCGCCACCGATCTCGTTGCCGTTAAGCACCATGTCATAACCACGACTCACTGCATTTTTCGGATCGGCACGCAGCTGCGCCGCATCGTCCACTTTCGGTGCGGTGAACGGGTGATGCAGGGCCACGTAACGCTGCGCCTCGGTGTCGTACTCGAACATCGGGAAATCGGTGATCCACAGCGGCTTCCAGCTGTTCTCGACCAGGCCGCGATCCTTGGCCACTTTCAGGCGCAATGCACCCATAAAGTCGCTGACGGTCTTCCAGCTGCCGGCGCCGAAGAACACGATGTCGCCCGTCTGCGCGCCGGTCGCCTTGAGCACACTGCCCAGCGCCGCATCGTCGAGAAACTTCGCCACCGGTGAATTGATGCCTTCGCGACCCCTGGCCAGATCCTCGATCTTCAGCCAGGCCAGACCCTTCGCGCCATAACGCGATACGTATTCGGTCAGTCCGTCGATGTCCTTGCGGCTCAGCGTGCTGCCGCCCGGCACGCGCAGTGCGGCGACGCGACCGTTCGCATCATTGGCCGGTTCGGCGAACACCTTGAACTCGACATGCTTCACCGCGTCGGCGATGTCGACCAGCTCCAGCGCGATGCGCAGGTCGGGCTTGTCCGAACCGTAGCGACGCATCGCCTCGGCCCAGGTCATGCGCGGGAAAGTCGCGTCGAGTTCCACACCCTGCACGTCGCGGAATACATGGCGGATCAACTCCTCCACGAAATCCTGCACGTCCTGTTCCTCGACGAACGCGAACTCCAGATCGAGCTGGGTGAATTCCGGCTGGCGGTCGGCGCGCAGATCCTCGTCGCGGAAGCAGCGCGCGATCTGGTAGTAGCGATCGAAGCCGGCCATCATCAGGATCTGCTTGAACAGCTGCGGCGACTGCGGCAGCGCATAGAACTGGCCCGGATGCACGCGGCTGGGTACCAGATAATCGCGCGCGCCTTCCGGTGTCGCCTTGGTCAGGATCGGCGTCTCGACGTCCTGGAAGCCACGCTCGTCGAGATAACGGCGCAGCGCCTGCACCAGCCGGATGCGCTTGCGCATCATCGCCTGCATGTCCGGGCGGCGCAGGTCGAGATAGCGATAGGTCAGTCGCATCTCCTCGTTCGGGTTCTCGTGCAGCGCGAACGGCAAGTCCTTCGCGGCGTTGAGAATCTCCACCGTGTCGGCGAGCAGCTCGACCGTGCCGGTCTTCAGCTTGTCGTTGACCGCAATGCGTTTGCGCAGCGTGCCGGTGACGCGCAGGCAATACTCGTTGCCGATATCGCCAGCGATGGCAAACGCGACCAGGTTGTCGCGCTCGATCACTACCTGAGCAAGACCCTCGTGGTCGCGCAGATCGACAAAGGCGACGTGAGCCTGCAATCGGATGCTGTTCACCCAGCCACACAAAGTGACGGTCTGGCCGAGCAGCGACTCATCGATGAGGCCGCAGTAATGCGTGCGCATGCGCTTGGGACTCCAGGCCGCAAGGCGGCTGAAACAGATGGAAAAGACCGGGAATCTTACCACCGCCGCATCGGACCACCATGACTGGGTGCCCTGTGTCGTTCAGTCGCTGCTGCCGGATGTGCCTGACGCCGCCGACGCTGCCGTGGAGGGTGCCGCTGTCGTGGCGACTTTATCGGCTGGCACAGCGTTGCCATCGCCGGTCTTGCCATCGCCGCTTTTGCTGTCGCCGCTGCCGCCGGCGTCGCCGGCCAGGTTGCGCTTCTTGTCGCCATCCTTCTTGAAGTCGGTTTCGTACCAGCCGCTGCCGGCCAGACGGAACGACGGCGCGCTGACTCTTCGATGCAACTGCGGCGCATCGCAGGCCGGACAGACCGAGGGATCCGTGTCGGACAATTTCTGTAGGCGATCGAAGCGGTGACCACAGCCGCTGCATTCGAATTCGTAGATGGGCATGAAGACTCCAGTCTGTCGAGCCAACCCCAGGCTGGCAACGGACCATTATCGGCGCGTTCGGCAGGATTACAACGTGCCAACTGGCGCATGACACCGCCAGCCCGACAAAAGTAGCCTGCAGCCTGGAATGGAAACAACCTGATCAAATCACCGACCTGCTGCAATTGCCACATCGGCGATCTGTATTGATAGACGTCTATACGTCTATTGCCACAGACTGGCAGCGTTATCAATCTGCAGCTTCTGCACCGCTGCAATCCCTGAGTTCGGAGAGTAGCCATGAGCAAACGTTTCAAATTTTTCGTTTCGGCAAGCCTGCCGGCCGCAGTGCTGTTTGCACTCTCCAATACCGTCATCGCGCAGGACGCCACGCCTCCCACGCCCGCCAAGGCCAAGAACCTGAGCACGGTGATCGTCACCGGCACACGCGCCGACAACCGCACGGAGAGCAGTTCGCTGACACCGATCGATGTGGTCTCGGCCAAGGTGCTGCAACAGACCGGTACCAACGACCTGCCCACGGCGCTCGCCCGCATCATTCCATCATTGAACTTCCCGCGTCCATCGGCGGCCGACACGGCGGATACCCAGCGCCCTGCGCAATTGCGCGGCCTGTCACCGGACCAGGTACTGGTGCTGGTGGATGGCAAGCGCTGGCATCCGGGTGCGATCCTGCTCAACAACGGCGTGATCGGTCGAGGTTCGCAGTCGGTGGATCTCAACACCATCCCGCTGTCGGCGATTGATCACATCGAAGTGCTGCGCGACGGCGCTTCTGCGCAATACGGTTCCGACGCCATCGCCGGTGTCATCAACATCATCCTGAAAAAGGGTGCGAAGGGCGGCGACGTGGAGATCAGCGGCGGCCAGTATTCGGCCGGTGATGGGCGGCAATGGCAGGGTTCGGCCAACTTCGGCATCCCGCTGAGCGATGACAAGGGCTGGCTGCGCCTCACCGTGCAGAACGGCAACGAGGATTATACCAATCGCGCCGGTCCGGATAATCGCCGCGGCTTCACCGGTCTGGGCGTGAACTATCGCCAAGGCGACCCGGCGGTGCACGACACCAATCTGCTGCTCAACACGCAGTACGACATCACTCCCGACGTGCAGTTCTACGCCTTCGGTCACTTCGGTCGCCGCCAGAGCACTTCGCCGGCCTTCTTCCGCTACGGTACCAATGCACCGACGCCGAACAATGCCCTGATCGGCCGGGTTTATCCCGACGGATTCCTGCCTCATGAGCACGCTGACTCCACCGACCAGTCGCTGGTCGCCGGGCTGCGCGGCACAGTGGATGGCTGGCGCTGGGACCTGAGCGGCAACTTCGGTCGCAACCGGGTTTCCTACGAGACACAGAACAGCCTCAACTATGCCTTCCTGCACGACTTCGGCAGCACGCCGACCACGTTCGACGATGGCTTGCTGCACGCCGCGCAGCAAGCCGTCGATGTCGACATCGCCAAGGAAATGTCCGTCAGCTGGCTGCCCAACCCGGTCACGGTGGCGTTCGGCGCGGAGTATCTGCGCCAGACGTATGGCATCGACGCCGGCTCGCTCCCCTCCTGGTACGTCGGCACGTCCGGCACCTCGGGCGGCGCGCAGGGTTTTGCCGGTTGGCAGCCCTCCAACGCCGTCGATGCGTCGCGCCAGGACGTGGCCGAATATCTCGACCTGGAAACCAACCTCACCGACAAGCTCGGCGTTTCGGCGGCCGTTCGGCATGAGCACTACAACGATTTCGGCGATACCACCTCCGGTTCGCTGGCCGGCCGTTTCGACTTCACCGACAGCTTCGCCTTGCGCGCCAGCGCTTCAACCGGTTTCCGGGCGCCTTCGCTGGGTCAGGAATACTTTTCGCAGACTTCGTCGCTGTTTTTCGCCAACGGCAATTCGGCGGGTCTGCCTGCCGGCATCTACAACTCGGGTCTGGTGCCCGTCGACAGCCAGATCGCGCGACTGCTCGGCTCCCAGCCACTGAAGCCGGAGAAGTCCAGGAACTACACCTTGGGCGCGGTCTGGAATCCGACCGATGCGCTGAACCTCAGCCTGGATGTCTACCAGATCAATATCCAGAACCGCATTGCCCTCTCCGGCGCGATCTCCACCACGGCGCCCACCGTGGTGAGCTACCTGGCGGCCAACGGCATCGGCAACCTCAACTACAGCAGCATCGATTACTTCACCAACGCCGCCAGTACACGCACGCGCGGCGTCGACTTCGTGGGCACCTATCTGGCCGATCTGGGCAGCGCAGGCACCCTGTCCACCACGCTTAGCGCCAACTACAACCAGAACATCGTCACTCAGGTCAAACCCAACCCGGTCGTGCTGAGCGATCTGGGCGTCAATTTCGTGCGCCTGAGCCGGCAGGACATCAAGGGCTACCTGGCCAATTCGAGTCCGCGCAGCAAGCTCATCCTGAGCGAGCAGTACAACGTCGGAAACTGGGGAGTGACGGGTACGCTGACCCGTTATGGCAGTTACACGAACTACGTCAGCAGTCTGGCCAGCTACAACGAGGCCACCGGTGTGGTCGATCAGACCTTCACGCCCAAATGGATCTTCGATCTGGCGGTGAACTACAACCTGCAGAACTGGACTTTCACGTTGGGCGCGGATGACGCGCTCGACACCTACCCTGACAAGAACATTCCCAACAACACCAATCACGGCACGCTGCCGTACTCGACGTTCTCTCCGTTCGGCTACAACGGCTCCTATGTGTATGGAAAGGTGCGCTACAGCTGGTAACTCCTGCTTTCGTTTACGACAAAAAATCCCGGCCTTCGCCGGGATTTTTCTTTGTCGTCAGGCCGCCCTGAATCGCAGATGCCCACCTTCGGCATCGACCTGTATCCGCGCACCGGCCGGGTAACGGCCTTCCAGGATCTCCCTTGCCAGCGGATTCTCCAGCTGCTGCTGGATTGCCCGCTTCAGCGGACGCGCGCCGTAGACCGGATCGAAGCCGACGTTGCCGAGCAGCGCCAGAGCATCGTCGCTGACTTCCAGCCCGAGTTGACGCTCGGCCAGGCGCTTCTCCAGATACGCCAGCTGGATCTTCGCGATCGCGCGGATCTGTGTCTTGTCCAGCGGTCGGAACACGACCAGCTCGTCCAGACGGTTGATGAACTCCGGGCGGAAGTGCGCCTGTACCACACCCATCACCGAGGCTTTCATCTGCGTGTACTGCTCCTCTACATCGCCGCCCTCGCTGTTCTCGGAGGCGTCCTGGATCATCTGCGAGCCGAGGTTCGAGGTCATCACGATCACGGTGTTGCGGAAGTCCACCGTGCGGCCCTGGCCGTCGGTGAGGCGTCCGTCATCGAGCACCTGCAGCAGGATGTTGAACACGTCCGGGTGCGCCTTCTCCACCTCGTCCAGCAGGATCACGCTGTACGGGCGGCGCCGCACGGCCTCGGTGAGATAGCCGCCTTCCTCGTAACCGACGTAACCGGGCGGCGCGCCGACCAGCCGGCTCACCGAATGCTTCTCCATGAACTCGCTCATGTCGATGCGCACCATCGCATCGGTGGTGTCGAACATGAACTCGGCCAGCGCCTTGCACAATTCGGTCTTTCCCACGCCGGTCGGGCCGAGGAACAGGAACGAGCCGTTCGGCCGGTTCGGATCGGACAGTCCGGCGCGCGAGCGGCGGATCGCGTCGGACACCGCACGCACCGCTTCGTCTTGGCCGACCACCCGGCGATGCAGATCGTCTTCCATATGCAGCAATTTCTCGCGCTCGCCCTCAAGCATCTTGGCGACCGGAATACCGGTCCAGCGCGCCACGACTTCGGCGATTTCCTCGGCGGTGACCTTGTCCTTCAGCAGCTTGAAGTCTTGCGTCTCGGCGGCCTGCGCCGCGGCCAGCTGCTTCTCCAGTTCCGGTAAGCGGCCGTACTGGATCTCGCTCATCTTCGCGTAGTCCTGTCCGCGCTGCGCGGTTTCGAGATCCAGTCGCGCCTGTTCGATCTGCTCCTTCACCTTGGTCGTACCCTGCAGTGCGGCCTTCTCGGATTTCCAGATTTCGTCGAGGTCGGAGAACTCGCGCTCCAGTTTCTCGATGTCGATTTCCAGATCGGCGAGGCGCTGCTTCGATTCGCGGTCCTTCTCCTTCTTCAGCATCTCGCGCTGGATCTTCAGCTGGATCAGTCGGCGCTCCAGCCGATCCAGTTCCTCCGGCTTGGAGTCGATTTCCATGCGGATGCGCGAGGCCGCTTCGTCCATCAGGTCGATCGCCTTGTCCGGCAGTTGGCGATCGGCGATGTAGCGATGCGACAGTGTGACCGCGGCGACGATCGCCGGGTCGGTGATCTCCACGCCATGATGCACGGCGTAGCGCTCTTTAAGCCCACGCAGGATCGCGATGGTGTCCTCGACACTTGGCTCGCCCACGAAGACTTTCTGGAAGCGACGCTCCAGCGCGGCATCCTTTTCGATGTACTTGCGGTATTCGTCCAGCGTGGTCGCGCCGATGCAGTGCAACTCGCCGCGCGCCAGGGCGGGCTTCAGCATATTGCCCGCGTCCATTGCACCGTCGGCCTTGCCGGCGCCGACCACGGTATGCAGTTCGTCGATGAACAGAATCACCCGGCCTTCCTGCTTGGCCAGATCGCTGAGCACCGCCTTCAGCCGCTCCTCGAATTCGCCGCGGAATTTCGCTCCGGCGATCAGCGCACCCATATCCAGCGACAGCACGCGACGGTTGCGCAAACCCTCGGGCACCTCGCCCTTGACGATGCGCTGGGCCAGGCCTTCGACAATGGCCGTCTTTCCCACGCCGGGCTCGCCGATCAGCACCGGATTGTTCTTGGTACGCCGCTGCAGCACCTGGATGGTGCGACGGATTTCCTCGTCGCGGCCGATCACCGGATCGAGCTTGCCGCTTTCGGCCCGCGCGTTCAGATCGATGGTGTATTTTTCCAGCGCCTGACGCGACTCCTCGGCATTCTCGCTCTGCACTTTTTCGCCACCGCGCAGCTTGTCGATCGCCGCTTCAACGTTTGGCTTGGTCGTGCCCGCCGCCTTCAGCGCCGCGCCCAGTTCGCCCTTGTCGTCCAGCGCCGCCAGCACGAACAGTTCGCTGGCGATGAACTGGTCGCCGCGTTGCTGCGCCAGCTTGTCGGTGAGGTTGAGCAATCGGGTCAGCTCGTTGCCCGCGTGGATATTGCCTTCCTGACCGCTGACTTTCGGCAGCCGCTCGAGCAATTCGTTGACGCGCTGCTGCAGCGCCGGCACGTTGACCTGCGCCTGGGTCAGCAAGGGCGCGGTCGAACCACCCTGCTGGCCGAGCAGCGCGGCCATCACGTGGACCGGCTCCAGCATGTTGTTGTCGCGGCCCACGGCCAGCGATTGCGCGTCGGCCAGCGCCTGCTGGAAACGCGAGGTGAGTTTGTCCATCCGCATGTCGTGATCTCCCGCAAGAGATGAAAGGATTTTTGGCGGACGTGCCGCCACTGACGGCAAAGATGCGGACAACGGCAGGCGATTCAAGCAAGGAGCATGAAGATGCCGCGTCAAGACTTCAGCCCGCGGCAAGCTGGAAACTCAGCTGTCGGATAGCCAGATCAGACTGGCGAAACGGCCGCTATGCGCTCCTTCGCCGCGGTACGAATAGAAACGCGGATCGGTCAGCGTGTCGAAACCGCCCCCATGGATGCGGCTGATCCCGGCGGCGCCCAGGCGCTGCCGCGCCAGCGCGACGAGATCGCATTGCCAGTGGCCCGACCGCGTCGGCACGAAGCAGCGGGCGGCCACCGCGTCATGGTCAAGAAACGCGCTGCGCACTTCCTCGCCCACCTCATACGAAGCGGCACCGATGCACGGACCAAGCCATGCCAGCAGCCGCTCCGGCGATGTCTGCAACTGCTCGACCGTCGCCTCCAGCACACCGGCCGCCAGCCCGCGCCAGCCTGCGTGTGCAGCGCCGATCGCACTGCCGTCGTCGGCGCAGAACAGCACCGGCAGGCAGTCCGCGCTGAGGATCGCCAGCGCCGTACCGGACAGATGCGATATCGCCGCGTCCGCCTGCGGCTCATCCACGCTCGGCAGCGGCCCCAGTTCGGCCACGGCAGTGCCATGCATCTGACGCAGCCAGCGCGGCGCCGCCGGCAGGTCCAGGGCCTGCTGCAGCACACTGCGATTGCTGGCAACCGCGTCGGGCAGATCGCCGCCGCGCAACCCCAGGTTGAAGCGACCGAACGGCGCTGCCGACACGCCGGGCCCGTCGCGCGTGGTGACCGCCGCATGCACCTGACGCGGTGCGGGCCAGTCGGGGAAGATCCAGGCGTCGGTCATCGGCGGCACGATCGAAGCTCAGTACTCGCCCGCGCCGTGGGCGGCCAGATCGGCGCGCAGCGCGGCAATCAGTGCCTCCTGATCCGCTGGTCGTTCGGCGCTGAACGACAGCGTCTCGCCACTGACCGGATGCACGAACGACAACCGCTCCGCATGCAGCGCCTGCCGGCGGAACCCGCGTAGCGCGGCGATCAACTCGGGCGTGGCGCCCTTGGGCAGTTTCAGGCCGCCGCCGTACATCGGGTCGCCAAGCAACGGATGGTTGATATGCGCCAGGTGCACGCGGATCTGATGGGTACGGCCAGTTTCCAGCTGGCATTGCACCAGGCTGTGCGCACGAAAGCGTTCGCGCAGCCGGTAATGGGTCACTGCATGTTTGCCGTCCTCTTCGTCGCGCACCGCCTGCCGCATGCGATCGCCCATGCTGCGGCCGATCGGCGCATCCACCGTGCCGCCGGCCACCATCGTGCCCAGCACCACCGCTTCGTACTGGCGCCCCACCTCATGCCGCGACAGCAGGTCGACCAGCGCGGTGTATGCCGGCAAGGTTCGAGCGACCACCATCAGGCCGGAGGTGTCTTTGTCCAGTCGGTGCACGATGCCGGCACGCGGCAACTCGGCCAGCTTCGGATCGTGATGCAGCAAGGCATTGAGCAAGGTGCCCGCCGGGTTGCCGGCCCCCGGGTGCACCACCAGTCCGGCCGGCTTGTTCAGCACCAGCAGGTGCTCATCCTCATGCACGATATCCAGTGCAATGTCCTCGGGCGCACTGGTGACCTCGTTCTCCAGTTCGACCTGCAACCGCACCTGCTCACCGCCGCGCAGCAACTGGCGAGGGGAAGCCTGTGCGCCATCCAGCATCACCGCGCCGGATTTGATCCATCCGCTGAGCCGCGAGCGTGAATAATCCGGGAACATCTCGGCCAAAGCCTGGTCGAACCTGCGTCCTGCCGCGGTCAGCGGCACCGCCGCTTCGTGCCGAATGGTGGTCATGCCTGCCTCCACGGGCCGTGACCGGTTTCGGCTATCATGTCTGTTCGATCCAACATCCTGAACTCTTCCTCATGCGTCTAACCAAGTTGCCGATGTTCAAATTGTCCGCCTTGAAAGTGCTCGCCGTGCTTGCGCTCGTCATGACGATGAGTGCCTGTTCCATATTCGGCTCCAAACGCGACACTCTCGACAACCTGCCGGTGGATGCGCTGTACGTCAAGGCGCATGACTCGCTGGAGAACTCCGATTATGCCGCCGCCATCAAGGCCTATCAGCGCCTGATCGCACGCTTCCCGTCAGGCGAGTACAACGAGCAGGCCCAGCTTGACCTGGCCTATTCGCAGTACAAGAACAACCAGCAGGAAGAGGCGTATTCAACGATCAACCGCTTCATCAAGACCTTTCCGGCCAACAAGCACATCGATTATGCCTATTACCTGCGCGGTCTGATCAATTTTGATCGCACCAGCGGCGTGCTCGAACGCTACGTCTACCGTGAGAGCGTGCAGGACAGCCGCGACCAAGGTTACAACCTGCAGGCGTTCGACGACTTCTCGGAACTGTCGCGCCGCTTTCCCGATAGCGCCTACACCGCCGATGCGCGCCAACGCATGATCTACCTGCGCAACCTGCTGGCGCAGTACGAGATCAACGTGGCCGAGTTCTATCTGCGCAACAAGGCCTATGTCGCCTCGGCCAATCGCGCGCAGTACGTGATCGAGCACTACCAGCAGGCACCGCAGGCAGGCGACGCTCTGGCCATCCTCACCCGCAGCTATCTGGCGCTGGATCACAAGGAACTGGCCGCCCAGACCCGCCAGGTGCTGGCGTTGAATTACCCGAATCATCCTTATCTGACCGACCCCAAGTGGCCACACGCACCGTCCACGCTGCGCAAGATGGTGCCGTTCTCGGGCCACATGTGAACGATCGCATAGCCTGAGAACGAAAGCCGGCGATCGATCGCCGGCTTTTTTTGTGGAGATTCCGTGGGCCCGACACCCTCACCCCAACCCTCTCCCCAAGAGGGAGAGGGTGCGAACGTGCCACGCAGGATCGGCTGCGGCCGCGTCAGTGAAATCGTCCGCACCGAGGCTCAATGCCATCCGGAAGTTATCGGGTAGCGCCGCTCGCGGCCAAACGCGCGGGTGGTCACGCGCGGTCCCGGCGCCGACTGGCGCCGCTTGAATTCGTTGCCCAGTACCAGTCGCGCCACCCTGCGCACCGTTTCCGCGGCAAACCCGGCGGCGACGATCTCCGCCTGCGACTGTTCGCTTTCGATGAAGCGCACGAGGATTGCATCCAGCTCGTCGTACGGCGGCAACGAATCCTGATCGATCTGGTTGTCGCGCAATTCGGCCGATGGCGGGCGTTCGATCACCGCAGCGGGAATCACGTCGCCCTCGCCAGCCAGCGCCGCGTGAGCGTTGCGCCAGCACGACAGCCTGTACACGACGGTCTTGTAGACGTCCTTCAAGGGCGCATACGCGCCGCACATGTCGCCGTACAGCGTGGCATAGCCGACCGCCATTTCGCTCTTGTTGCCGGTCGCCAGCAACAGTCGGGCGTGTTTGTTGGACAGCGCCATCAGCATCACGCCGCGTGTGCGCGACTGCAGATTTTCCTCGGTGGTATCGGCGCGCTTGCCGGCGAACGCCGGGGTCAACGCCGCGATGAACGATTCGCAGGTCTGCTCGATCGAGATCACGTGATAGTCCACGCCGAGCCTTGCCGTCTGCGCGCGCGCGCCGTCCAGCGACAGCTGCGAGGTATAACGCGTGGGCATCATCACTGCGGTGACGCGCTCGGCGCCCAGCGCATCGACCGCCAACGCCAGCGTCAGCGCCGAATCGATGCCGCCGGACAGGCCGAGCAGCACACCACCGAAGCCGTTCTTGTCGATGTAGTCGCGGGTACCACGCACCAAGGCGGCGTACAGCGTGGCCTCGATCGAGCTATCGGCTGCAATCGGCCAGTTCTCCGCATGCAAGGTGCGCGTAACCGGATCGAACTCGGCCCACAGCAGCGCATCGATGAACGCCGGCGCACGCGCGGCGATCGAACCGTCGCCGTTGACCAGCAACGAAGCGCCGTCGTAGACCACCTCGTCCTGCCCGCCGATCAGGTTGAGATAGGCGATCGCGCAGCCGGTTTCGCCTGCCCGCGTGCCGAGCACCGCCTCGCGATCGGCCTGCTTGGCCTCGTCCCAGGGCGAGGCGTTGATCACCACGATCAGTTCGGCGCCCGCTGCTGCGGCCTGCGCCGCCGGCTCGGGCTGCCAGATGTCCTCGCAGATCAGCACGCCGACGCGCACACCCTCGATCACCGCGGTGACCGTCACGTGACCGGCGCGAAAATAGCGCTTGTCGTCGAATACGCCGTAGTTCGGCAGCACCTGCTTGTGCGCAGTCGCTTCGATGCGACCTTCGCGCAGCAGGCTGGCCGCGTTGTACACCTCGCCCTCGCTGTGCGGATGGCCGACCCATGCGGCGACGCCGTTGCTCGCGGCCGCCAGCGCGGCGAGCTCGCTCTCGCAAGCGGCAAGGAAACTCGGCCGCAGCAGCAGATCCTCCGGCGGGTAGCCGCTGAGGGTCAGCTCGGGAAACGCGATAAGCGCCGCGCCGCCCTCGCGCGCCTGCGCGATCAAGTCGCCGACTCTCGCAGCATTCGCGGCCACGGCGCCGACCGCGAAATCGAACTGGGCCAGCGCCAGACGCAGATTTGCCATGAACTGAAGCTCCGGGAAACGACGACGCAGGCCACGACCCTGGAAGTCGCGGCCTGCGCATTTTAGCGCGCTGCTGCCGACTTACTTCATCAGCTTCGCGAGCGTCTTGCCCAGATCGGCCGGCGACTTCACGGTGGTGACACCGGCCTTCTCCAGCGCGGCGAACTTCGCCGCGGCGGTGCCCTTGCCGCCGGAGATGATCGCGCCGGCATGGCCCATGCGCTTGCCGGCCGGCGCCGAGGCACCGGCGATGAACGAGACCACCGGCTTGGTGACGTACTCGCCGATGAACTCGGCGGCATCCTCCTCGGCGCTGCCGCCGATCTCGCCGACCATGATGATGCCTTCGGTCTGTGCATCGTCCTGAAAGAGCTTGAGACAGTCGATGAAGCTGAGGCCGTTGATCGGATCACCGCCGATGCCGATGACCGTGCTCTGGCCCAGGCCTTCGTTGGTGGTCTGGAACACGGCCTCATAGGTCAGCGTGCCGGAGCGCGAGACGACGCCGACCTTGCCCGGCATGTGGATGTGACCGGGCATGATGCCGATCTTGCACTCGCCCGGGGTGATGATGCCGGGGCAATTCGGCCCGATCAGCACGATTTCCGGATGCTGCTGCAGCACGTTCTTCACGCGCAGCATGTCGAGCACCGGGATGCCTTCGGTGATCGCCACGATGACCTTGATGCCGGCGTCGATCGCTTCCAGGATCGAATCGGCCGCATACGGCGGCGGCACGAAAATGACGGACGCATCGGCGCCGGTTTCAAGAACGGCTTCATCGACCGAATTGAAGACCGGCAGCCCGATATGCTCGGAACCGCCCTTGCCCGGGGTCACGCCACCGACGACCTTGGTGCCGTAATCGAGGCACTGCTGTGCATGGAAGGTGCCTTGCTGGCCGGTGAAGCCCTGCACGATCACCTTGGTGTTCTTGTTGACCAAAACGCTCATGTGTGTGTCCTGTGTTCGTGTAGGAGCGCACCCTGTGCGCGATGCTCTTGAGGCGTGTGAAAAGCAAAAGCATCGCGCACAGGGTGCGCTCCTCCAGGATGATTAGTGGGCCGCAGCCACGGCTTTCTGCGCCGCGTCGTTGAGATCGTCGGCCGGCGTGATCGCCAGGCCGGAGTTGGCCAGTAGTTCGCGGCCCTGATCGACATTAGTGCCCTGCAGGCGCACCACCACGGGGATCTTCAGGCCCACTTCCTTGACCGCGGCGATGATGCCCTCGGCAATCAGGTCGCAGCGCACGATGCCGCCGAAGATGTTGACCAGGATGCAGCGCACCTTGTCCGAGGACAGGATCAGCTTGAACGCCTCGGTCACGCGCTCCTTGGTGGCGCCGCCGCCGACGTCGAGGAAGTTGGCCGGCTCGCCGCCCGCCAGCTTGATCACGTCCATGGTGGCCATCGCCAGACCGGCGCCGTTGACCATGCAGCCGATCGAGCCGTCCATCGTCACGTAGTTGAGGTTGTACTGCACGGCGGCGGCTTCGGCAGCATCTTCCTGGCTCAGATCGCGCATCGCGGCCAGGTTCGGATGACGGAACTCGGCGTTGTCGTCGGAGTTGACCTTGCCGTCGAGCGCGGCGAGGTTGCCGTCCTCCAGCACGGCCAGCGGATTCAACTCGACCAGCGCCAGGTCCTGTTCGTTGAACAGCTTGTACAGACCCAGCATGATCCTGGTCAGCTGGTTGACCTGCTTGCCGTTGAGATCCATCGCGAAACCGAGCTGACGGCACTGGTACGGCTGCAGGCCTTCGACGAAATCGATCACGATGGTGTGGATGTCTTCCGGCGTCTCCCTGGCGACCTGCTCGATGTCCACACCGCCGTGCTTGGAGGCGATGAACGAGATGGCCTTGCTGTCGCGGTCGACCAGGATCGACAGGTACAGCTCCCTGGCGATATTGGTGGCATCGGTGACCAGCACCAGGTTCACCGGCAGCGCGCGGCCGGCGGACTGGTAGGTCTCCATGCGCGTACCGAGCATGCCCTTGGCGGCGGCGCGGACGTCATCGAAGCTCTTGCAGAACTTCACACCGCCGGCCTTGCCGCGGCCACCGGCATGGATCTGCGCCTTGACCATCCATTGCGAACCCCCAAGATGCTTGGCGGCGTCGACAGCAGCATCGGGGGAACTGGCGATCTTGCCCGGCGGCACGGCGATGCCGTACTGCGCGAACAGTTCTTTGGCCTGGTATTCGTGGAAATTCATTCGATACCTCGAGCGAACGGAAAACGTGGGGGCCGCACGCATACGCTGCATGGGTCATGAAGGTCGGACGGTGGAATGACGCGCTGCAGGGCTGCAGGGCGCATGCCGCACGAACTGGCAAGAACCGCGCAACACGGCCGCCCATTTTCGCGGAAGCGGGCGGCAATGGAAAGGACGACCTGTTTTTGGCTGCCTTGCGGCTGCCTTGCCGGCCGGTTTCAGGCGTCCGGGGGACACCCTGCCGCAGCAGCGATCCACCCATCTATACTCGCCCGGAACGCCATGGAGTGCCCGCCACGTGTCCAGCACGTCAACTCTGTCCACCCCCGGCGCGAGCAACGCGACGATCCGCCACGAACTGACGTTTCTCAACGCGTTCCGGCTGGTGCAGGCGCTGGTCTATGCCGGTCTGGCCTTCAGTCCGGCGGGGCTGGGCTGGCCCACCCTGGGGGTACCCGATTTTGCCCGCAGCGTCACTTCGCTGTACCTGGTCTTTGCGCTGGTCTCGCTGCTGCTGAATCGCCGCAGCATGGCGTACGTCAACGTGGCGGTGTCCGCGTCGCTGATCGTGGATATCATCGCCGCGGTGATGGCGATTTCCGCCATGCCCGATGCGCATATCGGCATCGCGATGATGCTGGCGGTGAACCTCAGCGCCGGCGCGCTGATCCTGCCGCTGCGGCTATCCAGCTTCTTTGCCGCGCTGGCCACGCTGGGCATCCTCGGGCACACCTTTTTCGAGACGTCGAAGGGCAACCCCGGAGATCGCGATCTGCTGGAAGCGGCCCTGTTTGGCCTTGCCTATTTCGCCAGCACCACGTTGTGTCATGTGCTGGGTCGGCAATTGCGCGCCACCGAGGCACTGGCCGAGCAGCGCAGTACCGACCTGGCGAACCTGTCGCAAGTCAACGAACTGATCATCCGCCGCATGAAGACCGGTGTGCTGCTGGTCGACGACGCCAACCGCATCCACCAGATCAACGAATCGGCGTGGATGCTGCTGGGCAATCCGGGCGCCGATCAGCGCGACCTTGGCCAGCTGGCGCCGGAATTGTCGCGCCGGCTGTATCACTGGATGACTTCCGGCAAGCTGGACGAAACCGCCACCCAGCTGGCCGACGGCGTGCCCGAAGTGGTGCCGCGCTTCACCCGGCTGGCGCCGAACGACGACTCGCATGTGCTGATCTTCCTCGACGACACCTCGCTGCTGTCGCGCCGCGCCGAGGAGCTCACGCTGACCTCGCTGGGCCGGTTGTCCGCCTCGATCGCCCATGAGATCCGCAATCCGCTGGCGGCGATCCGCTATTCGGCGCAGTTGCTGGCCGAGTCGAACAGCATGGACAGCACCGATCAGCGCATGGTGGAAATCATCAACAACCACTGTATCCGGCTCAACGAGATCATCGAGAACATCCTGCAACTGTCGCGGCGCGAACGTTCGCGGCCGGAAACGCTCGATCTGGGCCACTGGGCGCAGGGTTTCGTCGATGAATACAGCCAAGGCAACGATCTGGGCGCCGATTCGCTGCGCGTCATCGCCAGTGGCGAAAGTCCGGTCGTCGCGGTGGCCGACCCGCAGCAACTGCAACAGGTGGTGTGGAACCTGGTGCAGAACGCGCTGCGCTATGGGCGCCTGCCAGGCGAACCGGCGCGGGTGATCGTGGTGGCGCGGCAGGGCGAGCACGGCGTGCCGATCCTGGAAGTGATCGACCGCGGCCCCGGCATCGCACCGAAGGTGGCCGCGCAGATCTTCGAGCCGTTCTATACCACCCACGAATACGGCACCGGGTTGGGCCTGTACCTGGCCCGGCAGATGAGCGAGTCCAATCAGGCCGCGCTGGAATATGTGCGGGTAGCTGGTGGTGGCAGCTGTTTCCGGCTGGTGCTGACGCCACCGGCGCGCAGCCCGGCGGCGGACCCGCAGGAAGCGGTCCAGGCCGGCACGCGTTGACCTTTCGGCGTGCCTTGGGGATGCTCTGATCAATTCCACGCAGGCGTAGAATTGATCAGAGCATCCCTAGTAACCTGCAGGGTATTCCCCTGCCCTGCCTAAGAAACCCATGACTGCACAGACCGTTCTGGTCATCGACGATGAACGCGACATCCGCGAACTGCTGACCATCACGCTGGGACGGATGGATCTGCAGGTCGACGCCGTAGGCACCGTGGCCGAAGCGCGCCACGCGCTGGCCGAGCGCAGCTACGACCTGTGCTTCACCGACATGCGGCTACCCGACGGCAGCGGCCAGGAGATCATCGAGCTGATTGCCGATACCTGCCCGGATACACCGGTCGCCATGATCACCGCCTACGGCAACGTCGATGCCGCGGTGAATGCCTTGAAGGCCGGCGCGTTCGATTTCGTCTCCAAACCGGTCGACATCCAGATGCTGCGCGGACTGGTGCGCACCGCCTTGCGTCTGGCCGAGGAGAAACGCAACGGCGGCGCGGCGGCGAAAACCGGCGACTCCAGCGACCGCCTGATCGGCGACTCGGCGGCCATGCAGCAGGTACGCGCCACCATCGCCAAGTTGGCGCGCAACCAGGCACCGGTGTACATCGCCGGCGAATCGGGCGTGGGCAAGGAGCTGGTGGCCCGGCTGATCCACGAACAAGGCCCGCGGGCGAGCGGCCCGTTCGTGCCGGTCAACTGCGGCGCGATCCCTTCCGAGCTGATGGAAAGCGAATTCTTCGGCCATCGCAAAGGCAGCTTCACCGGTGCCGGTGCCGACAAGGAAGGTCTGTTCCAAGTCGCCCAGGGCGGCACGCTGTTCCTCGATGAAGTGGCCGAACTGCCGCTGCACATGCAGGTGAAACTGCTGCGCGCGATCCAGGAAAAAGCCGTGCGCTCGATCGGTGGCCGCGACGAGATACCGGTGGATGTGCGCATTCTTTCCGCCACCCACAAGAACCTCGGCCAGCTGGTCGAACAGGGTCAGTTCCGGCAGGATCTGTTCTACCGCATCAACGTGATCGAGCTGCGCGTGCCGCCGTTGCGCGAGCGCCGCGGCGACGTGCCGCAGCTGGCCGCGTTCATCCTGAAGGCGCTGGCCAGCAAGAGCGGCGACAGTATCGGCCAGCTGCTGCCGGCGGCGCGCGAAGCGCTGGAGGCGTACGAATTCCCCGGCAATGTGCGCGAACTGGAAAACATCCTCGAACGCGCGATGGCGATGTGCGACGGCGCCAGCATCGACGCCACCGACCTGATGTTGCCGCAACGCAGCTCACGCCAGAGTCATGACGCGACACCCACCAGCGAACACCCGCAAGGTACCGGCACTGCACCTGTTGCCCCCGCCAGCGCCGATGCTGGCGGCTTGGATGACTACATCAGCAATCTCGAGCGCACCGCCATCGTCAAGGCGCTGGAAGAATCCCGCTACAACAAGACCGCCGCCGCACGGAAACTCGGCATTACGTTCCGCGCGCTGCGCTACAAGCTGAAGAAGCTCGGCATCGACTGACGCCGGCTTTGCGTAGGAGCCCACCCTGTGGGCGATGCTCTTGTGGGAGCGACTTCATTCGCGATGTCTTTCGCCAGATTGAAGAGCATCGCGACTGAAGTCGCTCCCACAAAGGCCGTCCCTACAAATTGCCGCTCACACCGAGCGCGTCGCCTCCACCGGCGGCACGGCGGCGGCGCCCCGGGCCGGACCGAACACGGCCAGCTGGCCGAGCAGCCACAGCAACAGCGCGCCGATGCCGAACATCCATAGCGGCATCCGCGGCAATTCGTAGTGCGTCATCAGCGACAGGTTCGCCGCGATGCCGAGTGCCACGCCCAGCACCACGCCGATGCCGACGATCAGCGCGTTCTCGGTCTGGAAATAACGCAGGATGTCGCCACGCGTCGCGCCCAATGCACGCCGCACGCCGATCGATCGACGCCGCTGGCTGACCCAGAAGCTGCTCAGTCCGACGATGCCGCCGGCCGTCGCCAGCAACAGCAGCACGCAGATCACGGCCATCATGATCGCCACGCCACGATCGGTGGCATAACCCTGCGCGCGTGCCTGCGCCAGCGTGATCACACCATCCTCCGGACTGATCAGACGCAGACGATTCTGCGCAAACAGTGCGGCCGGCGCCACATGCAGTACTGCGGCCAGTTCGCCCGGTTGCGCGCGCACCAGATAGACCACGCCGTCGGGATTCGCGTAACGCGCCGGCACCAGGATCGTGTCTTCGTCGATCGAGCGCGTGGTGCTGCCGACGTAAGCGCCTTCCAGCCGATCGATGACGCCGATGATTGTGCTCGGGCCAGCGTCGGTCAGATAGATCGCCTTGCCCACGGCCACACCGTCGGGAAAAAGCTTGTGGACCAGATCGCGCGTGATGATGACCACCGCCGGCTTCGACGTGTCGTAAGGGCCGAGGCTGCCGATCTCGTCGGCGCGAAAGTTGCGGCCGGCCACCAGCGCGATGCCGAACGTGTCGAGTGCGTGCTGATCGGCGAAATAGGCGATGGCGAACTGCGGCTTTTCCGTCTGCTCGACCCGATGCTTGATGCGTACCAGTTCGCCCCAGCCACCTTCCAGCGGATAGGCCTCGCTGGCGAACGCGTCGCGCACGCCCGGCAGGTTGCGCAGCGTCGCCAGGTCGGCGCGCATCTGCGCATCGATATGCGATACATCCGGCTGGCCGATCCAGTCATTCCTGATCACGAACAGGTGCGCCTCGTCCGTGCCGGTCGGTCGCGACAGATGCACGATCCGCGTCTTGACAATGAACAGCGCGTTGCTGACCACCGCCAGGGTCAGGGCGATCTGCAGCACGATGAGCAGCGTGGCCGTCTTGTGCCGGCGCAGCGCGGCGAGGATCGGCCGGATCTGTCGAAATGAATTCATCGAGATGCGCTCATCCGTTCGACTTCAGCTGCCACGCCGGCTGCACCTGAGCGGCGCGCCAGGTGGGATAGAGCGCTGCAACCAAGGTGGTAGCCACCGCGACCAGCACGGTCAGCAGCAACAGCGATGCATCCAGTCGCGCCAGCCGGGCAACCTCCGGCTCGAACACCCAACCGATGCCGGCCATGCCCAGCGTCGTCAGCAGCAGTCCCAACACGCCGCCAGCCAGCCCGATTGCCGCCGCCTCCGTCAGAAACTGGCCATAGATCGCTCCGCGTGACGCACCCAGCGCACGGCGCACGCCGATCTCCGGTGCGCGGCGCATGAAGCGAGCCAGCATCAGGCCCACCACGTTGACCAGGCAGATCAGCAGAAAACTGATCGAGACGAGCATCGACAGCGCCGAGGCCTTCGGCACCACTTTCATGATGTGCAGCCACTGCCCGACATCGGACAGGCGCACGTTCGGCGGCCACGCGAAGCGGCCGACACGCTGCTGTTCGGCCGCGTAGTTGTGCAGCCAGTCGCGGTAGCGCTCCACGTCAGCGCGCGTGGGCAGTTCCACCCACGCATCGATCCACGCGCATTCGCTGTGCAGGATGCTGTCCCACGTGGGCAGGTCGGGGTTGGTCGTGTCCGCGCTGCAATAAAAGTTGCCGCTGGTGGCCTTCTGCAGATCGATGGCGCGACTGAACGGGATGTAGAGCTGCCGGGGGTGGCTGAAGGGATAGAACGTGCTGCTCACGTCGAAGAAGCGCGGGCTGGGATTCCAGTCGTCCAGCACACCGACAATGCGATAGGCGTGCGTGTCCAGGTTGATCTCGCGGCCCACGCTGTTGGCGCCGCCGAACAGTTTTTGATTGAGCTTGCGACTGATCACCGCCACCGCTGCGCGCTGCTCGTCATCGCTGGCCGACCAACCACCGCCGTAACGGAACGGCGCGTCGAACATTGCAAAGAAATCGCGGCTGACCGCGTCGCCTTCCTGCGAGAACGGCTGCCGCCGCGCGTCGTCCGGCAGCACCGTCCACTTGCTGCCGTAGATCAGCGTCTGCCGTCGCGCCTGCCGCGCGTGCAGGAACGCCTCGGCATCCGTGTAGCTGAGCAGGATCGGCGGCTCGCCCTGCCAGTCGTGCACCGGACCGAAGTTGTCGATCTGCGGCACAAACAGCTGACCAGATTTCCACGGGATCGGATCGGCCGAAGTGGCGCGAAACACCGCATGAGTGACCATGCAGGTGGCCACGCCAAAGCCCATCAACACCACGACCAGCGCGGTCAGGGCCTTGCTGCGCCGGCAACTGCGCAGAGCAAGGCCAAGGTAATACGTCAACATGCCGGTCCAGTGGATCGCGCTGGCCGCATGGCATCTGCAGCCAGCGACTTACCCGCCATGGCCCGCAGCGCCCAGTGCCTTGCGCAGCGTGCGCAGCAGCATCTGGGTGGTGACTGGCTTGTCCACCATGTAGAGGTGCTCCAGCGGCGGCAGTTCCTGCAGATCCGGCCGCGCATCGGGGCGGGCCAGCAGGATCACGGCACCGGTGTAACCGCGTTCGAGCAGCGCGGCCAGCGTACGCACGCCGGTGAACAGGTTCATGTCCGCATCCAGCAGCACCAGATCAGGCAGGCCGCCGGCCTCGATCCATTGCAGTGCGGCGGTGCCACTCTGGCTGGCATGTGCCTGATAACCATAGGCGGCAAGCGTGTCGGCCAGCAAGGACAGCTGGGCCGCCTCTTCCACCACCACCAGCACGCGCTCGGCCGCACCCTCCAGGGTATCCTGCTGCTCCAGTTGCTCGGCATCGGCAGCCAGTTCCTCCAGCGGGATGTAGAGATCAAAGCGGGTGCCGCGACCCGGCGCGCTGTCCACCCGCATCACGCCACCGTGGCTGTTGACGATACGCTTGCACGACAACAGGCCCAGTCCGGTGCCGGTTTCCTTGGTAGTGAAAAACGGTTCGAACAAGCGCTCCAGCACCGGCTGATCCATGCCAGGTCCGTTGTCGATCACGCTCATGCGCAGGTAGTGACACAAGCGCGACTGTTCTTCCGGCAAAAAGAAATCCGGCGACAACTGGGTCTGCGCAGTCTCGATGCGCAACTGGCCACCATCGGGCATCGCCTGGATCGCATTCAGGCACAGATTGAGCAGACACTGCTGCAATTCGGTGTGGTTGCCTTCGAACGAAAGCTCCGGATCCTCGATGGCCAGCTCCATCGCCACCGTGCGCGGCACACTGCCCTGCATCAGCAGATCGAGCGCATTGAGCAGCGCGCCCAGGCGCACCTGTTCCGCGCGCCGCGCACCGCGCGCGAACGACAGCATCGACTGCACCATGTCCAGTCCGCGCTTGCCGCAATCGCGCACCAGCTTGCCCAGTCGCGCCAGGCGCGGATCGTCCTGGTAATCCTGCAGGCTGTCGCCGGCCAGCAGCAGTGGCTGCAGCAGGTTGCGCAGATCGTGGCTGAGGCCGCCGGCGAGCATGGCAAGACTCTCGAAACGCTGTGCCCGCAGCAGTTCCGCTTCGGCGCGACGATTGGCCTTGCGCGCTTCGACCTCGATCAGCGCCCGACGTACCGCGCTGGCCAGCCGGGCCGGATTCTGCTTGAGGATGTAATCGGTGGCGCCGTTGCGCAACGCCTCGATCGCCGCCTCTTCGCCGAGCGTGGCAGAGACAAAAATGAACGGCAGGTCCTCATCATGCTGACGCAGCAGCTCGAGCGCGCGCTGACCGGAAAAGCCGGGCATGCTGAGATCGGACAACACGATATGCGGCTTGAACTCGCCCAATGCAGCGATGAAACACGGCGCATCGTCAACCAGCTTGACCTCGTAACGGATACCGTCGTTGTCGAGTTCCGCCAATACCAGCTCGGCATCGAGCTGGCTGTCCTCGACCTGCAACACACGAATGGTTGGTATGGATTGAAGCTGCCGGTTTGGCATATGGGTTCCTGCGAAAGCGATCGTTCCTGGCTTTTCCGGCGTTGCGCAATGCCTCGAGCGCATCGTGCGATCGCTGCCCTGTGCAGGTCCGGGCTCGATCAATCCTGCTCGGACGGTTGATTCAGCACCGCCCAGAACTGTCCCAGCGTGCGTACCGCGTCGAAGAACTGATCCACATCGACCGGCTTGATCACATAGGCATTGGCGCCCAGATCCCAGCTGCGCGCCAGATCGCTCTCTTCGCGCGAGGATGACAGGATCACGACCGGAATCCGCCGCATCCGTTCGTCTTGACGCATGTGGGTCAACACGTCCAACCCGTTCATGCGCGGCATCTTGATGTCCAGCAACACCACCGCCGGGTCGCCAGTATGGCGCGTGGCCCACGCGCCACGCGCGTAAAGATAATCCAGGCACTCCACCCCATCTTCCACATGCACGACCGGGTTGGCCAGAAGCGCCTCGTTCAGGGCATCCATGGCCATCTCGGCATCGGCCTGGCTGTCTTCCACCAGCAGAATGGTACGCAGCTCACGTTTGCTCACGTTCGGATCTCGGTTGTTTGTGCCCCGGCCAGGTCGATGGCGGGCAGCGAAAAATGGAAACGTGCGCCTTGCCCGGGTTCGCCCTCGGCCCAGACGCGACCGCCGTGGCGCACCACGATACGTCGCACATTGGCCAGCCCGATGCCGTTGCCCGGAAATTCCGAGGCGCGATGCAGCCGCTGGAAGACCCCGAACAACTTGTCGGCGTATTGCATGTCGAAACCGGCGCCGTTGTCGGCCACGGTGAACTCGTAATCCCCATTGCGCCCCTGCTGCACGCTCACTTCGATGCGTGCCACCTCGCAGTGGCCAGTGTACTTCACTGCATTGCTCAGCAGATTCTGCCATACCGTGCGCAACATGTTCTCATCGCAGATCACCATCGGCAGCGGCGCGACAGTCCAGACAATGCGCCGATCCTGCGCGACCGATTCAGCCAGTGCACGCGCCTCGTCGACCAGCGATTGCATGTCCACCGCCTGCAGGCGCAGCGCGCCACGGCCGAGCCGCGAGAACACCAGCAGATCGTCGATCAGCAACGCCATGCGCTGCGCCGAATTGCCGATCACCTCGATGTAATGGCTGGCCTTGTCGTCGATGCGCTCGCCCAGATGCTGTTCCAGCTTGCGCGCGAACCCCGCGATGTGGCGCAACGGCGCGCGCAGGTCGTGCGATACCGAATAACTGAATGCCTCCAGCTCGCGGTTGACATCGGAAACCTGGGTCACCTTGCCCTCGAGCTGGCGATTGAGCTCGTGCACCTTCTGCTCGGCCAGCGCACGCACGGTGACATCGCTCACCGTCAACAACAACGTCGGCGCGTCGGCATCCCTCTGCTGCAGGCGGCGCGCGTTGATCACCACATGCCGATCGACCCCATCGACGGTGCGCTGGATCATGTCGTAGTCCCACAGCTCGCGATCGCGCGACAGCACGTCGTTGAGCCGCTGCAGCAGCACGCTGTCACTCCAGGCGCCTTCGCCGATCTGCGCCAGTGGCTGCGCGTGTTGCTGCGGATCCAGTCCGTAAAGCTCGCTGAAGGCGGCATTCACCAGCAGGCCGCGAAGGTTCTCGTCAAACAGGGCGATCGGTTCGCGCACGGCCTGCAGGATCAACTGCGAACGCAGTACCGCACGGCTCTCGCGGGTCTCCGCCACCTGGCGCCGACCGATCTGCCGCTCGGATGAGATCACGATGATCGCCAGCAGCAGCAGCTGCGCCAGCGCGGTAATGCTCAGTACAACATTGGTGTCGAACGCTTCACGCGTGGCTAACGCCTGACGTGCCAGCAGCAGGGTGTCCTCGTTTTGCACGATGCCCGCGATCGACGCATTCATCCTGAACAGATCGCCGGAATCGCGCAACGACTGCCGGGCACCCTGCGGATTGAGTTGCTGCAAACGCGACAACGCCTGGTTCATCAATGCAACGTGGCCATTGATATTGCTTTCCAGTATGCCGATCTGGACTTGCTGATCGGCATTGTCCCGCGTCATGGCGCGCAACTGCTGCAACAGTCCCGGCACTTCGCTGCTGGCAAGCTGGGCGCGCTTCCGCGTCAGTTCATCACTGTCACCAGCCAGCAGACGATAGCTTGCCGCCTCGCTGTCGCGGACCTCGTAGGCGATCTGATAGGTCAACGCCTTTATCGCGGTCGAATGGATCACCCATCCGACGGCCAGACGGGTGTCGCGGTTATTCGCAAGGGTGACCGCATACGGCAATCCCACGATGATCAGCACCGCAACCAGCAAGCCGCCCACACGCCAATTCGTGATATCCCTGACTTTCATCTGAAAAGAAGCACCGGCCAACCTGATGGATGAAACACCGCCGCATTCTGGCATGTTTTGACAGGTCGCCAATCGGCCTCGGGAAGGAGCTTCGAGGGATCATCGGGTTCATGGTGACGCCCCGGCGCGCTGCTGCCGGGCGCCACCGGCGAGCATTCATTGACCGTAGCGGCTAGTCGCCGTCGGGCGTGCCGCATCGGATTGCCCCCACAGCCTGTTCGGCGCGGCCTGCATGCTGAAATGCAGTTCGCCACCGGCGAGGATGTCGGCGTGGCGAAGATAAACGCGATCCAGCGGTTTGCCGTTGAGCGTGACCGCGCCGACATAGGGGTGCGCATCATCCAGGTGATCGGCCACCACGGTGAACGTGTGGCCGTTGGGAAGGTGGATCACCGCCTTCGGCACGAACGGCCGGCCGATCGCGTACTCGTCGCTGGCCGGCGTCACCGGATAGAAGCCGAGCGCGGTGAAGAGGTACCACGCCGACATCTGGCCGAGGTCGTCGTTGCCGACCAGACCGCCCGGGCGCGTGTCGTACTGGCTGTCCATGATCTGCTTCAGCCGCTGCTGCGTCTTCCACGGCGCGCCGGCATAGTCGTACAGGTAGGCGATGTGGTGGCTGGGCTCGTTGCCGTGCGCGTACCAGCCGATCAGGCCGGTGATGTCCTCCACATCCTTGAACTGCGCCGGATCGACCTTGGCGTCGAACAGCTGGTCGAGCTTGGCGATGAACTTCGCATCGCCGCCAAAGGCCGCAATCAGTCCAGCCACATCCTGCGGCACGTACCAGGAGTACTGCCATGCATTGGCCTCGGTGTAATCGCTGCCGTAGCCGGCATAGGTCGGATCGAACGGCTCGCGGAACTGGCCGTTGCTCAGCTTCGCGCGCATGAAACTGGTCTTCGGATCCCACACGTTGCGCCAGTTGGTGGCGCGCTTTTCGAAGGTGGCGGCGATGTCCTGCTTGCCCATCGCCTTGGCCATCTGCGCGATCGCCCAATCGTCATAGGCGTATTCCTCGGTCTTGGAAGCGGCCTCCACTTCCTTGTCGATCGGCACGTAGCCGAGCTTCATGTAATCGGCGAGGTCGCCGTAATCGCCATAGGTGGCCGTGGACACCATCGCCTGCAGCGCCTTGTCGGTGTCGAAGCCGCGCACGCC